>Ga0255336_102192_pt1 | contig 10584 bp, 7 predicted proteins | sample MeOH1_35cm_T3_17_FD_189102 | JGI IMG/M metagenome (GOLD analysis project Ga0255336, IMG submission 189102) | Sandy soil microbial communities from University of British Columbia, Vancouver, Canada - MeOH1_35cm_T3_179 | ecosystem: Engineered > Artificial ecosystem > Sand microcosm > Unclassified ...
TCGGTTTCCCCGGTGTACGGGCTGGGCGGCGTCGAATGGTTCGTTTCGATTTCCCGCGACATCACCGCCCATGTGCTCGGCGTCCATTCGCTCGACACCTCGTTGCAGGAGCAACAGCGCTTGAGCGAAGCGCTGGAACGGCATCGCGAGACGCTGGAAGAACGTATTGAAGAGGCGTTGGCGGCGTTGCGGGCGAGTGAAGCGGAGCGGCATGAAATGGCGGCGGCGCTTGCGCAATCGCAGAAGATGGACGCCGTCGGCAAGCTGACCGGCGGTGTTGCCCACGATTTCAACAACGTGCTGCAGGTGATTGGCGGAAACCTGCAGCTTGCTACTCAGGAAGCGAGTGGCAACGAAACGCTGACGCGACGCCTGGCGTGCGCGCACGAAGCGGTCGAGCGCGGAGCGAAGCTCGCGTCGCAACTGCTGGCCTTCGCGCGCCGGCAACCGCTCGAACCGATGGCACTGGATGTCTCGCGGCTGCTGCGAAGTTCCGACGACATGCTGCGGCGCGTGCTGGGCGAAACCATCGAACTGGAAACGGTGGTGTCGGTCGGCCTGTGGAACACGCTCGCCGATCCGAATCATTTGCAGAACGTGATCGTGAATCTCGCGATCAACGCACGCGACTCGATGGACGGCGCGGGCCGCCTGACCATCGAGGCTGGCAATGCGATGCTCGACGACGACTACACACGCCATCACGACGACCTGAGCAGTGGCCAGTACGTCCTGATCGCCGTCTCGGACACCGGTTGCGGCATGGCGCCGGAGGTCCTCGCACGCGCCTTCGAGCCCTTCTACACGACCAAGTCCGAAGGCCGCGGCACGGGCCTGGGCTTAAGCATGGCGTACGGGTTCATGAAGCAGACAGGCGGCCATATCAAGCTCTATAGCGAGCCGGGCCACGGTACGACGGTCAAGCTTTACCTGCCGCGCTCGATGGAAGACGAGGCCGTGCGGGTGGAAGCCGCGAACGATCCGGTGACGGGCGGCACGGAAACGATCCTGGTGGTGGAAGACGATCCGAACGTGCGGACAACTGCAGTAGACATGCTGACCCAGCTTGGTTATCAGGTGCTGAAAGCCGTCGATGCCCAGAGCGCGCTGAGCGTGCTCGAAAGCGGCGTGCACGTCGATTTGCTGTTCAGTGACGTGGTGATGCCGGGGCCGATGCGCAGCGTCGATCTGGCGCGGCGCGCGAAGGAAATGCTGCCGGAGCTGGAGGTGCTGTTCACGTCAGGGTACACCGAAAACGCGATCGTGCACGGCGGCCGGCTCGATCAGGGTGTGGCGCTGATCAGCAAGCCGTATCGGCGGGATGCGCTGGCGCGCAAGGTGCGCTGGATGTTCCGCTCGCGGATCTACGAGACGCCCAGTGTGCCTGACGCGCTAGCCGAACCGCAGCCGCTGCGCGTGCTGATCGTGGAGGATGATGCCAATACCCGCGAAGCGACGCGCGAACTGCTGGAATTGCTCGATGCAAGAGTCTTGGCGGTGGATAGCGCGCAGGCGGCGCTCGACCTGATCGCGCAGCAGTTATTCGATGTCCTGCTCACGGACGTCCGCATGCCCGGCATGTCGGGTCTCGATCTGGCGCGCGCGGTGAAACGCATGCAGCCGCGTGTGCACGTGGTGCTGGCGTCGGGTTATGGGGCGGGCATTGCGACTGAACTGGGCGACGAGCTGAGCGGGGCGACCCTGCTGCCCAAGCCGTTCAACTTCGATGAACTCGAGCAGGCGGTGTTCAAGAAGCCATGACGGCTTCGGGCGCGCTGGCGTTGTGCAGCAGCACCGTGCCGCAACTCGGGCGGATATGTTCCTCCATCGGAATCACGATCCGCACGATCAACCCGCCCTCGGCCGCGTTGCCGATATCGCAGCGGCCGCCGAGTTGGTTCGCAAGGCGTCCGACAATGGCGAGGCCCAGTCCGCAATGGCCGTCGCCGGCGCGCGCTGGGTCCAGGCGGACAAACGGCTTGCGAGCGTCGTCCAGACGCTCGGGCGGGATGCCTTCGCCGTAATCGCGCACCGTGATGATCCACTCGCCGCTGCGCTTGGCCGTGCTGATATCGACGGGCGGTGAGCCGTGTTCCAGGGCGTTATCGACGAGATTGGTCACCAGGCGATCCAGCAGCGTGCGCGGCAAGCGGAAGGCATCGCCGGCTGCCAGGTCGAGGTGGAACAGCGGCGCGTCGTCGCCGGCTTCGTCTTGCGCGAATTGTTCCGCGAGAAACCCGTCCACATTGATGGCCGGTCCGCTCGTTGGCGCGTTGGCCGCGAATTCCAGGAACTGCTGCACGATGCGCGTCAGGGAATCGATGTCGCGAATGAAATGCGCGCGCTCGGCGTCGTCCTGCACCAGTACGCTCGCGCGAAGTTTCAGGCGCGTCAGCGGCGCTTTCAGATCGTGCGCGATGCCGGCGAGCATGACGGCTTTTTCGTCGTCGGCTTCGTTGATCCTTCGCATCATCTGGTTGAACGCGCGGATCAGTTCGCTGAGTTCACGCGGTCCGCGTTCGTCTACCGGGACCGGCCGCTCGCCGGCGCCGAATTGGCGCGCACCCTGCGCCACTCGCGACAATGGCCGCTGCAACTGCCACGCTGCGACCAGCGACAGGATCACGGCCGCCAGCAGCATGCCGACCGATTCGATCAGGATAGGCGGCGCCGGCGGCAGGTCGACCGGCGTCACGATCCAGTTCGGGCTGTTCGGATAACGCACCCAGAGCCGTTGCGCGCGTCTGGGGCCGTCGACGGCGAGTCGCGTGCCGGGCGGCAGCACGGTCCTCAACTCACGCAGCAGATGCACGACGGGACCGTTTTCCGGCTCGCGCAGCGTGATGCCTTCGGGAAGGTTCGAGGAGAGCACGAGCTGCACGCTCAGCGCGGGCGCGAGCCGCACGCCTTGGCGCGCGTTGTCGTTGGCTGCGGCGAGCACGAGCATCAGGCCGCGCGCGTAACCTTCGGCATCATGATGCGGGCGCTGCACGGTGAGCACGGTGAACCAGCAGGCTTGCACGGCAAACAGCACGACCATCGAAATCAGCGCCATGCGTGCGAACAGCGTGTTGAACGGATTGCCGCGGCCCGAACCGGCGCTTGATCCGGCACGACCTGACCCGACGCGGGCGCGTTTGCTGCCGCGCGAATCTGGCGTGCCGAAAATTTTCATACCGTCGACGCGCGATCGGGCGTATTGCGCGCCCCATCCGGATCGGGAATGAACACGTAACCCTGGCCGCGCACGGTTTGCACATGGCGCGGGCTGGCAGGATCTTCTTCGATAATCCGGCGCAGCCGCCAGATAGGGACGTCGAGGCTGCGGTCGCTGAAAGTGGCGTCGTCGCGATGCACGAGATCGTGGATCAGCATGCGTGACAGCACTTTGTAAGGATGTCGTACCAGCACCTTGAGTAACGCGAATTCGCTGTCGCGCAGCGGAATGCGCTCGTTGCCGCTCACCAGCGCACGCGTGACGAAGTCCAGTTCGAAGCGGCCGAACCGTTCGCTCGCGCAGGCTTCCGGCCGACCCGTTGACGCAGGCGCGCGCCGCCGCAACACGGTGTCTATACGGGCGAGCAGCTCGCGGGGATCGAACGGTTTCGCCAGATAATCGTCCGCACCGAGCTCAAGCCCTTCGACCTTGTCTGTCACGCTGTCGCGCGCGGTGACGAAGATCACGGGGATGTCGTCACCGGCGGCGCGCACCTGGCGAAGCGCGGCGAGGCCGTCCATGTCCGGCATCATGATGTCGAGCACCACGATGGACGGGCGTTCGTATTCCAGGCGCCGGCGCAGACCGGTGCCATTGTGCAGGACGGAAACGTCGAGCCCGCGCGCGTTCAAGAAGCGGCTTAGCAGGTCGCATACCGCCGGGTCGTCGTCGACGATCAATACCGAAGTAGTCATGCTGAAATTTTAGCTGGCATCGTAAAAGTACGGTTTTTCATCTGCTCAACGATGGTTACGGATTCTTACGCAAAACTCTCGCGAAAACGGCCTGGTGCAGCGGCTTAAAACGCCCGTGCGCGTTCAGCCGGGCGGTTGAGCGCATTGATCCTACGTATTAAAGACTTGCTGGCCGTGCAATTCGATGAAAGAAGCGGAAAGGAATTGGTATCGCGGAAAGGTGCCCTTGCATCTTAGAATGAATCGCATGACTCATCATGTTCTCCTCGTCGACGACGACCCCGTAGTGCGCGACCTCGTTCGCGAATATCTGCAAGGCAACGGCCTTGCAGTGTCGGTGCTGCACGACGGTACGGGCCTCAAACGACGCCTCGACGCCGAGCGGCCGTCTATAGTCGTGCTCGACGTCATGATGCCCGAACAAGACGGCATCAGTGCGCTGCGCGAATTGCGCGCGGCCGGCGACGACATCCCCGTGATCTTCCTGACCGCGCGTTCGGATGTGATCGATCGCGTGATTGGCCTGGAACTCGGCGCCGACGATTATCTTGCCAAACCTTTCGACCCGCGCGAACTACTCGCCCGCATCCGCACTGTCCTGAGACGTCGCGATGCGGCGTCGCCGGGTGCGCCGGAAGACCGGCCGCCTTATCGGTTCGGTCCCTACGAAGTCGATTTTGCCGCGCGCGAGTTGCGGCACAACGGCGAACGTGTGCCGTTGCGTTCCGGCGAATTTGCGACACTGAAGATCTTCGTCAAGAACGAGATGGTGGTGCTGACGCGCGCGCAGTTGAACGAGAAGCTGCGGGGCCAGGCGGGGACGTACCGGGATCGCAGTCTCGATGTATCCATATGGCGGTTGCGGCGTTTGCTGGAAGCCGATCCGTCCGATCCGCGCTACGTCCAGACCGTTTGGGGGCAGGGCTACATTTTTGTGCCGCATGGCGAGACCGGCGCGGTGGAGCGTGCGATCCGGCGGGCATCGACCGAGGCCTGACGTCCGGGCTGAAGCTCGGGACGTAAAAACGGCTGACGAATATGTATCCGCTGAAATGATCCGTTACTAACTGCATCAGTTATTTCTTCCGTACCCGCATAAGATCATTTCCATAGTCCCGACCACGGGATCTGGAGAACTCAAATGAAACGCGTAGCAGCAGTGTTGGTGTTGGCCGGAAGTCTTGCAATGTCAGGCCAAGCGTCCGCACACGGGGGTGGCGGCGGAGACGGCGGTGCGATAGTCGGCGCGTTGCTGGGTGGTGCGGTGATTGGCGCGCTGGTGGGATCGGCGGCGGCAGCGCAGCCGGTGTACGCCCAGCCTGTCTATGCACAGCCGGTGTATCAGCCGGTTTATGCGCAACCGGTGTATGCGCAGCCTGGACCGCCGCCGGGATATTGCTTCGACGATTATCGCCGTGCTTATGTGCCGTGCGGACCGCAACCGCAGCCGGGTTATTACCAGCAACAAGGCTGGTAAAACCGGAACACGTTGGAATGAAGAAAAACCGGGCCGAGGCCCGGTTTTTTGTTTTCCGAGTCTGAGGGTTCGTTTGTGCTCGGGGTTGGTTTGGGTTTGTCGGCGCTCGCTGGCCGGGGGTGATGCCGGGTTGCTGCTGCTCAGGCTTGCGGTCGGTTTAATTGCGCTCGGTTTAAGATAGATCGGCCACGGACGCAGAAAGCAGATCTGGCATCGATCCCCAAACCAGCACCCGGGCCCCACCCACCCCCGAGTGCGAACGAAACCCCCTTGGAGCTTTGCACGCTTTGCACTCTTCGGATTCCGCCGCACTCGACCTGCCATTGCCGTTGCGCAATTTCGCCGCGACCCGGCGAATCCTGCTGATCGTGCTGGCAGCATCGATCATATTTCCGGTCGTGTTCCTGCTCGGCTACGGTTATTACGACTACCAGCGTCGCATGACCGACGCCGACGACATCGCCGATCGTGTAGCCCGCGTCGCCGACGAACAAGCCGTCAAGGTGCTCGACCTCAACCGCGAAATCTCGACGCGCATCGTGGAAATGCTCGCCGATAGCGACGACGACCACATCCGTGCGAATCAGAAAGCAATCCACGACCGCCTGAGCGTAATCGGCGAATCGTTCACTCAAGTGGCCGGCATCACCATATTCGGTATGTCCGGCGAGATGCTCGCGAGCAACCGCTTCTTCCCGGTGCCAGCCGATTCAATCGCCAATCGCGACGACTTCACCTCCGCCCGCGCCATCCGCCCCGATCCGTATTTTTCACTGCCGCTCTTCGGCAGCGTCCAGCAAACCGATGTATTCACAACCAGCGTCGGCCGCAGCCTGAACGACGGCCGTTTTGCAGGCGTCGTGTCGATTGCGCTCAAACGCGATTATTTCGCAGGTTTTTATCGCGATCTGTCGAATGGCGAACCGGGCATGAGCGTCGGCCTGTTCCGGCGCGACGGCGGCATTCTCGTGCGCGAGCCGCCAAGCCGCGCCGGCATCACCCACGCCCGCGACACGGCGTTCACCGAGGCCATGCGCAACAACGAATTGTTCGGGCGCGCGCGGATCCTGTCGAGCATCGACGGCGTGGAGCGATTGCTGGCGTTTCGGCGCGTGGGCGACTATCCGCTCTACGTGGCCAGCGGCATCCCGACTAGCGAGATCCTCTCTGAATGGCGGCAGCACTACACGCTGATCGCGGTGATCACGGCAGCACCGTGCATCGCGGTCTGGCTGCTCGTGCTGTTTTCGCTGCGCCAGTTGCAGGCGCAACAAGCCGCATGGGAGCGCTGGCAAGCGGAAGTCGCGATGCGGCTCTCGGCCGAAGCGTCCAGCCGGCAGTTGCGGCGCATGGGCGCGCTCGGCAACCTGGTCGCGAACGTGGCGCATGACTTCAATAACCTGCTGATGGTGGTGTCCGCGAACATGGAGCTCGCGCGGCGCAAGAATTTCAACGGCCTGGAACGGGAAGTGCTCGCGGTCGAGCGCGCGACCGCAGGCGCCGAAGCGCTCGCCCGGCGCCTGCTCAGCGTCGCGCGCAAGCAACCGCTCAAGCAGGAACCCATCGATTTCACCATCTGGTTGCCCGCCGCGGCCGGGCTGATCGAAACGGCGGCTGGCGAGAAGGTCCAGGTGAAGGTGCAGGTGTCACCCGACATGTGGCGGGTGCGCGCGGATGCCACGGAACTCGAGTTCGCGATCATCAACATTGCCGTGAATGCCCGCGATGCGATGCCGCATGGCGGCCGTTTCGTGATTCGCTGCCAGAACGTTCGCGTGACGGCGGACAACGTCCTGCCCGACGGTGAATATGCGCTGCTTGCCTTCACCGATAGCGGCGAGGGCATGAGTGAATCCACGGCGCGGCGCGCATTCGAACCGCTGTTCACGACCAAGCTGAGCGGTTCGGGCACGGGCCTGGGTCTGGCGCAAGTATTGGCGGCGAGCGAGCAGGCGGGCGGCACGGCGCGCCTTGACAGCGTGCCGGGACGCGGCACGACCGTGCGGCTTTATCTGCCGCGATACCACGGCCCAGCCGCCGCGCCGGTGAGCGTCCAGGCGGACGCGGCCAGCACGATGGCTATGACTCAGCCGACGCGGCTGAATCCCGGTTCGATCCTGCTGGTGGAGGACAACGAGGAAGTCGCGGCGGGCGTGGCGGCGGTGCTCGCCACTTTCGGCTGCGACGTGCGTCACGAACTCACCGCCGACAAAGCCTTTGACGTGCTCAGCGAAGGCAGTCGCTTCGACCTGGTGTTATCGGATATCCAGATGCCTGGGCGGCTCAACGGCATCGATCTGGCGGAGAAAGTGCGCGGCACCTGGCCCACGCAGCGGATCGCACTGATGACCGGCTACGCCGACGAATTCGAGCGCGCGCGCCACACGGGCGTGACGATTCTCGCGAAGCCCTTCAATATCGAAGAACTGCGGGAGCTGGTTTTAGGATGACTCTTGCGATAACTCAGCGATGCGCAAGTGGCGCGAAAAAGTCGCCAAGCACTTCCGAAACGCGCCACATTGCGCAGGGACGGCGGCAATGGCCGTCGTAGCCGGCCGCCTGCAACGTCGAGACCGAGTCTTCCGGGAGGAAATTGCTCAAGGCGAGAAGCAGCATGGCGGCGTGGGTCGGGTTATCGCTGAGTTTGCGCACGAAACCGCTGTGCTCGCCGATCCCCAGACGCGTATCGAACATCAATGCCTGCGGATGCCAATCGTCGATTAACGCCGTCAATCTGTCCACGTCCATCACATGCTGCGCCGCCAGGCCCTTTAACCCGAGCAGAAGCACGAACGATTCGCCGATCATCGGATCATGGTGCGCGATCACGACACGCCGGTTCACCATGGGCGTGAGGACATGCTTCGGGTTCCATAAAGCGAACTGGTCGTAATCCGCTTCGACAGGGCGTCGTGTCACAGATTCCTCGACAGTGAGGCGATCGGTTGGCCAACCGTTGACGCGTTGGGGAATCGAAAGCAGACGGACATGGTTTAGCCGCGTTCTGGCTCAGCCGCGACGCGGCGACCCCATCATTGTTCCCTTCTTTGGTGCTCGGCGAAAATGCGGGTCGTCATCTACGAAATGAGCAAAAATCGGTCCGCGACAGGCCGGTGAGTGGCGCGTCGCGTGATGCGGGGGAACGGAGAAGGGATTGCTGCAGAGTGGTGAAACGGATGTCAGTCAGTTGCCGTTCGTTTCAGCATCGGTACCGGCGTCGAGCCCGACTTCCGGAACCAACGTCTTGGCCCGCAAGCTGACTTTTTCCGCGTAGGCTTTCGAGCCGCCGTAGCTCTTCAGCGCCGCGCCGACGTCGCCGCGAGCCGACTGGACATAACCGTGAAGAATCGCCGATCCGGCTTCTATGTTCGCAGTCGCTTCAGTCAGGTCGATGTTGCGTACAAGTTGCTTGTGCGCGGCGGGCACGACCTGCATCAAGCCGGTTGCGCCATTGGCGCCGCGGGCCTTTTCCTTGAAGCGGGATTCGACGGAGATGATGGCGAGGAGGAGGGCGGGAGGAAGCGAGTATTTCGATGCTGCCGACATCACCGCGGCCGAAATTTGCTCTGCTTTGGCCCGCGCGACGCCGAACTTCTGGGAGATCAGCCGGGAGACCTGATGAGTGGCTTCGGCGGTGGCGTCGCTGGCTGCGGCGTCTTGCTGGGCGGCCTCGGGGGCACGTTCCTGGGCCACCGCGCCCTGCATTGCACCTAGCGTCGCGCCAAACGTCAGCGCCAGCAAGCAAAGGAGTCTGCTCATGGGGGAGTGGCCTTGGAAGGGAAGGTCGCATTATACAGACGAGAAAAATCCTTGCAAATCATGCGTTTGGTCTCGCGACGGCCGCTCCAGGGGCGATTTGCAGTTCGCGGACGCGACCTTCAGGAGCTCGCCGCCGGGGCCGCAGCGTGGGCCAGCGGCCGGACGCAATCGCGCCCGGCGGCCTTGGCTTTGTAGAGTTGCTGGTCGGCGGCGCCGAGCAGGGCGTACGCGCCGCCCAGGCCCGGTGGCGACGCGGTTGCGCAGCCTATGCTGACGGTGACCGTCCCGTGCACGCTGACTCGGTGGGCGATTTCGCAGGCTTCCACGCGCTGCCGGATTGCTTCGGCGATATGCAGCGCGCCTTCCAGAGGCGTATCGGGCAGCAGCACGACGAACTCTTCGCCGCCGTAGCGTACGGGGACATCGCCCGGACGGCGCACCGCCGTGGCAATGCTGTGCGCGACGGTCGAGAGCGCGTCGTCGCCGAGGGCGTGGCCGTAGGTATCGTTGTAGGCCTTGAAGTAATCCACGTCGATGAACAACACCGACAGCGGTGTACCGGCCCGGCGCGCCCGGCGCCATTCGTCGTCCATGCGTTCGTCGAACGCGCGCCGGTTCGGCAGGCCCGTGAGCGCGTCCGTACCGGCCAGCCGGACAAGCTCCTCCTGCGCACGGGCGCGCTCGCGCAGCGACAGCGCAAGCAGCCACGACACCGCGATGAAACTCAGCCCCGATAACAGCGTCAGCGCGCCGACAATCAGGCTACGTTCGCGCCACGGCGCCAGGACGTCGTCTTCCGCCGGCGCCACGCCCGCGATGAACGGCGTTCCCGGCACGCGGGCGAAGGTATAGAGGCGCCGCACGCCGTCGACGGGAGAAACCGCCGCGTACGATCCCGACACGGCATGCGCCATGCGCGGGAACGTGGGCGAGCCGGCGAAGCTGTGCCCGACCACGTCCTCGCGAAAAGGCTTGCGGGCGATCATCGCGCCATCCTGGTGGACGATGAAGATCGAGCCCTTGCTGCCCACGTCGAGCGTGTCAAGCAGCGAGCGGAAATAGGCGGTGTTCATTGCCAGCAGCGCAATGCCGGCGAACGAGCCGTCAGGTGCGTTCACGCGCCGGCTCATGCCGATCGTTAGGGCGCCGCCGCGCACGCGCGACGCGAACGGAGGCGAGACGAACAGGCCGGTCGACGGGCTGCGTTGCTGGGCGTGGAAATAGTCGCGGTCGGCGAACGAGTCGGGCGGGAGCGGCGAGTCTTCGCCGGCCGCCGTGATGTTGCCGCGGGCATCCAGCACGTAGGCGCCGCTGATACAGGCCGCGGAGGTCGCGCGGTCGAACAGGATCTGGCGGCGCAGGGTGGGCGACAGCCCCGTGAGGGCGGGATTCTGCGCGCCTTCGACCATTGCCTTCAGCGAGAGATCGTAGATTCC
>Ga0255336_102193_pt1 | contig 10582 bp, 8 predicted proteins | sample MeOH1_35cm_T3_17_FD_189102 | JGI IMG/M metagenome (GOLD analysis project Ga0255336, IMG submission 189102) | Sandy soil microbial communities from University of British Columbia, Vancouver, Canada - MeOH1_35cm_T3_179 | ecosystem: Engineered > Artificial ecosystem > Sand microcosm > Unclassified ...
CAGGATCGTGCTGACGGCGAAGCTGGTCAACAGCATGGTCGTCCCGCTGGAATTCCGCACTGGCCGGAAGGCCACTCGCTCCATCAGGAGCGCCGCTCCCGTCGCCACCACCACACCGATGAGAAGGGCGAGCGGGTAAGGTACGCCAAAGAGCAGCGCATAGAAGATGCCATAGCCGGTCAGCGTCATCAACTCGCCATGGGCGAAATTGATGAGGCCGAGCACGGAGAAGACAACGGCGAGCCCGAGCCCCAGCAATGCATAGGTGCCGCCGAGTGCCAGCGCATTTAGGAACTGCTGCAGAAAGAATTCCATGACAACCTCTGCCTAGGCGGCACCAAGATAAACACGCTCGAGACCAGCTGACCGCAGTTCGGCCGGCCTGCCCGACAGGACGACGCAACCGCCCGCCAGGACATAGCCGCGGTCGGCCACATCCAAGGCAAGCTCCGCATTCTGCTCGACAAGAAGAATGGTGACACCGCGCTGACGGAGCGACGCGATGATATCGAAGATCTGATCGACGATATTGGGCGCCAATCCCAATGACGGCTCATCCAATAGCAGCAATCGCGGATCCGACATCAGCGACCGGGCGATCGCCAGCATCTGCTGCTCGCCGCCGGACAACGTACCTGCCATCTGTTGATATCGCTCTTTCAAGCGCGGAAAGAGAGCATACATCTCCTCGCGCTGCGCCTTGCTCTTTTCCCGCAACCGACGCGAAGCTGCCGCGCCAATTTCCAGGTTTTCCTGGACGGTGAGGCCGGGGAAGACACGGCGACCCTCTGGCGTCAATGTCATGCCGCGCCTTACGATCGCTTCAGTCCGCTCCGCGGAGATCAGATGACCGTCAAAGTGAACCTCGCCCCCGGCGATGGGGACGAGGCCCATGCAGGCATTCAACAGGGAACTCTTTCCGGCACCATTGGCACCGAGCAATGTCACGATCTCGCCCTGGGCGACGGACAGGCCGGCGCCCTGCACCGCCTGAATGGCCCCGTAGCGGACAGTCAGTTGCTCGATCTCCAGAAGTGCCATGGTCACGTTCCCTGTCTACGACTTACTCTGCCGGCGGCACATCAGCGCCGTTCGGTACGATGTCCTCGACATGGGTCTTCTGGCCACTGACGATGCGGTTGAGCGCCACAACCCGCAGCGGCACCCGGTTCATCCCCTTATAGGTGATGATGCCGGTCGCAACCTGCACGTTCTCGAGGTTGTCGATCGCATCGCGGATCGAGGGGCCGTCAAGCTTGTCGCCATCTGCCTTGATCGCCGCCTCGATCACCTTGATGACGTCATAGCCGGTCGCGGTATAGACGGCGCTCGGGTCCTGCTTAAAGAAGGCCTTGAAGTCGGCATTGAATTTCGCCAACGAACTGCCATCCGCCGGATAACCGGCATTCGAGAACACGACACCCTCCGCAACCTCGCCAAGCCCCAAGGTGGTCGGAGAATCGATGCCATCCGAACCCAGGACCGGCGTCTTGATGCCGGCGGAGCGCAACTGCTTGATGAAAGCGGGGAAGTCGGGTTCATAGGCAGAGGTCATGATGACATCCGGCGCCGGGGAGACGCCCTTGATCTTCGTCACCTCGGCCGAGAAATCCTGCTGACCCATCTTGAACTCAACGGTCGCGGCGATCTTACCGCCCTTCTGCTCGAAGACCTTGGCGAAATAGAGCGGTAGCTTCTCGGTATAGGGGGTATCGCGCGAAATCAGGATCAGCGCGTTCTTGTAGCCTTGCTTCTGCGCGAAATAGGCCAGCGCGGTCGCCTGCAGGTTGTCAGCGGTGTAATTGGCGAACATATAGTCGCCGACGATCCCGGGCAAAGTCGGTGTCGACGCGCAGGGAGCGATGGTCGGGATCTGCGCGGCCTGGGCGATCTGGCCCGCCGCGACCGACGGGTCCACGTCGCAAGGCGACAGCATGATATTGATATGCTGATCGACGACCTCCTGCGCCATGACAGCGGCCTGCGCGGTCTCCGAGCGCATGTCGCGGGTGATCAGATCGATCTTGTATTTGCCGTCGATGCCGCCAGCCTTGTTGATCTGGTCGACAGCGAGTTGGACGCCCTGCAGTGTCGGCTGGTCATAGGGTGCCAGCGCGCCGGTGAACGCGCCGACGAAGCCGATCTTGATCGTGTCTTCTGCCTGCGCGGCAATCGGTGTCAAGGCCAGCATCGTGGCCGCAACGGATAAAATCGTTGTCACTCTCAACATGCCCCATCTCCCTCGTTAGGAACTCGATAACGCGCTTCCCGCTCATCAACAAATATCAGGCAACAATCCGCTCGGCATGGCGGCGACCCAGATAGGCTTCCCGCACCGCCTGGCTCTGCTGCACTTCGCTGGCCGTGCCCAAAGCGATCAGCTGCCCCTTGTTCAGCACTGCGATCTGGTTGCAGAGGCGCATGATCAACCGCATGTCATGGTCGACGATCAGCAGGCCCAGCCCCCTGCCCTGGACCAGCCAGGCAAGTATCCCCAGCAGGTCTTCTGTTTCGCTCTCATTCATGCCGGCCGCTGGCTCGTCGAGCAGCAGGAAGCGCGGCTCGAGGGCGAGTGCCCGCGCAATTTCCAGGCGCCGCTGCTGGCCATAAGCGAGCGTACCGGCATCGCGCTGCGCCAGATCGGCAATCTTCAAATCTGCGAGCAAGCGCAACGCTGTCGCCGTCAGCGCCTCATAGCCCATCTGGGGCCAGCGCTGCGTCAAGGCGGCCTGGACGTTTTCCAGCGCCGTCAAATGGGCAAAGAGGCGAATATTCTGGAACGTGCGGCCGATGCCAAGATGCGCGATCTTATGTGCCGGCAATCCGGTCACATCCACCTCATCGATCGTGATCCGCCCGCCGGTTGGCTGATGCGTCCCGGCGATGCAGCCGAGCAAAGTTGTCTTGCCCGAGCCATTAGGCCCGATCAGACCGAGGGTCTGTCCGACCGGCAGCTCCAGCGACACTTTGTCGACGGCAAGCAAGCCACCATAAGACTTGCTCACGGCATTGATCCGCAGCACGCCCGTGGGCTTGCGCGCTATATTGGCCACGGCACCAGTCTCGCGCGGGAGGTCGCTTGCCTGTGGCCGTAGAAACGACAGGAAGCGATCGATTTCGGCAAAGCCCAGCAGCCCCTCCCGCCGGGTGTAAAGCGTCGCGATAATGATCAGGCACAGGCCGATCTCCGTGAGGCCAAAGATCTGCGGGATCTGAACAAAGCCGAGATCGAGGCCGTTCTCGCAGCGCCGCAGCACCTCCACGACAGCGGTAATCAGCGTTGCCCCGGCCAGGGAGCCAGTGACGCTTGCCAGTCCGCCGACCACCTGCATGACGATGATGGAGAAGGTGAGATCGAAGTAGAATTGCTTCGGTGAAAACACCGTCAGCATATGCGCCATCATCGCCCCCGCCAGGGCGGAGAGCATGGCCGACAGCACCCAGGCAACCAGGCGCTGTGCGGGCACATCGATGCCGATCGATTGTGCCGCCGCATGATTTTCCCGCGTTGCCCGCAACAGCAGGCCGACCCGGCTATCACGGTAGATCCGGGCAATCACCAATGTCGCCACGGCAAAGCCGAGGGCGACCGGCAAGGTCGTCAATTTTGGAATGCCATAGACTGCCTGGTTGCCGCGGGTGAAACCCTGGGCGGCGACGATCAGCGATTCGACGATGATCAAGAGGCCCAGCGTGGCGATGGTCGCGGATGAGCCGTTCAACCGGCATATCGCAAGACCAATGACCACGGCAATCAAGCCAACAAGAAGCAAGGTGATCAGCAACGCCATCGGCAGGCCGAAATGGCTCTGCAGAATCGTGTTGGAAAGAAGCGGGAAAGCCGTCTTTTTGAGCGCCGGCACGATGGTCAGCGTCGCCGAGATCTGCGCACCCAACGCCATGAACGAACATTGACCGAAACTCAGGATACCGCTGTTCCCCGAAAAAATTCCCAAAGCGGCGACAGCAGTCAGCATGACCAGAAAGTTGGTCGTCGTGGTAACGATCGGCCCATCCGCCAAGGCGAAAATGAGAAGACACGGGACCGCAACGATCGCACCGAGAACGATCGCACTTTTAGCTGCCTGCGGCACGATGTAGGCGGATAAAGCCACCGTCACTCTCCCTGGGCAAGCTGTGGCAAGTACTGTCGCGGCTTTGCACGACATCACCTCACAGCCTCGTTCCTTCCCGATCGGGGCGCGCTCATTCGCACTCCCTTTCCTGATTTGTCGTGAAGGCTAGTCGAGGTCTCGATTGACCGTCAACTCATTTATTACAAAAGAATCATTTAAGTCCATTTTTGTAATAAACGTAACTTCCATCGAATTTCGGATTGTGTTAGCAATGGCTCGAATGCCGTCAGATGAAGCGACGAGCATGGCGACAGCTGATTCGTCGATGGGGAAAATAACCGCAATGGCTGATGAGAGCTCCAAATTCAGCGGCATGACCGTCGCCGATCGCATCAGGCAGATCGCGACCGACATGACCCCTGCCGAGCAAAAGATTACGCGCATCCTCTTCGCAAGCGCCATGGTGGCGGGCCTCAACACGGTGGCAAGCCTCGCCGAGCGTGCGAATGTGAGCGGCCCCTCCGTCATCCGCCTTACCAGCAAGCTCGGCTTCGAAAGCTATGTCGATTTCCAGCGCGTCCTGCGGGTGGAAATGGAGGAACGCAGCAACTCACCGCTATCGCTCTATTCGCGCAACCGCAATGCGCCAAAGGAAGACCTGCTGGCAAAATCGCGCGATGTCTTCGCCGCTGCCATGCGCAAGAGTTTCGACCGCATCTCTCCGGCTGAATTCAATGGCGTCATCGACACGCTCTGCGACCTAAAGCGCACGATCTTCCTGGCGGGCGGGCGCTTCACCCAGCTGGTTGCCCAAATGGTCTATCTGCACCTGTTTCAGATGCGGCCAGGCATCCGCATGATTCAAGCGGGCCTGCAGACCAGGGATGACCAGCTCCTGGAGCTCAACGCCAAAAGTGCTTTGATGATTTTCGACTTCCGGCGCTATCAGTCCGATTCGGTCTCCTTCGCTCGTGCGGCGCATGAGCGCGGCGCCCGTGTCCTGCTGGTCACCGATCCTTGGGAATCGCCGATCGCAGAATTCGCCGATCATGTCCTGGTCGCCGAGGTCACCTCGCCTTCGCCTTACGATTCGATGGTGCCAGCCTTTGCCTTGGTGGAAGCCCTGATCGCCGAAGCGATGCCACGGCTAGGTAAGGACGCGGTGAAGCGGATCGAGGATCTCGAGGAGCTCCGCACCGGCTTTGAATGGACCGAGGAATCGGCAAAGCGAAAGCGTGGCAGCGGAAAACGAAGAAGCCGCGCAAATGAGAAATAAGCAGGCAAATCGGCCTGCAGTGCTAGTTGGGAGAGAAATATGGCCGATGGCGAAGTCGTCTATCTAGCCTGGAGCGATTATGTCGGGATCACCCGATGCCGTGGCGTGCCCCTCGCCGAATTGGAGGGCAGGATGCGAAACGGTCTGGGCTGGGCCGTCGCCGGGCAGGCGCTAACACCCTTCGAGGATATCGCCCCAAATCCCTGGGGTCCGATGCTGGAGGTGCGACAAACGCCAGTCCCGGAAACTGAAACCCGCGTCGACATCTGGCCCAATATCGCACCCCTGCATTTCGTAATGTGCAATTCGCTACTACCCACTGGAGAACCTTGGGACTGCTGCACCCGTAGTTTCATGGCCTCGGCGCTCAATGACTTCCAACGCGAGACCGGCCTCACCTTCCTCGCCGCCTTCGAGCACGAATTCCTGCTGACTGGCCCAAACCTGCAGTCCTCAACGCCGTTTTCGATGCGGGCCATGCGGGAAGTGCCGGAATTCATCGACGATCTTTCTCAAGCCCTGCAACTAGCCGGTGTCGAGCCGGAGACGATCGAGCCGGAATATGGTCTCAGCCAATATGAAGTCTCGACCGCCCCGGCCAAGGGCGCCATGGCGGGTGACCGCTGCGTCATCACGCGGGAAGTGATCCGCGAGGTCGCCCGTCGGCGCGGCTATAACGCCAGCTTCACGCCAAAGCCCACGCCAGACAGCGTCGGCAATGGCGCCCATGTGCATTTCAGCTTCGTGGACGAGGCCGGTAACAATGCCTCTTTTGACGCCAATGGCGCGGGCCAGGCATCCAAGACCGCGCAGCATTTCATCGCCGGGCTGGTCAAATTCCTGCCGGCGATCTGCGGTCTGGTGGCACCGAGCCCCGTCTCCTATCTGCGCTTGGGGCCGCATCACTGGTCCTGCGGATATGCGAGCTTCGGCATCCAGAACCGGGAAGCCGCCGTCCGTATCTGCCCGTCGCCGGACCGGGATCCGCAGCATCAGGCTCGTGCCTTCAACATGGAACTGCGAGCACCCGATGCGACTGCAAGCCCCTATATGGTGATCGGCGCCCTGGTGCGAGCCGGGCTGGAAGGCATCAGGCAGCGATTACCGCTGCCACAGAGCGTCGATTGCGATCCATCGGATATCGATGAAAGCGATCGACTTGCGCGCGGCATTCTGCCGCTGCCCTCTTCGCTCGCGGAAGCACTAGCCTTGATGGAAGGGACCCCGGAGATAGCGAGCTGGATGTCGCCTGTCATGAGATCCTCCTACGTCGCCGTCAAACGGAAAGAAATCGAGATGTTCGAACAGGCCGATGTCCTGGATATGTGCCGGAGGTACCAGCATGCTTACTGAGAGCGATCTTGCTCTGCCGATGATCGACCACCATTGCCATGGCGTGTCGCCGGCCGAACTGGACTTCGCCGGCTTTCAGGCATTGTTCAGCGAGAGCTATCGGCCGGCGCCGGCCGGCACGACGGAGTTTCAGAAGCCGCTGGGCCTGGCCATCCGGCGCTGGTGCGCTCCGGTCCTGGATCTTGAGCCCTCCTGCCCGGCGGAAGCTTATGTCGAGCGGCGTCTGGCGCTAGGTGCCGCCGAGGTTAACAAGCGGTTCCTGCGCGCGAGCGGTGTTGATGAGCTGCTGATCGATACGGGTCATCGCAGCGCCAGCATCGCCAATCTCGAGCAGATGGGCGAGATATCGAACCGGCCAACGCGCGAGGTCGTGCGGATCGAGGCCGTCGCGGAGGAAGTCGCACGCAGCGGCGTCAGTGCAGCGGCTTTCGCCAATGCCTTTGCCGACAAACTGGCGGAGCGATCGAAAGGCGCGGTCGGATTGAAGACGATCGTCGCCTATCGCACCACCTTTAAGATCGACCAGACTGCGCCGGCAGGGATCGATGTCGACCGAGCCGCCGACGCCTGGCTGGAGCGTTGTGCGGAAAACGGAAAAGTCCGACTGGAAGATCCAACGATCATCCGTCACGGGCTATGGATTGGCGCCGAACTGTGCCGCCAGCATCGCTTCCCCATGCAGGTTCATGTTGGCTTCGGCGATCCCGACGTTTACATGCATGCCTGCGATCCGACACATTTCACCGACTTCATTGCCGCCATGGAAAAGTGGGATGTGCCGATCACTCTGCTTCACAATTACCCCTTCCAGCGCGAGGCGGCCTGGCTCTCCGAGATTTTCCAGAATGTATATTACGATGTCGGTGTGATTCTCAATTACGCCGCTCCCATGGCGACAGATATTCTCGGCGAGGCCATGGAGATGGGGAAATATTCGAAGCTGCTCTACAGCTCCGATGCCTTCGGCCTCAGCGAACTCTATTACCTCGGCGCGCGGCAGTTCCGGCTGGCATTGCGCAAGATCCTCGATCGCTGGCTGACGGAGGATGCCTGCTCGCTGAAGGATGCCGAGGAAATCATTCGGATGGTGGCGCAGGAGAATGCCCGGCGCATCTATCCGCTCGCCTGAGCGATCGCTTTTCGGACTGATAGAGGGGCCGACATGACCCATATCGTCAATACACCTACGAATCGCAGTCCGTCCGAACTGGCGCTGGAGCGCGAAGGCGCCAGTATCGGCAGAGTGATGAAGATACGGCTCTATCCGTTCGTGCCGGTCGCGGCCGAGGGCATCCGGCTCACGGATATCGACGGCAAGGAATATCTGGATTTCATCGCTGCTGCGGCGGTGGTTCAGACCGGGTATAAGCATCCCACCGTGCAGCAGGCGATCCATCAGGCGCTGGACGGTGTCTGGACGGCCATGCATTGCTGCCATCCGCATACCCATGCGATTGATCTTGCCGAGAAACTGATGACTCTGGTACCCGGCGACTTCGAGAAGCGGGTCTGGTTCGGTGCCACCGGGTCCGACGCCAATGACTGCCTCTCCCGGCTCCTACCGAAAGCGACGGGTCGTCGTCGGCTCATCAGCTTCATCGGCGCCTATCATGGACAAACGACCGGATCAGCACTTCTCTCCGGCCACCAGACACAAGCCGATGTCATCGGCCTCGGCAATGTAACGAAGCTGCCCTATCCCGATCCCTATCGCTGCACGCATGGCCCCTGCAGCCGGGATGGCTGCTCGCTGAAATGCCTGGAGCCAGTCAAATACGCGCTGCAGACAATTTCACCCGCCGATGATACCGCCGCGATTGTGCTCGAAGCCATGCAGTCGGATGCCGGGGATATCGTGCCGCCCGCGAACTTCCTGCCGGCACTGCGGAAGCTGTGCGACGAACACGGCATCTGGCTTGTCTTCGATGAAGTCAAAACCGGCCTCGGCCGGACCGGCAAATGGTTCGCCTTCCAGCATGCCGGGATCGTTCCGGATGCCATCAGCCTTGGGAAACCCCTCGGCGGCGGCCTGCCACTCTCAGCGGTCGTCGGCCGCGCTGAACTACTGAATGTCTCCACCTATAATCTTTTTACGCTGGGTGGCTCCCCGGCGCCCTGCGCCGCCGGCCTCGCCGTCATCAAGGTTGTCGAGGAAGAGAAGCTGCGCGAAAATGCCGCCGCCATGGGCCAGCTGCTGCTCGATGGCCTGTGGAATCTGGCGAAGACACATCCGCTGATCGGTGATGTGCGCGGCATGGGTCTCATCATCGGCATCGAGCTGGTGCGCGACCAGGAGACCCGCGAACCTGCAGTGCGCGAGGCAGCCAGGCTGGCCTATCGCTGCTTCGAACTCGGCCTAATCGTCATTTACTGCGGCATCCATGGCAACGTGATCGAGCTGACCCCGCCTTTGACGATCACCGAAGCCGATGTCGATGAAGCACTGTCGGTTCTCGATCAGGCTTTGAGCGATATCGAGGCCGGCCGCTTCGATGATGCAAAACTGGCACCCTATAGTGGATGGTAGAGAGATGACTGCAACACTGAGCCGAGAGATCCCGATCAAGCCGTCGGAAGCGGCACTGCTCTTCATCGATGTCCAGAATTTCGCGGCGAAGCGCGAGGGCAGCGAATTCAAGGATCTGAGTGAGGCGGATTTCGCGGCGAAATATGGCTGGTTCTTCGAACAGCTAAAGGCCTTCGTAATCCCGAATATGCAAAAGCTTCAGGCCGCCTGCCGAGCAGCCCATGTCGAGGTCATGTATACGACGATCGAAAGCCTGACGCAGGACGGACGTGATCGCAGCCTGGATTACAAGATCACCGGCTTCAATGTCCCCAAGGGTTCCTGGGATGGCAAGGTGATCGACGAGATCGCGCCATCCGAGGACGAGATCTGGCTGCCGAAATCCTCCAGCAGCGTTTTCGTCTCGACGCATATCGATTACATCTTGCGCAATCTCAGCGTCAGACAGGTGATCATCAGCGGGATCATCACGGATCAATGCGTGGAATCGGCAATCCGTGATGCCTGCGACCTTGGCTATCTTGTGACCCAGGTGACCGATGCCTGTGCAACCTATTCGCCTGAGCGTCACGCGTATTCGCTGAGTGCTATCAGAGGTTATTGCCGACAGCGGACGACAGCCCAGCTGATCGCGGAGCTGCAATCGACTGGACCCTGATGTTCTATCGGACCAGGATGGTCTTACTCAAGGACCCAAGGCATGCAGCAATTCGATTTGATCGTCGCCGGTGTGTGAACCGGCGCGGGCTTTCGACGCCTATCGGCACAGCAACTCTTTGATCCAGAGGAAGTTCGCAGGGTCACACTCTGGCGCCGAATCACACGCTGTCTGCCGCCTGCGCTTTTTTCGCCGCCGACGCTCCTCAAATACCGCCTAAGCGATTTGCGAAGAGCCCTGCATTCCGTGCTTCCGGTAGTCCTTAGGCGCCTGATCTTTCACGTCCGGTCTCGAACACTAAGCTCATGAACCAGCGGTTCTGGCCCCTAGCGCCAGAGCGACATCCCCGTATTGATTCGGTGGGAGCTGACTCCCTTGCGAGCCGAAGCGCTCTCCCCATCTTCGCTATCCATCGCCGAGGCGAACATTACTCGAACAGTTTCCCCTAATTCTCCCCTAGAACTCGGCACAGTTCTGCATGCGTTCGCATGTATACGCATCGCGACGCATTTTGCGGGCATTGATTTTATTGGGGAAATGGTGCCGCCGAAGTGAATTGAACACTCGACCCCGTCCTTACCAAGGACGTGCTCTACCACTGAGCTACGGCGGCCTGCCGTTTGAAGCGGCGCGGAACATGCCACGAGCCGCCGGGGAGATCAACCCCGAAATAATACGCCCAAGCGATTGTT
>Ga0255336_102195_pt1 | contig 10567 bp, 10 predicted proteins | sample MeOH1_35cm_T3_17_FD_189102 | JGI IMG/M metagenome (GOLD analysis project Ga0255336, IMG submission 189102) | Sandy soil microbial communities from University of British Columbia, Vancouver, Canada - MeOH1_35cm_T3_179 | ecosystem: Engineered > Artificial ecosystem > Sand microcosm > Unclassified ...
TTAATAGGAAGGTCTTTTCTAATTTTAGCAGGATCAATAGTTTGTCCTACAATAAATACTTCTGTGCTTAGATTTATTTGATTTATCTTATCTACATAAACCTTAACAGCATTTTCATAGGAGTTTAATGATTTTCCTATAGAAAGATAATATGTGCCATAAAACACCACGGATATTATAATTGCAAAGGCTAAAACTGACAAAATAATAATTAAATTTTTATTTTTCTTACGCTTCAATTTTTTGACCTCCTTTAGTAATGGCTTATGAATTATTTATACTATATTATTCTAGTATTCATATTAAAATTCCTGCTACGTTTAATTTTGATATAAATATATTTAAATTTGTAATTCTGTGTATACTACTACAGCACTTATTAGTGTATAATTGTATATATAATGCAAAGAACAGGAGGGTGAAATGACTTGACAGAATTTTTTAAAATTATTTTTAATAGTATAAAGACTATTAGTCTATTTAGTATCTTAGATATTATAGTGGTATCATATATATTTTTTAAAGCATACATGCTAATAAAGGAAACAAGAGCCGTCCAGCTTTTAAAAGGAATTCTGCTAATTTTACTTTTACTTCCGGTTAGTTCTTTTCTGCAGCTTAATATGTTGAACTACATTTTAAGCAAGACCATTACTATAGGTGTACTTTCTATGATAATTATTTTTCAGCCTGAAATTCGAAGAGTATTAGAACATCTAGGAAGAAGCGCCTTTAATGATAGACACATATTAGAAGATGAAGAAGTAATGGAAAAGGTAGTAAGCGAAGTAGTTGATGCTGTTGACAATTTATCTAAATCTAAGACAGGAGCACTTATTATTATTGAAAATCGTACTGGACTTGGAGATGTTATTGCAACAGGGACTAAACTTGATGCTATAGTTTCGGCAGCACTTTTAGAGAATATATTTGTTGTAAATACTCCTCTTCATGATGGAGCTACAATTATAAGAAATGATAAGATTGTTGCATCAGGATGTTTTCTTCCATTAACTAATAATGATGAGATTAGTAAAGCGCTTGGAACAAGACACAGAGCTGGACTTGGAATATCGGAGAATTCTGATGCACTAACAATAATTGTATCAGAGGAAACCGGAAATATATCTCTTGCAGTAAACGGAAAGCTAACAAGAAATTACACAAAGGATCGACTTAAGGATATTCTTGTGAGAATATTAAAAAGCAGGCAGAAAAAGAAATTAACCTTTAGAGAGAGGGTGAGGTTGTGGAGCAAAGAAATACTTGGCTAATTAAATTATGCTGCATCGTAGCAGCTTTTGCCCTTTGGCTTTACGTAACGAATGTAGAAAATAACCAAAATTCACAGCCAATTTCTGTACCTGTAACTTTAGTGGGAGAAGAAAACGTAACTTCTCAAAAGCTTAAAATACTTCCTCCTTCCCAGCCTTACACTGTAACACTGCATGTAAAAGGATCACTATCAGACATAGCTATAGGCAAGGAACAATTTAAGGTGGTTGCTGACTTAAGTGAATTCCAATTTTCTAAGGGTACAAAAAATATACCTGTAAGGATTGAAAGACAGCCGGCAAACGTATCTGTTTTAAATAGTGAAGGCTTATATGTCTCTGTAAGTTTCGATAGCTTAGTGGAAAAAACATTTCCAGTTAAGATAAATATTAATGGAAAAGTTAAGGATGGTTACTACGCTCCTCAAAACTACTATATTAATCCTAATGATGTAGTGGTCAGCGGCGCAGCAAAGTTTGTAAATCAAGTTACTAGTGTAGAAACTACCATAGATTTAAAGTCTGCAGAAAAGGATCTAGGCTTCAAACTTGCACTTAAAGCATTAGATTCCTCAGGGAAGGAAGTTAAAAATGTGGATATTAGTCCTTCCTTTGTTGATGTTTCTATAGCAGTTAAGAAGATAAAAACTGTTAATATTAATGTTAAGACCACGGGTAATGTAAGCGGTGATTTAGCATTGAAATCCCTGCAGCTAGTGCCGGAAAAGGTAGATATTGCAGGTGGCGATATTATTAATGATATTACTTCACTTGACACTGAACCAATTGATTTAAGTACACTTACTCCCAATAAAACAGTCTTGCTTAAAATAATTGTTCCAGATGGCGTAATTTTAACAAATAGCGATGGTACAGTAAAGGTAAAAGCTCTAATGGATAAAATGATACAAAAGAATTTTTCATTAGATATAGGAGTTAGAAATCTTAATGATTCTTATACAGCAGCATTAAATAATCAAAAGGTTTCCTTAATTATTTCAGGACCTGAGAGTAAGTTAACTTCCCTTACTGATACTGATTTTAATTGTAATATTGATTTAAATTCTATAGTAACTGAAGGAGATCATACTGTACCTATTAGTTTAACTATTCCTGATGGAATTACAAAAATTTCACAAAACCCACAAAGTATAATTGTAAACATTAAGAAAAAGGCTTCACAAACTACGACTGGAAGTGGAGGACAATAATTTATGCCCATAATAGTAAATAATATAATACTTGACATTGAGGAAGACAAAAGCCTATTGGAAGAAAAAGTTTTGAAAAAGCTGAGACTAACAAAGTCTCAGCTTAATTCTATTAAGGTCTTAAGAGAAAGCATTGATGCAAGAAAAAAGGATGCTATTAAATTTAATTACACATTAGAAGTTACTACTGAAAATGAGAAAAAACTCATTGGAAAACTTAAAGATAAGGATTTAAAGCTTGAGGATATAAAATATTCAGATGAAGTGATCTTTGGCATAAGAAAAATGGAATATAGACCTATAGTAGTTGGTATGGGGCCGGCAGGTATGTTTGCCGGCCTTTTAATGGCTAGAAAGGGATATAAGCCAATTATTATAGAAAGAGGGCAAAAGGTTGAAGAAAGAACTATAAGTGTAAATAATTTTTGGAGTACAGGACAGCTAAACAAAGAATCCAATGTTCAATTTGGAGAAGGGGGAGCTGGTACCTTTTCAGATGGGAAATTAACTACAAGAATAAAAGATAATAGATGTGACTATGTATTAGAGGCATTTGTTAATGCTGGAGCACCTAAGGAAATACTTTACTCAAGTAAACCCCACGTAGGAACAGATATTTTAAAGACTGTTGTAAGAAATATTAGAGAAGAGATTATAGCTCTTGGTGGGGAAGTAAGATTTAATTGTAAATTAGAGGATATAGTCATTAAAAATGGCTGTATTTATGAAGCTGTTGTTAGTGGAGAAAGGGTTCCCTGTGAAAACTTAGTCCTCGCTATTGGACATAGCTCAAGAGATACCTACGAAATGCTGCAAAAAAATAACTTATATCTAATTCCAAAGCCCTTTGCTATTGGAGTTAGAATTGAGCACCTTCAAGGTTTAATTGATGAAGCCCAATATGGTAAGTTTGCACATCATGAGAGATTGAAAGCTGCAGATTACAGGCTTAGCTATTCCTCTCAAAAATTAAATAGATCAATCTATAGCTTCTGTATGTGCCCTGGAGGAGAAGTGGTAGCTGCGGCTTCTGAGGATAATAGACTAGTCACTAATGGTATGAGCTTTTACAAAAGAGATAAAGCTAATGCAAATTCTGCATTGGTAGTAAATGTAGTACCTGAGGACTTTGGCTTAAGTAATCCTTTAAGTGGCATGGAATTTCAAAGGCACTACGAAGAACTGGCTTATAAATTAGGCGGAGGAAATTATAAAGCTCCGGTTCAATTAGTAGGAGACTTTTTAAAGGATAGAGTCAGCAGTAAAATAGGGAAGGTTATACCTAGCTACAAACCAGGCTATGAGTTTAAGGAATTAAAGAACTGTCTGCCGCTATTTGTAACAGAAGCCTTAAAAGAAGGTCTAATTAATTTTGATAGAAAGATTAAAGGTTATGCAGCAGAGGATGCAGTTATGACTGGTATAGAAACAAGAACCTCTGCACCAGTTAGAATAGAAAGGAATGAAAACTTTCAGGTTAATAAAGCTTTAGGTCTCTATCCAGCTGGGGAAGGAGCAGGTTATGCAGGAGGAATCATTTCTGCTGCTGTAGATGGATTAAGAATTGCGGAGGCAATTATGAAGGAATGGGCACCTATAGAATAATTTTATGATGGCTTGAATTTCATTTATAATCTGATAAAATGGAATTGTGGGGAAAATATTTATTTTCTGAAAATAACAAATTTTTCGATGGGGGAAAAATTCATGAATGAGAAGGGGTTTATTCTTGTTATCAATCCAGGCTCTACTTCCACAAAAATAGCTGTATATTCAAAGGACAATAATCTTTTACATGCAAACTTAATTCATCCGCTTCATGAAATTAAAAAATTTGATAAAATTTATGACCAGAAGCAGATGAGAATAAATATTATATTAGATTGGTTAAAGGATAATGAAATAGCTATTACGGATTTAAGTGCAGTAGTGGGCAGGGGAGGACTTTTAAGATCTATGCCTGGGGGAACCTATGTTGTTACAGAGGAAATGCTTAAAGACTTAAAGATAGGTATCCAAGGCGAGCATGCATCTAATTTAGGAGGTATTATTTCCTATGAGATTGCAAATATGGTTAAGATTCCAGCTTTTATTGTAGACCCAGTAGCAGTAGATGAATTTGAAGATGTTGCAAGAATTTCAGGTCATCCTAGTTTGCCACGAAGATCCCTTGTGCATGCTCTTAATATAAAAGCAGTAACAAGAAGGGTGTGTAATAAATTAGGCAAAAGCTTTGATAATAGTTCATTCGTAGTTGTTCATTTAGGCGGTGGAATATCAATAGCTCCAATAAAAAACGGCAGAATAATTGATGTAAATAATGCAAATGAGGATGGTCCTTTTTCGCCGGAGAGAGCTGGAGGTCTTCCTATTGGGGAAGTAGCAAAATTAGCTTTTAGCGGTAAATACAGCTATGAGGAACTTAAAAAGAAAATTGTAGGAGAAGCTGGATTTATAGCTTATTTAGGTACAAATGATGGAAGAGAAGTAAATAGGAGAATAGATGAAGGGGACAAGAAGGCAGAACTTATTTTAAAAGCTCTTGCCTATCAAATTTCAAAGGAAATTGGTGCTTATGCAACAGTCCTTTATGGAAAAATCGATGCTGTAATTATTACTGGGGGTTTAGCTTACAATAAAAAACTAATGAACTTAATTGAAGAAATGGTAAGGTTTATTGCACCAGTAGAATACGTTCCTGGAGAGGATGAAATGAGAGCTCTTTATGAAGGAGCCTTAAGAGTTTTAAAGTGTGAGGAAAAAGCTAAAATATACGAAGATGAAATCTATATAGATAGACAGCTTTAACTTAAATTTTCAGAAATTTAATAAGGAAGAGGAAATTATCTACTTTCAAACTTTTATAAATAATTAATCAATGCTTTATATATAATTTAAATTAATTGAATAGGGGGTATGACATATGAGTAATAGTTTCAGAGAAATACTAGATAAAGTAAAAAATAACAACCGTAAAACTATTGCTGTTGCAGCAGCACAAGATGAGCCTGTTTTAGAAGCAATAAGAGATGCGAAAAACTTAGGGCTTATAAATGCTATTTTAGTAGGACATAAAGATAAAATAATAAAAATTGCAAAATCCATAGATTTAGATGTAAACGATTTAGAAATTATTCATGAGCCAGATAATAACAAAGCAGCTTTAAAGGCTGTAGAATTAGTTTCCACAGGAAAAGCTCAGATGGTAATGAAAGGGCTTCTTGACACTGCCACCATTTTACGAGCTGTCTTAAATAAAGAAATTGGTCTTAGAACCGGAAGGTTAATGTCACATGTAGCGGTGTTTGAAATACCTGGCTATGATAGGCTCATATTTATAACCGATGCAGCACTTAATATGTATCCAGATCTACAAGCAAAAATAGATATATTAAATAATGCAGTAACTGTAGCAAAGGCTGTAGGAGTAGATATTCCAAAAGTTGCACCAATATGTGCAGTTGAGGTTGTTAATCCTGATATGCCAGCCACTATTGACGCTTCTATACTTTCAAAAATGAATGAAAGAGGACAAATAAAGGGCTGCATAGTGGACGGACCTTTAGCGGTTGATAATGCATTATCAAAAGAAGCTGCAAATCATAAGAATATTGTAAGTAAAGTTGCTGGAAAAGCAGATATTTTATTACTTCCGAGTATTGAGGCTGGTAATGTAATGTATAAGACTTTAACTTACACAACAAACTCTAAAAGCGGTGGAATAATAGTAGGTGCTGCAGCACCGGTAGTATTAACTTCAAGAGCAGATAGTCCTGAGTCAAAGTTAAATGCAATTGCTCTTGCTGCCTTAGTCTCAGAAATATAGGGGGGATAAGATATGTCTTTCAAATTACTTATAATTAATCCAGGTTCAACCTCCACAAAAATTGGTGTATATGAGGATGAAACTCCATTATTAATTGAAACCTTAAGACATTCTACTGAAGAAATTGGAAAGTTTAATAGTATATATGAGCAGCTTGAATTTAGAAAAGCTATTATATTAGACATACTAAGAGATAGATCTTTTGATCTATCTACTTTAGATGCAGTAATCGGACGAGGAGGGCTGCTAAAGCCTATTGAAGGAGGAACATATAAGGTAAATGAAGCTATGCTAGAGGACTTAAAAGTTGGGTTCCTAGGACAGCATGCTTCAAATCTTGGGGGAATATTAGCAAACGAAATAGCTAAAGGACTTAATATACCGGCTTATATAGTGGATCCTGTTGTTGTTGATGAACTTCAGGAGGTTGCTCGAGTTTCTGGCATCCCGGAAATACAAAGAGTAAGTATTTTTCATGCATTAAATCAAAAGGCCATAGCAAAGAAATATGCAAAAGACATTAATAAAAAGTATGAAGATATTAATATAATAGTTGCCCATCTTGGAGGAGGCATCTCAGTTGGAGCCCATAAAAATGGCAGGGTTATAGATGTAAATAATGCTTTAGACGGGGAAGGACCATTTTCTCCAGAGCGTTCAGGTAGCCTTCCAGTTGGAGATTTAATTAAGTTATGTTATAGTTCTAAATATACCTATGAAGAAATAAAAAAAATGATAAATGGTAAAGGCGGTTTTGTTGCTCATCTTAATACAAATGATGCCAGAGCTGTAGCAAAAGCTATGAATGAGGGAGACAAAAAAGCAGAATTAATTTTAAATGCTATGGCCTACCAAGTAGCTAAAGAAATTGGGAAATGTGCTGCTGTGCTATGTGGAAAGGTAGAAGCAATTATCTTAACTGGTGGTATTGCTTATGGCACGGAAATAGTGGAGCTTATAAAAGAAAGAGTGAAATTTATTGCTCCTGTTGTTGTTTATCCTGGTGAGGATGAGCTTTTAGCACTTGCTCAAGGCGGTATTAGAGTTTTAAGTGGAGAAGAGGAAGCAAGAAACTACAATTAATAAATTGCGTAAGCTTGAAGGCGAGGTGTTTTATGAGTAGGCTTAGAATTTTTACAGGACATTTTGGAAGTGGTAAAACAGAGATAGCTATAAATTATGCAATTAATTTAGCAAAGCAGGGAAAAAAGGTAGAAATAGCAGATATAGATATTGTTAATCCATATTTTTGTGTAAGAGATATCAGTGAATACTTAAATAGTGAATATGGAATAAGAGTAATTGCCTCAAATCCACACTATTCAAATGCTGAGCTTGCTGTTGTTCCTGCAGAAATAATATCTGCTTTTAATGATAAATCCTATGAGGTTATCATGGACATAGGCGGAGATGACATAGGAGCTGTAGTTCTTGGGCAATATAATAGATTTTTCAGAGAAGAGCCCTATGATATGTATTTTGTAATTAACAATAATAGACCTCAAACTTCAAATATAGAAGATACAGAAGAATATATTAAAGCTATACAATATACTTCAAGACTTAAAGTTACACATCTAATTTCAAATACTAATTTATCCTATGATACAACTATTGAGGATATTTTAAAGGGTGATAAGGAGGTTTGTGAGCTGTCAAGTAAGCTTGCAATTCCTTATAAATATACAGTATGCAGAAGAGATTTTGCAGAAGAGATTAAAAATAAGGTGCAGGGCGAAATTTTACCTATAGACATTTATATGAAACCACCATGGAGGTAAATACAATTAAAAGGATGGAGGGAAGATTATGCCAAGAGTTACTTTTAACGAAGAGAGATGCAAAGGCTGCGGGAATTGCATTGCAGTTTGTCCAACAAAAATAATAGCTTTTTCATCAAGATTAAATGTAAAGGGTTATCATCCAGCAGAGGTTACAGAGGAAAGAATGAGTAAATGCATAGGCTGTATTTCTTGTGCTAGAATGTGTCCAGACTGCGTTATAGTTGTTGAAAAATAAGGGAGGGTTCATGATGAGTGAAAAGGTATTAATGAAGGGAAATGAAGCCATAGGCGAAGCTGCTATTAGAGCTAACTGTAAGTGCTTCTTTGGTTACCCTATTACGCCGCAAACAGAAGTAGCTGCTTATATGTCTAAGATGATGCCTAAGCTTGGCAGAGTTTTTGTACAGGCAGAAAGCGAAGTAGCTGCAATTAATATGGTTTATGGTGCAGCAGGGAGTGGGGTTAGAGTACTAACTTCTTCATCAAGCCCAGGAATAAGCTTAAAGGCAGAAGGTATATCCTATATAGCAGGTGCTGAACTTCCTTGCGTTATTATAAATATAGTTAGAGGTGGTCCAGGACTTGGGGGCATTCAGCCGGCACAGTCTGATTATTTTCAGGCTACAAAAGGAGGCGGACATGGTGATTATCAAATGCCTGTATATGCTCCAGCTTCAATACAAGAAATGGTTGATTTAGTTCAAGAAGCTTTTGACGTAGCAGATATGTACAGAACTCCCTGCATGGTTATGGGAGATGGAATGCTTGGACAAATGATGGAACCAGTTGAATTTAAAGAAAGATCAAAGAGAGAACTTCCTGAAAAAGATTGGGCTGCAAATGGATTAAATGGAAGAAAAAATCATAATGTTATTAATTCACTTTATTTAAATCCAGAATCATTAGAAAAGCATAATTTAAAGCTTCAAGCTAAATACAATGATATAAAAAAGAATGAAACTAAGTATGAATTATATAATTGCAATGAAAATTGTGATTTAATTATAGTTGCCTACGGCACAACCTCAAGAATATGCAAAAATGTTATAAAAGTGGCAAAGGAATGCAACATAAAGCTTGGGCTTATTAGACCAATAACACTATGGCCATTCCCAGTAGAAGCCTTTGAAAAAACAATAAATAATACTAAACATGGATATATATCTGTAGAAATGAGTATGGGACAAATGGTTGAGGATGTTAAACTTTCAGTTAACGGAAGAAAACAAGTTCACTTCTATGGAAGATCTGGTGGTATGGTTCCACATCCAGAAGAAATATTAAATAAAGTAAAAGAAATAGTAGGCTTTAAAGAAGCAAGCGAAGAAGTAGCAGGAGGTAGAGAATAATGGCAATAGTATTTCAACCACCTAAGGCTCTATTAGATGTACCTACTCATTATTGTCCTGGATGTACTCATGGGGTAATTCATAGACTTATTGCAGAAGTTATTGATGAATTAGGAATTTTAGATAAAACTATAGGTGTTGCACCAGTTGGATGCTCTGTTTTAGCATATGACTATTTTGCTTGTGATATGTTCCAAGCAGCACATGGAAGAGCACCAGCAGTAGCAACAGGTATAAAAAGATCTCATCCTGATAGCACCGTATTTACTTATCAAGGTGATGGAGATCTAGCTGCTATTGGTACTGCAGAAATTGTACATGCGGCAACTAGAGGAGAAAATATAGTTACAATATTTGTAAATAACTGTATTTATGGAATGACAGGAGGACAAATGGCTCCTACAACACTTCCAGGTCAAGTTACTGAGACAACACCTTATGGAAGGGATGTAAAGACTGCTGGACATCCAATAAGAGTTTCCGAAATGATAGCAACCTTAGATGGAGCTACTTATATTGAAAGAGTATCTGTAGATAGTGTTCCAAATGTTATAAAGGCAAAGAAGGCTATAAAAAAGGCTTTTGAAAATCAATTAGCTGGCAATGGTTTCTCCATGGTAGAAGTTTTATCTATTTGTCCAACTAATTGGGGCTTATCAACCTCAGAATCCTTTAAATGGCTAAAAGAGAATATGATACCTTATTATCCATTAGGTGTTAAAAAAGATACCACTGGAATGCAGGAGGTAAAATAAAATGGCAGCACAAGAAATTTTATTTGCAGGCTTTGGCGGCCAAGGTATTCTTTCTATGGGAAAATTTTTAGCTTATGCAGGAATGGATGCTGGACTTAATGTTTCCTGGCTACCTTCTTATGGCCCAGAAATGAGAGGAGGTACTGCTAACTGTTCAGTAATCCTTACTGAAGATGCAGTTGGCTCACCTATAGTTAATGAGGCTACAACCTTGGTGGTTATGAATAGACCTTCCTTAGACAAGTTTGAAAATGCTATTAAAGCAAATGGTTTATTGATAATTGATAGTGACCTGGTAAACAGGGTCCCTGAGAGAAAAGACTTAGAGGTAATAAGCATTCCAGCTCAAACAATAGCAGAAGAAATAG
>Ga0255336_102197_pt1 | contig 10563 bp, 10 predicted proteins | sample MeOH1_35cm_T3_17_FD_189102 | JGI IMG/M metagenome (GOLD analysis project Ga0255336, IMG submission 189102) | Sandy soil microbial communities from University of British Columbia, Vancouver, Canada - MeOH1_35cm_T3_179 | ecosystem: Engineered > Artificial ecosystem > Sand microcosm > Unclassified ...
CTCGTACATGGCCTCGGACTGGTCCAGCTTGCCCTGGTCCGCGTAGAGGAGGACCAAGTTGTTGACTGTTATGAGCGTGTTAGGATGCTCCGGGCCCAGGGCTTTCTCCCGTCCTTGCAGCGCGCGCCGGTACATGGCCTCCGCCTGGTCTAGCTTAACTTGGCTGTGATAGAGGGTGCCTAGGTTGTCGACCGTCATGAGCGTGTCGGGATGCTTCGGGCCTAGGGCCCTCTCCTGTCCTTGTAGCGCGCGCTGGTACATGGCCTCTGCTTGGTCTAGCTTGGCCTGGTCGCGGTAGAGGGTGCCCAAGTTGTCGACCGTCCTGAGCGTGTCAGGATGCTCCGGGCCCAGGGCCTGCTCGTAGCCTTGCAGAGCGCGCCAGTACATCGCATCCGCTTAGTCCAGCTTGCCCTGGTCCGCGTAGAGGAGGCCCAAGTTGTTGACCGTCATGAGCGTGTCAGGATGCTCCGGGCCCAGGGCCTGCTCGTAGCCTTGCAGCGCGCGCCAGTACATGGCCTCCGCCTGGTCCAGCTTGCCCTGGTCCGCGTAGAGGAGGCCCAAGTTGTTGACCATCATGAGCGTGTCAGGATGCTCCGGGCCTCGGGCCTGCTCGTAGCCTTGCAGCGCGCGCCGGTACATGGCTTCCGCCTGGTCCAGCTTGCCCTGGTCGCTGTAGAGATTGCCCAAGTTGTTGACCGTCATGAGCGTGTCAGGATGCTCCGGGCCCAGGGCCTTCTCCTTTCCTTGCAGAGCGCGCCGGTACATGGCCTCCGCCTGGTCCAGCTTGGCTTGGTCCGCGTAGAGGATGCCCAAGTTGTTGACCGTCATGAGCGTGGTAGGATGCTCCGGGCCCAGGGCCTGCTCGTAGCCTTGCAGAGCGCGCCGGTACATCTTCTCAGCCGCATCATACTGAATTTGCTGCGTGAGCATCTCTGCAATATAGACGGCCCCCCTCATCCTCTGATTTAATGCGTTATCCAAGTTCCTCGGCCCTCGAAAGCGATCATGGACAAGTCGTGCTGCATGAGCTGCCAGCGGCTGAAATTTCAGCCCTGAAAGGTAATCCCAGTCATCATCTGCAATAGAGGTCGCCACACAGTCAAATGCAAAGCAATACTTATCAACATCGACGTCTCGGTTCAGGCCGTGTAAAGTCCAATCGTGAACGCAGGTATGCATACTATATGAATTAGTCCCGCTATGATTTTCCACAAGGCAGTACTCCACGAGCTTGCCCATCGCGCTTGCAAACACCACGACATCGGCGGCCAGGGCAGTAAGCCATTCAGCCGATGCGCTGTTCACCCCAGCACGCAATAATTCGTACCAGATATTTTGATTGTCAAAGTAGGCAAGAAGGGTCAGGAGTTGCGCGGCTTCAGGGTCTTCCTGCTCTAGGCGTCTGAACGATAGATTCCAGGTCGTGTAGAGTGTGCGAGTCTCATACTCTGGAAGATTTGTAGGCCGTGTTGGTGTAATATCCCAGCGTTTCTCGTACGCATCGAGATATTGCTCAAAGCCCAGCGCGTTCCGTTTCAGAAAAGCGCCAGCCGTGGCCAACGCCAGGGGAAGTCCATGAAGGCGCTCGGCTAGGCGACGAGCACCGGTGTCTTCAATGGCAATGTCAGTGCGCTTACTCATCAAGTCGATAGAGTTACTGACCAGACTTCACATTGGGTCGCTCTGACCGCGTCTCCAAAATTTGCAGGCTGTCCTCCAGTCGATGAAGATGCTGCACCTTGATCGGGGCCCCGTCGACCAGATCCGGTAGACGTGTTGTGATAATGATCGAGCCATGCGAGGCGTGCGGATAGTACTTGGTGATTTGATACTGATCAGGGTCGTCATAATTATCGAAGATCAGTAGCCATCGAGTGTTGTCCGGATCTGATAACCATCGAGACACCTGAACCATGAGCTGATCGTCGTCGCCATGCTTCAGCTCGTCCGGTGGTAGAACGTGTTGTGCGAGCTGGTGTAGACTAGCTTGTAGGGTCTTTGACGAGGTCGCATTGAGCCAGAAGATCGATTCATAGGAGTGGCGATGGCCCTCGGCGTAAGCAATGGCCAGCTGAGTCTTTCCCATACCGCCCATTCCTCCCAAGACAAGCCGGCGTTGTTCCACCGACAGGTCATTCGGCTTTAAAATCGCCTCCATCTTTGCGAGTTCCGACTCTCGACCGATGAACAGGCGGGACTCAACTGTAGGAGCATCGCTGAGGTGGAGGCCGAGACGGAACATTTTTCCTGAATTCCAAGTTAACTCTACGGTTGCCTCCCGGACACGACATGATTTGACATTGTGCCAAACCAGAACAAGTATCCGCAAGGAAAGATGAATTTCAAAACACTCACGTGGTTGAGCGACCTCAGCGATCTCTTTTTGGCTCACCACACTGAGCAGCTCCATTTGACTCACCACACCGAGCAGCTCTTTTTGACTCACCACACTGAGCAGCTCTTCTTGACTCACCACACTGAGCAGCTCTTTTGCGTATGCAGCTGCGGTGGCTGCCGCATACCCGTGCCATCGGTCGTTCTTGTGGGTGTCAGAGTAGTCGCAAATGCCGCGAATGACCACACAGCGAAAGTTGTCCATTAAGCCGGCAGCTTCTGTTTCAAAGCACAGCACTCCTTCCGTTTGTGCCAAACGATCTCGAACTTGGGCGTCCTCCATCAATCGGTCGGCCGAGGCGATGAGTCCATAGTGGATCATGGGGTCGTCTTGATCAGCGTCACGCACTGGCCTTTGGACGATTCGATCATCTCCAGTGCCGCAGATTTCCCCGCATGGCTGTTCCTTATCAGGGAGGACGAAGGACGATTTGAAGAGGACGTCCGAGCGTGGGTCAGGGCGTTGATATCTCTTCAGGCGAGTATTAGCGGTGACCATGTGATTCACCGTTTCAGCGATTCGATGTCCTCGTCGTTCATGCCAAGCGCCCAGCTTTTGCAAGGCGTTTAATAAGACGGTTGGTGGCGGACCGAGTGATCCTGTTCTCTCAAACGTGCCTTGGATCTTCTTCCCGAAGTCATAATGGATGACCCCCCCGGTCCGGTCGGTCGGCGAGCTCACCACCACGTCACCGAGCCGGATATCATGTTTTGTGCTCGGTGCTCCTCCCCCAATGCCCACCATCAGGCCGAAGCGGATTGCGGGAAAGCTGCGCAGCAAGTCCTTGGCCACGTTCGCGGCCGAGGCCAGTCCATACTTGCCCTGAGGAAGGCAGGCCACCACTACTTTGTGATCTCCGATCCGGCCGCAAGTATAGGCATTGTCGTCGTGAGCGAGTGGCGGGGTCTGCAATTCTTCATCGAGGAGTTCGCAGGCGGCGACGTACTCGACACGGACGGCACAGATCCACCCGACCTGGTAGGATGAAGCCATCCCAATATGACATGGAGGAGAGTTTCAGACTCCCAAAGGAGTCTATCGTCGCGAGAGAGGGATACCCCGTAGACCGGGAGGTAGTAACAAGGCTGAGGCGGTGGAATCCAGGAACCGAGCACGTGTCTGAAGGCGCCGCTTCATTACCAGCGTTCACGACACGCTTGGAGCGTGCCTTGGCTCTTCAGTGCTGAGTCTTGCTGCCAGGTGAGGCTATTTGTGTTGAAGCGCCTTGTGGCCCCAGGTTGTGACCCCAGGTTGTGATCGCAACCGATCAGTGGGAGGAAGGTTTGCCGATCAAGTCATTCATCCTATCGTCTTTCACCCTGCCATCTGCTCACCTTGGGATCGATCATGGCTTCGCAACACCTCTCTCATCCTCTCATAAAGCCCTTTGTCCTCAACTTTCCACTTCTTGTCACTCGGGAATCCGATCGTGCGCGGTTCCTCGAGCCACGGAATTAATGGTGGAAAGTACGGGTAACGTATGTGAGCATCGCCGTCAAGTGGCCTCATCGTCAATAGTGCCAGACTTCATTTTGGAGAGGCGTGGTGCACGGTCGGAGTTTGCTGATGGTGTTGGCTTGTTTGTATAGTGAACTCTCTTCGCAGTCTTGACTTTCTCGGTGTCAACTCTCGATACTCTTCACTCTCCCGATGATTTCGATGTTACCGGAGGTGTCAACTATTCCAGCGGCGTGGGCTGTGCTGGCTTTGTGACAAGCTCTAGACTGCAACCCAGATCTCGGCATCAGATGCCTTTTCGACGACTTTGGTCAGGATGGGAACAACAGCTTGGAGGTCCTGTTGGTTCGATTCGAGTCTTGCAGATACTGTGGCAAGCTCGCCCTCAGCGTACTGATGCTGAACCACTAGACAGACGCCTCATACCTGAAGCGGAAAGCCGTGTAGTGGAGGGACTGAGCGTTGTGATGGAGATGATGAACCAAGCCGGAGTCGGCGGAGGGATTCTATCTAAGATGCTGCCTATGTGGTGTTGTAGGAGTGCCGGACGCCAAGCGCTCACAGAGTGGATACACTGCTTGTACCAACACATTGGTCATTAAATATCTCCGAGGCAAGCTGATGTGTTTACCTTTGTCCCTTTCAGCAGCAGTCTCTCCCCATCACATGTCAGTCACGTGATATTACGACAAATCTGAGGCGAGGTCGGCGGCAATACAGAGTCAATCACTAAACCGCCCTGTACCTGGAGATAACTCAATTCAGGCCATCGCGGTCTAATCGATCGTCTCTGGGGCGCCCAATGATTGTATCAGAAGCTCCCTGGCGCTCATCTCAAGCGGTGCTGGCTATCCTTGGCGGCGGATTTTCCTTCCACAATGAGCCATGGTGGGGTCTGATCTACCAGTGCAGAGCTTGAGCCATTTACTTATCTCGACATTACGAATCCACTTCACCTCCACCCACGACGCATTGAGCCAGTGACGCACAGAGGGGCAGAGAACCAAAGTCTGCATTGGTGTGGCTCACCGGACGAGTAAAGAGAGTGCAACCTAGACAGAATGATGCCGGGGTCAGAGTCTGCGCAGGAAGGGCCGAATCGACGGAGAGGAAAGAAGTCTCGCAACGGCTGTGGGAGATGCAAAGCCAGAAGGGTAGGTCTTGTTGCGACTTGACCGATGGCGCCCCCCCCGATACTGAGGAAGGAGACAGATCAAGTGTGACGAGACGAAACCCTTCTGCTACCAATGTGTGCATAAGAGGAAGGAGTGTCCGGGATATTCGCAAAATGTGAGATTTTCTACCAAGCATGAACGTCTGTGGATGGTAGAGACAGCGTCTTTCTCTTCCACGGATACCGGGAACGACGCGCCAGTCGATCAAGTCGGTGGACAGCAGCCCGTGCCTCCTCCCTCCTTTTTCAACGCCGAGTGGTCACCTACCGTTCAGTACTCGGACGATGCACCAGTCTTTGCTGATCTGATAGATGACGGACTCGGCAGCCTTGGGTATGGCAGTTCGTCCGCGGCGGATGCGAGTAAGCGGGTATCATCAGACCATGCGAACCACGGTACGGTCGTCTCAGACGGCCTTTCGACAGATAGACAGCTAGTACATTTATCGTCGCCACCAAAACGCATCCGGGCGGGCGTACACAGTCATCGTCCGTCGAAGGCGGTATCACCCTTTAAAGAATATGGCGTGACGGTCTCGCCATTGGTCCATCAGCCGGTTCATGGACCGACCTTTCTACATGAATATTGGTACAGCCGGATTTGTCCCATCTTCTCGACCTTCGACTCTAATATCAACCCTTTCCGTCATTTTATCAATGGCATGTGGCATGGTTCCTCTGCGGTCTACCACGCGATGCAAAGTATGGCCGCCTCGTGTCTGCAGGAGCAGCTCCCGCACTTCGGCCCCGTCGCCCTGAAAGCGCGAGGAGAAGCCACCCGGGCGCTGCGACGAGAACTCAGAAATCTGGAGTTGACTCGCGATCAGACGTTGGCCCAAGACGCGGTCATGGCCTGCTGTTTATTGGGCATGAGCAGCACCTGGCATGAAGCGAAAGACCTCGGATTGGTGTACCTCGGCGCCGCACGAAATCTCATGACACCGGATCCCACGACCGGAGTCGGGCTTTTTGACAATGAACCGGGAATAGGCCCCTTCTTCCGAGAAGGGCTGGTATACTGGGAGATGCTCGCGGGAGTCTTGACCGATGACGGCGATTCCCTCTCCGCGGGTGTCCTCGACCATGACGTGGAAAATTGGGCCAGAGGACGTCGCTCGTCGACGGCATCAGCTGCCACAGACGGAAACGGTCTCATGCTTCCGCACCCATGGACAGGCATCGCCACCGCCCCCCAGCGTCTGGTTGCACAAGTCCTCCGCCTGGCACGTCAGCAACGAAACCTTCTCCGGCGCGGACAATTCGCACATCGCCGCGACCTCGCGAAAGCACTGACCGGTATTAACCGCGCCTACGAGCTGGAGGAGGCATTGCTCGAGCTGGAGACCCCCACGGTCGAGAGCATTCAAGAGACGGAGGACGAGCGGACACCCCGCTGGCACTTTGTCCATATGAGCGAAGCGTATCGGGTGGCGGGACTCCTGCAGCTCTACTTGACGTTCCCGGACCTGGCGCAGGTCCGCCTCGGCTGCCAAAACGGTCGTGTCCATGAACATGGCGACGAGGAGCCGGCCGCGTCCCTCGATGATTGGCTGTTGTCCATGGTCATATTTGTGCTCGACCAGTTGCGATGTATCCCTCCCACATCGGGCACGCGTTGCACACAGCCTCTACTTCTCGTCATGGCTTCGAGTGGGCTGTGGCTGGGTGGGACGCGGAGTCGCGTGGAAGAGCACTCGTCGGACGATTTTCTGATCTCGACCCGGGAAGTTGAAGTGGCGCGAGGCCGGTCCTTTATATTGGATCGACTGTACTCTTTCGCCCGGAGCCTCCCGCCCAAGCCCATCGTCACCGCCATCAAGCTCGTGCGCGAAGTCTGGTCACGGTGCGATAAAGGCGAGGAAGGTGTGTCGTGGATTGACGTGATGATAGACTGTGGCCTGGAAACGCTGTTTGGCTGAAGCTGATGTACGCCCTCACCGACGATGCAATATATGATCAGTTCTGAACCCGTATACACCCGCTCAGAGAGGATATTCTGCCTCGGGGTACTTGTCCAAGATCCCGCTCGCCTCTTGCTCCTGGTGCTTCTGGTCCAGATATGGCAGCAGCAAATTCTCCCAATGCGGTCTTCCTTTGTACTCTGCCGTCTCTGGACTCCATCCCCGGATTGCTTCAGCCAGTCGGCCGGGAATGTGTGGCTCCTGGCCGATCACCGCCATGGGCTCGAAGTACGTTCGCACGGTGAACATGAGCGCTCCAGATTTCGGCAGACGTCGAAGTGTTTGTCGCTCGGACCGGAAATGGATGCCTTCGGGGGTCAGTCCCGAGTGGTCGGCGTTGGACCATGCTGTCAAGCTGTCAGCAGACATCTCTGAAAAGGAAAGATGGACGGACTGGCATGCTCCGTGCCGTATTGGTCCCCCATTCGGTACGACCAATGCAGGTCACCATCCAGCTGAATGAAATACTACGTCACGGTCAGCCAGGCCATCAAGGATCCTCCCCCGGAGTGCCGATACTGACATTATTCCTGACTATGGCCTTCTCTGGCGTCATCTTCTCAAAATAACGATTCATCGACAGCTGCAATCTTTCTTGGTAATGGGCGACATGAGCCTCGATGTGAAGTTGGTCAAGACTGCTTCGAAACTTATCGCGGAGTCTCCAGAAGCCGGGGAGGCATACGGCCCCGGCATCGAGGTGATAATGTCCGTCTGTTCAGCCCGCAGTCAGTATGTCAGCCAGGGTTCCGGGTGCAGGCGCCGCACCGGGGTTCTTGACCATCAGAATGATGTCGTCCTGAATGAGCTTTGCCGCGGTGGTCAAAGCCTCGGTCGGTGTGACTGTTCGACACATGAGCACAAATGCAACCATTAGTCCCCCTCCCAGGGTGATCTTGACATACGCTTGTCCAATCCAAAGATTTCTTTTGTTGCTTTATTGGCAAGACGGCCGCCTTGCATCTCAAATACGGTGGGATACCTCCCTGTCAGATATCGCACCAGTTCGTCCAAGACCTCATAGCACGCCATGACCGTCACCGGGTCGTCCACATATTTGACGTGGGCGTCAACATTCCGGCCGAGCTGCTCGCATTTGGCATCGTGATAGCGGATGAAATTGCGGTCCATTTCAATCCACTGGTTCCAGTCCAATGTTCGGATCCCCATGGTAATCGGGTGGACGCCATGCTTGAAGGGCCGGTAGCGGATTGGCTCAGCCTTGGAAAGGTCAAAATCCGCCAGGGGAACGGGCTTGGGGGTAATGAAGGTGCTGGCACTCTGAATTTGAACGCCTGTGGTGAGATTAGTGTGGGCAGCTTCCGACATGAGAGCTGCGTGATAAGGGTTTGCGTACCTTTGGTTCTTCTCCCTCGAAGATGGGAGAGCAAAACTCCGATGAGCGCGACCACGGCTACAACAGCAGCTGTTGTTGGGCCTACCGCGGTGATGCGCAGGGGCTCCAGAAACATCTTACTTTGCTCGGTAATGCCGTCGATTGCTGAGGAGCTGATTGACTGATAACGACTTTGGCACTGGTCCTAATGAGAATTCGGGCTGACTCTTTGAAGACCTTTTGACGGTCGGATTCGGGGTTTTTAAGGGCGTGAAACGAACTTGCCTCCAGAAGCATCAACCTTTCCTCGTGGTGAATTTCTTCTCTTGGTCCAACTTTCCTGACTGACTGGAGCTATAGAGCTGGACGGGATTGTCCGACATCTCGCTGGTTTCTGCTTGATGCGGGTTCCCCTTCCCGATGAGGTTAGGTTAGATACTGTGGCTTTCATAGTCCTACCGGTTCGACTCAGGACCAGAGGTCACCAATTGATACGCGTGAGCGGCTCAACACTCTGGATTACAATCAAAGACCCGGTTGACGGGGTCAGTGGTGTAGCCGAGGAGCCGAGACCGTAGCTGGACCTGTCAGTCATGATTCCACTTCCCTCCTTTGTCCACAGAGTTCCTCGATGACCACATTGAAACAAGGACTCGGACCCCGGGGTCATGCCACGCTTGTAAAAGCTCCTTCAGCATCAGTCTGTCTTCAAAATCCGAGACCACTAAATCAAGCATCTATGTTGAAGGTGTCATGAAAGCAATGTGGAGTGCTTCTGCAGGGAAAACAGGCACGTGGGAACACAGCACTGAAGTCACGTGAACGCCTTGCCACCACCATCCAAGATAAAATCAATCAACCATCTCATCTTGTTTGGTTCATCAGTTTCCACTTCTGTTTTTCTCTCCGCGTGTTGGGAATACAGGCACTGTGTGCACTCTGTCAACGCTTGGCCTCTCGCACATCTACAACACCACCGTAGATAGCAATGATCAACCAAATCATATTGCCTGGTATCACCACGCTTCGTCCCAAATAATCGACGTATCAAAGTCCGGACTATGTACTTGACGCAAATTCCGCTCGTGGGCTGCGAGAAGGACCAGGCTGCCCCTGACCTGGGACCGCCAGCAGCCCTGCTAAACCCAACCCTGGGACTCAGGGCGGTTGTTCACAAAGTCGACAATCGATAACGATATCGCGGTCGAACTGTCAATGCCGAAACCTCTATCGATAAGTCCACAAATATCCGCTTCAGGGGGTGCCTAGAGGGTGCTAGATGGTGGATGTCAGGCGGTTAGCTGGGGCAAGCAGCGAACAATCTGGTAGGGCAAGTCTCCGTATTTAACTAACAACCTGGCCGGTAGTACACTAGTGTCAGACGGTTGGCTCAGGCAAGCAGCGAACAATCGGCCAGGGTGAGATCTCTGCTGGCTAACAACCTCACGCACTGCATACAAGATTTCAGGCTTGCCTCTTTGAATCTTCCGAGGCAGGGGTGAGGAGTATATGAAGATGTTTGACATTCTGCCCTTTTCCTGAAACGGCGCTGTTGCACTGTGACAGATCTGCTCTTGTGGCTGGCTTATCGTCGTTTTGACATATGGATCCTTGACCCCAAAGACAAAGGTCTTAGCAAGGTCCTCATCAAGGTCCTCATTCTCTTGGCACAACCCCCTTAATAATCTCGCTGCCTTGCCGTAGATAGCTAGAGAATAATAACTCCTTTTCACACAAACCCAAACCATCATAATAGTTATTTAAAATCATACATAAATGCCAAACATCCTAGTTAAGTTTAAATTCCAAAAAGGAGACTCGGCCAGATGCGTGTCCTAAAACAAGAACATTACCGTGAAGGGCCGAGCTGACTGCTCGGTAGTCAGGAGGGAGCCAGAGGAGGTTCTCCTTACCTCGGCTCACCCACCGGTCTTTCACAAATATATCACATACTCGTTCCAACCGTGCGGGAAAGATGTAGGTACTTTGGATCCTTAGTAGTCCTCTATCCGTCTCTAGGTATTGTCCAGAGAAAGATAGTTTATTAATCACTGCACCAACCTCCAGCGTCTGCAGCACGGCTCCCGTGTCCGTGTCCCAGAGCTTCACCGTCTCGTCGCCGGAGCCGGACGCCACCAGCCTGCCGTCCGGTGAGAAGGCGACCGCGCTGACCGAGCCTGTGTGGCCCTCGAGCGACTGCTGCACGACTCCCGTGGCCGCGTCCCAGAGCTTGACCGTC
>Ga0255336_102199_pt1 | contig 10554 bp, 7 predicted proteins | sample MeOH1_35cm_T3_17_FD_189102 | JGI IMG/M metagenome (GOLD analysis project Ga0255336, IMG submission 189102) | Sandy soil microbial communities from University of British Columbia, Vancouver, Canada - MeOH1_35cm_T3_179 | ecosystem: Engineered > Artificial ecosystem > Sand microcosm > Unclassified ...
AGTTCTGTGAATTCGTGAAAGATAGCATGATGAGTTATTATTCCTTTGAATGTGCCATACTCATCCACAACAGCAACAAAGGAAATATTTTTCACTTCTAAAAAATGAGCAGCCTTTTCCATTTGCTCTAAAGGATGAATTGTTGGAACATCATCTCTCATAACATTTTCAACTTTAAAATCAGACAGAAGACATTCCTTATCTAAACACTTTTCATAATAGAAAGCATATATTCTTTCTTTCGAAATAGAACCATAAAATTTTTCATCATCCCCAACCGGAATTGATAAAAAATTATTTTCTTCAATTAACTCCAATGCCTTTTTTATTGTATCCTTTGGACTTATTGTTACAAGTTTTTCAATTGGAAGCATTAAATTTTTCACAAACATAATTGCACTCTCCCTAATTTAGTTCTTAAAGATATTATACATAAAATATATATAAAATTCAAACAATTTTAAAGACAATTAATTTAATAAGCCTTCTAACTTACTGTTTAACAGAAGGATTTATTTCTTGAAATGCCTTTAGATTATGATCTAGAATATCTAAATATTTTATATCATCCTTGTAACTTATTATGCTTACGGTTTTTAGTTTTAATTCACTTATTAGCTGTGCCTGTGATGCTAACTTACTTTCCTCATCAAATAAAAATACAACATTATTAGAATTATTAAGGCTTTTAATTTTATCGTAAACAGACTTGTTATCACTTGCAAAATTTCCAGTATTATCTGCTGTAAGGTTATGTACCTTTAAAACCTTAAATCCATAGTATTTAACGAAATAATCTAAACTATCTCCTTCTACTACATAAGTATAATCTTTAAGTGAATCTGCAGCCTCTTTTAATTTTTTTTGATAAGCTTCCACATCTTTAATATGTTTCGAAAAATTGTTCTCATAATAATCTCTGTCTTTTGTATCTTTATCTTCAATTGCATTTTTTATATTAAGCATAGCAATTTTATAATTATCTATGTTCATCCAAAAGCTCGGGTTATCATTTATAACAGTATCCTTATATTTTACTTCACTATCATAGCCAATAAGTTTTACACCTCTAGAAATATCTATGGGTCCTACCTTTGTTTTGCTTAACTTATCAACTAAATTTGAGCCCCAAGGTTCAAAGCTAGAACCCCAATAAAAAAACAAATCTTTTTTACTAATGTTATTAATGCTGTCATCAGTAAAATTAAAATTCCATAGTCTGTCTTTTGAAGCAAACATATAGGAAATAGAATGTCTATCCTTTACAATATCCTTAACCATATTGTAAAGTAATTTATTTGTTGTTATTATATTTAAACTAATCTGCTTGTTTGTATCTATTTCAACATTTGGTTTCGGCTTAGCTTCAGGTATGTTCCTACTACAAGCAGTAAAAAGAAAAATCATGGCTATGAGAAGGGTATAAATACTTTTTTTCACGCCTTTCACTCCTTTTTAATTACTTCATATTAACATCTATTATTTTACATAAAATAGACTAATTATGCAAACTAAAAGGTAATTTCAGCAATAAAATTTGTCTTTTTTTTATTAATGCTTTATTATAAAATATAATGCATGAATAGTTCTTATTATTTAGGAGTGATATTTGTGGACTTTGTCATTGACAGTGTAGAAAAAACCTTAGCAATAGGAAAAAAAATAGGCCAGCTTGCAAACCCTGGAGATATTATTTGTTTAATAGGAGATTTAGGAACGGGGAAAACCCATATAACTAAAGGAATTGCAGAAGGACTTGGAATAAGTGATAATATTACTAGTCCAACCTTCACAATTGTTAATGAATACTCAGGAAGACTAAAACTAAATCATTTTGATGTTTATAGGGTAAGCGATCCAGATGAAATATATGCTATAGGTTTCGATGAATATATATTTTCAGAGAGTGTAAGTGTAATAGAATGGGCTAATTACATTGAGGAACTTATTCCAGAGGAACATATTAGAATAATAATTAATAAGCTTCCATCACATGGGGAAAACTTTAGAAAAATCACAATAGAAGGCTATGGAGATAGATATGATTACTTAAAGGAGATTCAAATATGAGAATACTTAGTATAGATTCTGCAACGGAATGTGCAAGTTGTGCAGTTATTGATGAAAACAAATTATTGGGTGAAATTAGTCTTAATCATAAAAAGCAGCATTCAGTTATATTGATGCCTATGGTTGACAATCTATTAAAATCCCTTGAACTTACTATAAAAGATATTGATGGTTTTGTAGTAAGTAAAGGTCCTGGTTCCTTTACTGGACTTAGGATTGGTATGTCAATGATAAAAGGCTTAAGTCAAGGTACTAATAAGCCCTTTGTTTCAGTTTCTTCATTAGATGCCTTAGCATATAACATGGCATATACTGGAGGAATAATCTGTCCTATACTTGATGCTTTACGTGATAATGTTTATACTGCATTATATTCCTTTAAGAATGATAATTTAATAAAACTAACAGATTATATGGCTCTACATATTGATGAACTAATTGAAATGTTAAAGCAGTATGACTGCTCAGTTACCTTTTTAGGAGACGCTGCTAATAAGTTTAAAGGTAAACTTCAAAAAAGTTTTGATAAAACTCATTTTGCACCTAATAATCTTAACCTAGTCAAGGCCTCTTCTTTAGGTGAAGTAGGCTTAAGTTTACTGAATTCAGGTATAAAGGATGAATTATTCAGCACTGCTCCAATTTATATAAGAAAGCCTCAAGCTGTTAGAGAATATGAAAAGAGAACAGGACTTGATATTAATGGATAACGTTACTATTTTACCTTTTTCTACAGAACATGTTAATGGCGTTTTTGCTATAAGTAATATGAGCTTCTATACCCCTTGGTCAAGAGAATCAATTGAAAAAGAACTTCAAAATGAAATTGCAAGATATGTTGTGGCAATAAAGAATAATCTTGTTATAGGTTATGCAGGTGCCTGGCTTATATTAGGTGAAGGACAAATCACAAGTATAGCAGTACACCCTGAATATAGGGGTTTAGGTATTAGCCATTTACTGCTGGATGCACTTATTGAGATGTGTGCTTTAGAAAATATTACTTCTATGACTTTAGAAGTAAGAAATTCCAATTTTGCAGCTCAAAGCTTATATAAAAAACATGGATTTGTTGAAGAAGGTATTAGGAAAAATTATTATTTAGATACTAATGAAGATGGGATTATTATGTGGAAATATAATATAGCAAAAAATGCAGGGCAATCATAATACCCTGCATTTTTTAACTATTGCTCCTTTTTCATAGTTAGTGATATTCTTTTTCTCTTTTCATCTACCTCTAGTACTCTTACCTCAACAATATCTCCCACTTTAACTACATCTAAAGGATGCTTAACAAATCTATCTGCCAATTGGCTTTTATGAACTAATCCATCTTGATGTACACCAATATCAACGAATGCTCCAAAATCAGCTACATTTCTTACTGTTCCCATAAGCAGCATACCTGGTTTAAGATGTTTTATATCAATAACACCAGTTTTAAAAATTGGCTTTGGAAGTTCCTCTCTAGGATCTCTTCCTGGCTTTTTAATTTCTTTAATTATATCCTTTAAGGTTGGCTCTCCTATTTCTAATTTCACTGCTAAAGCTGGTATACCTTCTTTAGATACCTTATCATCTATATCAATTAATTTCCCATTTTTTAAATCTGAAATAGAATAATCAAGTATATTTAAAAGCTCTTTACATGCTTTATAGGACTCTGGATGCACGGAAGTGTTATCAAGAGGTTCACTGCTTTCCATAACCCTTAAAAAGCCTGCACATTGTTCAAAAGCTTTATCTCCAAGTCTTTTAACCTTTAAAAGCTCTTTTCTGCTTTTAAATTTACCATTCTCTTCTCTAAAAGCTACTATGTTTTGAGCAATTGCAGCATTAATTCCTGAAATATAAGACAGCAGAGCTGGTGTAGCAATGTTTAAGTCTACTCCCACACTGTTTACACAATCTTCAACTACTCCTCTTAAAGATTCATCAAGTTTTTTAGGTGTAACATCATGCTGATACTGTCCAACGCCTATGGCTTTAGGATCAATTTTAACCAGTTCTGCAAGTGGGTCTTGAAGTCTTCTTGCTATTGATATTGCTCCTCTTATAGATACATTTACATCAGGATATTCCTTAGATGCAAGCTCTGAAGCAGAGTATACTGAAGCACCAGCCTCACTTACAACTACATAGTAAAGCTCTATGCCCTTTTCTTCCTTTACTTCCTTTATAAGCCTCGCTAAAACCTCTTCAGATTCCCTGCTTGCAGTTCCGTTGCCAAGAGAAATTACCTCTACCTGGTATTTATAAACTAAACTCTTAAGAATTTTTATAGAGCCTTCAATGTCATTTTGAGGTGCAGTACAATAAACAGTGGCCTGATCTGAAAATTTACCTGTATCATCTAAAACCGCAATTTTACAGCCTGTTCTAAAGCCAGGATCAAAGCCTAATACTACCTTTCCTTTAATGGGAGATAGCATTAATAGTGCCTTTAAATTAACTTTAAATATGTCAATAGCTCCATTTTCACCAATTTCCGTTAAATCCGACCTTACTTCTCTTTCAATAGAAGGATATATAAGCCTTTTAAAAGCATCTTTTACTGCTTCCTCTATGTAAATATCTGTGATTTTATTTTCTTTAAAACATTTTAAATTTAGATACTGAATTATTTTTTCATTATCTACTGTTATTTTAACAGATAATATTTTTTCTTTTTCGCCTCTGTTTATAGCAAGAATTCTATGAGAAGGAATTGATTTTACAGCTTCCCTATAATCATAATACATTTCATAGGGAGTAGGTTCCTCTGAACCTCCATTTGTTTCTACTAAGCCCTCCCTCTGCAGAAGACTTCGAATCCACTTTCTGTATTCAGCTACATCAGAAATCATTTCACTTATTATATCCATAGCGCCCTGCAGAGCTTCATTCTCTGTATTAACGCCCTTTTCTTCACTTATGAAGTCTTTTACAAATTCTTTTATATCCCCTTTAAACTCTCCTTTAAAAATAACCTCAGCTAAAGGCTTTAATCCCTTTTCCGCTGCTATAATGGCTCTTGTTCTTTTTTTAGGTTTAAACGGCCTATAAATATCCTCTACCTCAGTTAAGGTTTCTGAGCTTTCTACTGCAATCTTAATTTCTTCTGTAAGTTTACCTTGTTCTTCTATTGTCTTTAAAACTGATTCTTTTCTTTCATCTAAATTTCTAAGATAGGTAAGTCTTTCAGATAAATTTCTTAAAATAACATCATCCAGGCCACCTGTAACTTCTTTTCTATATCTAGCTATAAAAGGTACGGTATTTCCTGAATCTAATAGGGATATAACGCTTTCTACTTGAAAGGGCTTTATATTAAATTCCCTAGTAAGTCTATTTTCTATACTATTCATATATGTGTTCCTCCAATTTAACCATTAGTCTAGCTGTAGGTTTAATAGTTTATAACTACTATATAATTTTACAAAAATATATTTTATTAGTCAAAGTTATATACAAAAAATATATTTCATATTATTTAAGGACAACAATTTAAAAGGAGCTTAAATTTGAAAAAATATATTACTTCCATTTCTCTTATAATATCCCTTATAGTCCTATTATATAGCTTAAATATTTATATACATATGTATAGCTTTAGCCATACTGAAGTAAAAGAAAACATAAGTTACCTGTCTTCAGATTATTTTAAGGGTAGATTATCAGGTACAGTTGAAAATTTAGAGGTTTCAGCTTTTATCAAAAATCAATTTAAGAAAAATGGACTTTTGCCCTATGACGGGAATTACTACGATCAGTTTGAAACTAATTATCCCCATCGAATAAACGACATACCTTATCTTAAAATATATAATAGTAAAGGAGGACTTGTAAAAGAATTTAAATATGGTATTGATTATAAAGAGGAAATGCTAAATTTTAAAAAGAATTCCATAAATTTCACTAAAAAAAATGCCATAAAGCAAGTTGAAGGAGCTCTTCAAGTTACCGTAGGAAGTGACAATTTTGTGTTTTTAGTGCCTAACAATAATTCCTTAGATTTTAGAAGCTCCTACATGGGGTCAGACCCTCGCTTCCAAAGTTTGTACATAATGGTTACAAAGGATACTCTAAAAGAAATAAAATCATATATAGATAAAAATTATAGAATATCCTGCTATATTCCAATTGATATTAAAAATGCTACTTTAAATAATGTGGTAGGTTTTATTGAAGGTAAAAACCCTCTTGCACCACCAATAATTATTTCAGCACATTTTGACCACCTTGGCAGTGATCTTTCAGGAAATGTTTATAAAGGTGCCTTCGACAATGCTTCAGGAATCTCTTTTTTGCTTGAACTTAATAAATACGTTGCTTCATTAGGAAAGCCTGATAGGAATATAATATTTGCAGCTTTTAATGCAGAAGAATTTGGCTGTTTAGGTTCTGAACATTTTGTTCAAAAATATGCTGATGCATTAAAAGGTGCAAAAGTATATAATTTTGATATGATAGGAAGCAGCAGGGTGCCATTAAGTATTATGGGCGGAAGCAAGGATACAAATAAAACTCCTTTTATGCATGCTGTAAGCCAAACCTGCATCAATGAAAAAATAAACTATACTTTTCTTTTTCAAGATTCCAGCGATCATGAAGCATTTCGAAAAAATAATATAGATGCAATTACCTTTTGTGACAGCGATTCATCTAAAATTCATACACCAGATGATAAAGTTCAATATATTAGTACTTCAGCAATAGATCGCTGCTTTAAAGTAGCTTCCAAGGAAATACTTAAAAACGGCTTCAGTAGCAACGTTTTTTTGCTTTATAATAAAAATATATTAATCTTCTCAAGTTTAGGAACTCTATTGTTTTTTGTTTTGCTTATACTTCAAGTTAGAAAATTTAACAAAAAAAATTAGGCACTGAATTAGCAGAATCCGCTGAGAGCACTGAAGGGTTTAATTCATAATATACTGCTTGAGACAAACTTTTCTCATGAATTATCCATTAATATATTCCCTCAGTGTCATCAGTGATTTCTGTTAGCCCAGTGTCTATAAAATTTCAATTTTTATATCTAAGTATTCATAAAGATTTTTAACTGTTATAAATCTAATTTTCCGTTGCTGCTTTGCTTTAGGTATTCATTAATAAACAAATCAATGCCTCCATCCATAACAGTTCCAATATTTCCTGCTTCAGCATTGGTTCTGTGGTCCTTAACCATTGTATAAGGCTGAAATACATAGGACCTTATTTGACTGCCCCAGCCTATGTCTCTAAGCTCTCCAGTTAAGTCTTCTACCTTTTCTTTATGAGCTCTTTCTTTTAGTTCAATTAGTTTTCCTTTTAACATTTTCATTGCTGTTTCTCTATTACTATGCTGACTTCTCTCATTTTGACATTGAACAACAATACCTGTAGGTATATGAGTTATTCTTATAGCGGACTCAGTTTTATTTACATATTGACCACCTGCGCCGCTAGCTCTATAGGTGTCAATTTTTAAATCCTCAGGTCTAATTTCAATATCCTGTTCTTCAGTAAGTTCTGGCAGCACTTCCACAGAAGCAAAGGAAGTTTGCCTTTTGCCAGCTGAATTAAATGGAGAAATTCTTACAAGCCTATGAATACCCTTTTCTGCCTTCAAATATCCATAAGCAAATTCACCTATTACCCTTACTGCCACACCTTTAATTCCTGCTTCATCTCCAGGTTCAAAATCTACTGTTTCTATTTTATAACCTTTATTTGTACACCATCTCGTATACATTCTAAGAAGCATTTCTGTCCAATCCTGAGCATCAGTACCTCCAGCTCCAGCATGTAAGTTTAATATTGCATTATCCCTATCATATTTACCTGAAAGCATTATTTCAATTCTAAGCTTCTCCAAATCTTTTGTAAGAAGCTTAATTTCATTTATTACTTCTCTTTTGATATTTTCATCTTCATCAAGTGATGCAAGTTCAATTAGAACCTCAGCATCATCTAACCTGTTTTTTAAAGTATTATAGTTTTCGATTTTATCCTTTATAAGCTTAGCCTCATGAGTTATAGCTTGGGCAAGCTTTAACTCATTCCAGAAGTCTGGCTCTTGCATTTTATTTTCATGTTCTTCAAGCCTTTTGACTAAATCTTCAATGTCAAAGAGACCCCCTAATTTCATCAAGTTGGCCATGCAAACTGCTTATAGAATTTACAGCCTCTTCAAATTCAGCAAACATATCTTTCCCTCCAAGTAATTACGCAAGTCTTCCGCAGCAATTTTTATATTTCTTTCCTGAGCCGCATGGACATAAATCATTTCTTCCAACCTTTTTATCTTTCTTAATTGGCTGCTTTGGAAGAGAATCATCTGTGTTAGTTGCAGTCTCTACAGCTACTTTCTCCCTCTCAGGTGCTCTTTCTACTTGAACATGATATAAGTATTTAACAGTATCTACCTTTATATTATATATCATTTCATTAAACATTTCGCTGCCTTCGAATTGATAAGCCTGAACTGGATCCTGCTGTTTATATGCTCTTAAACCAATACCTTGTTTTAAATGATCCATATTATCTATATGATCCATCCACTTAGTGTCAACAACTCTAAGAAGTATTACTCTTTCAACCTCTCTCATCTGCTCAGTTCCAAAGTTTTCTTCCTTTTGTTTGTATATATTCTTTGCAATATCAAGGAACTTATCTTTAATTTCTTCAATTGGCATTTCCTTAAGCTCATCTAAAGTTACCATACCCTTCGGAAGATAAATTTCATCTAAGAAGGCAAGCAATTTTTGTAAATCATTTTCAAGTTCTTCTTCTACTTCCGAATAATGTGAGACTACTGCTGAAGTTATAACTTCAGTAATCATATCTTTAATTTGGTCTTCAAGATTTTCTCCTTCAAGAACTTGAGAACGCTGCTTGTAGATAATTTCTCTTTGAGTATTCATTACATCATCATAACCAAGCAATGTCTTTCTAATGTCAAAGTTGTTTCCTTCAACCTTTTTCTGAGCCTTTTCTATAGAACTTGTAACCATTTTACTTTCTATAGCTTCATCTTCCTCAAGACCAAGCTTTTCTACTATACCTTGAAGTCTATCTGACCCAAATATTCTCATTAAGTCATCTTCAAGGGATACATAGAACCTTGATTCACCTGGGTCCCCTTGACGACCAGAACGGCCTCTAAGTTGATTATCTATTCGTCTAGATTCATGTCTTTCAGTACCTATAATCTTTAATCCACCAACTTGAGTAACTCCTTCCCCAAGCTTAATATCAGTACCACGTCCTGCCATATTTGTAGCAATGGTTACCATGTCAATTTCACCAGCATGTGAAACAATTTCAGCTTCCTGCTCATGGAACTTAGCATTTAAAACTTGATGTGGAACTCCCTTTTTCTTTAATAAAGCGGATATTACCTCTGATTTTTCAATACTTACAGTACCTACAAGTACTGGCTGACCCTTAAAATGAGTTTCAACTATTTCATCAACAATAGCATTAAATTTGCCTTTTTCAGATTTATAAACTAAGTCTGAGTGGTCTATTCTAATCATAGGCATGTTAGTAGGTATTACTATTACATCTAAGCTATATATTTCTCTAAATTCAACTTCCTCTGTAAGAGCAGTACCTGTCATACCAGATAGTTTTGTATACATTCTAAAATAATTCTGGAAGGTAATAGTGGCAAGAGTTTTTGATTCCTTTTGAACTCTAACGCCTTCTTTTGCTTCAATAGCTTGATGAAGACCATCACTGTATCTTCTTCCTTCCATAAGTCTGCCTGTGAACTCGTCAACGATTATGATTTCTCCATCTTTTACTATATAATCCTTGTCAAGCTTCATATGATAATTAGCTTTAAGTGCTTGAACTACATGGTGCTGGATTTCCATATTAGAAGCATCTGTATAGGTTTCAAGTCCAAAGAATTTTTCTGCCTTTTGAACACCATCGTCAGTGAGCATAACAGCTCCTGCTTTTTCATCTAAGGTATAATCTTTTTCTTTAGCTAATGTTTTTACAAACATATCCGCTATTCTATATAATTCTGTGGACTTATCTCCCTCTCCAGAAATTATTAGAGGCGTTCTAGCCTCATCTATAAGGATTGAGTCAACTTCATCCACAATAGCAAAGTTAAGCTGTCTTTGAACTCTTTCTTCCTTATAAATTACCATATTATCTCTAAGATAATCAAAACCGAACTCATTGTTTGTACCATAAGTTATATCTGAGCCATAGGCTTCTCTTCTTTCATCGTTATTTAGATTATGAAGAATGCAGCCCACACTTAATCCTAGGAATTCATATACTTTTCCCATCCATTCTTTATCTCTACTTGCAAGATAGTCGTTTACGGTAACAATATGCACACCTTTGCCAGAAATAGCATTTAAATAAGCTGGTAATGTAGCAACTAAGGTTTTTCCTTCACCAGTTTTCATTTCTGCTATTCTTCCCTGATGAAGGACAATACCGCCAATAAGCTGTACTCTATAATGTTTCATTCCAAGAACTCTCCATGAAGCC
>Ga0255336_102200_pt1 | contig 10547 bp, 9 predicted proteins | sample MeOH1_35cm_T3_17_FD_189102 | JGI IMG/M metagenome (GOLD analysis project Ga0255336, IMG submission 189102) | Sandy soil microbial communities from University of British Columbia, Vancouver, Canada - MeOH1_35cm_T3_179 | ecosystem: Engineered > Artificial ecosystem > Sand microcosm > Unclassified ...
AGCCTGGCCGTCAATCCGACGATCCATAAGCTGGTGCTGACAGGCAGTGGCAACATCGATGGTACCGGCAACGCTCTCGACAACACGATCACCGGCAATAGCGGAAACAACACCCTGGACGGTGCCGTCGGCGCGGACACGCTGATCGGTGGCGGTGGCAACGACACTTATATCGTCGACAATGCCGGCGACGTGGTTGTCGAGGGGAGCAGCGGCGGCACTGATGAAGTGCAGGCCAGTGTCACCTATACGCTCTCCAGCAATGTCGAGAATCTGACGCTGACCGGCAGCGGCGCGATCAATGGCACCGGCAATGGGCTGGACAACGTCCTCACCGGCAATAGCGGCGCTAACACCCTTAACGGCGGCGCGGGCGATGACACGCTCTATGGTGCCGGTGGTATCGATGTCCTGAATGGCGGTGCCAGCGGTTCGGATACCGCCGATTACAGCAGTGCGGCGGCGGGCGTCACCGCCAGTCTGGCGGTCGGCACGGCCAGCGATGACGGCGACGGCAGCCACGATACTTTCGTCAATATCGCCAACCTGACCGGCTCGGGCTTTGCCGATACGCTAACCGGCGACGGCAATGCCAATATCATCAATGGCGGCAATGGTGACGACACCATCTCCGGCGGCGGTGGCAATGACACGCTGAATGGTGGCGGCGGTACCGGCGATACGGTCAGCTATGCCGATGCCAGCGGCAGCGTCACGGTCGATCTCAATGCCGGCACGGCGACGGGTGCCGATGGTACAGACACGCTCAGCAATTTCGAGAACATCACCGGTTCGACATCATCCGATACGCTGACGGGTGACTCTGGCGCCAATGTCATCAACGGCGATGGCGGCGGTGATATCATCAATGGCGGTCTCGGCAACGATACCCTGACGGGCGGCGGCGGGGTTACGACCTATATGTTCGACACCTTGAATGACGGCGCTGATACGATCACCGATTTCAGTACCGGCCAGGATATCCTGTCTTTCGGAATCGCTGATACCGATAGCGATGGCAATATCATCAACGAGCTGAACAGTGCGATCGCCAGCATTACCGATAGCGGTGCCGGCGGGAATATCGTCATTTCTTTCACGGCTGGCGGATCACTCACGCTGCAGAATGCCGGCACGGGTGGTTCACCGACCTCGATCACCGATATCGTCAGCGCCGGGCAGATCCAATCGCATTGAGGATCAATCGGGCTGTCAGGCCGCCCATTCATAAGCTGCCATTCTGAGACTGCCATGGGCGAAGCTGCGATGCAGCGGCTTCGCCTTGGCATCGGTCACCGAGGCAGCGCCCAAGGCCACGTAAAGCGGCAGCAGATGGTCTTCGCTGGGATGGGAGAGGGCACCACTGCGGATCTCGCTGCGATAGCCGACCAGGCGATCGACCTCGCCGGCAGTCAGCCTATCATGCAGCCAGTCATCGAATTCCCTGGCCCAGGCCGGTGCCTGGGTGCCGTTCCATTCGACCGCCCTGAGATTGTGGACCGCCCCACCCGAGGCGATGATCAGGACACCTTCGTCGCGCAAGGCCGCCAGCGCCTTGCCGAGGGCGACATGGTCGGCCGTCGAGCCGCGCGAGAGCAGCGAGAGCTGGACAACCGGGATATCGGCATCGGGATAGATCAGGAGCAGCGGATTCCAAGCGCCGCGATCGAAGCCCCGCGATGCATCGAGTCAAGATCGGTAAGGTCACCCAGCACAACCTCGGCGCCGAGCCGGCGCAATGCTTGGGTACGTTCATCTTTGCGCCGGACCAAGGCGCGAACCTTGTGTCCCTTCTCCAGGAGCATCGCGGTCAGTTTGAGGTCAACCGCCTCAATGTCGCCGGCCGCCCCGTGACCAAGATCGATCGACCCTTCGGTGATTCTAGTGCCATGTAGTTACCCGTGAGCCCGAGTTTCTTCACTGTTTGCGTGTCTGATGCGCGGCTGGTGTTCAGCTGTTCATGCTGGCTTCGTTTACTCGCCCAACCGTTTCGTGCCGGTCAAACTACGCGCTTTTCCAGATTTTGTTCTACCGCGCCTTAAAGTGCGTCTTAGCGATCTGCTCAAGAGTGATGCCTTACGGAGATTGGTCACGTCGAGTGATGACCATCGATAGCCCAGCGACGGGCCGGACGCTGGCGCGGAGAAAGCGATCCGGCACCAGCGTCGATTGCTTTGCGGAGAAAGATTGGGGCTTAGCTGCGCGGTGCCCGTTTCCGTCCCATCACAGACAACGATTGGCCGAGCACGAAGATCGATCCCGCGAGCAGGCCGATATCCTTGAGCAGGAACTGGCCGGGCGCGACGGAGATCGCCGGAAACCCCAGGCTTGGCTCGATCGCGCCGGGCGTCGAGATCATGAAGCTCACCGTCGTGATGAACAGGCCGGCCGAGAGGAGCCCGCCGATCGCGGAAAGGGCGGGCGAAACAATGCGCCCGGCAATCAGAAGGCCGATCGTCAGCTCCACGAACCCTAGGAACGTGGAAAAGCCGCGTGCCGAGAAAATGTCGTACATCCAGGAGACGAGGGGGCTGTTCTCCACCAGCGGTATCAGACCCTCTGCCTCATAGGCCGTGAATTTCATGCCGCCGAACCAAAAATAAATGACGGCCAGAGAAGCGAAAATGCCGTAAGTACCGAGCTTGGTAATGTCGGTGCCGAGCAATTCGGGTGACGCCAGATACCGGTCGAATGTGCGGGCGTTGCGGACGTTGTGGGGATCGAGGGATTTGGTTTCAAGCATGACACATCTCCTTGTTGCATAAGGGTTTTATCGGAACCGGTCGGTCTCCAACTGGACACCGCACCGGCTCTCGGTACTGATATTGTAATTAGGAACCGATTGGTCAACAACTGCTCTGATCACGATTTCGTGAGATATTGACCGATCGGTCTTTAATGGACATATTCCGGCCTGGAGGTATCCATATGGCCAGGCCGCGCGAATTCGATATTGACGAGGCGCTTGAGCGCGCCATGAACGTATTCTGGACCAAGGGCTATGAAGGCACCTCGCTGCAGGACCTTCTGGATGCCATGAACATCGCCCGGGGTAGCCTCTATAAGGCCTTCCAGGATAAGCACAGCATCTATCGCGCCGCTCTCGACCGCTACGACCGAACGGAGATTCAGCGTTCGGTGGATGGGCTGCGCAACCAGAGCGCCGGCGACGGTGCCACGCGCATCCATCAGTTCCTGGAGGACGCGCGCGCGGCAGTCGTCCAGCGCCATGACCGCCGGGGATGCTTTCTGTGTAATGCCGCCGTGGATCGAGCGCCTATGGATGCTGGAATCCAGACGAAGGTGCTCACCATGATGAAGCGTATGGAGCGCGCCGCCGCAGTCGCGCTCAACGAGTGCGCGCAGGCGGCCCACTGGCCGGCGAAGCGCCGCGCCCAGGTTGCTCTCACGCTGACCAATGCCTATGTGGGCTTGCGCGTCCTTGCCAGATCGGGGTTCCCGCCCAAGGACCTTGCGGCGGTCATCCGCACAACAATGCGAGGCTGCGAACTAACGATAAGTGACGGGGCAACTACGTAACCACGCCGGAGTGGCACGTCTCCGTTTTCAACGAAGCGGACCGATAGGGCGTGGCTGCCTTGCTTCCATCGGCGCTATCGCGCCAGTTCCATCAGCCGCCGACAGTCCGCTGGCAGCCGCCGTTCATTGAGGTTGGTTACAGCGAGGAGCAGGCGCCGCCCATTCATAAGCCGCCATGCTGAGGCTGCCATGGGCGAAGCTGCGATGCAGCCGCTTCGCTTTCGCATCGGTGACCATCACCGAGCTCAGCCAGGCCACCCAGCATATCGGTCAGTCGGCTCGCCAGGTACCCGCGGCTTCCGGCGATGTGGTCAAGGACGCCAATGTCCTGCAGGTCGAGGTGGCGCGCTTCCTGAAGCAGGTACGGGCGTCGTAACAAAACCAGTCCAACCAGACCCGGCCCATGCGGCCGGGTCTTTTGCCAGCCTGATTTACGCTAAAGACGTGACGCTAAATTCGGTATTGCACCGGACCAGCCGCTTCCCACTTTACACGCTATCCTAGCCGTGCCGGATCAGCTTCTACCTCAGGTTAGAAAAAGAGCTTGAAAAGCACCAAAATAGTGCTTTATAGGAATTATGGCACGAAAGCAGAGCGATCTTCCTCGTGGTTTTTGTCGGATGGCCCTGCGGCCGTCGCTCGATCAGTCCCGTTCACTGATCCGCCTGATGCAAGCTTATGACGATCTGCTGGGATGGCTTGATCAACATGTGCCGGCTGGCCATTCCGACAATCTCGTTTCGCTCCACCGCGGATTTTACGAACGCGCAAGGCAGGCCAAGGGTTTGCCGGCTCGTCTTGTCTCGCTCGCCTTCAAGGACTGGGTTTTAGCAAGGCGTGGCCAGCGTCCGGCGGGCGTACCGGTCGACGATAAGCTCTATGCCGTCAAAGGCATCGATACGGTGTCCCTGAGCACGCTTGATGGGCGGATGACCATGCCCTTCGTCGTCGCCGGCTATGAACAGCCATGGCTTGATCCGGCGCCGGCGCGGCTTGTCGCGCGCCCTGACGACGAAATGGCCGGCACTGTCTTTGAGTTGCAGATCGAATTGGAACGACATCCCGAAGGCGCCCCTGTCTCACTGAAGGAGGAGATCATGGTAACGACGGAAACAGCTTTGTCGCGTATCGGCCGGGTCATTGCCGGAATGGCGCATGCCGCTATTGACGCGGCCGAAGGAAGTCAGCCTGAAACAGTCATGAGCCAGGCTTTGCGTGATATCGATCAGGCGGCGGAAGAGGTCCGGGCGGAGCTAGGCAAAGCGACGGCGGAACGCTATCGCCTCGATCTGCGGCGCAAGGAACTCGAAGCTGAAGGCGAGGAATTGACGGCCAAGGTCCAATTAGCTGTCGACGGTGCGCGTGATGATCTCGCAGAGGCGGGTATTGCCCGGCAGATCGATATCGAGGCCCAGGTCAATGTGCTCGATCGCCTGATGGAAGATGTCGAAGAACGTATCGCGCAATTCAATCAGACGATGGACGCGGTTTCCGCCAGCCGGCGCGAGGCGGAAGAGCGCCTGCATGAATTCCGTCAGTCCCGGCAACACGTGGATGAAGGTGCCGTTTCGCATAGTGGCGGCTCGATGTCCCGCGCGTTGAACAAGGTTGAGCGCGCCAAGGCCGCGACGGTGCGTGTTACAGGTGTGCCGGCGGAAGCTGCGGCTGCAACCGCTCCGGGGCTGAAGGCTTTGGAGGAGCTGTCACGGGAACGCGATATCAAGGAACGGCTGGCCCGGTTCAAATCGTCCAATCATCATTGACGGGGGTTCGACATGCTGTCCTTCCTGGGGACGCCGGGGTTCCAGCCTTTCTCCATCGCCGGCGCTGTTCTACTGGGCTTGCTGGCGATCGAATTGCTCAGCGTGATGGTGGGGCATTCGTTCTCCGCCAGTATCAACGCATTGCTGAATCTGGATGCCAATATTGCCGATCTGGATCTTACAACTGGAGCCCACTCTCTGCCCCATGGCGCCGACGTCAATATGGATGGAAACAGCGGTGGTGTTTTCAGCACGGTCTTTGATTGGCTGAACGCTGGCCGTGTGCCGTTGCTGGTCCTCATCATGGCGGGGCTCGCCAGCTTCGCGGTTGTCGGTCTCGTGATCCAGATCATCGCGTTGCATCTCTGGGCGCCGCTGCCGGCTGTTATCGCATCGATACCGGCATTCCTGGTGGCCATTCCGGCAACCCGCTGGTCCAGCCGGCAGGTTGCCCGGGTCATGCCGCGGGACGAGAGCTATGCCATGACCGCGGATGGGCTGATCGGCCGTACCGGTATTGTTACCCTGGGACCTGTCATGGCGGGTGCCGCGGCTCGAGCGAAAATACAGGATCAACATGGCAACTGGCACTTCCCGCGTGTTCGCCCGGCACAGCCGGAGCTCGTCATACCGCAAGGTGGCCATGTTCTCGTCGTCGATCGCCAAGGCAACGAATTGCTGGTCGTCTTGGCGGAAGGACGTCTCGCTGAAAGCCGAGCGAGATAGCGGTTTGGTGAAGCAGTAATTCTGAATGTGACCGGCTGGCTGGGAACAACCGGTCACCCATAAAACCCGGGCTCCGGCCCGATCATGGAGACTGTGGGATGGACCTTCTTTTGCAACTCGGTGTACCGGCGATCATCGCCGTCATTGCCTTCATCGCCATCGGCATGGTGGTGGCGCGCCTGTATTGTCGTGCCGAAAAAGATCGTGCTTACGTTCGTACCGGTTTTGGCGGGCAGAAAGTCGTATTGGATGGAGGCTCGCTGGTTCTGCCGATTTTCCAGAGCTTCCGCTGGGTCAATCTCCAGACCCTGCGCCTCGATGTGCGGCGCGATTCCGCCGAGGCGATGATCACCAAGGACCGGATGCGGGTCGATATCGGTGTCGAATTCTATGTCCGGGTCAAGCCGGATGCCTCCTCCATCGCGCTGGCGGCGCAGACCCTGGGTGACCGAACCAATGACGCGGCGCAATTGCGCGAGCTGGTGGAAGCCAAGTTCGTCGATGCTTTGCGCTCGGTCGCCGCGACGATGAGCCTGGCGGATCTGCAGGAGAAGCGGGCTGACTTCGTGAAATCGGTTCAGGCGACTGTCGCGACCGATCTTGAACTCAATGGCCTTGAGCTGGAAAGCGCCTCGCTTACCAAGCTCGACCAGACCGACACGAAGTTCTTCAATCCGAATAATGCCTTCGACGCGGAAGGCTTGGCGGCTCTGACGAAGATCACGGAAGCCAAGCGCCAGGAACGGAACCAGACCGTGCGCGCCGCCGAGGTGACGATCGCCCAGCAGGATCTGGATGCCCGGCAGAAGACGCTGGAAATCGAACGCCAGAAGCGGGAGGCAGAACTGACCCAGCAGCGCGACATCGTCAACAAGACGGCGGTGACGCGGGCTGAAGCCGCGCAGAAGGAAGCTGAAGCCAAGCGTGCCGAGGCCGAAGCGCAGATCACGGCCGACCAGGCGATTGCCGAACGCCAGGCTGCGGCGAAACAGGTCCAGGAGACGGCGGTGATCGAGGCGCAGCTGGCGATTAATCAGAAGCAGACCGAAGCGGATCGTACCGCCGAGACTTTGCGCATCGCCAAGAAGCGCGACATCGAGCTCGCCGACCAGGATCGCGCCATCGCCGTTGCCAATAAGAGCCAGGCGGAATCCGAATCGCGCGCCAAGGCAGAAGAGGCCCGCGCCCTGGCCACCACGGCGGAGGAATCGGTGCAGACCGCTCGACAGGTGGCGATCGCCGAACGTGACCGGCAGACCGCGGTGATCGCAGCACGTCAGCAGGCCGAGCAAAGTGCGACCAAGATCACCGTCGCTGCCGAAGCGGAAAAGGAAGCGGCGCAGAACCGAGCTCTGGCCATTAAGGTTGCCGCCCAGGCGGAGGCCGACGCGGCCAAGATCAAGGCCGAAGCACAGGCCAAGACCTATGAAGTCGAAGCCGAAGGCCAGCGCAAGATCAACGAAGCGCGCAACGCGATGTCGGACAAGGTGATCGAATTGGAAATCACCCGCGAGCGGCTGCGCATCATTCCGATAGCCTTGGCAGAGGCGGTCAAGCCGCTGGACAAGATTGGTGACGTGCGCATCATCGACATGGGTGGCGGCCTGCCGGGCAACGCCATTAGCGGCGATGGCAAGGGTGGCCGGGTCGATAATCTTCTCGATATGCTGCTGGCCTATCGCGCCAATTCGCCGGTCATTGACAATCTTCTGAAGGAAGCCGGCTTTGCCGTCGTCGGCAATCCCGTATCGTCGATGCTAACGACCGCGGCTGGCACAGCGCCGGCAACGCCCGAAACAAACATGCCCACTGCCTAAAAACATCTGAGCGGATTGCCAGTCAGGTTAGATCTGAGACCATGAATGGGCGGCTGATCAGGCTGCCCATTCATAAGCAGCCATGCTGAGGCTGCCATGGGCGAAGCTGCGATGCAGCGGCTTCGCTTTCGCTTCGGTGACCGAAGCGGCGCCCAGCGCCACATAAAGCGGCAACAGATGATCTTCGCTGGGATGGGAGAGGGCACCACTGCGGATTTCGCTGCGATAGCCGACCAGGCGATCGACCTCGCCGGCGGTCAGCCGGTCATGCAGCCAGTCGTCGAATTCCCTGGCCCAGGCCGGTGCCTGGGTGCCGTTCCATTCAACCGCCCTGAGATTGTGGACCGCACCACCCGAGGCGATGATCAGGACACCTTCGTCGCGCAAGGGCGCCAGCGCCTTGCCGAGGGCGACATGATCTGCCGTCGAGCCGCGCGAGAGCAGCGAGAGCTGGACAACCGGGATATCGGCATCGGGATAGATCAGCAGCAACGGATTCCAGGCGCCGTGGTCATAGCCCCGGCTGGCATCGAGCCTGGCCGGCAGTCCGGCCTGTTGCAGCAATTCCGCGACATGCTCCGCCAGGGCCGGTGAGCCGGGTGCGGGATAGCTGAGCTGATAGAGTTCCTTGGGGAAGCCGTGGAAATCGTGGATGGTTTCCGGATGCGCGCCTGAGGTCAGGCTTGGCTGTGCCTCGTCCCAATGTGCCGAGATGCTGAGGATCGCCTTCGGGCGCGGCAGCTTGGCGCCGAGCCCGATCATGAAATCGCGCGCCGCGATATTCTCGAAAGGCAGCATTGGCGAGCCATGCGAGAGGAAGAGAATAGGCAGGTGCTGTTCGTTTCGGGTCATGATCCCGCGTCTCGCTTATGGCCGGATATAGGAGGTTTTCAAAATCGTGAAGAAATCGCGCGCCACCTCTCCGGTTTCACGCGGGCCGTAGCTGGAATTCTTGCGGCCGCCGAAGGGTGCATTGTAGTCGACGCCTGCTGTCGGCAGGTTGACGGAACAGCCACCCGTCTGGCTATGCCGCTTGAAATGGCTGGCATGCTTGAGGGAGCGGGTGAAGAGCGCGGCAGTCAGGCCATATTCCGTGTCGTTGGCGACATTCAGCGCCTCCTCATAATCGCGCACCCGGATGGTGGCGGCGATCGGGCCGAAGATTTCCTCGCGATTGATCCGCATGTCGTTGCGCGTCTCGGTGAAGAGGGCGCAATTGAGATAATGCCCGCGGGTGGGCCGCGTCAGTACATCGCCCCCATAAGAAAGCCTGGCGCCTTCCTGCTTGCCGATCTCGAGATAATCGAGATCCTGCTTGAACTGGCGTGCATCGACCACCGGGCCGATCTGCGTCTCGGTGTCGAGGGCATGGCCGATCTTCACCTTCTTCAAACGTTCGATCATCTTGGCAACGAAGGCGTCATGCACCTCATCGACCACGATCAGGCGGCTTGAGGCCGTGCAACGCTGGCCGGTGGAGAAGAAGGCACCCTGGAAGGCTGCGTCGGCGGCGAGATCGAGATCGGCATCGGCCAGCACGATCAGCGGGTTCTTGCCGCCCATCTCCAGCTGCACCCGGCAGAAGCGCTTGGCCGCAGCCTCGGCGATGGTGCGGCCGGTGCGGGTCGAGCCGGTGAAGGTGATGGCGGAGATGTCGCGATGATTGATCAGGGCCGCGCCCACGTCGCTGCCATGGCCCATGACGAGATTGAAGACGCCGGCGGGAATGCCGCTGCGGGAGATAATTTCCGCCATCGACCAGGCGCTGGCCGGGACGAGTTCGGCGGGCTTCCAGACGACTGCATTGCCGAAAGCGAGGGCCGGCGCGATCTTCCAAGAGCCGACACCCATGGGGAAGTTCCAGGGCGTGATGACGCCGACGACACCGACCGGTTCGCGCGTCGATTCCATCTCGGTCCCCGGGCGGAGGCCGGGCATCTTGTCGCCATGGGCGCGCAAGGCCTCGCTCGCGAACCATTTGAAGAATTGACCGGCCCGCATCACCTCCCCGGCACCTTCGGCTAGCGTCTTGCCTTCCTCGGCGCAAAGCTGGCGCCCCAGCTCTTCCTTGCGGGCCAGCAGCTCCGTGCCGATCTTGTCGAGCGCATCGAAGCGGACCTGTGGCGAGGCCTCGCCCCAGGCCGGCTGTGCCACCTTGGCGGCGGCAACCGCATCGTTCAATTGCGCCGCGGCAGCAAAGTCATAGACGCCGACCGGGCTGTCGAGATCGGAGGGATTGTCGTTGGTGACGGTCTGCGAACCGGCGACCCAATCGCCGGCGATGAAATTGGCATGGCGTTCCATGATGCGGTCGATATTCCCTGACGTTTAGTCGTGTGTTACTGCCAGCCCTCGATGACACGCAGGCTGCGCAGGCTGGCATGGCCTTCCTTGCCGATGATGAGATGGTCGTGGAGCTTGATGCCGACCAGTTCCAGCGCCTTTTTGATCTCGCGGGTGAGCAGGATATCGTCGCGCGACGGTGTGGGATCGCCGGTCGGATGGTTGTGGCACATGATGACGGCGAGCGCATGGAACTCCAGCGCCCGCTTCACCACCTCGCGGATATAGACTGGGGCATGGTTGACGGTACCGATATTCTGCAACTCATCGGCGACCAGCCGGTTCTTGCCGTCGAGGAACAGCAGGCGGAACTGCTCGACCTTCTCGTGCGCCATGACGGAATGACAGTAATCGATCA
>Ga0255336_102201_pt1 | contig 10546 bp, 10 predicted proteins | sample MeOH1_35cm_T3_17_FD_189102 | JGI IMG/M metagenome (GOLD analysis project Ga0255336, IMG submission 189102) | Sandy soil microbial communities from University of British Columbia, Vancouver, Canada - MeOH1_35cm_T3_179 | ecosystem: Engineered > Artificial ecosystem > Sand microcosm > Unclassified ...
ACACAACCGCGCCCACGCCTGTCGTCACACCGCAGCCGATGTAGCAAATCTTGTCGAAGGGCGCATCTTCACGCACCTTCGCGACCGCGATTTCCGGCACCACGATGTAATTGGAAAACGTCGATGTCCCCATGTAATGGAACAGCGGTTTGCCATCGATGGAAAAACGCGACGTGGCATCGGGCATCAAGCCGCGGCCTTGCGTCGAACAAATCGCCTGGCACAGATTGGTCTTGCGCGACAGGCAGAACTTGCACTGCCGGCACTCGGGCGTATAGAGGGGAATGACGTGATCGCCTTTCCTCAACGTGCCCACACCCGGACCGACATCCACCACAATGCCCGCGCCTTCATGCCCGAGAATCGCCGGGAAAATACCTTCCGGATCCGCGCCCGACAGCGTGTAGTAGTCGGTGTGGCAAATACCGGTCGCCTTCACTTCGATCAGCACTTTGCCGGCGCGCGGTCCTTCGAGATCCACTTCCTCGACCGTCAACGGCGCCCCGGCTTTCCATGCGATTGCTGCCTTTGTTTTCATCGTGCTTGCCCCCGCTAAAGCGTTTGTTATTCGGATACCGTGCTGGCCGCCGTTCGCACATCAGGCTCCACATCGTTGACTCATTGCGCCTCGGCGACCAGCAACGACCGCAGCTTCGTATCACGATCGGCGAGCAACCCCCGGCTCTGCAAGCTCCTCTCCGAGACTACCGGTACTGGCCTGCGAGCGCCGATACCTGCCCGATGTTCTGCGGCGTGATGAAGCCCGGTCCGGAACTGATGTTGCGCGCCTCGTAGACCGGTTTCAGCCCATAGTCCTGCAGACGCTTGGCGAACTTCGGGTCCTTCTCCAGCTCGGAGCGGGCCCGTATGACATCCGCATTGTGATTCTTGTGCATGATCGCCAGCATGGCGACGGGGATATAGCCTTGCAGATAGGGCTGTTGATCGGTGCAAAACTTGATGGTGCCGTCCTTGATCGCCTTGGCAACGTCGGCGTCGATATCAAAGGTCGCGAACCAGATCTTGCCGGCGAGTCCCATCTTGGTGACCGCGCGAATGGTGGGATCGGCGGAAGTCGGCCCGAGCGTCAGGACGGCCTGAGTGTTCGGATGAGTACGCAGAAAGGCGCTGACCTTCGCTTCGATGTCCGTAGGATCGGTGCCTGCATCGAGCACGGATGCCTTCATATCCGCACCGATTGCCTCGGCGAACCCGCGGCAACGCTCAAACGACAGCGGATTGGTCGCGTAGTGGTTCACGCAGACAAATGTCTTGATGCCATCGGCCTTGGCGCGCAGTCCGGCTTCCTTGCCTGCCAGGTACTCGGGCTGCCCCACGTGCAGCAACGCGCCGAGCTCAGCGCTTTGCTTTTCGGTACCGGTATTGGCGGTGATGAACGGGATGTTCTTCGCTTTCAGCCGTGAGACCGAGCCCTTGAGCAGGTCAAAGTCCGCGATGGTCGTGACCACACCGTCATAGTTACGCGCGGCTGCCTGATCGACCAGCCGGACCATGTCGGCAATATCGCCGTTGGGCGGATTGCGGTAGTCGGTCGTCACATTGAAATCCTCGTCGGCCTGCTTGATGCCGTTCTTGACCGTGTTCCACCATGCATCCGAGTCCGGCGCGTGGGTGATGAAATCAAAATGAGCCACAGGTTCTGCGTAAGCGCCGGTACCGAGTCCCAGACTCAGAATTGCAGCGGCAACGCCAAGCGCCTTCCGGATAGTGGATTTCATGGTTGTCTCCTTGTTTATTTATGGTCTGTTTGCCGATGTGGGGCTATCGGCCGTGGTCGCTTTGCCTCGGTTTCGGGCGCCGCGTTCAATCGCCGGGCAAACCGATGAAGACTTTGCCGTCTTCGGTTTTTACCGGGTGCGTAACGAGATTGATGCACGCAGGCGCCCCCTTCGCTGCGCCGGTGGGAATGTGAAAGCGTCCCATGTGCATCGGACACTCGATGACCTCGCCAAACACGAAGCCCTCAGTAAGGCGCGCCGTTTCATGAGTGCAAAGACCGGCCGATGCGTAAAAGCCGCTCGGCGTGTGATAGACCGCATATAGCTTGCCATCGTGCTGGAACTCGATCACGTCTTCTTCGTCGATGTCATCGCACGCGCAGACGTGATGCCACTGGAGGATGTTCATTGCGTGTCTCTTTACGGTTAGCGTGCTTGAGCCACGAACGGTGTATCGTCGGTTCGCTCTGCATCGACGGTGGCTGATTGTCCGGGCACGCGGGGCGTCACCATGTAGTTGGGATCACGCCGCTGCATCCTGAAGACATGCACGATTTCACCCCATGCACTCGCAAGGCCGTCGTAGGCCGGCGCCAGATCCGCTTCGATCGCTTTGCGCAGTTGCGGTAGCGCGTGAAACGGCACGTTCGGATACATGTGGTGCTCGACGTGATAGTTCATGTTCCAGTAAAGGAACTGCAGGAACCGGTTCAGCCTGATCGTTCGCGTGGAGTAGCGGTGATCGAGCTCGTTTTCACGCAGCCCGGTGTGCTGGGTGATCGCCAGCAATTCGTGCAGCCATGCGCCGTAGGACCGTGGCAGGAGGAGGAACACGACTGGCAACCAACTGTGCGCGACGATTGCCCACGCCGCCACGCCAACGTATAGCGTCAGGATCACGCGCGAATTCGTGCACATCGCCCGATATTCGGTGGCCGGAACCACGGCTTTCGCGCTTTTGGAAACGATGCCGAAGCTGTGCAGGACGACGTTGCCCAGGTGATGGATGCCGTGAGAAACACGCAGGAAATCGGTGGCAAGCTTGAGGTAGTTCGGCGGACGCTTGACAGCGATTTCAACATCGGATGGCACGGTGGCCGTCAGATGCGTGTACGTGTGATGTTGCGCGTGGGACCATCGGCTGTAGATCTGCTCGCGCCATGTCATGAAGCAGATCAGCCAGTGCACCGACTCGTTCAGCCATTCGCTCTTGAATGGCGTACGGTGGCGCAATTCGTGTTCCATCGCCTCGGCGAAAGCATAGAGCGTCCCGTACAGGAGGAACGCCGGCACGCACCAGAGCGTGCCGAGCGACAGCCACGCGAGCACACCGCTTCCCACTACCAATCCCATGAAGCCGGCGAAGTGCAGGAGAGCGTCCCGGTCGTTGCGCCGCGTGACCTCTTTGAGCACCTTTCTGTCGAGCCGGCATTTATACCAGTCGTCCATGGTGATCACTTTCGTGTTGTCTTGCTGTACGGACATGAGTTGCACCCAGTGCTTGATGTTTGACGTTTGACCGAGCGATGAACCGGGTGAAGCATTGATCATCGTTGAGTGCATTTAAGACTCTTAATGAGCACGCGTCAAAGAATAATATGACTCATTTTGAGCCAAATAGGGTATTCCACAAGGCCTGGGTGCGGTTTCCGGTTTCAAATCGAGCTTACATAAGAAAAACCTCGGTAGCCTCAAATTGAGGCAAAATAAGGACTGCGCGGGCGCCTTGGCCCGCACGACAGTCTGAGGACATACGATGAAAGGCAAGCCGACGCTCAAGCAACTGATGGAACTCACGCAGCTCAGCCGCGCGACCATCGATCGCGCACTGAATGATCGGCCCGGTGTGCATCCACGTACGCGAAGAGCTGTTGACGCAGCGTTGAGGCAATTGAACCCCGGCTCGCCGGCACGCTCGTCGACTCGTGCGAGGCAGAGTACCTACGATTTCAAGTTGTTGGCTCAGGCAGGAGACGCATTCACCGACGAGCTGACACGCACTGCGGCTGAACTCGAACCGGAATTTGTCGCGTCCGGGGCGCGTCTCGACATCGTGAGGTGCGTTGGAGCGTCCGATGACGAGGTAGCTGCCAGAGTGCGCGAGACGACCGCCGGGGCCGATGGCATCGGCATCATCTGCACGAACACCGCAGCAACAACCGCAGCACTGCGCGAATGCATGGCCGCAGGCAAGCCGGTCGTCACGCTGATCACCGACGTCGATGCCGATGCGCGGCATACGTATGTCGGGGTCAACAACCGGGCGGCCGGACAGTCAGCTGCGTTTCTCATGGGGCGGCATCTGCAGACGCACACTTCCCCGGATGTGGCGGTGGTCGTCGCAACGTTTTCGTACACATGCCACGAGGATCGCGAGATTGGGTTCCGTTCACTGCTAAGGCAGCGATTCCCGAACGTGAATCTGATTGAAGTGATCAAGGGCGCCGATTCCGGGACCGCGACCTACGAGGCGACCAGACGCTTTCTGGACGAGCACAAAAAGCTCGATGGCGTTTACAACGTTGCGGGCGGAAACGAAGGATTGGCGGCGGCGCTGCGCGAACACAATCTTACGGGCCGGACGATCTATATAACCCATGAAGTCAACCGGGTAACAGAACCGCTGTTGCGTTCGGACGCGATCGACTATTTGCTGACACAGGACCTTCGGCTTCTGTTGCGTACCGCTGTCGAACACTTGCGGTCTGCACGCGAAGGCGGCAACGTTCCCGCGCAAGCGATCATCCCGATAGAGACGTATTCACGCTACTCGTTGTATTGATTTGAAACTCGATCATTCCTCGCGAAAAGCGTTCGAGCTGCCACAAAGGCAGACCCGTTTGACCTGATTCGGGCCGCTATCTCAAGGTCCCGGCGCCTTGCCGGTACGGTCGTTGTCGTCTTCACGCCCCTGCGCGTGCGTGGCTTCTGTTCTGGTTTGTTCACCGACATGGAGCAACGCGGATGATAAGAAGCAGCCCATGACTGCGGACAGGATAATGAAAATCGAGGCCGCATCGACCAGCAGTCCGAAACGCACGAAGATAAAGAAGCAGCATAAAAGATTCAGCAAATGCAGGAAGACGCCCAGAACGGTGGAACCCTTGGGGACGGCTCTTATGAATACCGCAAACCGCGATTGGGTGCGGGGCACGTACCAGATGATCAGCAGCCCGAACGTCATGATGAAGGCGCTTTCTGCCCATTTCAGCCAGGTGGGGCGGCGCAGGAAACGTCCCTCGAAAATCGTCTCGATGACCTGCGCTTGAATTTCGATACCCGGCACCAGTTCCCCCAACGCGGTCGTGCGCATGTCAGTCACGCCGGTGCCCGTCAGTCCGACCAGCACCAATTTGTCCCGGATCCGTTCCGGATCGACTGTTCCCTGCAGGATGTCGCGTGCCGACACGTAGCGGCTCAGCGTCGACCGAATGGACGCGAAATGCAACCAGATGTCGCCGCCGGGCTGCGTGGGCACCAGCACATCCGCGACACCCGCCGCCTGCACGCCCGATGTGTCGGCAAAGACGTCGATCGCCGATGAACCCGTTGCGAGGCGGAGCATTTCCATCGGCAGACTGGGGACCAGTTTCTCCCCCAAACCCATGATGAGGGGAATATGCCGGACCACGCCTTGTTCTAGCGCCACGCTCAGCATCGCCTGCCCGTGGGCCGCCGCCTGCAATTCCGGCAAGCTGGCGAGCACATAGTCGAACCGTTGCACGTGGCCCAGTGGGTCGGTGCCATGCACGAGGATCGGAGCGCTCCGCAGATCGGTGCTGGCGGTGAGGGCGGGATAATCGAGCGCCGCAGCACCCAGTATGGTCGGCGCTGCGCGCAACGACCTGGCGAGAATGGCTTCGTGACTGGGAAGGGCTCGCAAGCCGGCGGCCAGGGCCGCAGCCGTTTCCGGCAGATTGCCGGCCACCTTGTCGGGAGAAGTCTGATCCGGCTCCGGCATGTAAATGTCGAGACCGATAGCCAGCGGTTTCAATTCAGCAATGGCATCGATCAGGCTCGCAAGTCGATTTCGCGGCCAGGGCCATTGACCGACGGTTGCCAGCGTCTCCTCATCAATCTCGACAATGGTCACAGGCTGAGCAGTCGGAATCCGCGGGAAGCGACGTTGATACTGGTCAAACAAAATTTGCCGGGCCGTTTTAAAGGAGTCGGGAAGCGCCTCGTCAAGCGCGCCCACGAAAGCCGGACGCGCTATGTCGCTCGGCCATTCGCTGGACAGGTTGACCAGGCTCAGGCCGAACAACACCACCAGTGCCACCGGACGCCCCCGGGCCGCCTTCAGCAGTTTCCTGATCCGGGCAACCCATGGGTCGAAATAGCGTTTCATCAAAGGAAAGGCCACTCAGCGCCGATGACTGGCGCGGATCATTGGATTGTGATGACTACGCGCCGGTTCATGCGATTGGGAACACCATCTGCCGTGTGGACCAGTGGCTCGCGCTTGCCCCGGCTAGCAGTCTCTATTTGTCGGGCAGGAATGCCTTGCTTGATCAGGAACGCTGCAACAGTCTCTGCCCGCCGAATGGACAGTCTGTCATCGAACTCCTGAGAGCCTGCCAGATCGGTGTGACCGACCACCACGAGCTGAGGCGCAGGCCAGGTAGCCAGGACGGTTTTTAACTCTTTAACCGTGGCGAATGACTCCGGGGCCAGGTCGGTGGCCGAGTCAAAGAGAAAAAAAACCGTAAATGTCCTGGGGCGAGGAGGCCGCGCCGCGAGTAGCTGGCTATATCGTGCCTGCACACTGGATTGGCTATCCATCGTCTTTTCGATGGCGCCGCCCTTAGTGACGTCGACCCCGGCGTAAGCCTTGTCTATTGTTTGCTGTCCGGTGGCGCTGCGGACAATGACCGCTCCGACTTTGCCCTCCGGATCCGGCAATAAAATAATTCTGTCCGGGGGCGTGGTGCACCCTGCCAGGAAAGCCAGCATGACGAATGCCGCTGCAGATTCCTGCCGATGACGTCCGATCACGGCCTTCAACGTGCGCCCTCCCCTTTATCCCCGACTTCGATGATAAACGCAGTGCCGCGCACGCCGAGCGTGGTAGTCGGCGTGCTGAAACGGACGGCATCCGGATTCGCCTTCGCCAGCTTTCCGGAAATCACTGCCAGGGAGCCACGTTTGATGGTGGCTTCGAGCACCCCGTCATGGGTCGTGGTATCAAACGCGAATTTGTTGAGGTCGAGGATGGTATTGGCGCCGGCCGAGAGTTGGGTGTTGTCACGCAGCGTGATGCCGACGGAGGATGCCGGGCCGGTCACTATGCGATCGCTGCCGTAAACCTCGCTGCCGATGGCCGCGCCCGAACTTCCTCCAGCCCGCTCGATCTGCACCGCGCCCTTGAGGGTCTTGACGACACCGGCAGTATCGGCGGCAAGCGCATCGGCGACAGCCATGCACCCGCAGGCAAGAATCAATGCATATTTGATGGCTTGGAGACGCATCGGTGGCACCTGATTGGGTAAACGCTGCTTTCCGTGCGGCGGCGCGGCTCCCCGATGTCGACCTGATGTTGTGAGCGATCCATTCCCCGACTGCTCGTAGAGCTGGGGCTTGCGAAGGACGTGCGGAAATACCGCTCTTGGAAGTCAGGTGGAGGCGTTTCTGCGGTATCGAACACAGTATGGCCCCCGACCCGAATGACTCTGTGCGCTTCCGCGCATATCGCCACCAGACACTTCTTTGGCAGCCGGTTTGCGGCTACAAATGAAACTTTCAAAAATGAAACTTTCAATCAAGGTTTCCCCGGGAAACGCCTCGATCTGGCGAGAAAACAGAGCGACGGCTGAAAGCCTGCTGCACTACGAAGCTGAACACGACGCCCGCGAGGCCCACGCCCGCAAAAATCCACATTCCCACTAGTCCTCCGGGCACCGGGAACGGGCGCTTGAGCTCCGGGGCGCAATAGCGCAGCTTCTTGAGCGCAGGCTCAAGCATCGACGATTACATCGCGGGAATCATCACCGGAGCATCGGTATGGTCTTCCACGCCCTTGACGCCCGGCACTCTTTCCGCAGCGATGCACATGGCACGCACTTGCTCGGGCGAGGTAACAACGCCCCATAGATGAACCGTGCCTTCATTCACGATGACGTTCTCGGCGAGCACGGCCCAGCGGTGACCGCTAAGTTCTCGAAGAACCGCCTCGCGGATGGATTGATCGGCGGCCACCAGTTTCACACCTGATTCCTTAGGCACGCTCGCCAACGCCTTCACCAGATTCGCCCTGCTAACGATTCCAAGAAGCTCTCCGTCGTAGAGCACCGGAACGCGCTTGATTCGATGCCGCTCCAGAAGATCGGCTATTTCACGCACCGGGGTTGTCTCTTTCACGGCAATCACCTCGGGTGTCATGACGTCCCTCACCAACCGCGCGTTCTCCTTGATATAGGTCGCTGCAAGATCCTGAGTCGACGAAAATAATTCGAGCCACCACGAGCGTCGCCGGGCTTGCGTTCCGATCTCGGTTCTATGGAGCAAGTCGCCCTCGGTGAGCATGCCAAGCAGCCGGCCCTCGTCGTCCACTACCGGCGCACCGCTGATGTGATTGTCCGCGAATAGCCGGGCTGCCTCTCGCACCGTCGTCCCCGGCCCTACGGTGATGACAGTTCTTGTCATGATATCGACTGCTCGCATGTGCTTCTCCTCAATGTGATCGGGTGAGCGCTTGAAAGAAGATTGAACCTCCCTCATCAGGACTCGCCTACAGTAGGAATGCTAGTGAAGGATCGCGCCCCGGACTTGACTCAGATCAACGGCGCCGTTCACCCCGCCAACAACGCGACAACGATCAGAAACGCATCCCCACGCCAACGCCGACTACCAGCGGGTCGATCTTGAGCGACCCCAGGGCGACACCGTCCGCCGACGCGCTGGTGCGCATCCAGATTTTCTTGATGTCGAAGTTGAGAAACAGATTGTGGGCAACCTGCACGTCTACGCCCGCTTGCAGCGCTGGTCCGAAACTTGAGTTCTTGATCGATACGGGCGTATCTCCGGCGTGAAGGCCGTTGTTGTAGAACAGCGTGTAGTTCACGCCCGCGCCGACATAGGGACGTACTCTCCCCGCAGCGTTGAAATAGTACTGAAGCAAGAGCGTGGGCGGCAGGACGTTCACGCCGCCAAGCGCCCCGCTGTTCGAGCTCACCTGATGGCGCGACGTAGCGAGAATCAACTCAATACCAATGCTCGGGCGCACCATATAAACAAAATCGAGTTCGGGGACGATCGTGTTCTTGACCCCTGTCCCGATGCTTCCAAGCGTGCCGCCTGCGGAGACTTCGGGCTCGATGCTGATTGCCCTGACTCGCGCGAAGGTGTCGCCTTGATCGGCCTGGGCCCGGCAGGCATACCGCAGATAACACCGCGCTCAATAAAGCCGCTGCAAGTAATGAATGTTTTCTCACCAATCTTCCCCTGTTTTTCCGGTCGCGAATGCGTTTTCCGTATCGGGATTTTCCGAATACCGCGGGCGTTGCACCATGACGTGGATCAGGAAACCGGCATAACAAGGGTGTGGCGTATTGCGCTTGTCGAGAGAGCGGCGCCGTCAGCTTTCCACATCGGTGCTAGACCGATTCCCGGCCGGCCACCCGGCGTACCCCGCCGTATACAATTGATCCCGGGCGAATATGCTCTCAGCCAGCTCACGTATCGCGCGGGCGGCCTGGCGGTTTAACAAGCGATACGAGCAATCCGAGCGGGAGAACCACGTGCCAAACGATCCATTCTCTTCACCTCAGCCCGACAGCGCGCCAGCGAGCGACGAACTGGCAAGCAAGGCCTTCCCGCATACGTTGAGCGATATCCATTTCAGGCTGCTGGTCGACGCGGTACAGGACTACGCCATCTTCATGCTGGATCCTGACGGGCAAGTCGTGAGCTGGAACCGCGGCGCGCAAAGTATCAAAGGCTACGTCGCCGGGGAAATCGTTGGACAGCACTTTTCGGTGTTCTATACGCCTGAAGATGTTGCGAGCGGCAAGCCGCACGCGGAACTGGCGCTTGCAGCATCGGAAGGTCGCATCGAAGACGAAGGCTGGCGCATGCGCAAGGACGGCTCGCGCTTTTGGGCGAATGTAACGATCACCGCTATCCGCGCACCAGACGGCGCGCTTCACGGTTTCGCCAAAGTGACACGCGATATGACCGATCGCCTGCGGCTGATTGAGCTTCAGCATGCCAGCGCGTTATCCTCACACGTGCAAAGCGCACGCGAAGAAGCAAGAACCCGGATCGCGCGCGAGCTTCACGACGATCTCGGCCAGCAACTGGTCGCACTCAAGATGGACGTCGCTTTGCTGGATCAGGCCGCGACGGGCGATGGCAAGATCGCGTTACAGGCGCAAATCGATTCGATCATCGCCTCGGCACGGCGCATTGCCGGAGGTTTGCGTCCGCCCATGCTCGACGATCTCGGCCTGGGGGCCGCTCTCGAGTGGCTCGCTGCGGAATTCCGCAATCGCTACGGCCTCGTCGTCACCGTGCAAAACATGGCGGATCAACTGTCATTATCGGCAACGGCCGCAACCGCGATTTTTCGAGTGGTGCAGGAAGCACTGACCAACGTAACGCGTCACGCCGAAGCCACCCAGGTACGCGTCGAAATGCGGCTCGCACAAAATGAATTCCGGCTGCACGTCGAGGATAACGGGAAAGGGACTACGCTCGACGGTAATCGAAGTAGCGAGAATTTCGGATTGCTTAGCATGCAGGAGCGAGTGCGTCAGTTGCGTGGGAAGATCGCCTTCGACAGCGCGCCTGGCGATGGATTTCGAATCGAC
>Ga0255336_102202_pt1 | contig 10545 bp, 11 predicted proteins | sample MeOH1_35cm_T3_17_FD_189102 | JGI IMG/M metagenome (GOLD analysis project Ga0255336, IMG submission 189102) | Sandy soil microbial communities from University of British Columbia, Vancouver, Canada - MeOH1_35cm_T3_179 | ecosystem: Engineered > Artificial ecosystem > Sand microcosm > Unclassified ...
GTGGCGCAGACCAGGTAATGGATCTGCGCCCGAATGGTCATCGGCTGACCCGGCACCTGCGGATGGGCGGTGATCGGAAACACCACCTGGTCCTCATAACCGAAGGTCTGCAGGCCGAAGAGCTGGAAACGATGCGGGATCGGCCAGGCAAGGTCGGCACCGGCGAGATTCTTCGAGCCGGCATAATCGATGGTCAGCGGAAAGCCGGCATCGCCCGGGCTGCGCCAATAGGTCTTCCAGCCGGGCTTCAGCTGCATCTCCAGGCCGAGCGGGACGGCCGCCAGTTCGCCGCCGCCGGTGACCGCAGAGACCAGCCGCGCAGCCGCCTGGTCATTGCTGGCGGTGTCGCTGGCCAGGCTCTCGGCGCGGGCGCCGAAGGTGCTCTGCAACCCAAGCCCGATGAGCAGCGTTAGGAGGAAGAGCGAGTTCAGCAGCCGGCGATGGCGACGCGCTCCCGGTTCCGCAACCGCGGCCGGGGAAAGGGTAGGTTTACGATTTGCCAATGAGTTCGCGGTCATGATGATACAGACGTCTTATATGCCAGATCGGCCGGCGATGCCCGACAGATTTCGGTGATATCTTGTCGCTCCCGCCTTTGCCAAGTAGAGTATGCCCATGAAAAGAGGTCTTACACATCAAGGCTTTATGACCGGCCAGCTGCTGGTCGCCATGCCGCAGATGCGGGACGCGCGCTTCACCAGGACGGTCATTTATATGTGTGCCCATACCAGCGATGGGGCAATGGGCCTCGTGATCAACCGACTGGTAGGGTCATTAACCTTTCCCGACCTCCTGGAGCAGCTCGGCATCGATGGCCCGGTCAAGGGCGAGCATATCCGGATCCGCAGCGGCGGTCCGGTCGAGACCGGCCGCGGCTTCGTGCTGCACAGCGCGGATTACCAGGAAGACGCCACGCTCCGGGTCGGCACCGAAGTCGGGCTGACGGCGACCTTGGACATCCTGCGCGACATCGCCGCCGGCGAGGGCCCGAAGCGCAGCCTGTTGGCACTCGGCTATGCCGGCTGGGGGCCGGGCCAGCTCGATTCCGAGATCCAGGCCAATGCCTGGCTCTGTGTCCCGGCGGATGAGGAACTGATCTTCGACGACCAGCTGACAGACAAATGGGAGCGCTGCATCAGCAAGCTCGGGGTCGACTTCACCCTGCTCTCCGGCGATGCCGGTCACGCCTGAAGCACCTGGGCCTGAAGCATCTGGGCCTGAAGCATCTGGCATCGCCCTTACACCAAGCTGGATTTTGCCGGCCTAGATTTTGCCATAGACCCGCTCGCCCGATCGCGCGCGCTCCGATATAGCCGGCCCGCGAAAGCCGCGTGACGCCAGTAGATTTTCCAGCACCAGGTCATAGAGCATGTGATCCTGCCAACGGCCGTTGATCTTCAGGCAGCTATGGGCGAGGCCGATCGGCTGGAAGCCGAATTTCTTCAGCAATTTCTGGCTGGCCTCGTTATGGGCAAGGCAAGCCGCCTCGACACGGTGCAGATGCAGGTCGTGAAAGGCGAAGGGCAGGACCAGGCTCAGCGCCGCCGACATCAGGCCGCGCCGGGTATAGCTCTCACCCAGCCAGTAGCCGATATTGGCGGCCTGGGCGACGCCGCGCCGGATGCCGTTGAGATTGATGCCGCCGACCAGCCGGTCCGCCGCCAGGCGGTCGGATCCGCTGCCGGCGCTGCGCCGTTCGAAGATATGGAAGCCATAGGCGATATCGGCGCGCCAGTCGCGCGCCATGCGGTTGGTGCGGTCGCGATAGGTATTGCGGGAGACGGCTTCCTCGCCCCAGCTTGGCTCCCAGGGCTCGAGGAAGGCCCGGCTGGCGCCGCGCACCTTGCTCCAGTGCTGATAATCACGCAGGCGCGGCGGCCGCAGATAGACCTGGTCGTTTTCGAGCAGCGGCGGTGTCGGCGAATAATGCGGCCCATTCCCGAACATGCCGCCACTCCTAATCAGGCAAAATGCGCCTTTACTTTATCATAGGCCATGACCTGACCGACAGGGCCGAGGCTCACCAGAGTCGGCGGTGATTGCAGGAAGCGCTTGGTGACCCGGCGGATATCATCCGGCGTCACCGCATCGATCTTGGCGATGACTTCCGAAACGGAAATCGGGCGATCGAAGATCAGCACCTGGTTGGCGAGCTGTTCGCAGCGGTTGCTGGTCTTCTCGCGCGACATCAGCGTGCCGGCCTTCAGCTGCACGGCGGCACGGCGCACCTCGTCGTCATCGAGATCCTGCGGCAGCTTGGCCAGCTCCTCGCAGATCACCGGCATCATCTCCGCCACTTCGTCTTCTCCGGTGCCGGCATAGATGCCGAACACGCCGGAATCGTTGAACGAGGTCGTGAAGCTGTTGATGCTGTAGACGAGACCACGCTTCTCACGCACTTCCTGGAACAGGCGCGAAGACATGCCGCCGCCGAAAAGCTGCGACATCACCGAGGCCGTGTAGTGATCGGGATCGGTATGCGAGACGCCATCGAAGCCCAGCACCACATGTACCTGCTCGAGATCGCGCTGCAGGCGCAGATCGCCACCGCGATAATCGGCGGCTTCGGTCAGCGGCTGTGCGCCGGTGGGCAGGCGGTCGAAGGCCTTGATCGCCAGTTCCACCAGGCGGTCGTGATCGATCTTGCCGGCGGCACAGAGCACCATCTGGTCGGCGCGGTAGCAGCCGCGCAGGTAATTGGCGACGACATCGCGCGGCAGATCCTTGACGATCTCGGCCCGGCCGAGCACCGGGCGGCCCATCGCCTGATCGGGATAAGCGATTTCCTGGAAATGGTCGAAGATGATGTCGTCCGGCGTATCCTCCGCCTGGCCGATTTCCTGCAGCACCACCGCCCGCTCACGGGTCAGCTCCGCCGCCTCATAGGTCGAGTTCTGGATGATATCGGCGATGATATCGACGGCGAGCGGCACATCATCGGCAAGAACGCGGGCGTAATAGGCGGTCTGCTCGCGGCCGGTATAGGCGTTGAGATAGCCACCGGCCGCCTCGATCTCCATGACGATGTCGGTGGCACTGCGCCGCTGGGTTCCCTTGAAGGCCATGTGTTCAAGGAGATGGGCAACACCGTTATGCGCTGCCGGCTCATGGCGCGTTCCCACCGCCGCCCAGACGCCGATCGCCACGGTTTCCACCGATTGCATATAGTCGCTGGCGACCCGGAAGCCGTTCGGCAGGGTGGTCACGCGGACGGTGGAAGCTGGGTCGGCGGTCGTGATCCGGGCTTGCTGGTTCTGGGCTTGCGCCATTCTCTCTCCTAGCTGGCCGGCCCATCCGGGATCGGCACATCGTTACATTTCAATGGATTAGGTTGTGTCAGCCGCGGCGCTCCGCAAGCACGAACTCCTGCACCCGGCCAAGATCGTTCGGCAGCACAGTCATGCGTTCCGGACGATCGTAGAGGTCGGCGAGGTGGTCCGGCAAGGCTGCTTTGCGGCCGGTCGCCCGGGCCACGGCGTCCGGGAATTTGGCCGGATGGGCAGTGCCGAGGGCGATGATCGGGGTTTCCGGGTCGCGCCGCTTGGCGACCGCGGCGGCGAGGCCGATGGCGCTATGGGGATCGATGAGTTCGCCGGTCTGGCGGTAAAGGTCGCGCATGGCGGTGATGGTGGCCTCGTCGTCGAAAGCCGCCGCGCCGAACAATTTGTCGACCAGGCCCCAGGTTTGGCGGGGTGCGGTCAGCCTGCCCTTGGCCCGGAAATCGTTCATCGCCGTCGAGAGGGCGGCGCCGTCCCGGCCATAGAGATCGAACAGCAGGCGTTCCAGATTGCTGGAGACCTGGATGTCCATGCTGGGGCTGAGGCTGGGTTCGACGGCGGTGATCTCCATCGCCGCGTCATTGAAGAAGCGGGTCAGGATGTCGTTGCGGTTCGAACCGATGATGAGGGGCGCCAGATCGAGGCCCATCTGCCGCGCGCCATAGCCGGCATAGATATTGCCGAAATTACCCGAGGGTACCGAGAAGCCGACCGGCCGGTCCGGTGCGCCGAGCGCCACAGCGCCGACCACGTAATAGACGATCTGCGCCATCACCCGCGCCCAGTTGATGGAATTGACCGCCGACATGTTGACCCGGTCGCGGAAGGCATGGTCGTTGAACATCGCCTTCACCATGTCCTGGCAATCGTCGAAGGTGCCTTCGATGGCGAGGTTGAAGACATTGGCCGAGGGGATGGTCGTCATCTGCCGGCGCTGAACTTCCGAAACGCGGCCCTTGGGATGCAGGATGAAAATGTCGATGGCGTCGCGGTCGCGGCAGGCTTCCAAAGCCGCCGAGCCGGTATCACCCGAGGTCGCGCCAATGATGGTAACGCGCTGCCCGCGCTGCTTCAGCACATGGTCATAGAGCCGGCCGACCAGTTGCAGGGCGACATCCTTGAAGGCGAGCGTGGGCCCGTGGAACAACTCCATCAGCCACAGGGAATGATCGATCTGCTTCAGCGGCGTCACCGCCTGGTGGCGGAAGGTGCCATAGGCGTCGCGTACCATGGCGGCGAAATCCTGCTCGCTGATCTTGCCGCCGAGGAAGGGCAGCATCACCGCCGTGGCGATCTCGACATAGGATTTGCCGCGCAGGCCGGCGATCGTCTTCTTGTCCAGGCCGGGCCAGGATTCCGGCACATAAAGGCCGCCATCGCGGGCCAGGCCCGCCAGCAGAACGTCGTCGAATTCCAGCGCGGGAGCCGCGCCACGGGTGCTGATGTAACGCACGGTTGTCATCCTTTGTCACGATTGGCCGGAAGCTAATGGCCGGCCATGTTCGGGGCAAGCTGCCGCCAAGGCCAATGAGAAATTGGCCGCGCGACAATGCGGCGGGCAAATGGCCCCTAAATTGCCCGGCGAATTCACCCGGGATAGCGCGTCATTCGCCCAGATAGCGGCGCTTCAGATGCGCCTTGAAAATATTACTATCCAACGGCTTGCCGGTGGCCTTGGCGACGATCTCCGGGGTCGACAGGCTGGAGCCGAGGCCGTGGACATGCGCGGCGAGCCAGGTCCGCAGCGGGCTGAAATCGCCCCGGCCGATCGCACCGGGGATCTCCGGCCGGGCCGCCACCGCGGCGGCGAAGATCTGTGCCGCCGTCATCGCCCCCAGGCTGTAGCAAGGGAAATAGCCGAAGGCGCCGTCGAACCAGTGGATATCCTGCAGGCAGCCCTCGCGGTCGCTGGGCACCTTGAGACCGAGCAGCTTCTCGAAGCCCTCGTTCCAGGCGGCGGGCAGGTCGGCCACCGTGAGATCGCCGGCGATCAGCGCCTGTTCCAGGCGGTAGCGCAGGATGACATGGGCCGGATAGGTGACCTCGTCGGCATCGACCCGGATGAAGCCCGGCTTCACCTGGGTATAGAGCCGGCGCAGATTGTCAGGCGCCAGCGCCGCCTCATGGCCCGGGAAGGTCTCGATCAGCAGCGGCGACAGATAAGAGAAGAACTCGGCGCTGCGGCAGGCCTGCATTTCCATCAGCAGCGACTGGCTTTCATGCACCGTCATGCCGCGTGCCTGGCCGACCGGCTGCAGCCGCCAGGACAATGGCAACTGCCGCTCATAGAGGGCGTGGCCGGTCTCGTGGATGATGCCCATCAGCGCGAAGACGAACTGGTTCTCGTCATAGCGGGTGGTGATGCGAACGTCGTCCGGCGTACCGCCACAGAAAGGATGCAGGCTGGTATCAAGCCTTCCGTGATCGAAGTCGAAGCCGAGCGTCGCCATGATGCGCTCGCCCAACGCCTTCTGCTGCGCGATCGCGAAGGGACCGCGCGGCTCGACCGGCGGCTGCGCCTGGGCCTGGCGTTCCAGCACGGCGGCGAGAAAACCCGGCAGGAAGGCGGCGTAATCGGCAAAGATCGGATCGATCGCTGCCACCCGCGCGCCCGGCTCATATTGATCCATCAGGGCTTCGTAGGGCGAGCAGCCGAGCTGCGCCGCCTTGGCGTCGGCCGCCTTGCGGGTGAGGCCAAGCAAGGTTTCGAGATGCGGTTTCACGGCGGCGAAATCGGCGGCCGGCCGGGCCTGGCGCCAGACCGATTCACAAGCGGCCGATGCCTTGGTCAGGGCCTCGACCAGATCGGTATCCAGGGCCGTCGCATGCACATAGAGCCGGTGCATCTCGTCGAGATTGGCGCGCTGCCATTGATCGAGCTCATTGCCGTCGGCCGCTTCCGCCAGCAGGTCGCCGGTGGCGCCGGCGGTCAGCATCTCATGGCTGACCACGTCGATGGCGGCGAGCTGCTCGGCGCGTGACCCATGCCCGCCCTCCGGCATCATCGCCGACATGTCCCAATGCAGCATGCCGGCGGCTTCGCGCAGGGCCGACCAGCGGCGGAACCGGCCTTCCAGCCGGCGATAGGCATCCATGGCCGTCATGATTGGCGCTCCTGTGAGGGCTGTTGCGCGCTCCCGGCCTGATCGATCGGCCGGTAATGATAGATGACATAGATGACGATCAGGGCCGCCGCCAGCAAGGCCCAGGTGATGGCGTATTGCAGGTGGTCATTGGGCAGGTTGATCCACGTCTGTCCGCCCAGGGGATAGGTGCCGGGGATATCGCTGGCCGCCGCGTCCACATAGATGTCGCTGCGGGCCTGCAATCCCGCCTTCGCTACCATGGCCGGCAGATCGAGGAAGAACCAGATATTCTTGTCGGGCTCGTTGTCAGGCTGCAGGAAGGACTGGCGCTGCGACAGGCGCACCACGCCATCCATCGTCCGTTCGCCGACGAGCTGGCCCTGGGGCCGCGCATCCGCGAGCTTCTTGGTATCCGGCACCCAGCCGCGATCGACCAGGACGGTGCCGCCATTATCCAGCACGAAGGGGGTGACGATGTGATAGCCGACATTGCCGTTCATCGACCGGGCGGCGAGATACATCTCGTGATCGTTCTGGAACTGGCCGGTGAGGCGCACGCGGCGATACTCGGCCGCGGCGAGATCCGATCCCGCCGGCGGCAGATCGATCGGCGCCGCGGTGATGCGCGCCTGGCGGTCGGCGATCAGGCCTTCCTTCCACTGCAATCTTTCGACCTGCCAGACCGAAAGGCCGATCATGATGAGGACGCAGGGAATGGTGAAGACGGTCGGCCACAAGGTCGGCCGAAAGACGCGTTTGCTGGACGCCATGATCACACTCGCAACAATCAGGCCCGGTTGTCGTCGCGCTGTGCCGGCGCCGTGAAGCCTTGCGGCAGATGACGATATTGCAGGGCGATGAGAATGCCTTTTGCCGGACGCAGCAGGCCAAGGGAGCCACCGAGGATCAGGATCGAGGCCAGGATCATGAGGATCCAGGGAGCAAGATCGAACCAGACCCAGAGGGCGAAAACGAAGGGCACGGCCAGCGCCAGCACGATGAACATGACGAAGACGGCGGGACCGTCCCCGCTATCGGCGGCTCGCAATGGCAGGCCGCAGACATCGCAGGTCTCGGCCAGGGTCAGATAGCCAGCAAAAAGCCTGCCGCGTCCGCAGCGCGGACAGCGGCAGGCCAAGCCAGTGGCGATCGGTGACGGGCGGGAAGCGTTCATCGTCTCAAACCCTTACGGTTAGGCCGTGACGATGCCAGCCAACGATAGGCCTTCCCGCATCACCCTCGCCTTATTCTGCGTTGAAGGGGCCGGAACCGCCGCCCCAGATGTAGACGAAGATGAACAGGAACAGCCACACGACGTCGACGAAGTGCCAGTACCAGGCCGCCGCCTCGAAGCCGAAGTGATGATCCGGCTTGAAATGGCCCTTGAGCGCGCGGAACAGGCAGACCGCCAGGAAGGTAGTGCCGACGATCACGTGGAAGCCGTGGAACCCGGTCGCCATGAAGAAGGTCGAGGCGAAGATGGTGTCCTTGAAGCCGAACGCGGCATGGCTGTACTCGTAGGCCTGGCAAGCGGTGAAGCTGAGGCCGAGGAGCACGGTGATGGTCAGGCCCTGGATCAGGCCCTTGCGGTCGCCCTCACGCAGCGCATGGTGCGCCCAGGTGACCGTGCAGCCGGAGGTCAGCAGGATCAGCGTGTTCAAGAGCGGCAGCTCGAACGGATCGAACGGGCGGATGGTCTTCGGCGGCCAGATATGGCCGATCGCTTCCTTGGGGAACAAGGCGGCGTCGAAGAAGGCCCAGAAGAAGGCGGCGAAGAACATCACTTCCGAGGCGATGAACAGCGCCATGCCATAGCGCAGGCCGATCTGCACCACCTGGCTGTGATGGCCCTGATGCTCGCCCTCGTTCACGATATCGCCGAACCAGAAGAACATGGTGCCGAGGATGAAGACGATGCCGGGCACGATCCACCAGACCGGCGGCAGGCTGCCCAGCTCCTTGCCGTGCATGAACTGCACCATGCCGAAGGTGAACATGAGGCCGCCCAGCGAGCCGGTCAGCGGCCACGGGCTGGGATCGACCAGATGATACGGATGGTTGGCCTTGTGGGCGCCGTCGGATGCACTCATTTCCACTCTTCCCTTCTCTCACCACCGCATGACACGGCGGCTACATCCCCATTTGCCACCCGCCGGATCATCCCCGCCGGGCAGCTTCGTGATCAATTTACTGAACTCTTCGATACGGTGCCAGCCGCCGGTGCGGCCGTCCCGGACACCCCTTCCGCCGCCCCCACCTTGGTCGCATCCCCCTGATCGGCGGCGCGGAAGAAGGTATAGGACAGTGTCACGTCATTCATCTGCGACAGGGTCGGATCCTTGGCCATATCGGCATCGATATAGAAGCTGACCGGCATATCCACTTTCTGGCCCGGCTGCAGGGTCTGCTCGGTAAAGCAGAAGCAGGCAGTCTTGGTGAAATAGCTGGCAAAGGGATCCGGCGAAATGTTGTAGGTCGCGCGCGCCTTGACCGGCACCTTCTCGAGATTTTCCGCCTCGAAGAAGGCGAGATAACTCTTGCCGACCTGGACCTGCATCTGATGCTGCTTCGGCTGAAAGCGCCAGCCGAGACCCGAGGCGACATCGGCGGTGAAGGTCACCGTCACCATGCGGTTGACGGCCTGGGAGGAATTGGCGCTGGCGATGCGCGGCGTGCCCTGATAGCCGGTGACCTGGCAGAACAGGCGATAGAGCGGCACCGAGGCGTAAGCGAGACCGACCATGGCGAAGACCACGCCCGCCAGGATCATCATCACCTGACGATTACGGCGCTCGCGCTTGGCCCGATCGATATGCTGCGTCATGGCCTCAGCTTCCCTTCAGCTTGACGATGGTGATGGCATAGACCACCACGACGAATGCCACGAGCGCCAGCAACACCGCCCAGTTGCGGCCACGTTGCCGGCGGCGGCGTTCGGCGAGGACCGCCGGATCGGCCTTGTTCACGGTCTTTGCCGGTTCAGCCATGGCGCTCACTCGATCACGCCGGCCTGCAGCGCGTGTACGAGATCGATTGCCCGGGCGATGATGCCGGGGTTGCAATCAATCATCAGCAGCGCGAAATGCAGGAAGAGATAAAGCAGCGAATAGCGGAACATGGCGCGGGCCGGTCCCATGATCCCCTGCGGGCTCTTCAGCACCCGCCAGGCATGGCGGATGAAACCGAGATTGAGCAGCACAGCGGCGACGGCATAGACCGGGCCGGCGACATGCAGCAGGAACGGCACCAAGGCGATCGGCAGCAGCAGCAGGGTATAGACCAGCATCTGCAGCTTGGTGGAGCGTGCACCCGCCACCACCGGCATCATCGGCACGCCGGCCTTGGCATAGTCGCCTTCGCGATAGAGCGACAGCGCCCAGAAATGCGGCGGGGTCCACATGAAGATCAGCAGGAACAGCGAGATCGAGGCGAGGCTGATATCGCCGGTGACGGCAGCCCAGCCGATCATCGGCGGGAAGGCGCCAGAGGCGCCGCCGATGACGATGTTCTGCGGCGTGCGGCGCTTCAACCACATCGTGTAGATGACGACATAGAAGAAGATGGTGAAAGCGAGCAGCGATCCCGCCGTCCAGTTCACCGCCATGCCCATCAGCAGCACGGAGAGGAAGGAGAGGACGAGGCCGAAACCGAGCGCCTCGTTGGGATCGACATTGCCGGCGGGGATCGGCCGCGACTTCGTCCGCGACATGATCGCGTCGATATCGCGATCGAACCACATATTGATGGCGCCCGAAGCACCGGCGCCGACGGCGATACAGAGGATCGCCACCGCCGCGATCAGCGGGTGGATCGAACCCGGCGCCACCACCAGGCCGGCAAAACCGGAAAAGACGACAAGCGACATCACCCGCGGCTTCAGCAGGGCGATATAGTCGCTGACCCTGGGTCCGGCAATCGACCCGGAGAGGTCGCGCAGCGACAGCTCAGGTCGGGCAGTCATATGAAGGCTCTCGTCGGCCACAAAAAGTCCAGTTTCAACAAAAGATACGCAAAATACAGCGGCGCTGGATCAGTTCATCCGGGCGCCAAGCACGGCGACGGCGGGAAATCCCGCCGTCGCCTGTCGCTTAGTGACCGCCAGCGGAAGCTTCGATCCGCGGCAGTTCCTCGAAGGTGTGGAAGGGCGGCGGCGAAGTCACCGTCCATTCCAGGGTCGTGGC
>Ga0255336_102204_pt1 | contig 10542 bp, 6 predicted proteins | sample MeOH1_35cm_T3_17_FD_189102 | JGI IMG/M metagenome (GOLD analysis project Ga0255336, IMG submission 189102) | Sandy soil microbial communities from University of British Columbia, Vancouver, Canada - MeOH1_35cm_T3_179 | ecosystem: Engineered > Artificial ecosystem > Sand microcosm > Unclassified ...
CGCGCCTTGCTTCGAAGTTCGCGCACCAGTTCTTCACTCGGGCCATGACTGCCGCAACGCGGATCGCGCTCGTAAGGGACCACCACCGTGCGCACGAATTCCTCAACGCGCTTTGCGATTTCGCTCGCGCGCTCTGTCTGTACAACGTCCATGCTACCCATGAAGGGTCTCCTTTTTTAGCGCCAGCGAACGCGTGGCTCGGTCCTGGGTTGATCGATCAAACGGCAGCGTCGCCAAGACGTTGCCGGTCGCCGTAATGATAGCGATACGCCGGCGGATAGCGATACGCCGGCGCGGCTAGTCGCGCGGCGCCTGAATCGTCCTAAGAACGATTGTAGGATCATTTCAATGCTTGTTTACCAGGCGCCACGATCGCGTTGAAAGCCGCCAAACTAAAGTCACAGTCCGCCAATTGCACCGTGCAGGCGCTCCAGGTCATTGATTCCGCGCACGCGGTGATACCCTGCGAAAACGGTAAAACGGGAGGAAACCGTGCATGCGCCAATAAACCAATCTGGCGGGTCGCTACCTGCGTTGACCAGCATCCGCTTCCTCGCGGCGATCGCCGTCGTTGTTTCGCATTACTCATAACTTGGCTTACTCAATCTGCCCTCTCAGATCTTCGATTTCGTCGATGGCGGCCGTCCCGCGGTTTCGTTGTTCTTCGTGTTGTCCGGCTTTATCCTCACCTTCACTTACCGCGATCAACTGGCCGCCAAGGGCGCAAGATCGTTTTACCAGGCGCGTTTTGCACGCATCTATCCAGTCGTATTGCTCGGCCTCGCGCTGTGTGTGCCAACCACGCTGTACTTGTTGAACTCCGATGACCGGTCGTTGTTAATGCAGTGGTACGCGCTTAAGAATGCCGCGTATTTATCGCTCGCCGCAAGTCTGGTCTGCCAGTTGCTGTTGCTAAATGCATGGTTCCCGTTTGCCGCCGTGAACCAGCCGTGGAACGGCCCGTCAGACAGCGTTTCGTGCGAAGCTTTTTTCTACATGATGTTCCCGCTCATGCTGCGCAAGATGATGTCCATGCGATTGGCATGGCTGAGCTTCGCTGGCATCGGACTCTTCCTGATGCAGGGACTATGGATTGTGTTCCTGCAAACTTTCCTGCCGCTATCGCGCAGCGGATTTCTCGTCGTCGGCCTTCCGCTCACGCGCCTGTTCGAATTCGTCGTTGGTGTCTATGCCGCTATCCTGTTTCATCGATTGCGCGAACAAGGCGTGAATCGACACGCTCTGGGTATCAAGCTTGTCGGCGGTTCGTTGATCGCCTTGACGGTTCTCGCGCTCTGGCATCCGGTTTCTCCCGCGTTCTATCTCGACTCGCCGTGGTTCGCTGCATTGATTTTGGGGCTGGCGCTGCTCGACCGCCCTGTGATCAACTTCCTGAATCAGCGGTCACTTGTGAGGCTGGGCGAAGCAAGTTATTCGCTTTACCTCATTCACGTGCCCATTGCCTATCTCGCCTATATCGCGGGATTCAGACAATCGAATGGCTGGATCGCGATGTTGTTCGCCGTCGTCGCAAGCCTGCTGATCTTCAGGTTCTACGAAGAACCCATGCGCAAGCGCATCCGCACGCGATTCTCGGCCGTTTCAATACCGGCCGATAACAAGCTGACCGCGTAAGCGCTGCGTCCACCGCTCGCCTCTCGCGGCCGGATCATGGCGGCAAGCCATCTCCTCATTAATGTCGCACTAGCGCGCTCGCCTGAGCGCGGCGTATAGTTTGCTGCTCGTGCAGTCAAGCAAGCTGGCGCGTCCATCCCTGCAGCCCGCGCGGCCAGATTCAACCTTCTCAGGAGAGTCGCGATGACGTCGGTGTTGTTTCGCAACGGCGCGCTGCTGGACCCGTTGCAGCCTGAACTACTGCCCGGTCACGAGGTGCTGGTCGAAGATGGGCGAATCAAGGAAGTTTCAGATCGGCCGATCAAAACCGCCAGCGCTCGTGTGATCGATTTGAAAGGCAAGACGCTGATGCCCGGCCTGATCGATCTCCACGTACATGTGATCGCGGTCGAGTTCAACCTGCCCCGCGTGGCGACCTTGCCCAACGTACTGGTCACGCTGCGCGCCGTGCCCTTGATGCGCGCCATGCTGCGGCGAGGGTTCACCAGCATCCGCGATGCCGGCGGCGCGGGTTATCCGTTCAAGCAAGCGGTGGAGGCTGGGCTAGCAGAAGGCCCACGCATGTTCGTCTCAGGCCGCGCGCTGAGCCAGACCGGCGGTCACGGCGACATGCGCACCCGCGGTGACTTCATGCCACCCGACGCACCTTGCGGCTGCTGCGTACGCGTTGGCGCGCTGACGCGGGTGGCGGACGGTGTGGACGAAGTGCGCCGCGCCGTTCGTGAGGAACTGCAGATGGGCGCCGACCAGATCAAGATCATGGCCTCCGGAGGGGTTGCCTCGCCGACCGATCCCGTCGGCGCGTGGGGATATTCCGAGGACGAGATCCGCGCGATCGTCGCCGAGGCCCGCGGCCGTCAGACCTATGTGCTGGCCCACGCTTATACGCCCGATGCCATCGCACGCGCGGTGCGCTGCGGCGTGCGCACGATCGAGCATGGCAATCTCATCGACGACGCCACTGCGCGCCTGATCGCGGAACACGATGCCTTCGTGGTCCCCACGCTCATCACTTATGAGGCGCTCGCCAGCGAAGGCGGGAAATACGGCCTGCCCGAAGCAAGCCTGGCGAAGGTGGCCGACGTGCATGAAGCCGGCCTCCGGTCCCTGGAGATCATGAAACGAGCGGGCGTGCGCATGGGCTTCGGCACCGATCTGCTCGGCGAATCGCAGCGTCTGCAGAGCGATGAATTCCGGCTGCGCGCCGAGGTGTTGTCGCCTGCGGAAGCAATAGCAAGCGCGACGCTGGTGGGCGCCGAAGTGCTCGGCATGACCGACAAACTCGGCCGCATTGTGCCGGGCGCCTTTGCCGATGTGCTCGTAGTGGACGGCAATCCGCTGCGCTCCATCGACTGCCTGCTCGGTCAGGGCGAGCACATTCCGTTCGTGATGAAGGGTGGCCACATCCACTTTGACGAACTCGAGCGCGCTTAAACCCAGAGCCTCAGCCGTTCAACATTCACCGTCCCTTTCTGCCAGCGAGGTGCGTTACCCATGTCGACGATTTCCGCCCGTATAGAACGCATGCCGTTCTCGTCATTTCATCGACGCTTGCTGCTGATGGGCGGTCTCGGCTACACCTTCGACGCCATGGACGCCGCCGTGCTCGCGTTCCTGCTGCCGGTGTTGCGCACGCAGTGGTCGCTCAGCAGCGTGCAGACGGGCGTGCTTGGCAGCGGCACGTTCATCGGCTATTTCCTCGGTGCGATGCTCGCCGGAATTCTCGGCGACCTGATCGGGCGGCGGCGCGTGATGATGCTCGCGCTGGTGATCTACTGCGTCGCGTCGCTCGCCAGCGCAACGGCCCACGACTGGCCGTTTTTTCTCGCGACACGGATTGTCGCCGGACTCGGTACGGGCGCGGAGAGCGCGATCGTTGCGCCGTTCTTGTCGGAGTTCGTCGCGCGGCGGTATCGCGGTGCATTCACGGGCAGTCTCGCCGGCTTCTTCTCATTCGGCTTCGTCGCGGCTGCGCTGCTCGGTTATTTCGTGATCCCGCTTGCACCGAATGCGTGGCGTGTGGTCATGGTGATCACCGCGCTGCCGATCGTAATGTTGCTGTGGTGGCGGCGTGCGTTGCCCGAATCGCCGCGCTGGCTCGTGGCGCGCGGGCGGCACGCCGAAGCCGAGGCAATCGTCGCAAAGGCGGAGGCCGAGTTGATGGCGGCTGGCGTGAAACTGGAACCCCTGCCGGAAACCAATGCCGCCGCCGCAGCAGAGGTTCCCGTTGCTGCTGAGCGTGCTTCGGCGTTCGCGAACGTGAAGGCGTTGTGGTCGCGCAAGCTTGCGCGCATCACCACCATGACGTGGCTCATGTGGCTGTCGATCACCTTCAGTTATTACGCGTTCTTCACCTGGATTCCCAGTCTGCTCGTGCAGAACGGCATGACGATCACGCGCAGCTTTTCGTATTCGCTCGTGATCTATATCGCGCAGATACCGGGCTATTTCTCGGGCGCATGGCTCAACGAAAAGATCGGCCGGCAGGCGACCATTGCGTCGTATATGGTGCTGGGAGGAATCTCCGCGCTTGGCCTTGCGCTCACCCGCAGCGACGCGGGCATCATGGCATCCGGCGTGCTGCTGTCGTTCTTCATGAACGGCACGTATGCGGGCGTTTATGCCTACACGCCCGAAGTTTTCCCTACCGATGTCCGCACGACCGGCGTGGGCCTGGCTTCATCGATAGGACGGCTCGGCGCAATCGCCGCCCCTATCCTCGTCGGGTATGTGTATCCGCTGCTGGGCTTTCCCGGTGTGTTCGGGGCGACCACGTTCGTGCTGTTGATCGGAGCGGCGGCGGTCGTGCTGATGGGCGTGCAGACGCGCGGGAGATCGCTCGAGGACATCGCGGCGCAACAGTTGCGCGGCTAGCCGGGCTGCCTGTATCCTCACGCGCGGCGAACCGTGCCGGACTTAATAAACGTCCCGCACATAACGCTTTTCCCTGACCAGCCCGCTGACGTATTCCTGGGCTTCTTCGTCGCTCATGCCACCCTGTCGGGTAACGACAGACTTGAGCGCGGCGTCGACATCTCTCGCCATGCGGCTCGCGTCGCCACAAACATAGAAATGCGCACCCGCTTCCAGCCACGACCATAGCTCCGCGCCATGCTCACGCATGCGATCCTGCACATAGATCTTGTCGGTCTGGTCGCGTGAGAAGGCAAGATCGAGGCGGCTTAGCAAACCCTTGCGACGCATCTCATCAAGTTCATCGCCATAGTAATAGTCCGTGGCGGCATGCTGTTCGCCAAAGAACAACCAGTTGCGGCCGGTGTCGCCTCGCGCAAGACGTTCATGCAGGAAACCGCGAAACGGGGCGACGCCGGTGCCGGGGCCAACCATGATCATCGGTGCATCGCCATGATGGGGAAGACGGAAATGCGCCGACTTCTGGACGAACACCGGCACGCTGACATCGTCCGCACGATCCGCGAGAAAGGTCGAGGACACGCCCTTGCGCTGACGCCGTCCATTGTTATACCGGACCGCGGAAACGGTCAGATGTATCTCGTCGGGATGCGCTCTTGGGCTCGATGCGATCGAGTACAACCGCGGCTGCATGCGCTTTAGCATGCCGACGAGTTCCGTGGCTGACAGCGCAACCGGGAATTCATGCAGCACGTCGGCCAGTTGCTGACCCCACAGCCACTTCTTCAGGTCCGCTTTGCGATCCTCGCTGAGCAGTCCGCTCAACGCACTGTTGCGCGTCCGGGCCGCGATGAATGCCAGCGTGTCGTGATTCGGCCGCGCAATTTCATAGTGCTTGCTGAGCGCATCGGCTAGACGCATCTCGCCGGCGCCGGTCACGTTCACAGCCGTGTCGGCGGATAGACCGCTCAGGCCGATGAGTTCATCGACCAGTTCGGGACAGTTGCTCGGCCATACGCCGAGCGCATCGCCAACCTCGTATTCAAGGTCCGAGTCCGCCGTTGCCAGCGAGAAATAACGCGTGTCCTTCGTCGCGCCATGCTTGTTGAGCCGCAGATTTTTCACCAGCCGCGACGCCGCCGGATGGGTCTTCGAGGGCAGGATGGCCGGAATCATTCCGTCTGCCGGGACCGCATGCAGCGCCGCATCTTCTTCCTTGATCCGCGCGACGATCCGCTCGAGCCACGCGTCGGCAGCGGGCTGAAACTCGGCATCGCAATCGACACGCTCGAGCAAACGTATCGCTCCGCGCTCAAGCAAACGCGCATCGAGTTTGCGGCCATGACCGCAGAACGCATCATAGTTGCGATCGCCAAAAGCCAGCACGGCATAGCGCACGCCATCCAAACGCGGTGCATTATCGGCGCTGATTCCCGTCCAGAAACTCTGGCCATTGTCGGGGGCATCGCCGTCGCCGAATGTGCTTGTCATCAGCAGCACATACTGCCCTTTCTCCAGACCCGATACCGCATAGTCGGCCATGCACGAGGTCCGTATTTCGAAGCCGGACTCCATCAACTGGGTCGCGTAACGCTCGGTCAACGATTCGATGTTCCCCGTCTGCGATGCCCATAACAGAACGACTTTCGGCCGCGCCCGCGCGATCCGTACGGAGGACTCCGCGGTAGTTGCTACGGCTGGCGTCGGCACAGCCGTTTCCGCACGGCTGAAGAGACCAGCGAGGACCCCATCAAGCCAGAGCCTTGTCGTCGGGACCACAGGCGCACTGAGCGGCAACGTCGGCACACCACCAACTGCGCGGCCCTCGGTCGAGCGCAGGCCACTTATAAAACCTGCGACGTAGGTGCGTTCCGTCTCGCTGAGTTCGGGCGCCGGCGTTTCCGCAATACCGAGCAGCGCGGCAAGGGCATCAATACGGGACATGTCCAGTTCCTGTGTCGGACGGGCGTGATCGGCGGCAATGGGCTCGGATCGTTCCGGATTAGCGGCGTCATCACGCGTTTCAGGATGCTCTGCGCCTATTTTGGGCGCCACGCGACTGAGCGCAACGGCGCAGAACTTGAATTCGGGCTGCTGCGAAATCGGATCGATTGCGTCATTCGTGACGCTGTTGATGCAAAGCTCCTCACCGAAGACATCGTTCCAATGCATCGGGGCAAAGCAGTTGCCGGCGCGAACCCGGTCCGTCACGACCGCGGGCAGCACGGCACGGCCGCGGCGCGAGCGAATCTCGACCGCGTCCTTAGCCTCGATGCCAAGCGCCGCCGCATCTTCGGGATGAATCTCCACGAACGGAGCGGAATTCAGCTTGTTCAGCATAGGCACCTTGCCGGTCTTGGTCATGGTGTGCCACTGGTGCTGCAAGCGCCCCGTGTTCAGCACGATGGGCCGTTCCATGTCCGGCATTTCGGCCGGCGCCACATGCGGGCGAGCGAAGAAAACAGCCTTGCCGCCGGGCGTGGGAAATGCGAGGCGCGGGCGGCTGCCGTCGGGCATTTGCGTGAGCGTCTGGCTCACACCGTCGTTGATATAACGAACCGGATTGCGATCAGCCGCAACGTCCGGTGCGCAAGGCCATTGCAACGGCGTTTCGCGCAGGCGCTCATGGCTCGCACCGCGCAAGTCGTAGCCCGTCTTGAGATTCGACGCCCGGGTGATCTCGGCGAAAACTTCATCCGCCGATGCATAGCTGAACGCATTGGCGAAACCCATTTCACAGGCCACGCGCGCGATGATCTGCCAGTCGGGCAACGCAGCGCCCGGCGGCTCAATGGCTTTCTGCATGAGCGTCATGTTGCGCTCGGAGTTGATCATCACGCCTTCGGCCTCGGCCCAAAGCGCGCCGGGCAGAAGGACATCGGCGTAACGATTGGTCTCTGTGTCGAGGAAAGCATCCTGTGTAATGACCAGCTCCGCGGCCTGCAAACCCGCAATCACCGTCTGCCGGTTCGCCACGCTCGCGACCGGATTGGTACAGATGATCCAGCAGGCCTTGATCTCGCCCGTGTTCATCCGGGAGAACATGTCAACGGTGCCTTGCCCGAGCGAAGTCTTGAGCGTGCCCTTCGGAATGCCCCACAGGTCTTCGATAAAAGCCCGGTCTTCTCCCACCAGCACCGAACGCTGGCCGGGAAGCCCAGCTCCCATGTAACCCATCTCGCGACCGCCCATGGCATTGGGCTGACCGGTGAGCGAGAATGGCCCGCTACCGGGACGGCATATCTTGCCGGTGGCAAGATGCAGGTTGCAGATGGCGTTGGTATTCCAGGTGCCGTGCGTGCTCTGGTTGAGGCCCATGGTCCAGCAGCTCATCCACTCGGGCGCCTCGCCCATCCATTGCGCCGCGCGGCGAATATCGGCTTCAGGAATGCCGGTGATGTCAGCGACCTTGTCCGGTGAATAATCTTCGAGAAAGGCGGGCATTGTCTCCCAGCCTTCAGTCGATTCGGCGATGAAACCAGCGTCGGTATGTCCGTTCTGATGGAGCAGATACAGCAGGCCGTTGAGCAACGCGAGATCGGTCCCCGGCTTGATCTGCATGAAGAGGCTGGCTTTATCGGCGGTCGCGTTGCGGCGCGGGTCCACCACGACCAGCTTCGCACCGGCCTTCACGCGGTCCATCATGCGAAGGAACAGGATCGGATGACAGTCGGCCATGTTCGCGCCGATCACGAAAAACAGGTTGGCTTTATCGATGTCCTCGTACGAGCCCGGCGGTCCGTCGGCGCCCAGCGAAAGTTTGTAGCCGCTACCAGCACTCGCCATGCAGAGCCGCGAATTGGACTCGATATTGTTGGTGCCGACAAACCCTTTCGCGAGCTTGTTGACAAGGTATTGCGCCTCGATCGACATCTGGCCCGACACATAGAACGAGAGCGCGTCCGGGCCGTGTTTGTCCAGCAGATCGCGCAGGCGCCGGGCTGTGTCCGCGAGCGCTTGCGACATAGACAGCGGGACCGGGTCCTGGTCGCGCTCATGCCGAATGAAGGCGTGCTCCAGACGGCCGGATTTTCGCAAGACCACATGCGCCGACGACCCTTTGGTGCACAGGCGCCCGAAGTTGGCCGGATGCTCCTTGTCGCCGGACACCTTGACCACCTGTCCTTTCTCGACGTGCAAGACCATGCCGCAGCCAACGCCGCAGTACGGACACACGGTTTTTACGTCGCCGGAAATCATGCCGGATACGCAGATGCGCTTACCGTGCTCATACCGCGACCCATACCTGACCGTCCTCCACGCGCGCGGCAAAGGCGTTGACCGAATTCCCCGGTATCTCGAGGCATTCGCCGGTGCGCAGATCGTAGTGATGCTTGTAGATCGGCGATGCCACCACAATACGATCACCCAGATTGCCGATCAATCCACGCGACAGCACCGACGCCTTCGAGCCCGGATCGAAGTTGTCGATGGCGAACACGCTGGGGTTGCCGTCGGCGAGATGAAACACGGCGACCTGCTCGCCCTTAATGAGTGCGCAGACGCCGGTGTTCGGCACGATATCGTCGAGTGGGCACACGGGCACCCAGGATGTCGGAGTTCGATCGTAGTTCATGATGATGTCCTTGATATGAGCCGCGTGCGCTTCAAACCGTCTCGACAACGACGGGAATATCGATTTGCTTGAATTTCCGTTCCGCCGGCGTCGCGGGGCGAATCTGGCCACGCTCTTCAACAAAACTCACGTTTGCATCGGCTTCATCGCTGTTGACGAAATGACGAAAGCGCTTGCGGGTGTCGGGATCGTTCACGGCCTTCTTCCACTCGCATTCGTAGCTGTCGACCACCTGCTGCATCTCCGTTTCGAGTTCTGCGGCAAGCTGAAGCTTGTCGTGCACCACGACATCGATCAGGTACTCGAGCCCGCCTTCGAGGTTGTCGCGCCACACGCTGGTGCGTTGCAGCCGGTCCGCGGTACGGATATAGAACATCAGGAAGCGGTCGATGTATTGAATCAGCGTTGCACTATCAAGATCTGATGCAAGCAGCTCGGCATGGCGCGGTTTCATCCCGCCGTTACCGCATACATAGAGGTTCCAGCCCTTCTCCGTTGCGATCACGCCGATGTCCTTGCCCTGCGCTTCCGCACATTCGCGCGTGCAGCCGGAGACGCCGAACTTGATCTTGTGCGGCGTGCGCAAACCCTTGTAGCGGTTTTCTATATCGATTGCGAGACCGACCGAATCGCCCACGCCGTAGCGGCACCAGGTCGAGCCGACACACGACTTCACCGTACGCACCGACTTACCGTATGCGTGACCGGATTCAAAGCCGGCCGCAATCAGCTCTTCCCAGATCAGCGGCAACTGTTCAACACGCGCGCCAAACAAATCGACGCGTGCACCGCCCGTAACCTTGGTGTACAAGCCGTACTTTTTTGCGACCTGACCGACCGCGATCAGACCATCGGGCGTGACCTCGCCGCCGGGCATCCGCGGGACGACGGAATAGGTGCCGTCGCGCTGGATGTTTGCGAGGAAGTAGTCGTTCGAGTCCTGCAAGCTCGCATGCTCTTTCTTCAGCACGAACTCGTTCCAGCACGATGCAAGAATCCCGGCAACCGCCGGTTTGCATATATCGCAGCCGAGACCGCGACCGTGCTTCGCGAGCAACTCGCCAAACGTTTCGATGCGCTCAACACGCACCATGTGATAAAGCTCCTGCCGCGAGTACGGGAAGTGCTCGCACACATGGTTGTTGACCGCGAGGCCCAGCTTCTTCATCTCGGCCTTCATCACCTGCGTAACCAGGGCCGCGCAACCGCCGCACGAACTGCCGGCCTTGGTCGCTGACTTCAACGCGCCTATGCTGGTCGCACCCGCGCAGACCGCTTCGCAAATCTGCCCTTTCGACACATTGTTGCACGAGCAGATCTGCGCGACGTCCGGCAGTGCATCGACGCCAAGGCCAGGCTTTTGCTTGCCGTCGGAGGAAGGGAGAATCAGGAATTCCGGTGCTTCAGGCAGCTCGATGCGGTTCAGCATCATCTGCAACAGCGTGCCGTATTCGTCC
>Ga0255336_102205_pt1 | contig 10522 bp, 12 predicted proteins | sample MeOH1_35cm_T3_17_FD_189102 | JGI IMG/M metagenome (GOLD analysis project Ga0255336, IMG submission 189102) | Sandy soil microbial communities from University of British Columbia, Vancouver, Canada - MeOH1_35cm_T3_179 | ecosystem: Engineered > Artificial ecosystem > Sand microcosm > Unclassified ...
CAACCCGGTGTTTATGACGACGTTCGTCAAGATTCTCGCGAAGGGCGATGCGGCGTATCGCGCAAACCCCGGCGAATGGACCGGCGCGACGCCGCAAGGCAAAGCCGTGGCAGCGATTTCCGGCGGGACACCTGACGAAGTCGCGCCGTCGCTTGCGCTTTATCAGTTCCCAAGCCCGCAGGAACAGGCGTCGGATAAGTGGCTTTCGGGCGGCAAGAGCGGGGGAGCCGCGAAGTCGCTGCTCGCTACTGCGGACTTCCTGAAGGAGCAGAAGACACTGCAGTCTACCTTGCCCGATTATTCGGTTGGCGTGACCGACCGATACGTCAAGACAGCCGACGCCACCAAGTAAGCCAAGTAACACCGGTTCATCCACGGACACCGACCATGCTCGAAATAAACGATCTCTCGATTGAATACCCCGCGCGCAAGGGGCCGCCCAATCTCGCGCTTGAAAATGTATCGCTTGCGATCGAGCCGGGGGAGTTCGTGGTCGCGTTAGGCGCCTCGGGGTGCGGCAAGACGACCTTGCTCAACACCATCGCCGGCTTCATACCGCCCACGCGCGGCGAGATCCTGCTCGACGGCAAGCTGGTGGAAGGGCCGGGATACGAACGCGGTGTGGTGTTCCAGAAGCATGCGCTGATGCCGTGGATGAACGTGATCGAAAACGTCGAGTTCGGGCTGCGGCTGCGTAAGGTTCCTCTGCACGAACGCCGTCGTGTAGGGATGGAGTGCCTGCGCCGCGTGGGGTTGTCGGATGCCGCGCAGCGCCCGGTGTACGAACTCTCCGGTGGCATGCAGCAGCGCGTGGGCGTGGCGCGCGCCATCGCCTCTTCGCCTCAGGTCATGCTGCTCGACGAACCGCTCGGCGCGCTCGACGCGTTCACCCGTGAGTCGATTCAGGAGCTGCTGCTCAACCTCTGGGACGACTCCAAGGGCGTCTTTTTCTTCATCACTCACGACGTTGAAGAAGCGCTGTTTCTCGCCACGCGTCTCATTGTCATGGCGCCGAATCCGGGGCGCATTGTCCATGAGTTGCACCTGCCGTTCGCGCGGCAGTACATCGAGACACGTAATGCGCGCGCGACCAAGGCAAGCGCCGAGTTCATCGCCATGCGCGAGCGCGTGCTTGCGCTGGTCCACGAAACGTCATCGGGAGGAACACACTGATGGCCGCCACGGAAACCGAGCTTCTTACTTGTCCCGGCGATCCACCTGCGGCGCGTGCGCCGTCACCGCCTGAAAGCGCGAGACGGCGGCGCAAGCGTGCGCAGTCGTATGGCGCGCTCGGGCAGGGCGCGACTTGGCACATTAGTCTCGCGACGGCGCTCGTGCTGCTCGCGTCATGGTGGCTGGCGACGCGGCTCGGCTGGATCAAGCCGCTGTTCCTGCCGTCGCCGCGCGCGACCTTCGACGCGTTCATCGGCGCGATTACCGGCGACACGCAAGGCGGCACGCCGCTCGCGCAGCATGTGGAAATCAGCGTGCTGCGGGTGCTGGCGGCGTTCGGTCTTGCCGTGGTCACCGCAGTGCCGGTCGGTATCGCGATGGGGACCTCGCGCATTGCGCGCGGCATTGCAGACCCGTTGATCGAGTTCTACCGACCGCTGCCGCCGCTCGCGTATCTGCCGCTCATTGTGATCTGGCTCGGTATCGACGAGAGCGCCAAGATCACGCTGATTTTTCTCGCCTGTTTTGCGCCGCTTGCGATGGCATCGAAGGCGGGCGTGCGCTCGGTTGCCATCGAGCAGATCAACGCGGCGCGCTCGCTGGGTGCGACGCGCTGGCAGGTGATCCGCATGGTCGTGCTGCCGGCGGCGTTGCCGGAGATCCTGACCGGGATGCGCATTGCCATCGGTTTCGGCTGGACCACGCTGGTCGCAGCCGAGATGGTGGCTGCGACTGCGGGACTCGGGCAGATGGTGCTGAACGCATCGAACTTCCTGCGCACGGACATTGTGATCATGGGCATCGTGGTGATAGGTATTCTTGCGTATTGCTTCGATGCCTTGATGCGACGGCTGGAAAAGGCATTGACGCCCTGGAAGGGGCGCATGTAGGACAACACCCACTCGCGATAAGCGCATTCCGAGATCAATCCGCGAACTGGGTCAACATTACATTCCATTAATTGGAATTGTGAAATCGCAATATTTCCATTGAGTGGTTTGATCAGAGTTTGCATACTGTCCAGCGAAGAGGACACCCGCATCCTTCCGGGGCTTGGGATTTGGAACCGAAGCCTGGCGGTTCGCACAGAATTGCATACGCAATCGTGCAACCGCTCAACCGGTCGATGTCGACATAAGCGACTTGTCCCCGACTCGACGTCCCAGGATTTCCGCGCGGCGTCGAACTCAAACCAGCTGTCATCTATCAAGCATTTCGTGTAGCGGCCTGGCCCGTGCAACGCACCTCGCCAGCGCTGCTTACGCACGAGCATGTCCGTGTTTTTGAACGGACAACGCGCCCGGTAGCAACGACCAAACGAATCATTTCAAGGACAACACCATGTTTAAGACCTATGGCTACGCAGTGCAATCCGCCGATGCGCCATTCGCTCCTTTCGCCTTCGATCGCCGGGACACCGGTGCACACGACGTCCGCATCGACATCCTGTATTGCGGCGTTTGCCATTCGGACCTGCATACCGCGCGTGGAGAATGGGCGGGTACGGTGTATCCGAATGTTCCGGGACACGAGATCGTCGGCCGCGTGACCGAAGTCGGCTCCGAAGTCACGAAGTTCAAGGTTGGCGCGCTGGTCGGCGTGGGCTGCCTGGTGGATTCATGCCGGACTTGCCCGTCTTGTCAGGAGGGTCTCGAGCAGTATTGCGAAGGCCCGGGCGGTTTTATCGGTACCTACAATGCGCCGGACAAACACACGGGCGGCGTGACATACGGCGGTTATTCCAAATCGATCGTGGTGGACGAGGCCTTCACGCTGCGCGTTCCCGAGAACCTCGATCTGGCCGCCGTGGCGCCGCTGTTGTGCGCCGGCATCACCACCTATTCGCCGCTGCGTCACTGGAATGTCCGGGCCGGGCAGAAGGTTGGCATCGTCGGGCTGGGTGGGCTGGGTCATATGGGCGTCAAGCTCGCAGTAGCGTTCGGCGCACATGTCGTGCTGTTCACGACGTCGGCCAGCAAGGTTGAGGACGCGAAGCGCCTCGGCGCGCACGAGGTCGTGATTTCGAAAGACCCGCAGCAGATGGCGAAACACGCGAACTCTTTCGATTTTATTCTCAACACCGTCGCGGCTTCGCACAATCTCGATCAGTTCACCGCGCTACTCAAGCGCGACGGAACGCTGACGCTCGTCGGCGTCCCCGAGCATGCGCATCCGTCTCCAGGCGTCGCCAACCTGATTTTCAAGCGCCGCAAGCTGGCCGGTTCGTTGATCGGCGGCATTGCGGAAACACAGGAGATGCTGGATTTCTGCGGTAAGCACGGCATCACGTCGGACATTGAAATGATTCGAATGGACGAGATCGACAAGGCCTACGAGCGCATGGTCAAGAGCGATGTCAAATATCGCTTCGTGATCGACATGGCTACGCTCGACATATAATCCTTTGTCGCTCGGGGTTTATGAGCGATAGACCAAAACCATACCCGGTTTTTATCGGCTGACTACGCACATAAACGGATGGCTATCCATCCGTTTATGTGCGTTACAGCTCCTAGCTGATGCTCTTAGGCTTGGCGACGACCCGGATTCAGTCCTGCACCTCCGACTCGACCCAGACGGACAGGTGGCGGACCTTCCTAGATTGCGGAAATTCTCCCGTCTTCATCATCTCGTACAGCATCGTTTTGCCTAGTCCAAACATATCCAAAACTTGAGGCAAACGCAGCAGTCTCTCGCCAGAGTGGATCAGGCGTTCGTCAATTCGAAGTTGAGCCGTTTCCCGAGCGCTGCCGCCGCGCTCGCGAGTGTAGTGAGCGTGAGGCTAGTATCAGTTTCATCCAGCAGGCGGTTCAGCGCTGCGCGACTTGTTTTCATGCGCTTTGCCATCGCCGTTTTGGTGATGTGTTGCGCCGTCATTTCCTGTTCAATTTGCCACGCGATTACCCGCTTGATCGCGGTTGCGGTGGCTTCCTCTAGAATCGCTTCCTCGGCGAGGAAGTCATCGAAATTGCTTCCGATATGGGTGTTTGCCATGATGCACTCCATTGCCTTCTTGGCTTTCTAACTTGCTTTCTTTGCTGCTTACGTTTTAAGCTTTTTCGGCTCTCCTGACCTGTTTCAACCTGTCCTTTGCAAGGTCCATATCTTCCTGCGGTGTCGCCTGGGATTTCTTTACGAAGCCGTGCAACAACACTATTTCGCTGCCAACAACCGTGAACATGATTCGAGCGATTCGCCGTGGCAGGCTGATGCGAACCTCCCACAAATCCTTCGCCATCTTGCGGACCAAAGGCATCCCGAGCGGCCAGCCAATTTGCACGGTCTTGAGGTCTTCACCGATCAGCTTGCGATCAACGGCGTCGAGTTCTCTGAGCTAGTCACGCACCGGCTCGGCACCGGCAGTGGTCCGGAAAAACCGGACGGTCAGAACGAGCTTGATGGTGGCCGGCATCTAGGTTCGATAAGTTCGCGATACCTTTATTGTACCAAAAATGGTACGTTTCCGCAAGGCCAAAATGAGGTTCGGCGAAGAGCGGTTGCCCACCTTACATCTGTAGGGTTCAACCGCTCCGTGTCCTCAGAAATGAGGATGCGGCAAGCTTTCTAATCGGTTAAGTTGTCGCCTAGAGCCGGGGGGCATTACGTCTACACCGAACTCCGATGGCAAAACCGAACGTGCCATAAGAATAGCCCGTGCGTTCCGCCATACGAAACTGAGAGACTAAGACCCGCCTTGCGCGGGTCTTTTTTTGCCTTAGCGGTGCAAACGCATGCGCCTCAATGCAAGCCGATGGCCTTGCTGGTTGAAGTGGCCGAGTAGTCATACGGCGGCGACATATTGTCGAACGGGTTGTTCGGCACGACGCTGCCGCCCAGGCTTCGAATCACAGCGCAAACCGCATTGATGCCCGTTTGCAGCGCGCCTTCCACCCATCCGCCGGTAAATGAGCAACTGTCTCCGGCCAGATAGATGAAAGGGTCCGTCGCAGGCTGCTTGCCGTCCTGGAACTGGAAGAACAATTGCTGGCTCTGGGCGTCGCCGCCGGCAAAATTCAGCTTGAACGCGCCGCAATAACCCGGCTGCAAATCCCAGTCGATTGTCTTCACGTAGGTTTGGTAGTCGTTATCGATAGGCACAACGTACTGTGCAAACGTGGCATTGGTTTGCGCCAGATCGGCCACGAGCCGCTGCACGCGCTGCTGGTTGTCCCCGAGCGCGAGTTGCTTGATGGCATCGTCTTCCCACGCGTAACTGAGCAACACGACGCCCGGCGCATCGGGATTATCGGGCGCGTAATCGAGGCAATACACGCCACGGACCAGGGTATCGGTCTGGATATTCGCGGGCAGATTCTCGTCGAGCCAGAATTTCCGCTGCGTCATCACGAACACTTTCGACGAGCTGGTCAGGTGCACGTCATTAACCGCCGAGCACTGCTGCGGGGAGAGCGCCGACGCGGGCGCGGTCAACGCCATGTCGATCTGCATCGCGCGCGTGCTGGCTGTCGCGATCACCCGGTCGGCAAACTCGTTCGAACCGTCTGCCAGCGTGAGCACGACGCCCTCGCCAGTGCGAGCGATGCGCGAAACCGGCGTGTTGACGACACGCTGCGCAACCGAGAGGCCGTCGAATACTTGCTGGCTAAACGCCTGCGCCAGCGATTCGATGCCGGCCGGAATGAACAACTGGTCGGTTTCGAGTTCATCGACCATCAGGCGCACGATCTCCAGGAAAGCGACCGGATACATCGGCCCGAGTCCGCCCGAACCAACACCTAGTGCGCCAAATAGCTCATAGTCGTCCGGGTTGCGCCATGGTTTGCCGCCGGGGGGATTCGCGCCGCTGAACAGGGTCTGGAGCGCGCTATAAAAACTCTGATTGCCGAACATGTCGATATACGCTTGCCATGCCGAGCGCGCTGCGCCGTGCTGTCTGGTGCGCAACAACTCGGTGATGGCTAGCGGCGCCAGCAAAGCCGGGTCGGAGGAGGGCGTAACTCCGTCGCTGATGAACACGGTCCAGCCCGCATGGACCGTCGCAAACATGTCGGGCGGGTTGCCTTTCGCCGGGATCGGGGAAATTCGAGTTTGCTTCGATGCCGAACTGGTCGAGGTAGTGGAACAGGCTGTACTCGCTGGGAGGGAAACGCATGGCGCCCATTTCGGCCAGGAATGCCGGCGCCTGGCTCGTAAAGGGGATGCTGTAGGCGCGCCCGCCAATGCGTCCCGACGCTTCGTACAGCACAACGTTGGACGCCCCGGCGCGCAGCAGCTCATAAGCCGATACCAGCCCGCCCATGCCCGCGCCGATGATCGCAATCGTCTGGCCGCTGGCCGGCAGCGTGCCTAGCGCCGGCGACGCGGCCAGGAACGCACCATAGTCGAACAGTGTGTCGATATAACCAAAGGTCGCTTGCTGGGTTGAAGCGGTTTCGCTGGCTGCAATGACAGGTTTGCGGCGGCGCAGATTCGGAATGAAGGCCATGCATTTCCCTGTTGGTAGGAGTCTGGACTGGGTGCCGGCGGCTGTAGTCGCTGCCGCCTCGCGATGCGTTCAAACGACTGGCCCGTCAGCTGAAATAACGGCGAACTGTTTAGCGGCACAAACACAACAGACTTGAATCGGAAATATGGTCCGTGTAGTCTGCGAGGCAGCATTTAAAAATGTGGGAGGCTTGCGCGCGCCGAAAACGTATGCAAGCCGTTGACCGGGGATCGACCAGCATGTCCGTGAAATGTATTTGACGAGCCGCGAAACCGCTCTGGTTTCCGACATCTTCGCTGTGCTTGCCGACTCACTTCCTGAGCAGCTAATGCGACAGGAAGTGGGCGTTCGCATGCTCAGCTTGCTGCGCGCGGACTACCTCGGGTCATACGTCTGGGACGACACGAAGAAGGAATTCGTCAATCGTGTCTCGTTCAACATGTCGGAAGACAATCTGTCCGAGTACGAGCAGTACTACCAGTACCGCGACACCGTGACCCCGCGCCTGCAATACTGCCGCGAGGCGGTTCGCGTCAGTAACGTGATTCCGCAGCGCGAGCTGATGCGCACTGAACTGTTCAACGACTTTCTGCGTCGCGACGGTTTGCACTGGGGCATGAATGTTTATGCGTGGGCGGGCGATTCCAACATTGGCGACCTGCGCATCTGGCGCGGCAAACAGCGGGACGATTTCTCCGACCACGACCTCGCCATGGCCGAGTTCATCCGGCCGGCCTTTACCGCCGCGCTGGCGCGAGCGCGCGCTGCGGCGGGCATGACGAAGCAGTCCGGACCTCAAGCCAGGCTGATTTCCGAAGACGTGCTGAAGAACCTGACGGCACGCGAACGGGATGTCGTCGGGCTGGTGGTGGAAGGTTTGCTCGACAAGGAAATCGCATTCCGGCTGGGTATCTCCTACACGACGGTCCGCACGCATATTGACCGTTCTTTCCACAAGCTCGGTGTTGGAAGCCGCTCCAAACTCATTCGCGCCGTGCAGTCGAACGGGCAGTGAAGCGTTGCGCGATCGGAAATCATTTTTAAAAAACGTACGCAGGCGGGAAGAATAATCCCCGTTAATGTTTGACCGAAGTGCGAGTTGAATCGGGACGCGAAGACGGCCAAATAATCGTTTCAGCAGACGCCCCTTAAAAACGCCGTACTGGCATGTCAATCGAAATGAATTCGGTTTGATTACCACGCTATCCGACTACCTCGACTATCCCAAGGCTTGCCCAATAACGGCCGCTTGCCGCACTTCGACGGTGCGTCCGTGCATTCCGGTTTATCGATTTCTTGCTGAAAGCAATTACTGGAACTTACCGTGTAGCGTAAATCCTCATAATTGAGGGTTCGCTATTGGCGAAGTCACGGTAATGTCGGTTGCTTTGTTCGTGGAGCATGAGCCGTGAGCTTTGACCAGATCGTCCCCTCAGCCCCCCGACATCCCTTAGTGATCGAACAGGAGATCGCGCACCTGGAGCGGATCGTTCCACGCTGGACCAACGAAGGGAGTTGTTCGGTGCTAGGGCAGGCTTACTGGCGCAAGCGCGTGGTCGATCTGGCGCGTTATCCCGAACTTACGCCAATCCAGCATGCCAGCGTGCAGCGAATGCTCGAATGCGTGAACACGGCCGTTTGATCTTGGCGCCATGAGTTCAATTGCAAGGGGCCGTAGTACGCAGCATTCAATTATCCGGGGTTTGGTTTCGCGCTTCGGAATGTTGGTCTGGATGCGTTGCGCTCGATAACTCGACAGCTAAAACGTTTCTGATTCCTTACATCGACTTCCATTGCCTCAAACTGAACAGAGAGAGCTGAATATGGAAATGCAATACCGAGGATCCACGATACGACCGATGGTTGCGCCTTCTCACGGCACCTTTGATTCATCCGTGATTATCCGGGACTCCTATGGAAATCAACGCTCGCACGGCACGCTCGGACGCTTCGCGTCACATAATGCCGCCACGAATTTCGCCGTCGTCTGGGCGATAGCCTGCCTGGATGGGGACGCAGTACCGCGAGCACCGTTTCAGATTGTCGGGCTGTGAGGCGATTATCGCTAATATCGCGACCTGCGCCACTGCGGGTTGCCGGCTCGGTTCTACGAACCCGCAGCCAGACGCTGAGCCCGGCGGCGTAAATAGAGGTTGTTGAGAATCAGCGCGCTGCCCGTCATGCAAGCGCCGGCAATTTGCATGCGGGTCGGAATCAATCCGCTGACCGCCAACACAACAAATGTTGTCACGGGTAGCACGTCCATGAACAGCACGCCGTTGAGCGGAGTAAGCATTCTGTTTCCCATGTTCCAGAACAGAATGGCGACGAAACCTGCTACGGGTCCCATATAAAGCAGATGAGGGACGATGGCGATCAACGCCGCCGCGGTCGGTATTGGAACAACGTGAAGTGCGAATAGCAGCGCGTTCAGCCCGATGATCGTGGTCAGGCCTAGCCAGGTTGTCATCGTCGTGTATTTGAGCGCGGACCAGGTCTTGAAGTACGATGCGCTGAACGTGTAAATGACCCAGCACAGCGCGCCCACCACGATCAACGCATTCGCCGAGTAGTTTTGAGGCTCGCTCAGGAGTGCTGCGATGTCACCCTTCGTCACGACCAGCGCGACGCCGGCAAACGACATCAGGATAAACAGAAACGAGCCTTCTTTCACCCGCAGCAGGACTAAGAACGCGCTGCTGGCGATCATGTAGCGCAACGATGTAAAGGTGAACGGATCGACGTGACGGAGTGCGCTCGTCATGACGGGGAACATGATGCCCATCAATATCGTCGCGGCCACGCAGAGCAATGCCCCGTCATGTAACCGGTGCGAACAGCGGGGACGCATGCACTTCGGCCCAGGTCCGGATTGACAGGGACAGCCGCTTGATGCTCGAATAATTTATTCATGACTTATCGTTCAAAAATTAGGGAGAAATTTTTAGAGCAGCGCTCGCATGGTCATATCGACGATGCCGACCAGCTTCTTTTCGCTTACCTCGACTTTGCCCAGCACCCGCAATCCCTGCACGATGCACAGCAGGAAAGTGCCAACGGCGTTTTCGTCGAGATCGGCGTTGAAGTCTCCCGCTTGCTGACCGCGAATCACGGCCGCGCTCAGCTGGGCAGAAATGCGCTGCAGTGTTGTTTCGATATAAGGCCGCAGTACTTCGTCGGCGGGAAGCAGTTCGAGTGCCGCGTTGGTAATGAAGCATCCATGGCGGCCGGCGAGGTCGGTGCTCAGCCGGGTGTAGTGAAGCAATGCTTGCCGCACGCCTTCACGCGGTGGCGAATCGGCTTCAAGCCGCTCTTTCAGGCGGGCGACCGCACCGTCGGCATAACGTTCGAACGCGACGACGAGCAGCCCGTGCTTATCGCCGAATGAGCCGTACAGGCTGCCGCGCAGCAGTTCCGTTGCATCTCATAAGGTTCCGACCGAGGTCGCGCGGTAGCCCCCCTCCCAAAACACCCGGCCAGCGGAATTGAGCACCTCGTCGAGATCGAATTTGGAAGGTCATCGCCACGATGCGCACGCCGCGCGAGGACGTTCTGCCGCGTTCCGAGCGTCTGCGCGTGCTCGCCCTCGATGTCACCGATCCTGAAAGCGTTCGCCAGGCCGTGGAGGCGGCAGGGCCGATCGACGTCCTGGTCAACAACGCAGGGGTTGGCGTGCTGGGCGCCCTCGAAGGCACCTCGATGGAGACTGCCCGCGAGGTCTTCGAGACGAACACCCTCGGTACGATCGCGGTGACGCAGGCGGTGCTGCCTCAGTTCAGGCAACGGAAGGCAGGTGTCATCGTGAACGTGACGTCGAGTGTGACGTTGAGGTCGCTCCCTCTGCTTTCCGTGTACACCGCGAGCAAGGCGGCGGTGAACGCGTTCACGGAGTCTCTTGCGCTG
>Ga0255336_102206_pt1 | contig 10514 bp, 10 predicted proteins | sample MeOH1_35cm_T3_17_FD_189102 | JGI IMG/M metagenome (GOLD analysis project Ga0255336, IMG submission 189102) | Sandy soil microbial communities from University of British Columbia, Vancouver, Canada - MeOH1_35cm_T3_179 | ecosystem: Engineered > Artificial ecosystem > Sand microcosm > Unclassified ...
AACTGGGCGATATCGAAGCGGCGCCACTTCTCTGCGCTGGGGTCACAACCTGGAAGGCGCTCAAGGAGACTGAGGCCAAGCCTGGAGAGTGGGTTGCGGTCTCCGGCATCGGTGGCCTGGGACAGTTGGCCATCCAGTATGCCGTCTCAAGAGGACTGCATGTTATCGCCGTCGATATCGATCCCAACAAACTTGCTCTGGCAAAAACGATGGGCGCGGAGATCACAATCAATGCGAAAGAGCAGAACGTGGCTCAAACCGTGCAATCTGCAGTTGGCGGAGCCCACGGTGTAGTCGTTACCGCCGTCTCGCTCACCGCATTCCGGCAGGCGATCGACATGACTCGCAGAAAGGGTACATGCGTACTTGTCGGCCTGCCCCCCGGAGAGTTTCCCGTTCCCCTGTTCGACATCGTACTGAAGCGCCTCACCATCCGTGGCTCCTTTGTCGGAACCCGCTTCGATCTTCAGGAGGCATTAACAGTGGCTGCCGATCGGGGAATTCGTTCGCATATCCAAACCCAGCCGCTTGAAACAGTGAATGATGCTCTCGACCGGCTTCGCACCGGCAAGGTAGAGGGCCGAGTAGTCCTCACGATGTAGCAGAGTTACATTGACCCTATCGAAGAAGTTGAGTCGATGAAGCCCACTCATGAAAGCCAGGCCTTCGCGCCTGGCTTTCACGCTTCTACTCAAAACTCCCCTCTCCATCTCACTTCGAAAAGTGATTCAAATCACTGTCATCTTCACCTCAAACCGATAAGGTAATCGCCTGGAACCATTGATTCATTTTTACCGGGAGAAACTATGGCGAATCCAATCAAATTATCAATTCATTCCATCCTGCTTGCGACTGATCTCTCTGATAACTCGGCAGTCCCGCTCTGCTATGCTGCCGAGTTTGCATCGATATGTTCCGCCAAACTCGTTCTGGTCCACGTGCTCGACCCGATGGTAGCCGGTCCAGTGGATCTCTCCTCGGAGCTCCGCAACATAGCGGACTCAGCAAAAGCTGATCTCATGCGCGTCAGCCAGAGCTTGTTAGCCGCCAAAGGAATCGCCAGCGACGTTCTCGTCCGCTACGGCAACGTCAGAGATGTGGTCTTCGACGCCCAGCAGAAAAACTCAGCCGAGATGGTAGTGGTCGGCTCCAGCGGCAAGAAAGTAGGCCACGGTCGGACACTTGGCTCCAACGCCGAAGCCATCCTGCGCAGCATGCCCTGTCATGTGCTCGTGATCGGACCGAATGTCAAACGGCGCTCACTTTCAGAGAACGTCGCCAGAATCTTATTCCCAACGGACTTTTCCGCAGTATCACTTCATGCACTTGCAACAGCAGCCTCATTGGCCACCAAATTTTCGGCTACGTTGACCCTGCTTCACGTCCACGACCCTTACAAACTTGAAAATGAGCTGGCCTGCAACCAGAAACTATCGCAGCTTGCAGCATCGACTGCCGAAGAATTCTCCACTCCGGTCGAATACTTTATGCGACGAGGCACAGCCGTAGACGAAATCTTGTCGTTTGCTCAGGAGAAGGATGTGGACTTTATCGTGATGGGCGCTCATCGAGGAGACCTGGAAGACGGAACGCGCCTGCACGGACTGGTATCCAATGTCGTGCGCGAAAGCCGTTGTCCTCTGCTTTCAGTAGCTGACATCTCCAGGCCAACATCCCATCCAGTTCTGATGAACTGATGCGTCGTCAACGGCCTTCGGAGACGACGCATCTTCGTCGCGACGAAATATCGTCTCGTCTCGTCGTCTCCATCGCCTCTTACGAATCCCAGCCGCTACCCGCATAAAACCAAATAACCATTTATATTTCAACGACTTGCTCCGCAGCTCAAATAAGAGAACCGATTTGGCACACGACCTGCCTTTACTGTTTGCAACTGCACTCTGTTACGCAGCACAGGAAGGAAGAAGTCGTGTTGAAGATTTCCAAACAGGACAGTTCAGACATGCTCACTCTGAAGATCGAGGGAAGAGTTATCTCTGACTGGGCCGAAGAACTAGACCGGGTCTGGTCTTCCCTTGTGCCATCCCTTGGCCCCAGGAAGTTATCCCTCGACATATGTGGCGTCACTTATATCGATGACAAGGGAAGGCAGGTTTTGCAGAACATCGTTCAAGCAACTGGCGCAGAGATTCTTGCAGATTCACCTTTGACCAAACAATTTGCCTTTGAAGTGGTCCAGAACGAGCGCAACAGCAACTAACAGGAGCGGCATCATGCATGATCCGAATCAAAACTGCCAGAATTGCACGCTGAAAGGGGAAGGCCTCTTCTGCCACCTCTCTTCTGCTGCAGCCACCGAGTTCGAAGCCATCCGTTATTCGTCGAGCTATCCCAGCGCGGCGATGCTATTCCGTGAAAATGAAAACGCCCGCGGCGTCTTTCTTCTCTGCTCGGGGCAGGTCAAGCTCTCCGTCAGTTCGAGTGGAGGAAAGACCCTGACTCTGAGAATCGCAAAGCCAGGAGAGATACTCGGCCTCACCGCAAGCATGTCGGGAGCTCAATACGAGGCGACCGCCGAGACGTTGCACCCCTGCCAGGTAGTGTTTATTCGTCGCGATGATTTCACTCGTTTTATCGCCAAATATCCCGAAATCTATCAGGCGGTTATCCGTCAGCTGAACTCTCAATACAACCACGCCTGCGAACAGTTGCGCACCGTAGGACTCGCAACCTCAGCCCACGAGAAGCTTGCCCGCCTGCTTTTGCAGTGGTCTTCCGAAGGCAAGGAGACCGCGGAAGGAACTCAGACGAAGATGTCTCTGACCCACGAACAGATCGCCGAATGTGTCGGATCGACTCGTGAGACCGTCACCCGAACCCTCAGCGAGTTCAAACATAAGCACCTCATCACAATCAAAGGCGCAAACATGATGATCCCCAATCGTGCCGCTCTGGAAGCCATCTGCGGAGCCTGAGAACAACTCCCCTCAGCTGTAAGATCCGATCGCCCCAGCACAGACAACAATAACTCCTCTGTGCTGGAAGACTACAGGTTGCATCGCCGATAAAAGAAAGGCCCTAAAACATTTCGTTTCAATGCTCTAGTCAGGGTGAAGTATCATTCATTCCATATCCCCTTTAGAGCGACTCACTCTAAGATCACAAGCCTGCACTGTTGGAGGGGACCGGGAAGGAACGTACCCCTCATGAGTGATGGATCACCAGCCGAGAAAGATCTTGTCCGCGCTCAAACACTCTTCGAGAAGCTCTTTGAGTCTTCCCCTGATGCCATTCTGGTAACAAATGCTGACGGTCGCATCCGGGAAGTCAATCCTCAGGCAGAACGGCTCTTTGGCTACTCTCACGACGAGCTCACCGGCTCTATGATTGAGAGCCTTATTCCGGAGCGCTTCCGCAAGAATCACCCTCGCACCCGCAATACCTATCAAGCCGAACCCCATGTGCGCCCCATGGGAGCCGGCCTGGACCTCTTTGGCCTCCATAAGACCGGTCGGGAATTTCCCGTCGACATCATGTTGAGTCCCGTGCAGACGAATGAAGGACAGGTCGTCATCGCTGTCGTGCGGGATGTAACCCAGCGAAAGCAGATCGAAGAAGCCCTTCGCCAAAGCGAGGAACGCTTTCGTCTATTGATAGACGGCGCGCGCGACTATGCCATCTTCATGCTCGATACGGAAGGAAGGATCGTCACCTGGAACCCCGGGGCTGAACGCATCAAAGGCTATCAGGCCGACGAGATCCTTGGTCGCCACTTCTCAGTGTTCTATACACAGGAGGATGTCGAACGAAGAAAGCCGGAACTTGAGCTTGAAAAGGCCAGGGCTGAAGGAAGATATGAAGATGAAGGTTGGAGAATCCGAAAGGATGGCTCGCGCTTCTGGGCAGACGTAGTCATTACGTCTCTTTACGATAAAGCCGGACAGCTCATCGGCTTCTCCAAAGTTACGCGCAACTTTACAAACCGCAAGAAGGCTGAGGAATCGCTTCTCCTCGAGCTGAGTAGCGCGGTGCTCTCTCGGCTGGATATCCAGCAGATGTTCACTGCCATCGCGACAAGTATTCAGCACGTGGCTCCGCACGACTATGCCACCATCGCCATTCACGATAGCAGCACAAACCGTCTGCACCTTCAGACCCTGTCCTCAGACGAAACGAAAGGCTCGGCCCAGGAGATCATCCTCCCGATAGAGGGAACACCAGACGGCTGGGCATACTCCAATCAACAGCCGCTGTTCATGAATCACATCGAGCAAGCCGGATTCAGCCCCGAGGGAATCTCCCACTATATTAAGGCGGGCATGAAGTCCGCCTGCTGGCTGCCGCTGAACAGTCATGGCAACATCATCGGCACAGTGTCTATTGCGAGCCTGCGCGAATCTGCCTTCGATCCCCAAATCGCTGAGATGCTGCTTCAAATCTCCAGCACCATCGCCGTCGCTCTCGACAATACCTATGCGACTCGACAGATTGCCGAGCTTAACAACAGGCACAAAGCAGAAAAGCTCTATCTGGAAGAAGAGCTTCGCACCGAATACAGCTTTGAAGAGATTGTCGGTCAAAGTGATGGCTTGAAGCGTGTGCTGAAGCAGGTGGAAACCGTCGCTGCTACCGATGCGACCGTATTGATCCTTGGAGAAACCGGCACAGGAAAAGAACTTATCGCTCGAGCGATCCATAACCTAAGCCCACGCTCCGAACGGACCTTTGTTAAGCTCAACTGCTCCGCAATCCCGTTCGGCCTGCTTGAAAGCGAGCTCTTCGGGCACGAGAAGGGAGCCTTCACCGGGGCGATCACGCAGAGAATCGGACGTCTGGAGTTGGCTCATCAGGGAACGTTGTTTCTCGATGAGATTGGAGATCTTCCCCTGGAGCTTCAACCCAAACTGTTGCGAGCGCTTCAGGAAAAAGAGATCGAAAGGCTAGGAGGAAAAAGGACGATTCCAGTCGATGTCCGCCTGATCGCGGCCACCAATCGCGACCTCTCCCGAATGATGAAGGAAGGGCAGTTCCGCAGCGACCTCTATTACCGACTGAGGGTCTTCCCTGTCACTTTACCCGCCCTGAAGCACCGCGTCGGCGATATTCCTCTGCTCGTGAACTACTTTGTAGCCAAACATGCGCGCCGCATGAATAAACGCATCGACACGATCCCCACAGATGTAATGGCTGCGCTCACCAAATGGCATTGGCCGGGAAACGTAAGGGAGCTGGAAAACTTTCTCGAGCGGGCCGTGATTCTCACGCAGGGACCCGTATTGCGAGCGCCCCTGGCCGAGCTGGAGCTCACGGACGAAGAATCAGTATCTACAAACGATCCCGCTCTCAAAACCGCGGAGCGCGAACATATACTTCGCGTCCTCCGCGAAGCGAAAGGCACGATCGGTGGCCCCGGGGGCGCCGCCGAAAGGTTGGGAGTGAAGCGAACTACTCTGAACTCCAAACTGAAAAAACTCGGCATCGAGAAAAATGATTACGCGTAAAGAGATTAAGCAGTCAAAGCTGCAAGAAATGCAGCGACGCAGGAACTGCCGATTCAATAGCCACGATCCGATAAAATAGAACTAGAAGATCAGAAAGATACAGGCCCGGTGGAAACCATCGGGCCTGTATCTTTGCAGCAGGTACCCACCTATCTCATCTGAATCCAAGACTTTAGGACTTCTTGATGGGGAGGGGGGATACCGGATAACGACAATCCTCTGTCGACCGCCTCCATATGTGACCCGAATCACCGAAATGGCTCCTCTTCCGGTGCCATCATCTCCCTGAGAGATGAAGTTGAGGAGGAAAGTATGCTGATATGCGCCATTCCAGGATGCAAGGCTTGGGAAAAAGTCCTGCGCTCGGGCAATCTGTATCTGGTCGATGTGATTGAGAACGACCCCAAAACACAGGTCCCCACAAATAGAAAAAAGTTCATCTGGCTTTGCTCCTCATGCGCACAAACTCACACCGTTCAATCGTGGGAGGCTCCCGGTCAGCAGATTCGACCGAAAAATACCCCAGGGCCGATAGAAGCATACCTGGCCATGCTCTCCTCGATTGAAAGAACCCCAGGAGGACAACCATCATGACCACCACTCAGATATCGCCAGAGGTCTTCCACAATAGAAAACAGCTCAACGCCTTAAACAAGATCGTTGTCGCCCACGACTTCTCCATAGCTGCAGATCGTGCGCTCTCGGGAGCAATTGCCATCTCAAAGCAATTTCACTCCGAGGTCGTGCTGGCGCATGTCGAAGCCGAAACAGATACTTCAAAAAGTGGCTCCCAGCAGCACGAAAAAAAAGTCAACGCCAGCATGGATTCTCTCAGGCGACGTATCGAATTGACAGGCTATCCCTGCAAAGAAGTTATGCGGTCGGGCGATGCGGCAACCATGCTCAGCAAGATCGTCGAAGAAGAGAAGGCAGATCTTCTCCTGCTGGGTGCTTATGGACACGGTTCAAAAGAGAGGACCACTCTCGGAGTAACAGCGGAAGAACTGCTGCGGTCTATATCGTGCCCGGTCCTCGTCTACGGTCCTAAGGCGACAAAAACACTTTTTCAGTTCAATGGGACCGCGTCCATCCTTGTCCCCATTGAACTGCCGTGCCCGCCCCAGTATCTGGGTTTTGCCGTCAGTGTGGCTAAATTATTCCACGCGAAACTTGAGGTGCTTCACGTTGTCGACATGGAGCGCGCGATATCCATGCCGCATGCTTATCAGGACATGCAATATACCTGCGAAGAGATTGCCAGCTTTCTGCGTACAGGAGGGGTGCACGTAGCAGCATCTCTGCTCTTTGGAAAGCCTGATACTGCAATCCTGACCCGCAGCCATGAACTGCAGAACTCCATGATCCTTATGCCGCTGGAGACGCGTGGTCGTCTTTCCTCAAACGTGTCCGACAACGTCGCAGCGGGAGTTATCCGAAAAGCTGAGGTGCCGGTTATGACATACAGGATCGACCTGTAAAAGGTGCTTCCCCCATACATAATTAAGGCCTGCCCTTCTTCTCCGAAGGGCAGGCCAATCTCTTTTATAGAGAGATTTATGTGGTGCAGATCGTCATTACGGGGCACTCAGCGTCTGCAAGCACGTGCTCCACAGCTCCTTCGACAAGGTGAGTAAACCACGAAGAGCTGCGCCTGGCGCCAATAACAATAAGGTCGGCCTTCACTTGTTTGGAAAATGCAAGTGTATGAGCTGCGGCTTCCCCTTGTTCTACGACACACTCCGGAGTGCACCAGTCATAAGCGCTCTGCGGAATCAGCTTTTGCAAAGCCGATTCGAACTCCTGTTGAAGGCGAAGCCTCTCAGACACATTCTCGCCCGAGCGCTCCACCGTGTGGCAAAGATAAATCTTTGCGGCACTATCCTGTGCGAAGGTTAATGCAACAGAGGCTTTTTCAGCTGCGTCAGAGTCGAAGTCCGTTGCGAACACGATTGTCTTGAAGGCAAAATCGTCCTGCGATGATCTCGGCTTTACCTTTGGGCCAATCGTTATCACGGGACAGGTCGCATGTCGTATAACGCCTTCAGCACAAGACCCGAGAATTGCCTTGCTTAAACCGTGGCGCGAATGAGTTCCGAGAACAATCAAATCGGCGCGGAGTTGCTGAGAAAGGCCGACAATCGCAGTTGCAGGATTGCGTGCTTCAAGCGATTGCGCGGTTGCTCGAACACCATCCTCCGCCAGACTGTCCAACAGATTCTCCAGCTTTTCGTTGTCGTTTCGCCGCGTCTCGTCGATAGGCAATCCAACGACTGCCTGCTCTGAGCGGGTGGACACCGAAAGATCAATCACATGTGCAACAGTCAGACTCGACGCGAAATGCTTTGCGATGCCCTTCGCATAAGAGGTTGCAGCTTCAGAGACAGGCGAAAAATCTGTCGCCAGAATGACACGGTCTATCGAGAGTCCTACCTGATCCCCCATCATAGGCATAAGCCATCTCCTCAACGAGCGTTCTAAGATCAAGCCCGAATGTTGGTTGTAGATTAGGCTGATTTCATCTCTTCGCGGAGTGATATAGATCACAAAGAACAGTGCCTGGCATCACAGGCTTCGCCGAATGAAAGCTGGAGACTTGAGGATGACGGAAGGAGGTTCACGATGAGGAACCATATTCATTTTTGGTGGGCGACGATGCTACGCGGTGTTCTGGCTCTCGTCATCGGCAGTGCCGTCATGGTGATTCCCGACATGGCAAGAACGCTCCTACTTCTTCCGTTCGCCCTCGCTATCTCGATCCTCTGCCTCGCAGCCTATGGCGTGCTGGATAGTGCCGTGGTTTTTATTACCAGCTTCATGGCTTCGTCTCAAAGACCAAGGATTGCTCTCCGCATTCAGGGCACGCTGGGTGTGCTTGTCGGAGTTGTACTCCTATCCATTGTCTACGATCGCGTTCGCCTTCACTGGTTCCTTTACCTTATCGCGTTCCAGGCCCTCTGCACTGCTATTGCCGAATTCATCGTTGCGAGACACGCTTCCAATAAGCGTGTGTCTCTATGGAACTATGCCGCGGCCGCTGTAGCTCTCCTGTTTACGATCATGTATTCTCTCGCGGTGATCGTCTTCGGAGAACTGTTCACCGCTCGCGAGATCGCGTGGCTCATATACGGTTACTTGTTGACCTTTGGCCTGGCACAATGTCTGACGGCAGCGCGAATGTTATATGCCGATCATGGAGAGACAGGGCCGATAGAGGCCACGCCATAAAAGCCCGGACCGGATGGTCAGATCACCGCAAGCAGTATGGGGATTACGATGCCAGCCAGAAAAGTTACCCCCAAAACTGTCTTGTTGCGACTGTACATATAGGACATATATAGTCCCGTCATTGTGGAAAGGAATAAGCCCACCCCAACCACCAGGAAGAATATCTTCATAGGCAAAGGGTTGTGGGACGGGCCATTCATTGCCGGAGGTCGCTTCTTATCCAGGCTGGCGGCGGCTGATGCCTCTGGTATCTGAGGCTTTCGAATCGGCAAATGGGGCGTCTGCTTTTTGTGAATCTGAGCCAAGATGACAATCCAACGCGCAGGCTGATATCCCCCATTCTTACCCACATCGTGCAACGAAAATGTCTGCAAGACACCCGTAAAAGCAAAGAACAGGATTGCCGGGGCGGTAAAGACGCCCAGATAGAGATGAAGAGTCCGAGCCGTCTTTATAAGAGAAGCGCGGGTGATTGATTTTTTGTTCATTACCGTCCGGTCAGTTCTTATTGTTTAAAAATTAGTCCTATAGATAAGCGGCGCATTATCCGCGCGTCTGCGATTCATCTCAGCCCATTATTTGCTTTCAATGATGAAGGTATCTTTAATTTCCCACTTAGGAGCATCAGCTTTTGGGTCTTCGAGGCGATACATCCTCCCCTCAAGGGTATTTCCATTTAGTACGAACTCGACAAAGTGGTAATTTGGAAATTCATTATCCTGATAAAGATCTTCTGGCTTGCGTTCCACCTCTACAGGCTTGGCAGCTCCTCCCCCGGAGACAAGGTAGGTTACACCGTTTCTGGAGAAGCGCTCGTAGTTGTGAATATGACCTGCAGCAACAACGATCTTTGCCTTCACCTGAGGCGCTATGGTTTCGAGATAATCTCGAAGAACAATCTCATTCGGTCGTGGGTTATGGCTGACATTGATTCGGGTTTGAAAATCCGCGACCGGAGGGTGATGCAGGCTAATAAAGACGAAGCGTGTGCTCTTCGGCAGATTCATCAATTGTGAATTAAGCCAGTTGAGTTGATTGCTTCCCTTGGCCAGAGAGGTATCGCTATCCAGGGCGATGGTGTAGACCGACTTTCCCAATTCAACTGAATACCAGCGTCGATTACGCATCTCCGGAAACGCAGTCCACCAGTGCTCCAAGGCTTCGTGCGGATCTCCGTGAAATTCATGATTGCCTAGCGACGGATACACATGCAGATGTTCATCTCTCCATATCTTGGTCTCAGACTTGTAGACAACATAGTCATTGGGAACATCACCGCTATAAGGGACATCGCCGCTCATCAAAATGGCATCGGGATGCTCGGTGGCAATCTTTTCCACCAAAAGTCGGCGCGCTGTCGGATTCGTCACCGTTGTATTAGTGGGATCAGTAAAGCGTTGATCTCCGTAGACGATAACTTTCACTTGCTGGCTAACTTCTTTTTCCGGCACCTGAAAGCTAGGCCCTGGCTGGCTCATGAGCGAGTCCGTCGAGATATCCTCAGGGCCTGGGCCTTTACGCTTACTCTCTTTCTCCTGCTCCTGGGCGTGGAGAAGGATGCTGGCAGACAATACCATCGCTGCAGATAATCGAACCAATTGCATAAGAAAACTCCTTCGTGGATATGTCTTGGCGCCATACCAGTGATCCGGTCATCTCCTGCGGCAAGAGATGACCGGACAGCACACTCGTGCCGCTAGAAATCGACTTTCAGGCTGAACTGGAGATCACGAGGACCACCTGAGCCAGCGGTGTTGGTGTTGTAGGCCGAGGTGATCACACCATAGTTATTAGGGTTTGGCACCGACGATGAGGGAGCCCAACTCG
>Ga0255336_102207_pt1 | contig 10508 bp, 12 predicted proteins | sample MeOH1_35cm_T3_17_FD_189102 | JGI IMG/M metagenome (GOLD analysis project Ga0255336, IMG submission 189102) | Sandy soil microbial communities from University of British Columbia, Vancouver, Canada - MeOH1_35cm_T3_179 | ecosystem: Engineered > Artificial ecosystem > Sand microcosm > Unclassified ...
GACGCCTCTGCCATTCCAAGACGCCCTCGCCGACACTACATGGCCATTCACACCGCCGCCGCAATAAGGGCCTCACGACATCGCTTACAGCCTTCCGCCTGAATGTGCTTTAGGAAAACTGGTACGTGCTGAGCAGTAGCATTGACTGCCGCGGTCTTTTCTATTTCCATTAGGTGGTTGAGAAGCTGTTGCTGAACGTTCACATCGCCACCAGACAGCCACTGGAAGCGCTTAGTGAGTCCTTCGTGAATGAAGTACCCTTTTACTGTTTCCGCAATGTAGTTCTGGATCGCCTGAGTTATCTCCGGTAAGCCTGCATCCGGTCCAATTCGAAGTACGCGGTGAGAAGGTGGGCAGACATGCAACCAGAGGCTTCTAGTCAGGTCATACTTCTCACCCATCGGCATAAGCGGCGGCAGAAGCGCGTAGAGCCTAGAAGCAACCATCCCCGACATCTTGGTGCGCCCTGACTTCCTAGGATAGTCTTCTCTGCATACTCTCGGGCTGGTTCACCATGAAGGCGACCGTATTGCTCAAGAATTTGCCGAAGCCTATCCGGCGACAGCGAGAAGAAATATCGCTTTACGTCTTGATCCGTTCCCCCAAGTTCAGCACTCAGTTCTATGGCTTCACGTATATGTCGCTCCGCCATCTCGCGACCATATGAGCGACCTTTGTAGCCGCCGCGCCGCCCCCGATATTGGCGAGACATTCCTATCTTCCTATCAGCGTGGCTAGGCGCTCTACTAAGCTCGGCTTCTTGCCAAATCTAGCTCGAATGTTGATCTGATAGTTTGGCCCTACGACCGTGCGTTCAGCATTGAAATGGCTGCCCGTTTTGACTAGTTGTCGGCCGCTATTGGCGAAATTGAGAATTGTTTTCTCCACGTCAGCCAACTGGACGATCTGACTGCTGTCGTTGCCCTTTTCGTTAAAAGCACGTTCCAATTTGCGGATGATCGCAGCGGGATCGCTGGTCTCATCCACCAAGATTGTCTTGCGAAACATGGCCGATCAGCGTGCGAAGATAAGTGCTAAGACGACGAGAACAATAGCCCCGATTCCAACATAGAGAAGGGTGAAATCCCTTTGTCCTGTCTGGCTCTTGGACAACTTGCCCTTACCTGCCGTGGCGGTGTTTCCCATGATGATTTCCGTACGGCCAAATTCATTTGTTTGAGTATTTGTAATCGTGACAGAGTTGCCCGCGTCGGCGACCGCTTTCGTATTTGCCGCCAAGACGCCAAGGCCCGCCTCCAGGGCTGCAACATCGGTCTGGACACCTAATCCCCTGCGCTGAAGGTCAATCATTCCTTCCGCCTGCTTCACTTTTAACATCTGAATTTGTTGGTCGGTCAGGCCAGTTGTGTCGATTGCAGCTATCGTACCTAATTGGATGTTGCTACCTGATGTAACTGCAGTTCCAGTCCCCGATGTGGCCAGATTTTGTCCGGTCGTATTCTCTTGAGCCATTCCCCATCTCCCCTATATCTTGGCCCATCCCCTCTCGTCCCCCGAAGGTTCTTAATGATCAGCAAAGGTCTATGGGTGGCCCTATTCCTCCTCGAACTCTACACCCAACCGGCGCGTGGTGAAATAGCTGGTCAGGCTAGAGTTGTAGACGGAGATACGTTGGAGATAGGGGCGGTTAAGGTGCGTCTGTATGGAATTGATGCGCCGGAGGCTAAACAGACGTGCCAGCGTGACGGTCTAGACTGGTTGTGCGGTGCAGCAGCGGCTAAGCATCTTCGCGACCTGATAGGCGGTGCCGATGTCTCCTGTGAGGGGGACGAAACTGATAGATATGGAAGGACGATTGCTGTTTGTCAGACGAGCACCTTGGAACTTAACGCGGCTATGGTTCAGGCAGGAATGGCTTTAGCTTTTCGTAGATATAGCTCGAAGTATGTGGAGGATGAAGACGGCGCGAGGGTCAAGAAGCTCGGCCTATGGAGTGGCACCTTCATAGCTCCTTGGGATTGGCGTCACAGTCATCAAGTTTACGCTGCGGCTCCCCAGGGGAATGAAGTTGGAGAAACTTCAGGGCCACCTGAGTGTCTGATTAAAGGGAACATCGGATCAGGCGGCAAACATATTTACCATGTGCCGGGGGATCGAGACTACGCGAAGACCAAGATCAGCTTGAATCGCGGCGAGCGGTGGTTCTGCACAGAGGCGGATGCCATCGCAGCGGGATGGCGCAAAGCCGGCACCCACTAGTGTGATTGGTCCTGCCCAAGCGCACGATAGACACTTGCCTTGGAGAGACCGTAGTCTTCCATTAAATCACGAATCAGCGCACCCGCCGTACGTTTCCGGCGCAGCTCTAAGATCTGTTCAGCAGTCAACTTAGGCTGCCGCCCGAACGCAACTCCCCGGTCTTTGGCCTTGGCTATACCCTCAAGCTGGCGCTCCTTCCGAATGTCGGCCTCAAACTCAGCAATCAACGCCAGCACCCCAAGCAATAGTTTTCCGTGCTTTGTGGTGGTGTCTAGATCGCAATTGTCCAGGCATCGGAAGCCCGCTCCTTTGTCCTTTAATCGGCCGAGGATGGCGTAAAGGTCTGTAGTAGAGCGTGCGAGCCGGTCCAATTTGGTAACGAGCAACACATCTCCATCCCGCACGTAGTCGATGCATCGCGCCATCTCAGGGCGCTTGCCGTCTAGGCCGGACTTCTTTTCAGCGTATATCTTCTCGCATCCTGCTTCCTTAAGCATGGCCGATTGGACATCCAGAGTTTGACCGGTACTAGAAACGCGGGCGTAGCCGATGGTGGCCATGATGTCTCTCTATATCTTTGATGATGTGAGACGATCAATTTGAGACATGGAATGAGACACGTCAAGAGGGATGTATCATAACGTATAGGATAAGAGACGTTAACCAGGGGTTGAAATTTCCCTGAAGAATAATCATATCTCTGACGGGTGCTTGGGCAGCTACCATGCTGGGCAAGCGCTGTAATTGCAGCAATCAGTCAACAGCCGGCGACGGCCACACTCCTTGCAACCTACGCAGTGATTTTAATTACCTGCACAATGCTGGAGAAAGGCACGGTCAAGATGGTCAAAGATTGTATGAAGGATTTCGTGATTAACTTTTTGTCGAACACCCTGTCTGCCATTGCAGTAGCTTCCCAAGCACCCACCCCCCTCTGACATACCCCGCTCCCTCCTGAATCGCTGCTGCCGCCTGCCCTCCCTATCTGGGGGAAATGTGGCTAACGGTGCAGTGATATGCCGTCTCAGATTTTTGCTTCTAAAGTTTCCCGGCGACGTTGGCGATTCCAGTCGTAGGAATCTGCAGCTTGCTTCGATTCTAGTTCCTGGCGATGCTTCCAATCAGCTAGTGGCGCGAGTCGCTGAGACTAGGGGGTCTGCCGAATGGCGATTACCGGACTGACTGAAGAAAGCTTTAAAGCCATACTTCGGGAGAATCTAACCCCCGCAAGTGCCATTTCTAACCCACTGCACCTTAAGGGTCGTGAGAAGCGCCTCCGCGAGATCGACCGGGCTTTTAACTCACCAGGCCGTCACGTGTTTATCTTCGGAGATCGCGGCGTCGGGAAGACATCTCTGGCGCAGTCTGCTGCCGTACTTCACCAGTCGTCCGACAATCACCCGATCATAATTGCCTGCGACCAAGGTGCTGGTTTTTTTAAACTGGCACAAGACATCGCCCGCCGATGCGTTCCAACCAGAGAGGTCGTTGAGCGCGTCAAGAAAACGAAGCAGGGTGGCATAAATCTTTTCGGGCTTTCACTCAGTGCGCAGCAGCTGATTGAAGCAGGCGAAGTCCCACTCCCCGCGAGCATCAACGACGCCGTGAACCTGATGCGCTACATTTGCCAGTTTCACTCTCGTGAGCCGGTCGTCATCATTGACGAGTTCGACCAGCTACTTGATGCCACCGACAGGAAATACTTCGCCGACTTGATTAAGCAAGTCTCTGATCAGCAAATCCCGCTCAGATTCATTTTCTGTGGTATCGGCTCCACGTTAGAGAACCTTATCGGCGTTCATCTTTCGACTGATCGCTATCTTACTCCGATTGAGCTGGAGCGCCTGACCCACGACGCGCGGTGGCAAATCATGGATACGGCTGCCGCAGCTCTTGGCCTCATCATTCACGAGAACTTAAGAATACGCATCGGCCAAATCAGCGACGGCTTTCCCTACTATGTCCACCTTATTTGCGAGCAGATGTTTTGGGCTGTCTACGATGATCCGCAGTTCACAACCCAGTGTCGACCCGAGCACTTCACCGATGGGGTAGCGAAGGCGATTGAAGGCAGCCAAACGAGCCTTCGGCTTGCTTATGAGAAAGGCACCCAAAAGTACACCGATGACTATCAGGAAGTCTTATGGGCCGTAGCCGATGACGCCATGTTACGCCGGCAGGTTTCCGACATTTTTGAGCGTTCGTACCATCGCATTATGGCGGATCGGCCCAACCGCAAGATTCTGACCAAGGAACAGTTCTACAACCGCATGAACGCTCTAAAAGACGAGCGCCATGGCTGCATCCTCACAAGCACAGGGGCCGGGTGGTATCAATTCACGGAAAACGTCATCAGAGGCTATGTCAGGCTCCAGGCGGAAAAGCATGGCGTAACTCTCGGAAATGACCACTTCCCCGTCGCACAGGCATAAGCCCACCTACACACCGGTTGCGTAGGTGCTGCGGCGGACTACCCAACGTCAGGTGTAGGGTAGTGCCTCGCGCCGCCCCGTGTTGTTCGACGGAGGCCCGCCCCGGCCCCACACGGGGGAAACGAGGCCAACAGGGCAGCGATATTAGGCTTTCAGAAATATTGCTGTAGATATTTGGAGGGAGTGCATCAACGACGAGTCGAGGCCATGGCTGACCTATCACCAGAGCTTGCATTTGAGCGCGAAAAGTTTGAACGAGAAATGGCGCTGAAGGAGCGCGAAGTCACGGCCCATGAAGTCGAAACCCGTAGGGCACGTTGGACTAGTCCGCTTGTGCTCGCCATCGTGGCCGCAACGGTGGCCGGTGTAGCGAATGCTGTGGTGGCATCACTGAACGCGGATTATCAGCGCCAAGCTGAAGCGGAGAAGACCGAGAGCGCGAGAATCCTTCAGGTCATCCAAACGGGCGACCCCAAAGCTGCGACTGCAAACCTGCAATTCCTCATGGAGGCTGGTCTCATCTCCGAACATGTGTCCCCAAAGTTAGCCGTTTATCTGAAGGCCAACCGGGAAATCCCTTTCCTTTGGACTTCACCTGTCGTCAAGGTCCCGGTGCTCACGCCGCTTCCTACCTCGCTGACGACACCATGTGATAAGCCTGATCTTCCCGCTAAGGTGGAGACTGACGTCGATCTGCTAGAGTGGACCAATCGCTTGGAGGGGTGGGGCAACTGCAACGCTAGTAAGCTAAGCGCCATCGGCAGCCTCCAGCCGAAAGAGCGCGTCGTACCCTGAGCACGTGTGTTGAAAGCGTGTGTGGGATCAAGAAATTGGAAGCGTCCAACCTCTTGTTTTATCTCATAAATCTCTATTGTCGGATTTATGGCGTCCCCAAGGGGATTTGAACCCCTGTTACCGCCGTGAGAGGGCGGTGTCCTAGGCCACTAGACGATGGGGACGTGGCCGCTGATGCGATGGCGCATCTGATAGTGGATGGCGCGGCCGGGATCAAGCCCTTTATCCGGCCGGCGCCGTAAACACCGCAACTTTCTGAAATTGCGGGATTTTCGGTCCGGCCGGCGATTTCTGCCCGGGGTTAGGCGGCCGCGTTGTTGAGGCGGCGGGCGGTGGCGATGAACTGGTCGACCGCCGGCTGCTCGGTATTAAAGGCGGTCACCAGGCGGATGGTGCCGGCCGGCATGCCGGGCCAATCATAGAAATCGAAGCCCGCCTCGCGCAGACCGTTCACCGTCGGGACCGGCAATTGGATGAAGATCTCATTCGCCTCGACCGGATAGAGCAGCTTCACTCCCGGCAGCGCGGTCAAACCCTGGACCAGGCGCTGCGCCATGCTGTTGGCATGGCGGGCAAGCTTCAGCCAGAGACCATCGGTGAGATAGGTGTCGAGCTGCGCCGAGATGAAGCGCATCTTGGAGATGAGATGCCCTGCCCGCTTGCGGCGGAAGGCAAAGGTGGCCGCCAGGGCCTCGTCGAAGAAGACCACGATTTCGGCGGCGAGCGCACCGTTCTTGGTGCCGCCGAAAGAGAGCACATCGACGCCAGCCTTCCAGGTGATCTCGGCCGGCGACAGATTGAGATGCGCCACCGCATTGGCAAAGCGGGCACCATCCATATGCACCTTCAGACCATGCTGCCGGGTGACGGCCGTGATGGCGGCGATTTCCGCCGGCTTGTAGACGGTGCCGCATTCGGTCGCCTGGGTCAGACTGAGGGCGGCGGGCTGCACGTGATGGACATCGCCGGCGCGGCCATCGGCCAAAGCGGCCGCAACGGTATCCGCGGTGATCTTGCCGTTTGCACCGGGCAGGGTCTTCAGCTTGGCGCCGCCGGTATAGAGTTCCGGCGCGCCGCATTCATCGACGGCGATATGTGCCTCGTCATGGCAATAGACCGCACCGTAAGGCGGCGTCATGACCGACAGTGCCAGGGCATTGGCTGCCGTGCCCGTCGCCACCGGGAAGGCGATCACCGGCCGCTCGAAGATCGCCGCCAGATGCTGATCCAGCTTCTTCGTCAGGGCATCATTGCCATAAGCGGCGCTGGCTCCCTGATTGGCGGCATCGAGCGCTGCCAAAATCTGAGGTGCCACGCCGGCCACATTGTCACTGCAGAAATTCATCATATCCACCCTTCATGATAGGCACGCGGACCGCCGGTCGCAGCCGCGCCGTTTATGGCTGTTTATTGCGATGCCGGGAACTGAAACTGGCCCAGAAGCTTGCCGGTCTTGAGATCGGCGACCAGCACGCGGTGGCAGTCATCCGACCCGTCGATCAGCATCACCACGCGATCGCCGGAAGTCGAGACGCTCTGCACCTGGCAATCCGTCGGCATGGGCAATTCCGAGATTCCGAAGCTGGCCAATGCCGTTGCGGCGCCCGGTAAGGCGGCATCCGACAAGGCCGGTCCGCGCGGCTTTTCCGAGAGTTTCCACAAGGCCGCGAAGACCACCACGGTGGCGGCGATGCCCAGCAGGACGCCGAGCCCGATCACCAGGGCCTTGAGCAGCCGCAACTGGCGCGGTAGTTGATCTGTGTCATTCATCTGTCGCGACCAGGATTCTGTTCGACGTCGTGGACCGCCCTGTCATCCAGCAAGGACTGTCGAGCCGATCATGCAACACCCGACCACGACGACATTGACGACAACAGCCGATCAGGCAGGCGAACGGCTGGACCGACTCATCGCGGCAGAACTGCCCGAGCTCTCGCGCAGCCGAGCCAAGGCATTGATCGAACAAGGACATGTGACGCTTACCGGCGCCGAGGGCACCGCCGCGACCATAGACGACCCGTCCTATCGGGTCAAACCGGGGCAGATGGTCCGGGTCACCGTCCCCCTGGCCGACGAGCCGCTGCCGAGCGGTCAGGCGATCCCCCTCACCGTCATCTATGAGGATGCCGATCTGATCGTCATCGACAAACCGGCCGGCATGGTCGTGCATCCGGCACCGGGCAATCCCGACCGGACCCTGGTCAATGCCTTGATCGCCCATTGCGGCGACAGCCTTTCCGGCATCGGCGGCGTGAAGCGGCCGGGCATCGTGCATCGCATCGACAAGGATACCAGCGGCCTGCTGGTCGCCGCCAAGAATGATGCCACCCATCAGGCCTTGTCGGCGGCCTTTGCCCGGCACGACATCGAACGCAGCTATCAATGCCTGGTCTGGGGGGTGCCGCAGCCGCGTGAAGGCCGTATCGAAGGGAATATCGGCCGCAATACCATCGACCGGAAGAAGATGGCCGTGGTGCGTTCCGGCGGTAAGACCGCGGTCACCCATTACCGGGTGCTGGGGTTGCTGGGCGATGGCGCCGCCCTCGTGGAATGCCAACTGGAAACCGGACGCACCCATCAGATCCGGGTGCATCTGTCGACAATGGGCCACCCGCTGATCGGCGACCAGACCTATGGCCGCGTTACCGCAGCGCGGCGCAGCCGCCTTCTTCCGGCCGCCCGCACCGCGGCTCTGGCCTTCCCGCGCCAGGCCTTGCATGCCGCGACACTGGGTCTCACCCATCCCAAAACGGGTATAGTCCTCCGCTGGCACGCCCCGATTCCGAGTGACATGGCCGAATTAATTCAATCACTTAAAGGCCATTAACCGGTAGTTTAAAACGGTTCCAGGCTAAGCTTGAAGAAGTTGACTAACGTACTATATTATTAATGTTCCTGGACCGCGATAGCGCCAGGGGGAAGATTCAGGACACAAGGCCGGGGGGAAACGCCGGCCGCTCCGTAAAATGGAATAGAACCGAGTTTCCTGCGTCTTCCCTGTACCGAGACTTTCCGGCCGGGGGTTCCGGCATCCGTCAGGAAACTGACGGCAAAAACGGATTAGACTGTAACCGGATCAAACCTTGAGCGAGCGATATGGCGACGAGAAATCTGCCTAGCCTTGTCAGTGACGGTAATCTGGCCCGCTATTTGGCGGAAATTCGCAAATTTCCTATGCTGGAAGTGAGCGAAGAATTCATGCTGGCCAAACGGTGGCGCGAACACGAAGACCCCGATGCGGCTCATCGGCTGGTCACCAGCCATTTGCGTCTGGTGGCAAAGATCGCCATGGGTTATCGCGGCTATGGTCTGCCGCTCTCGGAGCTCATCTCCGAAGGCAATGTCGGCATGATGCAGGCCGTGAAGCGCTTCGATCCCGATAAGGGTTTCCGCCTTGCCACATATGCGATGTGGTGGATCCGCGCCGCAATTCAAGAATACATTCTGCATTCCTGGTCGCTGGTGAAGATCGGCACGACTGCGGCGCAGAAGAAACTGTTCTTCAATCTGCGGCGCATCAAGGGCCAGTTGAAGGCGATCGAGGATGGCGATCTCAGCCCCGAGAACGTCAAAGAGATCGCGACAAGGCTGGACGTGTCGGAGACCGATGTCGTCGATATGAACCGGCGCCTTGCCGCCCCCGACCATTCGCTGAATGCCACCGTGCGCAATGACGGCGAAGGCGGCGAATGGCAGGAATGGCTGGTCGACGATACCGAGAGCCAGGAAATGCAGCTGGCTGAGAGCCAGGAACTGGGCAAGCGGCAGAAGATGCTGGCCAAAGCCATGCAGTCCCTTAATGCGCGCGAACGCCGGATTTTGGTGGAACGGCGCTTGAAGGACGAGCCGGCGACGCTGGACGATCTCAGCCGTGAATTCAATATCAGCCGTGAGCGCGTGCGTCAGATTGAGGTCCGGGCTTTCGAAAAGATTCAGCGGGCGATCCGCAAGACGGCAGTGGAAGAGAACCTCACCCACGCTTGATGCGGTATTTCACAAGATGCGAAAGGGAATGCCCGGCCAAGTGCCGGGCATTCTTTTATAGCGCTGGCGTGTTGTCGGCGGTCGGGCAGCCGCCCTATTCTTTCATCAGCGTCGCCGGTTCCCCGCCGGTGACGGCCGTCCCCCAATCCTGAACCAGCTTTTCCTGTTCGCGGCGCAAACTGTATAGCCGGATGCGGGCCTCGGCGATCGCCACATTACGCACGACAAAAGGCATGCCGAGGAAGAGCAGCCAGCCGAAAGCGGCACCGCTGAGTGCCGCCAGCCAACCGTAACTGTTGGCGAGCACGATCGGGATATCGGAGAGCCCCTGCCCCAGCGCCCAAAGCTGCCGCAGGAAATAGAGTGAGCCGACCAGGTTGAGGCCCCCCACGGTAATCGTCAGATAGCGCCGCCGATTGCTGTCGATCACGAAGGCGACCAAGGTCGGAATCATGCCGGTCACCAGCACCGTCGTGGTCGGCAGAAAGACCAGCGCCAAGGGCAGCAGCAGGACCAGCACCAGCTTTGGCCGGAAGGTGAAGTGAGTTTGATCGGTGACAGCCATTTACGCCTCTACAACACCATCATCATCGTGAAGATCGCCAGCCCAATGCTCGCAACAAGACTGGATGTGACCGCCGCGCTGCGATGCGCGATGAAACGCACGCGGTCTGAATCGGTCAGTCCGCCATCTTCGATCCAGGCGACCTCCTTGGCCTTCTGACGATAAGCGTGCTTGGCGGCGGCAAAGCCGATCTCATCGCCACGCCGCAACGCCCCTTCCGGATCGAACAGCACCAGCATGGCACCGAAATCGCAGGCATTGACCTGCCGATCGACCTGCTTCTGCAATTGGTCCCGCGTGCCGGCAAGATGGAAACTGGCGATGGCCGGCTGCAGCAGATCCCGGACCGCCTGTGCCAGATGCGGCAGCTTGGGGTTGGGATGCACGCCTTGCACGATGGCCAACAGATGCAGGATGGCGATTGCTTGATCACTGTCCGTGGTCGCGTTGTTCAAGGCGGCCATCTCGCGGTCGATCGAGCGCTTGAGGCCGGACGCTATGAAGGCGGCGAT
>Ga0255336_102209_pt1 | contig 10497 bp, 13 predicted proteins | sample MeOH1_35cm_T3_17_FD_189102 | JGI IMG/M metagenome (GOLD analysis project Ga0255336, IMG submission 189102) | Sandy soil microbial communities from University of British Columbia, Vancouver, Canada - MeOH1_35cm_T3_179 | ecosystem: Engineered > Artificial ecosystem > Sand microcosm > Unclassified ...
GGATATTTTGAGCCGCTCCTATCACAAATTTCTGAGCAAGCTCAAGTCTTGCAGTCTCATTCAAATAAGCCTCGGCTTGGCGCAGGATCATATAACCTGAATTGTAATGTTCCCGGGGATAGAAGGTCCCGCTATAATACCCATAATTATTAAAATAATGAATCATAATCTCCTTCTGCGTACAAAACTCCAGAAAGCGTTTGTTAATATCCACCTCTCCAAAAACCATTAACTCCGACGTATCCTCGACTGGGATATACTTTTGTTCCCCTTCTTCATTCTGGAAGAAGATCGTATTGTCCTTCCGCTTTAGTTGTCCATTAGAAAAAATATACAGGGTCTTTTTCATCAATCCCACCTCCCATATGTCCTAAGCCCAGCAAAATTCCTTGTATGCGCAGTTTTTGCAAAAGTGGATTTTCTTGGCCTGAGGCGGCTTATCCTGCCCGGCAATTTCTTGAATTTTCTCCATCGTCTTCAGCAGCTCTTGCTCTGTTTCTTCGGTCAAAATCACTTCTTCCTTTTTACGCTCCTTGGGAAAAAGCAGCTCTCCTTTGGCCTCAATCCCTCTGGCTTTTAATTCGAATAAATAGAAAGCCAACTGCATCCGGGCGCTTTTAACAAATCTGGAGCTTTTCTTCACTTCGCCGATTACCAGCCCGTCTTTGTTTTGACGCACAATATCCAGCCGAATATTGCCCAAAGAAATTTCTTTACTGCTGTCCCGTAAATAAGAATGCTCATGAATGAAGCGCCCCAAATCCATATTATCGTTATCCTCATCCGGATTAACCTGATGCAGCATCAGCCACACTTCCCGGGGACAGCAATAATAGTACCAAATATGGGTTCCGGTAATATTGAATTCAAGACTGTCCAATATCACTTCACCACCTTGCCGTTTGATCTGTTTATAGCATCCAGCTTACGCTCTGCTGCGAAGACTCGGATAAACTGGTCAAAGCCTTCTACAGACCGTTTCGCCAATCCGGTTTCTCTCATACGAATCTCTTCCCACTAAGGAAAATGCTAATTTCGCTGGAATATTCACCACATAGTGATTCATCAGAATCATCAGCTCTTTCCTCTCCCGAAAAGACAAGCCAGCATAATACGCCTTGTCCTCATAACGCTCATAAATGGACTCAGGTGAATAAAGCTGCAAACGCTCCTGTAATTTTACAAACCGAGTCGGGAAAAGAGCTTCATCTCCTACTCTGTTGTCTTGACCTTGCTTAGCCCCGGAGACCACCAACGAATGATGTTTCAGCACTATAGCATCCTATAACCTGCTCCCACCACACTACTGGTTAAGTAAATAGCTTTAATAAATCAAGGTTTTCCCCTCAATTTGCAAACCACATTTTGAAGAATAATAACCTGGGCGTAAATACCACAGATCATGACTTAATTCATTTGCAATGCTTCGAGGATGAAATCCCGGCCTAGCATATACATGAATAGATATTTGTGCTATCCTCCCTGAAAGTTTTCGCCAAGCCTCTCGGCATTTCCACCGATCCTTAATTGAATTTGCTTCTTCCATGTCAGCCCTTAATTCGATATCCTGCTCTAACACTAAAAAGTTATATTGTAAACGCTCCTTACCCCGTAGAAGCTCCTGTACCGACATATCGTCTTGCCAACGAATATATTTTTGCAGATGAATTTGTCCGGTATTTTTCAGAAGCGAAAGCTCCTCAAAATAGTGTTGAGAAATATCCAGTATTTCTTCTTCGTTGACTTCTGTAACATTAGCAAAAAGCTGACGAGTTACCGGGAGATGCACATCGTCATCATAAATCATCTCCGAATACCGGTTCCCATTTTCATTAACTAAATCGTAAATGATGACCGGACAACGATCTTTATTTCCTTCTCGGTTGCAGCGTCCTGCAATCTGAATTAAACTGTCCAATGGAGCAAAATCTCGGAATACCTTGTTCATATCAATATCTACCCCAGCTTCTATGGATTGAGTAGATACGACGATACAGGGCTCACCTTTTTTTATCTCACTCACTATTTTCATCCGATCTTTTGGCGTTACGTCAGCACTAATAAAGAATAGCGGGATATGGCAGTCAGGAGGCCATTCTTCCTCCAGCGCATCCCGAACCTTACGAGCGCTTCCTCTGGTATTCAGCGTAATAAGTATCCTTTCGCCATTGTCTAACCACTGTTGAAGCTGGCTTCGCATCTCACTGCAAAACTCTTCAATATCCATGTGGTCTCTTTTGTCTAATATCAACTTGTATCTGGAAAAGGCCTTAAAATAGTTTGGATAATCAATCACCAAAGGTTTCTGTCCAGACACAAATGTCGGAAGAGTAGCTGACATTAGCAAAATATGGCTATTTCCTATTTGAGAGAGGCCATTTAGGATTTTGTCCAGGGGTTGCCAAAGTTTACACGGCAACGATTGAACTTCATCCATAATGATTAGGGCATCACAGAGGTTATGAAAACGCATTTGATAACGGGCTTTTGGCTCCATCAAACTCAAAAGGAATTGATCATAAGTAGTAATGATTATCTCACTACGCCACGTATCCAGGAAAAATCTCTCTTCCTCTTCTTCAAGATTGGGACCATAGGCTCGTTCTGCCAATGAATGGCTGGTTAACAGCCAACTGCCATCTTTAGCAACTTTACCGATATCCAAAAGCTTTGTATATTCCCGTACCGTTTGATCGATCACCGATAAAAAAGGAAGTACAACAATAATTTTCGGTGCCAATCCTGTCTTTGCTTGGATCTGTTTGCGTTTGGTCAAAGCCCAGGAAGCAGCCAAAAGCGTCTTCCCACAGCCTGTAGGGGCAGTGAGGCTAAAAATGCGCTGTTCAGTAACTCTTTCGCATTGAAGCAGCACTTCTTTGCGCATCTTCTTCCGTAGCACATTGACTTTATTTATGGAAGGATTCCCGATACGTTCTTTAATCCAAATAGGGTCCCAAATCTTATTACCCTTCTGAAGATATCGTGTCGGATCTGGAACAGCGAGGAAAGCTTTATCTGCTTCTAACAAAATAGAGTAGAGAAGTTGACTCTTTAAGCGAAAGGCAACTCCTTCTTCCTCGTTAAGCTTATGAAACTGGGTTAACAATGAAGATGTTATATAGCGCTTCATTGTTCTCAACAAAGTGCCCGGATCTTCACTATTTACTAAATTTGAGAAATCCAATCCCGTTTCCTGTTCCAGCAGAACCATATCCATCTGTTCCAATTGTTTTTTCAGGATTCGTGCCTTTTCTCCTCCTGAAAAATTATCCAAATCCCGTTCAGGGCAATTTGGAGCTGATATTTTTTGCTCTGGAAAGGTAGGGAGAGCCGAGTGATGACCTCTTGCAATAGCGGCCAGAGTCAGAGTGTCTAATGGGTTCCAAATATTATTTTGGGCCAATACCAAAGTCAATAAAAGGGATAAAGGGGTATGACTCTTTTCAGCCGGATTGCCATGAAAACACGCCGGTTCAAGAATATAATTCTGAAAAGCCACACTCCCTTTACCCAAATCATGCACCCTTGCTATCCAAGGCAGTAAATTAGCTATTTGGTCCCATACCGGGCTGGAGTGCCATTGTTTGATCCCCTGGAATGCCATTTCGACTTGATTAATATGTTCACTAAGATATAAGTGGGGCTGGGAGTGGGAGTGAATCCGTTTACTCATAAAAACATGATCACCTTACCCCCTATCTGGTATGCTTCGGCAGTTTTCACCGGAATAGCCAAACCATCCTGCTCCAAAACATAAGTAGCATGGGTAAACACTCTCTCACTACTTACTGCTCTTGGCATATTCAGGCGATTTAGGCCAAGTCGCCGGTCTAAGATTTTTCCCGTATCGATCTCAGCCTTATTCTGGGGTATTACTGATTCAATGTCGTAAGCCCCCAAAGGCTGAGCCTTTGCTTCTCCACTCAGATCTTCAATATATTCCATATCGGCCATCATCTCCGAAAGGCCAAGGCAGGGTTGGAAATGCCAACGTCTATCTATCACCCTTTGAGTAAACTCTTCATGATAGCTTTCAGGCAAAGAAACCCAAATTGTATATTCGGGGTTAAACAACCACTCTTGGGCTATTAGGGTTGCTCTTTCTGGAGAAGTATTGCGGTCGAGGGTCTGACTGCTTTTAATCGTCCAGCTTAACATGGCGGGCGGATCTTTGCGTAACTTCGCTTTGTGCCAATGAACCAGAGGATATTTTCCTGCAACAGCAATCTGCAAAGGTTCTAAGACAATCTGAGCTTGATCTTTAGGGATTCCTAAAGCAGCACCAATTAAGCCTATTAAAACCGTACGAGGCGGAAAGGGATAGCTAAGAGCACTAACTGCTGATTCAGCCCGTCGAAAATGACCTAACCTTCCCCAAAGGCGAAAACATGTTACCTGCACCATATATCTCAACGCCCCTTAGGCAAATTTTCCACATCAATAACTCCCCATGTCTCTGGCAATTCGCCTTCTAGCTGGATATCAGGAGATTTCGCAATCCTTACAGAATCAATTCGGTCCGACTGTTTGAGAATGCGATCAGTTAAAAGGGTAATATCAACTTCATAATCTTGGGGAGATGACCATTCTTTCGCTTCCTTTTCGCCTATTGAAGAGAGTTTTACATAATCATGTAAACGGCCAAACTGGAATTCTTCACCCGGCTTATATTCTATGCTGAGGAGTAAGTGGGGAATTTGGCCTACCTTCGTCCGGGTATTTCCGGCCGAACGAACCCCATGCCAGATCGCTTTCAAAAAGGATTCGTAATCTTCATCAGTTAATCGTGAAAGCTGAGCCGAGTGTTCATTGGCAATTCCAGAAAATCCAATGAGCGCATATCTTAAACCGAAATAGGTAGTAAATGTTCCTTGGCTTTTGCTTTCGTCACTGCCAAAAATTGAAGTTCCATGAATATCTACACTTTCTGCTGCATGAAGCACTTCACCCATATTAATTTGGACCGCTCCGGTTAGTGTTTTCGGTTCAGGCTTAGCCTCCCATGAGACTTCTTTATCCTTTTCATCTTTCACCTTTTCTGCTTTAAAGGCTAACGAACTCCCAAATAAGCGGGCATCAATAAAAGAATCTAGTAAAATATCTACTAATTCTTTACCTGTAGCTTTTGGTTTGCCTACTTTATTTAGATAGTGAATCACCCTACCTGTAAGATTGGTTGTTTTGCCTTCAATAGAATCAACCAAAATATCCTCGCCCCGGGACTTAAGGAAATCACGGGCAAACCGCTTCAATCGTACATCAGTTACATAAAAGGTTCCATCGGGAAGAACCCGAGGGCGGTTTTCATCGGGATCACCATTGGGGTTCCCCATTTTGATGTCGTAAAGAAATAAGAATTCCCGTCGTCCAGACAATGTTTTAATCTCGCTCATATCAATTCCTCCTATTTTATCATTTTTTATTTGTTTGTTCCTTAGATGGTAGAATGCTTTCAGTCATAGATTGACCAAGAAGAAGATAATAATTGGTTTTAATCTCATCAAGCTGAATCGAGTCGCCCAGTTCGATCCCCAATCTTCCGAGTTCCCCTAAAACATCCCGAATTTCCTCACTTTTTTCAGAATCATATGCCAATAACTTTGCTCTCACTTTAATATAAAGTTCAGGTAAATCCTTACCTTTTAACGTCAGTCTTTTCAGCCATGTCAGCGCATTAGCCCCAGTATTTACTCCCTTAGCCCCCTGAATCTGAAGTAGTTTTCCGTAAATGACTCCTAATATGAAAGCATAGGCTTTTTCCTTGGTGTCAATCCCACTTTCCTTACCAAAAAACGGTTTTAGAATCTCCAACTTAGGTTCAAAAAGTCCCTTTTCCATTGTAAGCACCCCTACTTCCTCATGTTTAAAATGATAAACCAATCGGTTCACTTGTTTAACCCAAGCAGCAGCGGAAATTTCCATTCCCTTTTTAGATACATTTTCATAGAGAAACCAGTTATGATCTTTATTTTGGATCCCTTCGAGAAAATACCAGCGTGCTGTAACCATAATCTCTCTCCAAAAAGATTCGCTTAATATAGACCGACCATGATATAACCCTTCTGCCAATTGACGTTTGACCTGGAATAATTGCTTGCTGTTATTGATACTTTTCGCTTTATCTCCGCCTGGTCTCCAAAATATTGGATTGAGTACAGTCAAAGCCAAGTTTATCCGCATATCATATCTTCCCTCGGCCAAATACAGTTTAGGGAAAAGAGGACTCTGCCATGTATCTACCTCAGCATTAATCGCTGATAGCAGTTTCAATCTACTGGGCAAGACTTGAGTAATCATTCCCGTCACATTCTCCAGATTTTGCCCCAGATCCGACCAGATAACCGTAAAATTTAGAATACCTTTGATCTCTTTCATGTACTCTAATAAATTATCTTCATCAGCTTCCACATCATTTTTAATATTGTGTATATAGGTGTTTATATCACTAAAGGCTTCTTGGCGAAGGTCTAGTGACAAACCGGGGGAGAAGGATGGGATTACAAGTGCATTCTCTCCTGCGATTTTGGCGGAAAAAGGCACTTTGTCATTAACTTTCTTCAATACATGGAACTTGAATACATAGAGGAGATCGGCACAAGATGCGCAAAGGGCATACCCCTTCCACGCCTGGCCGGAATCAATCCCTGGGAAAACTCCTGCCCGATCAGAATTGAGTATATTGATTCCCGCTCCTTTTAGAGCATTAGGGAAAATCATCACGTCCTCTTTTCCACAAAGAGGACAATTCTCGTGATCTTGAGCAGGTGAGCTAGCTGTGACATAGCGTTCGCCCGCTAATTTATCTGTCAACAAATAGTCTATGTATAGGGGTTGCTCTCCTGGAAGAAGACCTTTAGAGTCCTGGATGGTCAGAAATACGGTATCCTTTTGCGATCCGATTTTATCAACAACACATGCCAATAAACTAGAGTACCCCTCCTTTTGCCAATCCACAATCTTACCATCATGCAATTTTAACTTTGGACAATCTAATACTTGAAGTACTTGCTCGAAATATGGTGACCACGGTTTCTTCGCTTTTGCAATTTCGCGGAAGTAATTGATTGACGTGGCAAGAATTTTTTTGCTAGGCCCGCCTCCTTTTTCCTTTGAATAAGTCCGTTTGATCACAGGTCCTACAGCGGCACTTTGGGATCCAGAAGGCTTCATAAAGGGAAGTTTATATGCCGGGCATCCTCCACCCTTATCATCTGGAACCACATCTTGAACTATCACGCCAGCTAAGCCATCTTCCAACTGTCTTATAATGTAAACTTTATCTACCTTCCCACTATCTTCAACCAAATAGGGGAAAAGTTTTCCCGGAGAATCAACACACAGCTTTGAATACCAGTTTTCCTGGTTTTCTGGTATCTTCCCTTCTCCTAGCTCTTGAATTAGATAGTCCAGTGCTAATTGCCTCATATCATTGATCACTTTACCACCTCCTGGAAATAATAGGGCTAATAAAAATCCTTTAAGTTAAACTTTGATTCCAATCCAAATAAGCATAAAACGAATCATCCCAGCTATTCTAGAATTTCTTTTAGATTCCGTAGGCTTCAAACTTGTTTTATTCTCGTGATTCAGGCTATTCAAATTGATGGTTACATTTACCTTTGTATCCATTCTATCTATTTTCATTTATCCCTCACCCCCATGGTAAATGATACCATGGGAATAAAGAAAAACGCAATGCTTTACTGTTAATTTATTTGTACGAGAATATAAAATTGACATCTTAAAAATAGCTGTTATCATATATTTAGTTACCTATTAGGAATTGAAACCTGTTTATTTATGTGTAAATTTCAGCCTATAGCCTACCTAAAAGGATTTCTCATTTAGAATTACATCAAAATCTATATCACCTAATAAAACAAGGATATGATTTCCATATCCTTGTTTTATTTCGACTAGATAATACCAATTCCTGCACATAATTGAATTATTTTTCTTATTGACCGTTTTTTAAGTTCTCCCTGAAAAAGCCTATATCACGACACCAGTTTCCACGTAATCTATTTCAGTGTTACCTGTATTTCTGTTCTTAAAGAAAAACCATTTTCTGCTAGAAAATCCGAGAAGGATTTGTACATTCCCCTTTCCAACCTGCCTATAGAACTCTTCATCCTTTCATCAAAGGCTCCTTGACTCCAGAGCACCTTCCTCCTACTTTACTCATTTTCGTTCTTTAATTCACCATCGGCCTTATACGTTCCAATAATTCTCATTAACTATTTTAATTGGACATAGCGAAGAAGGCTCCTAGAGTTCTCTTTGGTCACAATCATTAAAAGACGAATTATTCTTGAGAGGATAGGTTGAGCCGGAACCGCATAAAAATCTTTGCCCCGGATCTGGTTTCCACTAATAAAAGGCCTGCCATCTTGTTTGTGCCTTACTTCAAGCGCTAACTTCAAACAAGGTTTAATCTGATAATGAATGCAGCCTGATAGTTCCTTGAGGTTTATCATGGAAGATCACCTGGTCTTTCCCTTGATTATGTTGGTCAGAATTTCCCAAGGTATAACTTTAGTGATACATGCACTGTTATACCACCATGCTTTGAAGCCAAGTTCATTGCTTTCGCCATCATTTTGTTCATATTGTCGTAATTTTTCAGAATTATTTCTAGAACCTGTTTAGCAAAAGCAAGGTCTTCAATTCTATTTCTTGCTTTTTTCTCTTTTTTCATCCAGAAATCACTTCTTTCGTATTGCATGCTTAAACAATAATACTTTTCAGTACTATTGTTTAAGCATTTCATTATTACTCAACTTTCGCAGCTCCAATCAATAAGATAAACCCTTATATAGGCAGGCAGAGCCCCTATCCATTGTTGGAGTTGACTTTTGATTAATTTTGAGATCTTTTTTCCAGCTTTCTCGGAAACGTCATCAAGGATATCCAATAATTGGTGTAGTGCGATCGCCCAATCCAACTCGCTAACCGCATCACACAATACTGAGAATAGACCTCCTAATGTACGATCATCGGTGTTTTGTCGATGTTGCCAAGCAAGGAGGATATAACGAGCATAGACACTTGTTGTATGACTAATTAACATATACAAGCTTGTCGTCACTGGATGGAATTCCAAGGGAGCGCCGCTTTCCATTCTTTTTGAGGATGTAGGTGCGGCGTACCGGTAGGGGGTGGTAGGAATGGTCTTTCAGACGGCTGATCAGACACTGTATACGCCTTGTACTCATACCGACAAAGGTTCGCCCGTCAATGCCTTTGCTCATATTTCCAGGCTTTGCGTAGGTTAGCTGGTGAGCCAGAAGATAAAACTCCGGGTTGTACAGGTTTTTGTATAGCCTTTCGTAGCCATACTTCGGCTCAAGGGTGTGCTTCCTTAGATTTTCCAAGACGACCTCAGTATTTCTCACGATGCCTCACGCATCCTTCCTTTGAGTGGCTGGAAGAGCAGACTGTTCCCCTTCGCCGTGTACAGGGTGTTACCACTGCTCAGACTACTATGGGAACTCCGTTGCCCTATCCGGTACAGCCGGACTTAGGCAATCCACGTTTTGCAGTTGTGCTATAGCGTGTATCGTGTCGGATAGGATGTTCGCCCTTTTCCGCTTACTGCGGCTGGCCACTGTTCGGTATAAATCCCGGAGCAATACTGGGACTCCGACATGAGCAGTGCCCGGCGTTTCAATGGCCCTTTCGCCGGTGAGCCGGTTACCTCTCCTCGGGCTGTCCTTCAGGCAGTTTAGCTTTTATCCTTGTCGATACGTTCATCTTGCCGTTACAGTCGCAATCCAGGCCATTGGATTGACTTTCGGCGTTACCGACATGCGCTTGTTCTCCATGAGGTTTCCCGCCGGAGTAAGTCGGTTGATGGCGGCATGTTTATACCAATGCCTCTGTCCTGCTTGCGGACAGTTTATTGCACCTGCTATACGTGCGCGCAATAGATTCCGGTACTTTCCATCGCCACATGGGAACACTTTTGTTCTTCTAGCCAGTCAGCAAGGATTAAAAGTTCGGGCGTTGTCGTACCAAACGTCCTGATCTCCTTTCTTGGCTTATGTTCAAGGGGACCGAAGAGAACACAAGCCACCACTGTTTCCTGATGAACATCCAAACCGGCACAGCATTCCAAAACAGCATCCATCAAACTACACCTCCAAATAAGGCGGGTGAACCCAACAACCTAAGAAACTTTAACGAAATCTCTTACACGTGCTCCTGGCACATTTATCTGTACTCATAGGTTGTCGAAACCAGTTTCTACTTCGGGGTAGAATCCACCACAAAACACACGGCTAACAGAACCCCGCCTTATTAAGATTATCCCAATTTCTACTGTCAATGGGCATATTGGCCCTTTAGATTACTCGTTATATAACGTTACACCGCCAGTATCTGAAAAAAGGTATCGGGATTGTCAGGCATAGCCCCATTATGTTGTTTCTAACGATCGGAGGCTTGCTCACCGGCTTCTTTTTCAGCACAGTAGAAACTTACTGGCAACCACACTTT
>Ga0255336_102210_pt1 | contig 10485 bp, 11 predicted proteins | sample MeOH1_35cm_T3_17_FD_189102 | JGI IMG/M metagenome (GOLD analysis project Ga0255336, IMG submission 189102) | Sandy soil microbial communities from University of British Columbia, Vancouver, Canada - MeOH1_35cm_T3_179 | ecosystem: Engineered > Artificial ecosystem > Sand microcosm > Unclassified ...
CGGTGGAGCGCGTGCGGCCCAAGATGATGACAGTTGTCGCCATCATGGCAGGTCTCGTGCCGATCCTTTGGAGCACGGGTACAGGATCGGAAGTCATGCGCCGTATCGCCGTGCCGATGGTGGGAGGAATGGTTTCCTCGACTGTCCTGACGCTACTCGTCATCCCGGCGATTTATGCCATCGTCAAAGGCTGGCGGCTGCCGAAGGAAAGCACCAAGGTGGCCAGGGAGGACTTCCAGCTACCCCAGCCTTCACCGGTACCTGCAGAATAGAACGAGAGGCGCCCGCGTCGAACGCAGTGATGCGGGCGCTTCCTCAGGTCAACAGGCTGCCTTGCCGCAATCGAGACCGCTAGGCCCTTGCTATCGGGGCATAGAAACGACATCGGCATTTTAGTTTTGATGCGAAAACGTCGATACCTGAGTTCTGCGCGTAGGGCTTAATCTGCCACGCTTTCACGTCAGGGCATCTCAGCACGGCCACCTTCGGTATTCGGATTGCGCCGTGAGGGATCGCGTCGTTGACACTCGATCATGATGTCGCGGGCGATAGGGGCGGCGACGAGCGCGCCACCGCCGCCATGTTCGACGACAACGCAGCAAGCATAACGCGGGGCATGAACCGGGGCGAAGCACACAAACAGTGCGTGATCGCGCTGATTCCAGGGCAAGTCGTCATTTTTCCGCACCCCATGACTACGCTCCGCCATACTGATGCGCCGCACCTGGCTGCTGCCGGTCTTTCCAGCCAATTCCATGCCTGGAATCGCGATACGCGCCCGAAAGGCAGTTCCATGGTCTTCGTTGGAGACGCGGTCCATGCCGGTTCGGACGATTTGCAGGAAATCCGGTTCGACTCCCAGCGGCGGGTAGGTGCTTGGTCCCTCCGCCTTGACTGAGTCATTCTCGCTCGCCAAGTGCACAAGGTGGGGTTGGACGGCATAGCCGCCATTGGCAATGCGGGCGGCCATGACGCAAAGCTGCAGGGGTGTTGCCTGGACAAAACCCTGGCCTATGGCGTTCACCAGGGTCTCGCCCTGGTGCCAGGACTCACCCATCATCGCCTTCTTCCAGGCGCGATCCGGGATGAGACCCCCTTTTTCGCCGGGGAGGTCTATTCCGGCTGGTGTCCCAAGGCCAAATTCCCGTGCCATTGCAGCAATCGGGTCAATGCCGATTCTCCGCCCCATTTCGTAGAAATAAACGTCGCAGGAGTTCTTCAATGCGTCCGTCATGGCTTGTGTTCCATGACCTTCCTTGCGCCAGCAATGGAATCGCGCGTTGCCGAGGACAGTAACCCCATTGCAGAAAACTGTCGTGCTTGGGCTGATACCCGCCTTGAGAGCTGCGAGCGCCGTCATCAGCTTGAAGGTGGAGCCCGGCGGATATTGCCCGGCTGTCGCCTTATTTGTGAGCGGCCCATAAATGTCAGATGTCAGTTCCTGCCATTCTGCCGACGTCAGACCGCGATAGAAAGCGGCCGGGTCATAAGACGGCGTCGACGCCATGGCGAGAACGTCGCCGGAAAAGATATCCATGACCACCGCAGCACCAGACAACTCGCTCGACAAGCGCTGGTGGGCAAATTGCTGCAACCCGATATCCAGGGTCGTAACTAGATCGGCGCCCGGCATGCCTTCCTGACGTGACAATTCACGGATAACACGTCCGACGGAATTGACCTCAAGCTGGCTCTCCCCCGATTTGCCGCGCAGGGAGAGGTCATATTGCTTTTCCAGGCCATTCTGACCCAGCCGAAACCCTGGGAGCTGTAACAGCGGATCAGAATCCTGTGCAACATCGCTGTCGGAGACGGCGGCGACATAGCCGATGATATGCGATGTGATTCCGCCAAACGGATAAAAACGTTTCTGATCGACGTCGATACTGATACCGGGTAGATCGGGTAGGTTCAACTCGACCTCCGCTACCTGTTCCCAAGTCAGATCCTGCTTCACGGCGATGGGCGTGAAGGCGCGGCTATGTGCGAGAGCCTTCGATATCTTGCCTTTTTCGCGCTCCGAAATCGGCACCAGTTGGGCAAATTCGCCCAATGTCTGATCGAGATCGGGCGATTGCTCGGCGATGAGCATGGCCTGGTAATCGGGAAAATTACCAGCCAATGGCAGGCCGAAGCGGTCGACAATGAGTCCCCGCGAGGGCGGCAGCAGGCGGCGATTGATCCGGTTTTCGTCGGATAGCATACGGTACTTATCGGCTTCCACCACCTGTAGGTAATACATGCGGCCGAATAATAGTGACAGGAGCAACACCTGTCCGCCGCCGAGCATGGCGACACGGCGTGTGAAGACCCTTTGAACCCTCTGCGCCTGTTGCTTATTCATCGGACAAACCACGGCCACTAGGGTGCCGTCTTGCGGCAACCGGTAACGCCAGAACGTTTATGAGTGGCCCTCTTGACCTTGAGACTATGGGAAGGTGCATTTTTCTCATTCTGGCACGACCCTGGTCAGGAGGCGTCCGATGGTAAAGGTGAAGGTAGACGACTTAAGGAGCAGCCATACTGCGAGCATTATCACGCAGGCGACCCGCAACATCGATGCGAGGGCGCTCGTGTCGGTCGATGTCGCTGCTAAGACCGTATCGATTGCGAGCAAGCTCGATGCCTGTAGGTTTGTCGTGGCCATTCGAGAATCCGGTTACAAGCCTTACCTAATCCATACACGGCGCGATCATGTTTAAGGGCGGATTGGACATCGAAGACAAAGCCCTTGGCTCGCAGTTGAGGAAAGCCAAAAATTGGCATGGCGGCGGATGATCCCGACATTGCGCATTATCCGATCCGTCCAAGGGCCGGGATATTTTCGAGGAACCAGTATGAGAGAGCCGAAAGCTGGCCCGTAACCATCAGCGCGCCCATGGCTGTCATCACCAATCCCGCCATCACTTGTAGCCATAGGCCAGCCCGGCGCAGGCGAGCCAAAGTGGCCGCGAGCGCATCAGCAGAGGAGGCGACGACCAAGAACGGGATTCCCAGACCGAGCGCGTAGGCCGCCAAATATACGATTCCATGTGATATGGTCGTTGAGACTGCAGTCAAAGTCAGAATTGTTCCCAATACCGGTCCGATACATGGCGTCCAGCCAAAGCCGAAGGTCAGGCCGAGAACGAGGGCGCTGGCCGGGCGCCCGCCTGGGACATGCGGATGGGCGCGGAGCTCGCTCATAAACCATCTTGGTCGCCAGATCCCCATCGCCATAAATCCGAAGGCGATGACGATGATCCCAGCGGCGATATTGAGTTCATATCGATACGAAAGGAGAAGATGTCCCAAGGCCGTCGCACTCGCGCCAAAAGCCATGAAGACCATGGCGAAACCTGCGACAAAGCATGCGCTTAACCAGAGGCTGTGAATTCGGCCCTGGGCGAGTTGCGCTGAACCTTTCACCGTCTGTCCGGCAATGAATGAGACGTAGCCGGGCACCAGGGGAAGCACGCAGGGGGATAGGAAAGAGACGGCACCAGCGATAAAGCTCGTCGCCAACCCGATATGCCCGTAATCAGCCATTGCTCGTTGCCCCCGCTGCTTTACTGATCTGCTTATTTCTTAGGATTGTCGCCATCGCCGCCATTTTTCTTCATTCCGCCCATACAGAGTCCGAGTGCGCACATTGCGGCACAGGGAAGCAAGCCGATGAGTGCCGGCGCAACTCCCGCTGTGATGAGCCAGTCGCGCTTCATGTAGAGCCCTGCTGTGACGAGCACGATGCCAATCATCAAAATGACGCGTCGATTTGCCAATGCGGCACGCAACAGTGACGCCAGGCGACCTTTAGGGGTAATACCGGCTTCGATGCTCATGAGCTAATCTCCATTGCCTCGCTGTGAGCAGGAAAGCATCGTCAGAAAGTCAGCCTCCCGCTTTAGACGACTATCCGTGCGTTCTCCTTCGAGTGCTTCTTTCCAACCTCAATTGGCTGCAATGTGCTTTTTCAGGAGAGCTTGCATTTCAGCGCTATCCCATTCCGCAGGCCCAATCAGCCGTGCCAGCTCCTGGCCGTTCGGATCGATCAAGAGTGTTGTCGGGAGACCAGAGACTCCGAGGTCGCCGCTAACCCGTGTTGTCGGGTCGATATAGATTGGTAGATTTTGCACGTTGAGGTCGGCGAAGAACTTCTTCACCTTGTCCAGCCCCTCGGTATCGATTGACAAGGTCAAGACCCGGAAGTGCTCGCTCCCCAGGGCCGCCTGCAGCCTATCCAGGGTGGGCATCTCCTTCCGGCAAGGCCAGCACCAGGTCGCCCATATATTAAGGAGAATGGTCTTGCCGCGAAATTCGTCTAGCTTATGTGTTGCGCCGTTTCCATCTTGAAATTCGATATTCGGCAATGGTTGCGGTTTATCCTGGAAGACGAGGCTGCTGTCCTGCGCCTGAGACGTTCCGTTCGCCGCCATCAAGGCAACCACAATGATCAACAGCCTTTTCATCATTGCTCCGTGCCTTCTGCGGCATTTCTGAGCCTCATCACCACCGGCAGAATTTCGGTGGCTATATCCTCCTCAGTAAGAGGGCCGACATGCCGCAGCTTGACGCGCCCGTCGGCGCCAATGAGGAAGGTCTCAGGCACGCCATAGATGCCCCAGTCTATTGCCACACGGCCGTTCCGATCTGCGCCAGTCCTGGTATAGGGGTCTCCATTGGTATCGAGCCATGCTGCCGCATCAGTCGGCTTGTCCTTGTAATCGATGCCATGTATCGGGACGATGTGTTGGGCTGCCAGTTTCATCAGCACCGGATGCTCGGCCTTGCAGGCGACACACCAGGAGGCGAACACATTCACGAGAGAGACCGTGCCTGAGAGATCCCTGCTGGCGAGGCCAAGGGATCGCCCCTGTACAGGTGGCAAATCGAATTGCGGCACTTCTTTGTCGATCAGCGTTGAAGGAATCTCCGAGGGGGCGCGGCCCAACCCGACTAAGAGGACGACCGCAAGACTGAAGAAGGCGATCAAAGGTGCCAGAAACAGCGGTCGCCACCACCGGACTTTCTGGTCGCCAGCGGGTTGTTGCGGATCGACGGCTGGTCCGAGGGATTCTGGTCCACCAGCAGGTTGTGCCTCGATTGTCGGGACGTTTTTTATCATCTTCAGAACCATGCTTTCAGTCTGTCCCAGAAACTGGGTTCGCCATGCTCATGCGGGACCTGAATGTGGTTGACGAGTGCGTTGATGTAGACGACGAGATTTGTGGGATCGAACTGCAAACCGTGAAAGCGGGCGCGCAACCGTCCGTCTTGGTCGATGACATGCGTCACGACGCCATGCATTTGCATACCGTCTGCATCTTGCGTGAATTTGAGCCCGTAAGCCTCCGCGAGCTTTCGCGTGGCATCGTCAGATGCACCGTTTGGGGCGGTTAGAAATACCCAGTTTGTGGAGGTCAGGCTATGCGCCTTGCCGTAACTCCGTAGGACCTCCCCGGTATCGCGTTTGGGATCGGTTGTGATGGTGATGAACTCCACCTTGTCTTTCATTGGTGTCTGGTTGACCATCGATTGGATCTGCGCAATCCGTTCGGCGTGCAATGGGCAGACATCGGGACAGTTCGTGTAGATGAAATGCAGGACAACCACTTTTCCCCGAAAGTCAGCCCAGCGAACCAGATGGCCGTCTGCGTCCTGCAAGGTGAAGTCCGGCGTCGCGCTATCTACGGGCTGGAAATATTGCTCTGAGCTTTTCAGCTCCTCATTGAGCTCCTGGAGCGAGTGGGCGAGCGCTGGCGGCACGGTCGCCAGCACCAGCGCAGACGCCAGGGCAACGGGCAAAAGTGTTCTCATCCGGACCAATTCGGTCACTCGACCGCGTAGACTGTCGGCGCCTTACCATCTTTGGTGAAGGCGTAGATCTTGAACGGTTCGGCCTTGCTGCCCGGCATCCCAGGGGCACCCGTCGGCATGCCAGGTAAGGTGATGCCAGCGATAGCCGGGCGCTCCTTCAAGAGCTTCTGGACGACGTCAATCGGGACCAGCCCATCGATGACATAGCCGTCCACAAACATCGTGTGGCAGCCTTCAAGATTCTCCGGGACACTGGCATCCTGACTGATCTGCGCCAGATCATTCGTCGGCTTCAGTTCTACCTTGAATCCATTTTGCTCCAAATAGGCGGCGTAGCCTTCGCAACATGTGCATTGAGGGTTCTTATACAAGACCGCCGGAATGGCATCGGCCAAAGCGGGTAGGGGTGCTGTGAGCAATGTCACCAGGGCGCCAAAGCGAACGATTTTTTTCATCTAAGTCTCCTCGGTTGAGCGGCGTTAAAGGGTTAGGCAACGCGTAATACGGTCATCAGGCCGGACACTTGGTGATCCATGACGTGGCAGTGCAGCATCCAGTCACCGGGGTTGTCGGCCACGAAAGCACAGTCCACGGTTTCCTTGGGAGGTAGCAGAACGGTATCACTCCATTGGTGGTGCGGCACCGAAACGCCGTTGCGGCTCACTACCCGGAAGCTATGGCCATGTAAGTGCATGGGATGCCACCAGGCGGTCTGATTGCGCATAGTCAGGATGTAGCTTCTGCCACGCTGCAATGTCAGAAGCGGTTGCATGCCGGGCTGGCCATCGCCTGTCATCGACATCCCGTTAATCGCCCAGACGGCGCCGCCATCCATGCCGGGCATGGCCATGCCGTTCATGCCGCCCATGCCTGCCATCATCCCGCCGCCCATCATGCCGCCCTGCAGGACAATGTCGTGGCGCTCTGCGGCAGCCAGGTCAGGCTCAGGTGTTGGATTGCGCGGTAAGCGGAGCGGCGTGTCGAGCGGGTGTGCTCGAACCGGCGCGTCGTTGCTGTAAGATAGATATGTCAGCGTATAGGAGAGATCTTGGTAGAAATCGTCAGTGACCGCATAGCGCTGGCCGGGATCGCCCTGCATATCGATCATGACATCGATGCGCATGGCTGGGCCTAACAGAAGACGGCCACCGTCAGGCTCATGCGGTTCACAAGGCTGACCGTCAATCGCGACAATGACGGGGCGGTGGCCGTCAAAGCGGAGCGCCATGATTCGGGCAAGTGCTGCATTGAGCAGCCTTAAGCGCATGCGCTCACCGGCTCGCACAGGCTGATCCGCTGGCACGCTGCCATTGAGGGTGACGGTGTTTCCGACCCGACCGGCCATGCCAGCATCCATCATGTTCCCGAAACTGGTCGCCAACTCTCTGTTCGGCTTCAGCCGCCAGTCCGTCAGCATCCAGAGGATGTCGCGGTCGACGGCAACCGGTTCCGGCTCCTCGATAATCAGGGCTCCCGCGAGGCCCCTGCCAAGCTGTTGCAGGCTGTTTGCGTGGGGGTGGTACCAGAAGGTGCCTGCATCGGGCGGCGTGAACTCGTAGGTGAAGCTATCACCGGCCTTGATCGGCGGCTGTGTGAGGCCCGGAACACCATCCATGGCGTTCGGCAGCCGGATGCCGTGCCAATGGACGGTCGTGTCCTGATCCAGTTTGTTTGTAACAATAACACGCAGAGGCTCGCTTTGCCGGGCGCGCAGGACCGGGCCAGGAATCTGCCTGTTGTAATTCCAGACGTCGGTAAGCTCTTGGCCGAGACCAAACAGGTGCGCCTGTCCCGGAGCTGGTGTGATCTGGTACTCCGTCGCCGCAGCCGCCCAGGCCTGACGGCCCGATCCGGCCGCGGCCAAAACCATACCGCCCCCGGCTCGAAGCAGGGTCCGGCGCGAAAGTCGGAAATCGAATTCACGAGTCACAATTGGACCCTTCGGAAATCGCCATGGATGAGGGAACGCACGGCCTCTCTTGGCCATAATGGCGAAGAGGCGTAACGGGTGAGCAGGTAGAGCTCACGCGCGTTCCAGCGATCAGCACATAGCCGATTTCTCGGCTATCACTGCATCAAGCGAGGTCGATGGATTTAGGCGGGAAAGGTTCTGGTGCTGTCAGGCGGCCCGAAAGAAGTGGGGGCGCAGGAGGAGTCACGCGGTCAACCGTGAAACCATAGGCCACAGGCAGGCCTTCTGGCAGCAGAGCGGCGACGGAGGTAGCGCAGATCGACCCGCAGGTCATCATTTTGGCGCTACCGCTATCCTTGCCGCAGGCATGACAATCGCTGGGTCCAGCGGCACCCATATCGACCGCCATCGCCATGGTATCGGGCATAGCCTTGCTGGCAATGCCCTCAGCTTGAAGCAACTGCAGGCTCATGCCGAGGGCGACGAGCGCGCTCAGCACGAAAGAAAAAACCTGGCGGACAGTTTTGCGCTTCATGGGCATCTAGGATGGCCAGTTTGGGCGCGGAATTCAAGTTGGAAAGCGGGGTTGCGACCTTTGGGCAGCGGTCGTAGCCATCCCACGTGGCAAGCTCTATCAGGTAACTCTTGGTACCGGTCGCAACTCTCCGCCAGGGCTAAATGGCGCAGCCCCGCTGGGTCATCTGGATGTTCCTCGGCATGAATTCGGCTAGTTTGATCGCCGTATTAACATTACGCTGCCAGCCGGTCAGCGTCGAAAACTGCGGGCCGAGTATCAGGCGCGGATCGGCGTCGTGCCAGATGACTCCTTCGAAGAGGGCCAAATGGAGCGCCGTCTTCGCATATTGCGCTGGGAACCAGTGGCTATTGGCGACAAGGGCAAGCCAGTAGAGGTCGTCTACGGATAGCCCCTGCGATGCACCCAGTTCGAGCAAGCCAAGGAGAGCGGAGCCATGGTTGCAGTCTTGCAGAAGGGTTGAGTTGTCGCAGCAGGGTCGAAATGTCGTGGTGGCAACCTGTCGTACTCTCTCTTCCTGCTCATCGGTCAATTGAAGTGCGGCGACCTTGTTGAAATAGGCTGCGCCATTTTCTTCATGCCCCAATGTCCATCCGGCCGTGCTCGCGAGATTCGGGAGGTTCGACGTATTCACCGGACTCGTTTCGTTGAATTTGGTCTTGGTCGATAACCCAATAGGCCAGAGCAGATTCAAAAGATGAGGGGCTGTTTCGAGGCTGAAGACGATTGGTTCAGATGAGGGCTTGACCAAAAGCCCTTCGAGCCAAGCTGGGGCACCGCCACTCGTCCCATAATTGGCTCGCAGCTTGCCCGGATCGAGGGCGCCACCAGCAATGACCTTCTGCAGAGAATCACGGAAGGCCACTTGCGTCTTAACCCCGCGGGTCGGCACCATCTGCTTGAGTACATCTTGATAGCGTAGAAAGGGGTCTGGAAGGAAACGCTGCCGGACGTAGAAAGCTCCAGCAGTTACCAGGCCGCCAATGCCAAAGGAGGCGGTGAGAGCAAGGGCGAAATATCGACGCGTGATGAATAAGTTCTTCCCGTCATGGCGTGGCCGATTCGCTTCGTCATTTGGTAAAGGGTCTGCCATAGCCGATCCTCGCTTATCTAATGCGAACCAACGCTCTGTGGCCGGGGTTGGCCTCAACATGATGGCGGTCTGAGAATAAAAGCAAACCCCTCCGAAGGCAAAGGTCAGGCGGCGTCATTACCTCTCTTTTTCCTACCTATGATCATCCGAATGACCATTTGATGAAGTCGCAGGCATCGTTGGTTGCGATGCCCCCGCAACCAGTTCCAAATCGAGAGCGTCTAACGGAATGCTCCTGAGTGCCAAATAGAGTCCGCTCGAATTAATTCCAGCGAACATGAAAGTAAGCGAGTCCCTCAATATTCATCCTTAAGCAGGGCTGCCCTTCAGTCGAAATGTGGCGCGAACGTATGCGGGACGGCCGGGCGGATATTTGGTTCGCCAGCGTCACGTCATGCCACGCAGCAAACCGTCCTTCGCTGTCCAGTAATCTGGCAATGCTACCTAAGCTCTTGAAAAGAAAAGGCCCCCGTTTTTCATCGGGGGCAAGTTAAACAGGGAGACTTTACGTCTGGAAGAAGTCATCGGAGGGTTATTGCTCGCGCGATACCTTTGCTGCTTTGTCGATTGCCTCTTTATGATCTTCGATCATTTGTTGAAGGTTTTGATATCGAAGTCGGTAAAGGCGAGTGTCTCCTGATTTCCGATGCCATAGATCCAGAGTAAACCGTCTTCGGGGATAGCGAGGCAAAATCACTGATTGGTAAGAAGGCGCTAAGGCTGAACCACCACCGCGCAGCTTTGCACGGGATCCAGGGGAAGATGGCGATCTACGCGATCGTCTGACAAAGCGAGAGGTAGCCCTGCCCGCAATTTTTTACCCAGAAACGTGGCCTGATTACGGGAGAGACGGCAACAAAGTGATATTGTCCTTTGCGGGTCGTTGCCACTATGCCGGCTGTTCCTGAAAGGTTCATGCTCGCCAAAGTGTTAACAAAAAAATCCCGGTCAATATTCTTCGTCCAAGCAGCCAGTTGCCCGCGCTGAACGACAATTACCTGTACCAGAAAAATTTCACCCAGGATGTAACGCTTCAACTCCACCGAGCGAAAGCTACTGAAAGAAGTAGGCTCGCGAACGACTTTCTCACACGAAGCGTTTCAAGGCAGCTAAGATGAAGGGCTCCTTGCCTCGGGCAGCGCGCCGGCA
>Ga0255336_102213_pt1 | contig 10464 bp, 8 predicted proteins | sample MeOH1_35cm_T3_17_FD_189102 | JGI IMG/M metagenome (GOLD analysis project Ga0255336, IMG submission 189102) | Sandy soil microbial communities from University of British Columbia, Vancouver, Canada - MeOH1_35cm_T3_179 | ecosystem: Engineered > Artificial ecosystem > Sand microcosm > Unclassified ...
GCGCAAGGCGCGGGTGAGCGAGGGCAGGAGCACGACGCCGATTGCCGAGCCGATCAGCGCCAGTGGCAACTGATAAAGGCGGTCGGCGTAATAGAGATAGGAGACGGCGCCGGGGATGAGTGTCGCCAGGATGGTGGCGATCGCCATGTTGATCTGGTTAAGGCCGCCGCCGATCAGGCCAGGCACCATCAGTTTCATCATGCGCCGGACTTCCGGCGTCAGATGCGGCCAGCGCAGGCCGAGCTGCATGCCGGCCCGGCGGCAGGAGATCAGCAGCCAGAGGAACTGCAGGATGCCGGCAAGGGTGACGGCAATGGAGAGGATGAGGCCGGCCTGCTCGTCGGACGTGGTGGGAATGAGTAAGGTGCCGATCAAGGTCACGTTCAGCATGATCGGTGCGGCGGCCGGCGCGGTGAAACGGTGCAGCGAGTTGAGGATGCCGCCCTGCAAAGCACCGAGCGACATGAAGAGCAGGTAGGGGAAGGTGATGCTGGTCAGCAGAATGGCGATGCGGAACTTTTCCGGGAATTCGTGGAAGCCCGGCGCGAAGACCCGCATCAGCCAGGGCATGGTCAGTTCGGCGCCGATGGTGACGCAGATCAGGATGATCAGCAGCACCGACATCACGCGCTCGGCGAACAGCTTGGCGCCGGCCTCGCCCTCCTCTTCGATGCGGCGTGCGAACATCGGCACGAAGGCGGAATTGAAGGCGCCTTCGGCGAACATCTGGCGAAAGAGATTGGGCAGCCGCATGGCGACAAAGAAAGCTTCCGCGACGGGACCGGTGCCCAATTGATGCGCGATCATGGTCTCGCGCAGGAAACCGAGCAGGCGGCTGGTCAGAGTGAGGCCACCGACGGTCGCCACGGATTTTAAGCTGAACATGTGTCTAATCTGGCATGCGCTGTGTCATTGGTCCTGCAAGGAACAACATTGGCGGCCCGATGTCCAGGCCGCGTGTCCAGATCGGCTGAAGTCGGATGCGCTTGAAATCCTGGAACTATTCGGGTCCGGTAAGGAGGCGCAGGCAGCGGATTACACGCACCTGACACCGCCTGTTAGCTAGGGCATTCATCCTGTGGAATCTGGCAAAATTGTGGTTATAGTGCCGCCGCGTTAGAGGCCGCGGACGGCCCCGGCACAATAAGGGAATCAGCGTAAATGACGGCTCTGGTGACGGGTGCCGCCGGCTTTGTCGGCTCCGCCGTGGTACGACAGCTCCTTGAGCGGGGCGAAACCGTGCGCGCTTTCGTCCGTCCCAGCAGTGATCTGCGCAATCTCAGCGACCTCAAAATCGAGATCCTGCGGGGCGACCTGACCGACCGCCGGTCGATCGACCAGGCGATCCAGGGCTGTGACAGTCTGTTCCATGTGGCGGCGGATTATCGCCTTTGGGTGCCCAATCCGGCGGCCATGTTCGCAGCCAATGTCGAGGGCACCCGCCAGATGATGCTGGCGGCGGGCGAGGCCGGGGTAAAGCGCATCGTCTATACCAGCAGCGTTGCCACCTTGGGCCTGCTGCCGGAAGGTGCTGCGGCCGACGAGGATACGCTGGCGACCCCGGCCGATATGATCGGCCCCTATAAGCAGTCGAAGTTCGAGGCCGAAAAGGTGGTCAAGCAGATGATCGCCGCGGCCGGCCTGCCGGCCGTCATTGTGCATCCGTCGACGCCGATCGGGCCGCGCGATCTCAAGCCCACCCCGACCGGCAAGATCGTGGTCGACGCGGCTTCCGGCCGCATGCCGGGCTTCGTCGATACCGGCCTCAATGTCGTGCATGTCGACGATGTCGCCATCGGCCATCTGCAGGCTTTCGAGCATGGCAGGATCGGCGAGCGCTTCATTCTCGGCAGCGAGAATCTGACGCTGGCGGAAATCCTGGCGATCGTCGCGCGGCTCTGCAATCGCCGGCCGCCCAGCTTGCGCATTCCCCATGACGTGGTGATGCCGATCGCCGGCCTGGCCGAGATCTGGGCCAGGCTGACCGGCAAGGAGCCCTTCGCCACGCGCGACGGCGTGCGCCTCGCACGCAAGAAGATGTTCTTCACCTGCGATCGCGCGATCCGCCAGCTCGGCTATCAGCCGCGCCCGGCGGAGGCCGCCATTGCCGATGCGGTGCAATGGTTCGCCGCCAATGGCTATCTGCGGTGAACGCTCGTCGGTGAGGTGCTGGCCGGTGAAATCGGTTCGAAAATGAACCTGCGTGCCGTCATCAGCCTGCTGGTCGGTTTCGCCGTCTTCGTCACCATTCTCGCCCTTCAGGACCTGCCGGCGATCCGGCGCGCGATGCACATGCGCAAGTTTCTCAGATGGGCGGTAGAAGCAGGCTGGCAACAGCCTGTTGGTCAACTCATCAGCGCTGCAAGAGTGACGCAGGTCGCAATCAGAAGCCTTATTCTGCCGCGGGCTTCCGGCTTTCCTGTGGCTGGCTTGGCTGAGTGGGATGTCCGGTGATGTGGTGTCCTGTCACCAAGGCACCGGCCTCTGGCGACAAGCTGGCAAAGGTCAGTGACGATAGGGCGCCGACCAGAGCGACGATCAGGAAAGAGATCATGAAGCTGCCGGGACCGATCTGGCCGGCATCGCGCCATACAACCGTCAGATGCAGCGAGAGCGCGCCCACGGCGACACCGAAGCTGAGCGACAATTGCTGGGCGATACTGGAAAAGCTGGTCGCCTGACTGAGCTGCGGCCGGGGAATGTCGGCCAGGGTCAGGGCGTTGATGCCGGTGAATTGCAGCGAACGGAAGAAGCCGCCGGTGAGCAGGATGGCGAGGATCAGCAGGCCCGGCGTGGTCGGCCGGAAGAACGCCATCATGAAAATGAACAGGCTGGAGAGAACGGCATTGACCAGCAGCACTTGACGGAAGCCGAAGCGGCGCAGAATTGGGCCGGCCGTCAACTTCATCAGCATGGCGCCGGCCGCCGAGGCAAAGGTCAGGCAGCCGGACTGGAAGGCGCTGAGGCCGAAGCCGAGCTGCAGCATCAGCGGCAGCAGGAAGGGCATGGCACCGATGGCGATACGGAACAGGAAGCCGCCGACGATGCCGGTGCGGAAGGTATCGATCCGCATCAGTTTGAGATTGATCACCGGGTTCTGGACGCGCCGGGCGTGCCACACGAACAGCGCCAAAGCGATGAAGCCGCCAGCCAGCAGGATGAAGATGATGCTGTTGGGCACGATGCCGCGGCCGATCGATTCCATGCCGAACATGACGCCGGCAAAACCGGTGCCGCAAAAGAGAAAGCCGACAAAATCGAATGGTTGGCGCTCGACCTCGGCGGTGTCGCGGATGAACAGGCTGACCAGGATGACGCCGATGATGCCGATCGGGATATTGATCCAGAAGATCCAGCGCCAGGACGCATAGGTGACGAGAAAGCCGCCAACCGGCGGCCCCACCACAGGTCCGATCAAGGCTGGGAAGGTGAGGAAGGCCATGGCCCGCACCAGTTCATGGCGCTCCACTGTCCGCGTCAGCACCAGCCGCCCGACCGGCACCATCATGGCGCCGCCGGCGCCCTGCAGCAAACGCGCGCCGACAAAGCCGAACAGGCCCTGGCTGAGGCCGCACAGGATCGAGCCCAGGAGAAAGACGCCGATGGCGGTGCGAAAGACGTGGCGTGCCCCCCAGCGATCGGCGAACCAGCCGCTGATCGGGATGAAGACGGCCAAACTCAGCAGATAGGTGGTGATGGCGAGGTTGAGATGCAGCGGATTGGTGCCGAAGGAGCGCGCGATCGACGGCAGAGCCGTCGCCAGGACCGTGGAGTCCAGGTTTTCCATGAAAAGCGCGGTCGCAATGATCATCGGCACCAGGACGGTGCGGCGGGAATCAGACGTCATGAGAAATTAGCTTCCAGGTTGGCGCAATTATAACGATGGCATCCGCCATGACCTGTGCAATTCTCCAGACTGAGCCATGACAAATGTCCTGACCCGGATAGCGGCATCCTGGCGGTGTCGCTAATGAATTGATATTGCTATAAAAAGTTGATTTTGCTATGTACTCCCGCAACACCGACGGGCGGCGGTGGTGATAGGTCGGTGATTTCTGTGGCGTTGTCAGGTAACTGTCAGCCGATGATCGTCTTGTCGCCTGGCCGGCATATGGACCGGCAGGGTAGAGGGACGGGAAGAGCATGACTGAGCAGGCCGATCTGGCGCCGGCATCAATATCAGACGGGCGGGCCGACGATATCGCCGGCACGGCGCGGCGCGAGTCGACGTCTCGAGAGCCATTGGGTGATCGTGCCCGGCGCATCTTCGTCGAATGGCCGATCAACTCCACCCGCCTCGATCCGGGTCACCCTTGGGCGCATATATGGATCGCGCCTTTTCTGATCGATGTGATGCGATTGCTGATCTGGTGGTGGCAGACCGCGGGCCGGGTGAAGAAATTCGCCGGCTTCTCCCGCTGGTACCAGTTCTTCGATATCATCCACATGACCTGGCCGCATCGTTTCCATGGCCAGATCTACTACATGTTCGAAATGTATCGGCCGGAAGAGAAGGCGCGGCGCGGCGAGTATCTGACACGCTGGGAAACCAAGAACGGTCTCATCCGCCTGCTGCGCCAGCAATTCGTCGACAAATCGGCACCGCGCTCCAATATGCGCGACAAAGTGGCCTTCACGGAAACACTGCTGAAGCATGGCCTGCCCGGCATTCCGATCATCGCCTCATTCAACAAGGGCCAGTCGGTGCCGGCGGAGATCGATCCGGCTTCGCTGCGCCAGGATCTCTTCACCAAATTGCGTGCCTCCAAGGGGGCCGAGGGAGCAGGGCTGATCCGTTATCTTGGCGAGGATCGCTATCGCTATGACGGCAAGGAATTCGATCGCGCCGGGTTATTGCGACAACTGGCGAAGCAGTCGGAACGCGCGAATCTCATTCTGCTGCCGCGTCTCACCAATCATCCTGAGATTGCCGGCCTCAGCGTCGAGACGTTGATGGCGGTTCGCACTTTCTCCATGCTCAATGAGCGGGGCGAGCCGGAAGTGGTCTTCGCCATGCTGCGCGTCCTCGGCAAGCTGGAGCCGAGCTGGCATTCGCGGGTGGAATGGGCGGCCCCGGTCGATCTCGAGACCGGCGAACTCGGCCTCCTGGCCGGCGACGTGCCGGAGGAATTCACCCGGCGTTACACGCATCATCCCATCACCGGCCATCCGGTACAGGGTGTCATTCTCCCCTATTGGAATGAGATCAAGGCGACGGCCCTGGCGGTGCATCGCCAACTGACCATGGATCGTTACGTCGTCGGCTGGGACATCGCTGTCACGCCCACGGGCCCGCGCATTCTCGAGGGCAATGTGCTGCCGGATGTCACCTTCCCCCAGCGCGTCGGCCACAAGCCCTTCGGCCAGACCCGTTATGGCGAGATCCTGCATTACCATCTCGACCGGCTGGAAGAGCGGATGCGGGAGCGCAAGGCCAAGGCAGGGCAATAGGGACCGCGTGAAGGCCGCTAGGTGCGCGGCGCTACCGTTCCGAAGCGATTCGCATCCGGCAGCCATTCGACCACGATCAGCAGGCAGCCGGTCTCGCTGCGGGTGAAATGCTCCGTGTCGGGGGCGAAGCTGATGAAATCGCCGGCCCGCAGCACCGTGCCATCGCTCTCGATCGCCTCGCCGTCGACGACGAAGAATTCCTCGTAACGCGGATGGCGATGCGGCGTGGTGACGGCGCCGGGCAGCATCTGGAAATAATAGCTACCGCAGCCGGTCGCGCGATCATAGCGGATCGGCAGCCAGCGGATCAGGCGCAACTGTTCCGGCCCTTCGAGATCGTAGGCCTGCAAGGGCAGTGAATCGACGTGGCTGATATGGCGCTGTTCCATGCTCTTCTCCCCTGCCGCCTTCTTTTTCTGGCTGACCCGGCCATCCTAAAGGAAAGCCATGGCCGGAGGAAAGTAGGGGAGGAAAAGCGGATGCTGCTTCTACCTTAATGCGCTTCACCTGTGACGACGCCTTTCGGCAGCCGCAGCAGTGGTACCAGCAGGAGGGCGCCGAAGAAGATCAGGGCCATGACCAGCGAGATATCGGCGAAGCTCAGCACCTCGGCCTCACGCAGCACGACGCGGGAGAGGGCCTTTAGTGCCATCTGATCGCCGCCGACGCTGGCACGGCCATCCATCGTCTGGCCCATCTGGTTCAAGAAGGCGACGACATTGCCATTGGCGCTGGTCATGTTGTCAACCAGGCGCGACCAATGCAGGTTCAGCCGTTCCGTCATCATGTAGTTGATGCCGGCAAGGCCGATGGCGCCGCCGAGATTGCGCATCAGGTTATAGAGGCCGCTGGCATTCTTGAGGCGTGCCTTCGGCAGCGTACCCAGCGCCGCCATATTGACCGGCATGAACAGGAACATCAGGGCAAAGCCGCGCACCGCCTGCGGCAAGAAGAACTCCCAATAGCCCCAATCCGAGGTGAGGAAGTGCTGCAGGTAGACGCCACCGCCAAACATGGCAAGACCGAAGCAGAGCACCAGCCGGGGATCGAAAACACGTGACAGCCGACCGGCGACCGGTGCCGAGGCGAACTGGAAGACACCGGCCACGAACATGATGATGCCGATCTGCATCGGCTTGTAGCCGCGCACCTGGGCGAGGAAGAGCGGGATTAGATAGACCGAGCCATAGAGGCCGATGCCGATCACGAAACTGAAAAGGCAGCCGAGGGCGAAATTGCGGTCGGTGAAGGCGCGCAGATCGACGATCGGCTCGGCGTAGTTCAGCACCCGCCAGATGAAGAGCAGGGCTGAGATGGCGGAGATGGCGGTGCAAAGCTGGATGGTTTCGTCGCCGAACCAGTCGAGCCGTGTGCCTTCCTCCAGCACATATTCGAGGCAGCCGAGGAACAGCGCCATCAGGATCAGGCCGGGGATGTCCATCACCTTCAAGAGGTTCCAGTGCGGCTTGTCGAAATCGACCAGGGTCCAGACCATGATGGTGACCAGGATGCCGGGTGCCAGATTGATCAGGAACAGCCAGTGCCAGGACATCTGGTCGGTGATCCAGCCACCGATGGTCGGGCCCAGGGTCGGGGCCATGGTGGCGACGAGGCCGGTCAGCACCGAGAGGCCGGCGCGGCGCTGCGGCGGGAAAACCGAAAAGGTGGTGGCGAAAACCGTCGGGATCATCGCGCCGCCGAGGAAGCCCTGCACGGCGCGGAAGATGATCATGGAATTGATGTCCCAGGCGAAGGCGCAGAGCATGCTGCTGAGGGTGAAGCCGGCCGCCGACAGGGTGAAGATGAGGCGCGTGGAAAAGGCACGCGAGAGATAGCCGGAAAGCGGGATCATCACCACTTCGGCGATCAGATAGGAGGTCTGCACCCAGCTGATCTCATCGGAGCTGGCGGCCAGGCCGGCCTGGATCTCGTTGAGCGAGCTGGAGACGATCTGGATATCGAGAATCGCCATGAACATGCCGACGACCATGACGAAAAAGCCGACCCAGTCGCGGGTCGTCAGTTCACGCTGTGCCGGGGCTGTCGGCGCGACATTGGCGGCGGCATCGCCCTGCGCCTGATCGCCATTTGCTGGCTCCAGCGCGGGATTGTCATTGGCCAGCGGCTCATCCGCCACAGGCAAATCAATGATCTTGGCGGCAGATTTCATTGCCGTTCCCCTGCAGCACAATATTGGATGGCGATCGCGGCCGGCATCGGATAATAGCCGCGATCGTGCGGGATCAGTTGCCCGCCGGCTTCGCGGCCGGTGCCGCACTCGTATCGATGCCGGCCTCGACCGGGCTTGCCTGGGCCGAGCCGAACAGGCTGCCCGACTGGCTGATCAGCGTCTGGTTGCTGCTGCCGGCACTCTTGGTGTCGACCTTGGCTTCGACCGAGAGACCGGGGCGCAGCATGCCATGCAGCGCATTGTTGCTGCCGACCTTGATGCGGACCGGCAAGCGCTGCACGATCTTGGTGAAGTTGCCGGTGGCATTTTCCGGTGGCAACAGGCTGAACAGCGCACCGCTCGCCGGGGCGAAGCTTTCGACTTCACCGATCAGCGGCGTGTCGGGATAGGCGTCGACGTCGATCTCGACCTTCTGGCCCGGCTTCATATGGGTAAGCTGGGTTTCCTTGAAATTCGCCACCACATAGACATTGGTCGGCACCAGCGACAGAAGCTGGGTGCCCGACTTGATATAGTGACCGACGCGCACACCGCGATTGCCGACCACGCCATCGATCGGCGCGCGGATCACGGTCTTGTCGAGGTCATTGGCGGCGAGCTCGGCTTCGGCGGCGCTCTCATTGACCTTGGCCTCCGCTTCCTTCTGCTGCGCCTGGATGACGACCAGCTGCGCCTGCTCCGCGTTGATGGCGGCGGCACTGCGGATCACATCGGCCTTGCCCTTGGTGAGGGTCGCTTCCGTGTCGTCATATTCCTGATGCGAGATCACCTTGTCGGTCACCAGCTTGGCATAGCGGTCGAACTGCTGCTGCGCGCGCCGGGCTTCGGCATTGGCGGCTTCCAGCTGCGCCTGGGCCTGGGCAATGCGGGTCTGCTGATAGGCGATCTGGCTCTGCAGGGTACCGAGATTGGCCTTGGCGGTCTGCAAGGCGGCATTGGCCTGGTCGACGCGGGCCTTGAAATCGCGGTCATCGATCCTGACCAGCACGTCGCCGGCCTTCACCGCCTGATTGTCGCCGACCAGGACATCGGCCACATAGCCGTCGATCTGCGGCGCGATCGCCGAAATATCGCCTTGGACATAGGCATTGTCGGTCGCTTCCTGGAACCGACCCTCGGTCCACCACCAGTGGCCGCCGACGGCACCGCCGGCGATGGCGGCGAGGGCGACAATACTCAGGGCTACACGCTTGGCGCTGGGCATGGTTCTTGACCTAATCTCTCGGGTTACCTAGTCAAAGGATGCGATGGTGGCCGGCCTAAAACTGGCAGCAGCCTGGGTGAACGAAGAAACTAAACCGTCCAGTTCAATCTTTGTCTTGACATGCCCTGCAATTCGGCTCATGTCAAGGCGAAACTGAACCGTTCAGTTCAAATTGCTGTTTTGGCTGCTACCGACCATCCCATGGACCGAGGGAGGCATGATTGACCGCGATAAAGAATTCCAACGCCGCCGAGGCTGTCACGCCACCCGCCACGGGTGATGGTGTGGGAAAATTATCCCAAGGCACAGCTTCGCAGAGTCCGAAGGCGATGGCGATCATGCAGGCGGCCAAGGCGCTGTTCCTGGAACACGGTTTCGGTGCGGTCAGCATGGACCAGATCGCCCGCCAGGCGGCGGTCTCCAAGGCCACGGTCTATGCGCATTTCACCAGCAAGGAAAAACTCTTCGCCGAAATGGTGTTCGGTGCCTGCACTTCGAGCTGGAACGGCGAGATGCCGCAGCTGACGGCGGATAGTGATATTATCGCCAAGCTGGAAGAGACGCTGCGTTACGTCATGGAGCATCTGCTGTCGCCGGAGCCGCTCTCGGTCTATCGCATCATCATGGCGGAGGGACCGCGCTTTCCGGAACTGCCCAAGGCCTTCTTCGGCAACGGCCCCCTGCCGATGATCCGCAAGCTCAACGACTTCTTCGAGCAGGCCAATAAATTCGGCCTCCTGGATGTGCCGAATCCCCGCGTGGCGGCGGAGCAGGCGATCTGGCTGGTGCGCGGGCCGATCGGCATCCGGCGTCTCCTGGATATGGATGTGCCGGCCGACTTCCCGGGGGAAGATGATTATCTCCAGGGCGCCGTGCAGATGATCTATCGCAGCTTCAAGCCGGCCGGCCGGTAATCAGGGCCAGCGACAGTCAAATCGGCCCGTGCTCACGCTATCGACGATCACATTGGCGACGGCATCCGCCGATAGCGATTGAGAATGAGCTGGTCCTTGCGTGGCCCGCTGACCTGCCAGCGCGACAGCCAGCAAACATCATCCACAAGACGGAAACGCCCGCGATAGAGATCGGCAGCGCAGAGATGCGCGACGGCCATGTCGCCGCCGGAGAGGTCAAGCGCGTGGAACAGCCTGCCGTCGCGGAAACGGACGACCAATGTGCCGACCGCGTCGATATCCCAGCGATACGACTGGCTCGCCCGTCCCTCATAGCTGCCAAAGCGCATCGAACCCGTTTCGTCGTAATCGAAACCCTGCAGGTCTGGTCGCAAAATCGCTTCGCCGTCGAAATGGCCCGTGAGACCGGCGCGGCGATCGATGATCCGGCGCGTCAACGACCAGGTGCCGGCGAAATAGTGTCGGACGGCGCCGGGGTCGCTCAGGTGCTGCGTCGCGATTGCAGGCTTGGTCACGTGGCTGAGCCGGTTACGGGATTGGTGCCGGGCTCTTCCCCGGCCGGCCGCATGGCGTCCCACAGGCTCTTGTCGAAGGTCTTGCTGCCGATATGCGACAGCCGGATATCGGGATCGACCCAGACATCGCCGCCGATTGCCCGCCAGCGATCGCAGAAGGTGAAATCCTCGCCGCAGAAACGACCATTG
>Ga0255336_102214_pt1 | contig 10458 bp, 7 predicted proteins | sample MeOH1_35cm_T3_17_FD_189102 | JGI IMG/M metagenome (GOLD analysis project Ga0255336, IMG submission 189102) | Sandy soil microbial communities from University of British Columbia, Vancouver, Canada - MeOH1_35cm_T3_179 | ecosystem: Engineered > Artificial ecosystem > Sand microcosm > Unclassified ...
TCATCGACAGCCCGCTCGACAACAGCGGCACGCTCTGGGCCAATGGCGGCAATGTCACCGTCAATGGCGATGTCGGCGGCAGCGGCCACGCCCAGATCAGCGGTACCGCGATGCTCGATTTCGGCGGCATCACCCAGCAGGATATCAACCTCGACGGTGACGCGGTCGGTACCGTGAAGCTCGACCAGTCGGCGAGCTTCAAGGGCACCGTCTCCGGCCTCGATGCCAATGACGTGCTCGATCTTGGCGATGTCGTCTTCGGCGGCGGCACCAATGTCAGCTACACGGCGAACGAAGCCGGCACTGGCGGCGTGCTCTCGGTGACCGACGGCACCCATACGGCGCAGATCGGCCTCAGCGGCCAATATGCGGCGGCCGGCTTCCAGGCCGGCGGCGACCACGATCTCGGCACCACCATCACCTATCATCCGGAGCTGGTGACTGCCTGATGCGATAGGCGATATCGAACGGACTTCACACTGGCCTTCTCCCGCATGGGAGGGGGCCAGGTGAGGGGGCCTTCACGCCGGCCTTGACCCCCGCGCCGCGACTCTTCACCATTTTCCCTTGATTTGGGATTTGATGGAGACGGCGATGAACAAGCTTGGCGTACATGCTCTGGTCTGGGTCGGCGGCTGGAGCCATGACGAATGCACCAAGGCGGTCGAGCAGACGGCGGCCCTCGGCTATGACATCATCGAGATCGCGGCCCTCGACCCGAAATCCATCGATCCCAAGTTCACCCGGCAGGCGGTCGAGCGCAACAAGCTCGGCATCACCATGTCGCTCGGTCTCGATGATGCCTGCGATATTTCCAGTACCGATCCGGACAAGGTGAAGCGAGGCGAGCAGCGCCTCAAGGACGCTCTGGCGGTTGGCCGCGACATCGGTGTCACGCATATGTGCGGCATTCTCTATTCCGGCTTCCAGAAATATGCCGTGCCGCCGACCGAGAAGGGCATGGCGCATTCGGTCGCAGTGCTGCAGCGCCTCGCCACCGAGGCGGCCAGGAGCGATATCACCATCGGGCTTGAAGTAGTGAACCGCTATGAGAGCAATGTGCTGAACACGGCGGCCCAGGCTGTCGAGTTCTGCAAGCGCATCGGCGCCGCCAACTGCAAGGTCCATCTCGACACCTATCACATGAATATCGAGGAGGCCGATATCGAGGCGGCGATCCGGCAGACCGGCGACTATCTCGGCTATTTCCATATCGGCGAGAGCAATCGCGGCTATCTCGGCGCCGGTTCGATCGATTTCGACAAGATCTTCCGCGGCCTGGCACAGGTCGGCTATACTGGCCCGATCACGTTTGAATCCTTCTCTTCCGCCGTGGTCAACCAGCAGCTTTCCGGCATCCTGGCGATCTGGCGCAATCTCTGGGACGATGGTTTCGACCTTGCGCGCCATGCCAAAGCCTTTATCGAAGCCAATCTGCGTTCCGCCCATGAAGCCCATGCCCGCAGCCAGAAGGGATTCGGCTGAGCGGGTGGAGAGCGGCATCGGGCGCGGGGTTTCTGCGGCCGCGGAGATTACCGATTGGCAGCAGGTTTGAGCATGGCGGGTCCCACCTATCTCGGTCTCGATCTCGGGACCTCGGCTTTGAAGGCGCTCCTGGTCGACGACATGCAACGGGTGCTGGCGACGTCCAGTGTGACGATTGCCACGTCGCGCCCGCAGCCATTGTGGTCCGAGCAGGCGCCGGACGACTGGTGGCGGGCGGCGGAGCAGGCCGTGGCCGCGCTGCGGCGCCAGGATGACGACGCCTTTCGTCGCCTGGCGGCGATCGGTCTCTCGGGACAGATGCATGGGGCCGTCGCCATCGGTCGCGACGGCCGGCCGCTGCGGCCGGCCATCCTGTGGAATGACGGGCGCGCGACGCAGGAATGCGATGAACTCCATGCCGCCGTGCCGGATCTCGCCGCTTTGGCCGGCGCCCAGGCGGTGCCGGGTTACACCGCACCGAAAATGCTGTGGCTGCGGAAGCATGAGCCGGCGGTCTTCTCCGGCCTGCACAAACTGCTTTTGCCGAAGGACTATCTGCGCCTGAAACTGACTGGCGATTACGCCACGGATTGTTGCGATGCCGCCGGCGCCTTGCTGCTGGATGAGGCGGGACGGTGTTGGTCGCCGGTGCTCGCCGCCGCCAGTGGCCTGCGGCTCGATCAGCTGCCGCATCTCGCGGAGGGTTCCGAGGCGACAGGCGTGCTGCGGGCGGAGATCGCCGATGCCTGGGGGCTTGGCGGCAAGCGCATTGTCGTCGCGGCCGGTGCCGGCGATGCGGCGGCGGGGGCCATCGGCATCGGCGCCGTGGGTGGCGCGGCGGAGGATGCCTATATCGCGCTGGGGACGGCGGCGCAGGTCTTTGCCGCTATGCCGGCCTATCGCGCGGCGCCGACCACTTTGCTGCAATGCTATGCGCATGCGTTGCCGTCGCGCTGGTTCCAGGCGGGCGCGGTTCTGAACGGTGCCAGTTGCGTTGGCTGGGCGGCACGGCTTCTGGGTTGCGATGATATCGCGGCGCTGCTGCAGCGAACGGAGAAAGCCTATCGCGGGCCGGGCGATCTCCTGTTCCTGCCTTATCTCGTCGGCGAGCGTCTGCCGCATAACGACCCGCAGGCGCGTGGTGTCCTCTTCGGCCTCGATCCGGAAACCAGCCAGACGGCCGTCATGCAAGCGGTGCTGGAAGGCGTCGCCTTCACCCTGCATGAGGCGCATCGCATCCTCGCCGAGGCCGGCACGGCGATCACCCAGGCCGCCGTGGTCGGTGGCGGAGCACAGAGCCGCTTCTGGACCAGGCTCATCGCCGATATCCTCGGCCTCGACCTCATCCGCTTTGTCGATGGCGAAACCGGTCCTGCTTTCGGTGCCGCGCGCCTGGCGCGGCTCGCCGTGACGGGCGAGGCGGTTGCTGATGTTTGCCGTAAGCCGGAAGTGCTCGATATCACCCGGCCTGATCCGCAGCGGCATGCGCAATATCGCTCGAGCCTGGAGCGTTTCACGGCCCTCTACCAGGCGCTGAAACCGGAATTCCGGCGCGCCGCGCTTATGCCGGATTGACCGCGTCACCCATCAACCACGATATCGGCCGGCCTGACAAACGGGGGGAACTTCGCCACCTGGCTGTCATTCCACTGTTATAGGCGTGAGATGCTGTGCATCAGCTGATGCGCATCAACAGATGGAGACGGCCATGGCTCTCGAATTGCGCCGCATGCCGGTGCCGGATCAACGCGCGTATCGTCGCCGAGAGCCTGGCTTGTGGGCAGTCTGTCAGCAAGACGGCGCGACGACACGGTCTGTCGACCTCCCAGTTATCCGCCTGGCGGCGCCAGGCCTGGGAACAGGCGGGCGACGGAGCAGCGATAAATCCGGTCAGCAAATGCAAGTTCGCAGTAACGGAGGTAGCAGATATTTGCGTCCTCTAAAGCGATTCAGAGGACATCAAGAGTACCTGACCGTCCCAGAACTTGCTGTCGTGTATGCTTGTCCGCCGAGCGAGAACACTGTTGGGAATGAGGCCGATAAGGCTATCGCGAGGTGTATTGGCGTCTGGCTTCACCGCAGTGATTGTCAAAGGCCAAATCAACGGGCGAAGTTCTTCTTGAGTTGCGGCCCCGATCCAGAGGTGCTTTTGAGTGGCGCCTGTCGAGTTTATGACGGTGCCAGTCCGCCAAAGTCTGAAGACCAACCGCGATGAGGCCGACTGCACGTAGATCAGCGTTAAGCTCGGGGCCAGCCCCTCATGCAAAAGGGGAATCGTTGGTACGAGTGCTGGATCTGGATTTGACTCGATCCAGGTTAATGAGTTGGCCAATGAGAGCGCGCGCGGTTTTATCCACCCGTGCGCTAGCAGTTCTTGCTCCAATGAATCAAGATCCCCAACCAATTGTACTGTCAGCGGACCTTCATATTCTCCGATAAGGTCGGTTCGCCGCACCGGCATTTCTTGCCAGCCGCCAGCCATCCACTGCGCCGATGACATTTGCTGCGTCGTGCTCCGGGGAGCATATCGCTCGACATCTGTTGGATAGTGCAGATAAGCATTAAGGCCGCCACCTGTAATGAGGGCGGCGCAGACGACTGCCAAGAGACCTTTTGCCTCGACCATCTCTTGTCGATGCGCCTGATATCCCGTTCCCAACAAGGCTATCCATGCGACGCCAAAAGAAAGTCCGGCAAGCACGTCAGAGAACCAATGTGCGCCGAGATAGAGTCGCGAGAGCGCAATAAGAGTAACCAATGACAACACTAGTCCGACGACGGGTAGGCGCCACGCAGAACTGAGGTTTCGCAGGATCAGGACACAGATAAACCCGTAGAGAGCGAAGTTGACTGTCGCATGCCCGCTTGGAAAGGAGAATGCGCTCACGCCATCATAGAGATCGCTTATTGGTCTTTCCCGCGACAGGATGAGCTTGATGCCGCTGTTGAACAACGATGCGCCAGCCACCGCCACTAAGAGGTATAGAGCGCTTCGCCACGCGCGCCGGAACAAAAGCCAAGCGGTAGCTGCGCATACGACAGATATTACAACGAGGCTGTCGCCCATCTCGGTGATCGTCGTCATCAACGCATCGCCGGTCGATGAGCGAAAGCTTTGCAGGAGCGAGTAGACAGCTCTATCCGCTCTCACCAGCGGATCTCCGGTCACCACGTCTTCAAGTGCCCCGAGAAAGAGCCAAGTTGCCCCGATCAAAACTATTCCAACGAGACCAATGGCGCGAGCTTCGTTTCGCTCTGGATCGAGCAGCGCGTCCATCTGGCGTTTAATCAAGCTATCTCCAGCGCTTGCCCACAGTCGCACGGCAATAATGCACCTGGTTACGTGCGGGAGAGCCTGCCGAACGATGTACTTGGCGATCAACGTCGCTCCCCACAAGGTCACGACGACGATAGCACCCAAGCCGACCAATCGCCCCACGACTGCCGCAGCTAATCCCAACGTTGCGCCGAGAGCGATGCCGGGAATGATGTGAGCCGGTGCCCAGAGCAAAGCGGAAAGGATGTTCGCAACATAAAAGCGACGAGGGGGCATATCGAGGATGCCAGCGAATAGCGGGATAAAAGGCCGCAGGGCGGGCGTAAACCGCCCGATCACCACACTTTTGCCGCCATGTTTCGCGAAAAACGCCTCGCTTTTGACGGCCAGCTGAGGGTAGCGACTGCAGGGCCATGTCGAGAGAATCCGCCGCTGATAGCGCCGCCCAAGCCAATAAGACGCGCCATCGCCGATAACCGCCCCGAGAACAGACCAAAAGACCAGAGGCCAGAAGCTAACAGCACCAGAGGGTGCCGTGGCACTGACTGCAAGGATAATCGTGGAGCCGGGAACGACGGAGCCAAGGAGCGGCATCGACTCAAATGTGGCGGCCAGAAAGACCAGGCTATAAGAGATCTCCGGGTGCTGCGCTAGGAAGTCTATCGTCGCTTTAACGTATTCAAACACTCTGATCGCCTACAAAAATCGAAATCGCCCTACTGGTTGCGGCCACTCTTAGACCACGAACGCCCGCTTTCCTTGCATCAAATTGGCTCCCTTCGTAATATTCGCGTCAGGGTAAAGACAGATAGATTAACGAAAGAAATGCTATGCACCACGGCGCTATTAGATGGAGCGAGCGTTTGCTGATAGCCTCCAAGGGGGGTGGCATCGGTGCAATAATCGTATCGCTTCTTATCGGCCTTATCACCGTCGTATTGCAGATAGTTGCCCTTATAAGAACTGGTGAGTGGACCAACTATACGCTGCTTGACCTCATTCGTTATTTCGGTTGGCAAACGCCCATCAGTATCAGCGACTACGAGGACGTCGACTATCTTTGGGGCGCCTTCCTTCGGGAAGGTTCTTTGGCGCTGACATTTCTACTCTATATCCCGACAATCATATTCTTGATCGGCCTTGCGATCTGGCAACTAATTAACTTCGCCCAGCCACCGTCAAATTGAGCCACGCGGGTCAATTGGCAAGTCAACTCATGTCCTCTTGCAGCGTTTTTGACATGTCCATCCGACAATGCAGATGGCGCTCAAGAAAGACATGACGAGAAACGCTGTGTCGATACACCGGTTTTTTAGTGGAGGCTCGGTGCCTTCGAAACATCAATCTGCAGTAGAACTAACCAACCGTACGCCGTTGCGCCATTTGCCCCAAATTATTCGTCAATTGCTCGAAGGTAATTTGAACTGATCAAGAAGCTACCTGAGAGGTGACGGCACCCGCCATGGCGACCACTTGGCCTTTCTGACGGAAGCCCTTGATCACTTTATTCTTCTCATCTGGCAAGCGCTTCAGCTACGACATCTCAAGATCGCCCTCTACCGACGCTCCGAAGTTAAGGAGGCTGGAATCTACGCCCCCCTAAAGAGCTACCTGCACAATTGACTAACCCGGCGGAGGCATGAGGTTCCGCCGGGCGTTTTGTGGCCAAAATTGGGGGCGGGGGCAGACTTTTCCGCCATTTGAGTCCGCTTAACCCCTCGTGGAGTCAAACTTTCGAAGTCGCTGACAATTAGCGGTGCAACCGGGTAAATACACGTATGCGTTTTGCGTTTATCAGGATGTGTGTTCGTCGAGAACTTCGCTAACTAATATCGCTATATCAATATTTTAGCGCAGGATTTTTTGATATTTTTCTTGACGTAAAACGCATAATACGGTATATCTTCCTTCAGAATTACCTCGTTCATCGCACGTCGAGGGAGGCCGTATGACGATCGATTTTACGTCTCTGGATTCCATCCTCACCGCCATCGCCTTGGCTCTTGGCATCCTGGTGAGCCTGAAGGCTTTGCTGAAATGATCATGTGTGAGGGGACCTCCGCCGACTTGCGGCGGAGGTCTCGCTGCTGGTCGTCGCGTTGCAGGCGATCAGTAGTCTTCGAACGGGCAGTCGCAGAAGAATTTGGGACCATCGGCGGTGATCAGCACCGGCTGTTCGAGCTTCACACCCTCCTTGCCGCCGACCGCGCCAATATAGCTCTCGACGCAAACCACCATGTTCTCCTCGAACACGCCGTCATACATGCCATAGGCCTCATCTTCCTGATACCAGATCAGGGGATATTCGACGCCGAGCCCGACACCATGGGCGATATCGGCATAGCGGTTGGCGATGAAGGCTTCCGGCACTGGCCAGGACTTCGCCGACATTTCACGGAAGCTCATGCCGGGGCGTAGCAGCGCCGTATTGTGCGCGAGCTGCTGCTGGGCAAGATTGTAGAGGCGTTTCTGTTCATCCGTCGGCCGGCGTTCGCCGATCACCCAGCTGCGCGAAATATCGGTATAGAAGCCCCAGCGGCCGATCAGGTCGGTGTCGAAGGAGAGCAGGTCGCCGTCCTGCATGACGCGGTCGGCGGTTTCCTGGAACCAGGGATTGGTGCGCGGCCCGGAGCTGAGCAGCCGGGTCTCCGGATACTCGCCGCCACGGGTCACGGCCTCCTGCAGCAGCAGGCCGAGGGCGGCGCTCTCGGTCATGCCTGGCTGTGCTTTCTGGCGCAGCACGGCGATGGAATCCGCGCAAGCCTGGAAGGAAATCGTCAGCGCCTTGATCTCCTCGGCCGATTTGATGGCGCGGGCACGCTCCATCAGCGGCTTGCCATCAGCCAACTGCACCTGATGCCGCTGCAGCCACATGACCGGCAGCCAATCGGCGCGGTCAATGGCGATGCGGCGATTGCCGCCGCCATGCTGCTGCACGAGATCGACGATCTCCTTTGCCCAGTTGCCGGCCATTTCTTCGTTGCGCGCGCCGACGATCATGTAATCCCAGGCCCAGGCCGGTCGAATTTCGTCGATGGTCGCGAGATCCTTGGCGAGATGCCGGGCACTGCCGAGCTCGAACAGGATCACCGGACCTTCGGTGGCGATGAAGACATAACGGCAGGGGTTATGCATGGTCCAGACCTGCATGTTCCGGCTGCCGGTGGCATAGCGGATATTGACGGGATCGAAGAGCAGCAGGCCGGCATGGTCGCTGGCACGCAACTGCTGCCGGACGCGGGCCAGTCGGTAGGCACGGATGCCCGCTTCATCGATCTCAGGTGAGATAGCCGACATCGCTCGATCTGCTTTCTTATTCCGCGGCACCTTGTGCTGGCGCCAGTTCGCGCCGGTCGACCGCCAGTCCAGCGACGGGAATATGGCAGCGGATGAAATGTCCCGGTTCGGCGCCCTGCAGCAAGGGCGGTTCCTGGCTGCGGCAGACCTCGCCAAGCTGGCGCGGGCAGCGGGTATGGAAGACGCAGCCGCTGGGCGGATTAATGGCGCTGGGAATCTCTCCCTTGAGCCTGACGCGGTCCGGCGCCGTGCCATCGATCGTCGGCACCGCCGAGAGCAAGGCTTCGGTATAGGGATGATGCGGGCCGGAGAAGACGCGTTCCGCCGGACCGATTTCCATCAAGCGCCCGAGATAGAGCACGGCGATGCGGTCCGAGAGATAGCGCACGGTGCCCAGATCATGGGAGATGAAGATGTAGCTGACCTTGCGTTCGATCTGCAGTTCGGCCAGCAGATTGAGGATCGCCGCCTGCACCGAGACGTCGAGCGCCGAGGTCGGCTCATCGCAGACGACGATGCGCGGATCGCCGGCGAAAGCGCGGGCGATGGCGACGCGCTGCTTGAGGCCACCGGAAAGCTGGCGCGGCCTTGCGGCGAGATAACGGTCGGCAAGGCGCACGGCGCGGGTGAGTGCCAGCAGCCGGTCGAGCCGTGCCGCGCGCGGCAGGTTGGAGAGCTTGGTGAGCGACCGGTCGATCAGCCGCCGGATGGTATGCGAACGGTTGAGCGCGGAATCCGGGTTCTGGAAGACGATCTGCAGCGACTTTAGGGCGTCGCTGGTGCGGTCCTTCACCCGGCCGGCCAGGGGTTTGCCATCGAGTTCGAGCGTGGTGCCGGTATCGGGTGCGGTAAGGCCCATCAGCACGCGGGCGAAGGTGGTCTTGCCGCTGCCGGATTCACCGACCAGGCCCAGGGTCTCACCCGGCCAGAGTTCCAGCGATACATCGCGGAGAGCTTGCACGAGATGCAGCGGCGTGCCGAAGGATTTGTTGAGCTTCTCGACCCGCAAGACCGGCTGTCCGGCACGTGCCACCACCGTTTGTGCCGAGAGATCGGGCGGCGTGGTGCGCGGCAGTTCGCTCGCTTTTTCGTGATAGTGGCAGCGGCTGCTGCGTCCGCCGAGATCGTGCAGGGGCGGCGGCTCCTGGTGGCAACGATCAGTCGCAAGGCCGCAACGCTCGGCGAAGACGCAGCCCGGGATGACGGCGCCCGGCGTCGGCAGGAAGCCGGGAATGGTGTCGAGGCGGCCATGGTCCTTGCGGCGGCCGCGGCGCGGCAGGCAGCGCAGTAGGCCGACCGTGTATGGATGGCGGGGATTGGCGAAGACCTCGGCCGTTGTCCCTTCCTCCACCAACGTGCCGGCATAGAGCACGCCCACCCGGTCGCACATGCGGGCGATCACCGCCAGATTGTGGCTGATGAAGAGGACCGAGGTCGCATATTCGACCCGCAGCTTGGCGACCAGATCGAGCACCTCGGCCTCGACCGTGGCATCGAGGCCGGTGGTCGGCTCGTCGAGGATCAGCAGGCGGGGATTGATCGCCAGCGCCATGGCGATGGCGACGCGCTGCTGCATGCCGCCGGAGAGCTGATGCGGGTAGCGCTCCATCACCGAGGTCGGGTCGGCGATCTGCACCCGGCGCAGCATCTCGGCCGCGCGCTGGAACGCCTGCGCTTGCGGCAAGCCCTTCAGGGTGAAGATCTCGGCAACCTGGCGGCCGACCCGGATCGACGGATTGAGCGCGCGTCCGGGATCCTGATAGACCATGGAGACGGTATTGGCGCGCAGGTGTCGCAGCTCGGCGCCGCCGAGCTTCAAAAGATCGCGGCCATCGACCAGGATGCTGCCGCCGCGTACGCGGCCGTTGCGCGGCAGATAGCGCACGGAGGCGAGGGCGGCGGTCGATTTGCCGCAGCCGGATTCACCGACCAGGCCATAGGCCTCGCCGCGGCCGATGCGCAGGCTGACCCCGCGCAGCACCTGGCGGTCCTTGCCACGCACCCGGTAGACGAGATCGAGATCGCGGATGGCGAGGGCATCCGCGGCGGAAGCGGCCGGCCCGCTGGACGGGATGACTGTCTGGTCTGTCATCGTCACGATTCAAGCGCTCCCTGGATGCCGTCCGCGACGAGATTGACTCCCACCACCAGCGAAGCGATGGCGCAGGCATCGAACATGACCGTCCACCAATAGCCGCCATTGATCAGGCCGTAGCTTTCCGAAACCGCGAGGCCCCAATCGGGCGAAGGCGGCTGGATACCGAAGCCGATGAAGCTCAGCGTCGCCACGGTGAAGATCGCATAGCCGAGGCGCACCGTGCTTTCGACCAGGATCGGCGGAATGATATTGGGCAGGATTTCCGCGAACATGATGTAGAAGGCGTTTTCGCCGCGCAATT
>Ga0255336_102215_pt1 | contig 10441 bp, 9 predicted proteins | sample MeOH1_35cm_T3_17_FD_189102 | JGI IMG/M metagenome (GOLD analysis project Ga0255336, IMG submission 189102) | Sandy soil microbial communities from University of British Columbia, Vancouver, Canada - MeOH1_35cm_T3_179 | ecosystem: Engineered > Artificial ecosystem > Sand microcosm > Unclassified ...
CTCGTCGTCCCCTGGTCCGACCCGAACGATCCATCTCGCCACTTCATCGACCTTCGAGAGAATCCTTACGATCTCGACTGGCTCGAGGAGGCAGCGCAATATCCACCCCTTCTGCATGCACTGCGTGCCCTCAACGCTCCCCGTTCCCCTGTCTTTACCGCCAAATGCGATGTCTGGCGCATGACGGCCGAAGAGCTGGAACCGCTGCGGCTTGAACTCGACCTCATCCCCGAGGACGCCCCTGTCGGTCTCGCCAGCTACATCGATCTCATCTGGCGCGAGCGCTCCGTCTTCGTCTCTTTCCATCAGCACGAGCAGCTTCTGCACCGCATCATGCGCCTCGCAGCCCCGCTCGATCACCCCTACGCCGCGCTCGAATGCACATTGCGGCCCGCCCTCATCGACCTCACCGGCCCACAGGAGGGATTCGTGATCAGCCTCTATCTCAAAGCGCTCGGCCACGACGACAAGACCGCTGAGGAGCATTGGTCCTCTGCGCTGGCCGACATCTCCGCACTTCTGCGCAGCCGCGCCTTCACCATGTCATAAACAGGCTACGCGTTAGAGGGAGAGTCCACCGTCCATCAGCAGCTCGCTGCCCATGGTGAACGGAGCCTCGTCAGAAGCAAGAAAGACCACAGCCTTCGCAACCTCGATAGGCTCCCCGAACCGCTTCTGCGGAACCTGGCTCTCAATCGACGAGGCAACACTCTTCAGCTCCGTCTCCGGCAGTCCCAGCTTGCCGTAAAGAGGAGTCGTAATCGGCCCCGGGCTGATCGTATTCACCCGAATGCCGCGTGAGACCAGCTCTCCCGACAGCGTCCGAGCCAGGGAAGCCAGTGCGGCCTTCGTCGCGCCGTAGACACTCGTATTCGGCATCCCGATATGCGCATTCACCGAGGCCATCAACACAATCGAAGCCGTATCCGCAAAGTAGGGAAGCAGCTCCTGAATCAGAAAGAACGGCCCCTTGAAGTTGATCCCGAACGAACGATCGAAGGCCGCCTCATCCCACTCACCCAGGGGCCGCATCTCCGCTATACCCGCATTCACAACCAGAATGTCCAGAGTGCCGAATGCCTCGCCGATCTGCTCCGCCAGTATCTTCTGCGCTCTCACATTGGCTGCATCGGACTCGAACACCAGCGCCTCGCCCCCCAGAGTGCTCAACGCCGCCGCCATTGTCTCCGGATTCTTGCCTGTAATCGCCACACTCGCGCCTTCGGCCACAAACTGCCGCGCCGTCTCCAGCCCAATGCCGGTCGTGCCACCCGTGATTAACGCTCGCTTGCCTTTCAGCCTTTCCATTGCATCGCCCCCTTCAGGAGTATGGCAGACTCAGATCAAAATAAATCTCTCTTTGCTCCGCTTGTTTGAGAAGTATGCGGCGCATTTACAATAAAGCCGAAGCTCAATGCTTCAAACTGCGCGTATGGGCGAGTAGCTCAATCGGATAGAGCACGAGCCTTCTAAGCTCGGGGTTGCAGGTTCGATCCCTGCCTCGCCTACCATACCTAAAGCGCAGCAGGCTTTACGCCTCCAGGAGCTCATCTTCCCGAGTCGTATGGTGGTGGTCTTCCTTTGCCGAACTCCGACCCACCGTGTGGCGCAACGCCGCCAATCCGATCAGCCCCACGGCCAGCAGACAGACACCGTTCCAGCGCCAGTGCACCCACGCCATGGTCGACAGCGCCGAGCCTACAGCAGCGCCCGTGAAGTACACCGTCATATAAACCGTATTCAGACGGCTGCGCGCCGAGGGCACCAGACCGAAGATCCTTGTCTGATTGGCCACCTGGCACATCTGCGCTCCCACATCCAGCACAATGACGCCAAACGACAGCGCAATCAGATGAAGCACCGTCGAAACATGCGCCCGCTCCTGCGCCCATAGAAAGAGATACGAGAAGGCCAGCAGCGCCATCCCCACCGAGATCACCCAGCGCGAGCCATGTCTGTCCGCCAGCCTGCCCGCCAGCGGAGCCACCAGAGCTCCCGCCGCTCCCACCAGACCGAAGGTCCCGGCCACGCCCGGTCCCAGGTGATAGTGGCTTTCCAGCAGAAACGCCAGCGTCGTCCAGAAGCAGCTGAAAGACGCGAAGACCAGCGCCCCGATTACTGCCGATTCGCGCAGTAGCGGCTGCGTGCGATAGAGCGTCCACAGCGACCGCATCGCATCGCCGTAGCTCAGCTTCTGCTTCGGCGGAAGCTTCGGCATCACCCACCACAGCAGAGGAACGAAGGCTCCATTCATCACCGCGGCCACGCCAAAGACCCATCGCCAGCTGGAGGCATGGCTCACCCATCCTGCAAAGGTGCGGGCCAGCAGAATTCCCAGCAGCAGCCCGGTCATCACCGTTCCAATAGCGCGTCCGCGCTGCTCGTGGCTCACAAGATCGGGTGCGATCGGCAGAACGATGTGCGTCACCGACGCCAGCATCCCAATCACCACCGAGCCCACCATCAGCCACATCAGCGAAGGTGCGAAAGCTACCAGCAACAGTCCCACCGCGACAGCTGCAAACATCCGCATCATCAGGGAGCGGCGTTCCAGCACATCGCCCAGCGGAACGAAGCACAGCAGACCGACCGCATAACCCACCTGCGTCGCCACGGCGATAAATCCCGTCCGCGCCGCCGTCGCCCCGTAGGTCCGCCCAATCTCCTCCAGCAAAGGCTGGTTGTAGTACATGGTCGAAACGCCGACCGCGCAGGCTATCCCCAGGAAGGGGAGCGGAGTTCGTGGGGCCGGGTTCGGGTTCTTTGTCATCTGCAAAAGACCTGAATTACCAGTGTAAAACCTTTTGCCTTGTCTCTGCTTTGGCGTGGACCGCTATCCAGTCCGTCGCGTCCGATGCTAGACTCGCTTTTCCTGCGTACTTGCAATAACTTCGAGGTCGATTCCATGTCCCAGCCCACCTCCTCCACCCCAGCGGCTCTTACCCATTTGACACCCGACGAGCGCATGTTCCGCGACACCGTTCGTCAATTCGCCGCCGCCGAGATCGCCCCCCTCGTCCGCTCCATGGACGAATCCCAGCAGATGGACCCTCGCCTTCTGCGTCAGCTCTTCTCCCTCGGTCTCATGGGCATCGAGATCCCCGAGCAATACGGAGGCTCTGCCGGAACCTTCTTCGAGGCCATCCTGGCCGTCGAAGAAATCTCCGCCGTCGACCCAGCCGTCGGCGTTCTGGTCGATGTGCAGAACACCCTCTGCATCAACGCCCTCGTCCGCTGGGCCAGCGAAGAACAGAAGCAGCGCTACCTCACGCGGCTGGCCACCGATACGATCGGAGCCTACGCGCTCAGCGAGGCAGGCTCCGGCTCCGACGCCTTTGCACTCGAGACCCGCGCCAGCCTTCAGGATGACCACTACGTCCTCAACGGCCAGAAGCTCTGGATCACCAACGCGAAGGAAGCAGGTCTCTTCATCGTCTTCGCCACCATCGACCGTGCCGCCGGATACAAGGGCATCACCGCCTTCCTCGTCGAAAAAGACACGCCCGGCTTCACCCTCGGCAAAAAGGAGGACAAGCTCGGCATCCGAGCCTCCAGCACCTGCGAGCTGATCTTCAGAGATTGCCGCATTCCCTCTACGAACGTTCTGGGGGAACCCGGCAAGGGCTACAAGATCGCCATCGAAACCCTCAATGAGGGCCGCATCGGCATCGGAGCCCAGATGCTCGGTCTCGCGCAGGGTGCATGGCAGCACGCCGTCCGCTGGGCCAAAGAGCGCAAACAGTTCGGCAAGCCCATCGTCGAGTTTCAGGCCATGCAGTTTCAACTGGCCGAAATGGCCACGGACATCGAAGCCGCCCGCCTCATGGTCTACAACGCCGCCCGTCTCAAGGACGCCGGTCAGGAGTTCCTGAAGGAAGCGGCCATGGCCAAGTACTTCGCCTCGCAGGTAGCCGAGCGTGTAGCTTCCCTCGCGGTCGAGGTTTACGGAGGCTCCGGATTCGTCAAAGACTATCCGGTCGAAAAGCTCTACCGCGATGCCAAGATCGGCAAGATCTACGAGGGAACCTCGTTCATGCAGTTGGCCACCATCGCAAAACTAACCCTGTGAAACCCAACCGCCTCTTTATAGCTAGTCGGGCTTGTCAATCGTCAAACCGCCGAAGTCGAGCAACATCAGAGAGATAGAGATGCCGATTCGCCCCTATCAATCCGATATCCTTAATTTAAGGACGATCCGTCAAGAAAGATAATCCCTCGCAATTTAGCCGTCTTAAAAAACGAAGGCCGTCATTCTGAGCCGAAGGCGAAGAATCCCTGTATTTCGTCTGAGCTGCCCCGAAAATAACCCGAGGCAACCCAGGTACCAGGCTAAAGTATCTGCAATGAAGACTTTGGATCAAATCGCAGGGGGGAGGGGGCAATCACCCCGCCCGAACAAGCCGTCCCCGGCGGCTGACGATCGAAAGCTTCTCCGCCTTCAGAATCTTCCTTGCCTGATCGCGTGCATGGCTCGCCCACGGTCCCACCGGGTCCAGACGGACATAGGTCAGCCAGTGCCGCAGGGCTCGCCGTCTCTGTCCCTGCCGCTCATAGGCCAGCGCCAGGTTGTAATGTGCATCGGCATACTGAGGCACCAGGGCGACAGCCTTCTGATAAGCCACCGTTGCCTCGTCGAGCTGCTGCATCTCGTCGAGCACATTGCCAAGGTCGAAGAATGCGAGCGCATACTCCGGATCGGCGATTGTAGCCCTCCGGTAGAGCTTCTCCGCCTGCTCAAAGTGCCGCATATTGTAGTGGATCGTCCCCAGGTTGATCAGCGAGGGAGCATGGGAAGGCTGCACGGCGAGGATGGAGTCATACAACATCATCGCCTGATGAAGAGTAGAAACATTCTCTTCAAGCTGCACCGCGTGCAGGAACATCTCCTGCAACTCGGCAGCCCTCTGCACCTGCAACTCGCCAGTCCGAACGATCTCAAGCCGCGATCCGGTCTGAGCGTCGAAGTCGAAGACGAGCTGCTGGGTCAACGGATCGACCAGCGCTCCGCCCATACGAAAGGCGAGCCGCGATCCGCGCCGCACTGCCGAGCTCTCCAGCAGGGGATTGCGTATCCCCGCCACCCGCTGCATCGCGTCCACCGATGCCCGGATGCTCTTGGCGGAGATACGTGTGCGTGTCTTTGCGGCGTGAGCCTGCAGATCGCGCAGAGCGCGCAGCTGGCCCAGCTCTTCAAAGGAGTATTGATCTCTGGGGAGAATTAATCCTGCCCGCTCCCACGACATAAGCTGTCGTGTGTTCAGGTGCAGAATCCGAAGTACGTCTTGACGGCTATATCGGGTCACGATCGGTGTCTCGGTGGGCAACCGTCTCCCAAAAAACTGGGTTTCTTGTTGGAGTATGCTTCGAAACCCGTTGACCTTCAAGAGGTTTGAGCACTTCCTACATTAAATTCCCGTGGATAACTGGTACCAAACCTGATTCGGGACTGCAGAAACCTGTGCAGAGGGAAACAACAGACAAGCCGCATCCCCAGGTGCAATAGTTAGACGCAAGACCGGGCCGCGGCGCGGGAATCGCGAATAAGGTCGGGAAGGCCGACGCCGCGATATCCATTTCCCAGCAGCCAGAGGCCTTCGAGTCCGCGAACCCGTTCCTCCAGCTCAGCCATCCGCTCCAGATGTCCGACAGCATACTGAGGAAGAGAGAGCGGCAGCCGTCGAACGATCGTCACGCGCGGCTCCGGCAGGGGACCGAGAATCCTCGCCAGCTCCATCCTTGCAATAGCGGCAATCTCATCATTGCCGCAACGCAGAACCCGCTCCGCATTGCGCCCGCCGAAGAAGGCCCGAAGCAGGCGGCCACCCGCCGGAACGCGACCGTTGAACTTCTGGTCCATGAACGTGCAGGCGAGAAGAAGATTGTTTGAGTCCCGGGGAATCAGAAAGCCGAAGCCCGGAGGGACAGGAACATCCGCTGCGTCGTCGAAGGCGAAGCCCGCGATGACGGCGGAGGTTGCATCCATCTCCATCAGCTCGGCAGCCCGTCCGTCGATAGGAACCATCAGCGCCCGGGCGACGTGCAGAGGAGGGGCGAGCATGACGATGTCGAAGCGCTCCCGGCTGGCACCTGTGTCGACGATCCAGCCGTCGCCCTCGCGCTCGACCGCGGTGACCTCTGTGCTCAGGTGAATCCACTCCTGCGGAATCGCAGCAATGAGACGGTCGATCAGGGTTCCCAACCCGCTCCGCAGAGTCGTGAAGAGCGGAGTCTTTTTTTCAACCGCTGCCTCGCGAGCCTTAAGCCCTGCGATCAGGCTGCCGTGCTCGCGCTCCATTGCGGTAAAAGGAGCCATCACAGCACGAACGCTGAGCTGAGTCACATCGCCGCCGAAGACTCCGCTCAGCAAAGGAGCGCCGATCTTGTTGAGAACCTCGTCGCCAAAGTGCCTGCGCACAAACTCGGCGACACTCTCGTCATGGGGAGGGACAGAGTTCTTCAACTCTGCGGCCCGGTCGAGCTCTCGGTGAAAGGCATGTTTCGCCTCGTCACTGAACAGGTCCGAAGCATCCAGCGCGTCGAGATTGGTCGGAACCATCATGCGCATTCCATCGGGCATCGCCTTCAGGAGGTTGTCGATGAGGACGTAAGTTTTGCGTTCGCTGTCGTTCGAGTAGATCAGCTCTTCGCCGAGACCCAGCTCAGTAGCAAGCTCTCGAGCCCATGGCTTTTCGCTGACCCAGCCGTCGGGACCGCCTTCGATGACGAAGTCGCCCTCGTGTATCGTCTCGATGATTCCGCCGAGCCGAGTCGATGCCTCGTACAGCGCAACATGGACCGGCCGTTTTTCCGAGAGCTGCGCCAACTCATAGGCCGCCGTCAGGCCCGCGATGCCGCCGCCGATGATTGCGATGCGTTTCGTTGCCGGATCCTGGCTCACTAGCTCACCTTTGCTGGAACCGTGTCGCTGTGCTCGGCCGGATTGGTTGCCGTTGCAATCTCGACGAGCGCCTTTGTCAGCACCGGAGAATCATTCAGGCTTTCGGCACGGCGAAGCTTCATTCCCATGCCGGCAGCCATCTCTTTGAAGGCGATGTCGATGTCGTACAGAATCTCCACGTGGTCGCAGAGGAAGCCGATGGGCTGCATGACGACGCTGGTGTGTCCCTCTTCTTTGAGAGCCTTGAGAGTATCTTCGACGGTCGGACCGATCCAGGGACCACCGCTCACGCCCTGACTCTGAAACGCAAAGTACCAGTCACGTTCCGTGAGACCAGCAGCTTTGAGCCGCTCAGCAACCAGCGCCGCGGTCCGCTTGGCCTCCACAGGGTAGGGGTCGGGAGTGTCCTGCATGGGGGTTCCGGGGCGAGCGCCCGCAATCGAAGCCTCACCGGTCATGATGGTGCGGCAGGGAACACTGTGAGCGGTAAACAGCACCGGCACCGGCTTGCCCGCTTCGGCGCTGGCTTCCGTCCATGTCGGTTGCAGCTTTTCTGCGAAGGCCTGCACCAGAAAAGGATTCTCGGCCCACTCGGCCACGAACTCCACATCCATTCCGGCGGCGGCGGCTACCAGTGCGCGACGATAAAGTCCCACACTGGTGCGGGAGTTCTGCGGCGCCAGGCAGAGAGCGCGAATCTTCGTCACTCCGTCTGCACGCATCTGTCCGACTACATCGGCGATGTACGGCGACCAGTTACGCATGGCCACGTAGACGCGAGTTCCACCGAGAGCCTGTTCCAGCGCGCGACCTTGAGCCAGCGTCCACTTCGTGAGGTGCGGTGGTTCTTCAGCGGGAGTCTCCCGCAGCCCAATCTGCGCATAACGATGCTTCAGCTCTTCTACGACCTCGGCGGGCAGAGTGCGGCCGCCAGTGACCTTGCTCAGATACTCGGCCATCTCGCCCAGTACATCGGGAGTCCCGTGGGCGAGCAGAAGCACAGCGTGACTCATCGTGCTCCAAACTCCTTTACCCATTCCACGGTTTTGATCACGTTCTCAACCGGGGTTCCCGGCACGATTCCGTGACCGAGATTGAAGATGTGTCCCGGGCGACCGGCTGCGGCGTCCAAGACTTCTCGCACGCGAGAGCGCAGCACCTCTTCCGGAGCGAACAACGCGATGGGATCGAGATTTCCCTGGACCGCGCATCCCTCTCCTATAGCCTTCCATCCTTCAGCGAGCGGGATTCTCCAGTCGAGGCCGATCACATCGGCTCCGGTCTCGCGCATGGCAGGGAGCAGGGAAGCGGTATCGACGCCGAAGTGGATGACGGGGACTCCCAGGGCCTGGATGCGACGGACGAGTTGTGTCGTGGGTTGCAGGCAATACTCACGATAGTCGGTCACGCCGAGCGTGCCCGCCCAGCTGTCGAAGATCTGGATGACATCGGCACCGGCTTCGACCTGCTGGGCCGCGTAAGCCACGAGCACATTCACAAGCTTTTCCATCAGCAGGGGCCAGGCGGCGCGGTCGCTGTACATCATGCGCTTGGTCTCGATGTAGTTTCGCGACGATCCGCCCTCGATCATGTAGCTGGCGAGTGTGAACGGTGCTCCACAGAAGCCGATGATGCCCAGCTGGTCGCCATCGGCTCGCGGAGCTGAAAAATGCTGCGAGACGCGCTCGATGGCCTTGGCAACATAAATCAACTCTTCAACGCGGTCGGTTCGGAGAGCCTGAACCTGCTCCAGGGTTCGTACGGGAGAGTGCACGACGGGGCCTTCGCCCGCCAGAAATTCGAAGTCCACGCCCATCGGCGTAAAGGGGAGAAGAAGGTCGGCAAAGATGATGGCCGCGTCCACACCGAGCCGCTCGGCGGCGGTGATGGTCACCTCGGCGGCGACCTCGGGGGTTCTGCAGATTTCGAGCAGCGTGTGGTGCTTCCGTACCGCCATGTACTCCGGCATATACCGGCCAGCCTGCCGCAGCAGCCACACGGGGGTACGATCGACCGGCTGTCGAAGACATGCCCTTACAAACCGGCTTGTACCGCTCACCTGTGTCGCAGATATTGCCGCGGCACCACTCTGTCCTACGGATGCATTGCTCAAACGCCTATCTCCCATATCGAGCGTAGCACCAGGCGGGAGATAGGTTCTATCTGAGCTCCTGTTTTCAATGCATTACGTCGATTTGTGTGCGATATGCGATCTATCTGAGATCATTGCCTGTGGGTGAAGCACGCAGGCTTTATGGAGCGCGATAAGGCTTTTATTCTCAGTCTTCTATGCGAAAGCTGCACTCTTCGATGACGGGGTTGGTCAGCACCTCGCGGGCGATCCGTGCCACTTCGGCCTCTGCTTCGGCGCGCTGCAGGCCATCATCCAGCGTCAACACAAAGTACTTTCCCTGGCGGACATCGGCTACTCCGCGATACTGCATCCTGCGCAGCGCATCCGCTACCGTCTGCCCCTGGGCATCCAGCACGGTTCGTTTGAGCGTGACATAGACATGAGCCTTCATCTTGTTTGATTATAGACATGATGCGTCTTCGACATCGAACCCTGTCGGCAGGACCGGCGCCGCATCTGTTCACCGGCCAATCTCGGCCTCAGCTGACGCGATTTATTCGCAGATAACGAGAAGAGAATTCAATTCTATGCCCAACTATCTTGAGCTCCCCGTGGGCCCCGATTCGCCCGAGGTGATCAACGCGGTCATCGAGATTCCGCTAGAAGGAATCAACAAATACGAGTACGACAAGAAGCTCCACGTCTTTCGACTCGACCGTAACCTCTACTCGCCTGTGCACTATCCCGGCGACTATGGCTTTATTCCCTCTACGCTCGGCGAGGATGGCGATCCTCTCGATGTCCTCGTGCTGGTCGATGCGCCCAGCTTCCCGGGGTGCGTGATGGAGGTTCGTCCTATCGGCCTGCTGGAGATGCGCGATCAGGGCGTGGGCGACGAGAAGGTTCTCGCCGTTGGAAAGGGAAATCCCCGTTATAAGGACGTCTGGAACTTCTCGGAGATCTACCCGCACATGCTGAAGGAGATTACTCACTTCTTCGCGATCTACAAGGATCTCGAAGGCAAGCGTGTCGAGGTTAAGGGATGGCGCGATGCCGCCTTTGCCCGCTCCAAGGTTCTGGAGGCTCAGCAGCGTTTTCTGGACAACAGGGCTGAAGTAGAAGCCAAGGCCATTGCGGCCAAGTAGGCTGCTGAATCCAGCGATCGGCTCCATCGTTTTCAAGACAGTGCAGGCTGTGGCTCACTGAAGATTGAGCTGCAGCCTGCGACTTTCGTTCACCTGGAAAAATTATCTGGCCTCATGCGGGTAAATTCATGCGTTCGCGATGAGATTGACCCACAGAGTTCGAACGGCCACGGTATAATCACCAGAAGCTGAGCAAAAGTATCCGGAGAGTTGGCCGAGTGGCTGAAGGCGGCGGTTTGCTAAACCGTTATAGGGTCAAAAGCTCTATCGGGGGTTCGAATCCCCCACTCTCCGCCAGCTAATCTTTTTATCCCCCAAAAATTC
>Ga0255336_102216_pt1 | contig 10438 bp, 8 predicted proteins | sample MeOH1_35cm_T3_17_FD_189102 | JGI IMG/M metagenome (GOLD analysis project Ga0255336, IMG submission 189102) | Sandy soil microbial communities from University of British Columbia, Vancouver, Canada - MeOH1_35cm_T3_179 | ecosystem: Engineered > Artificial ecosystem > Sand microcosm > Unclassified ...
TCCTCGTTGATCCGGCGGCCACATGGGCCTGTGCAAAAGGCGGCCGACGGCCGGGTGGCATCTTCGGCCGGCCACCGGCTTGTTGTCGCGGGCGGACGAGCACGCGTGTCGCGATCGAAAACCCTCGTGGGCAATCCGATTTGCTTCGGACAAGCGCTCGAGTATCGTGGAGCGTCCGCCATGCCCCCGCGTCGGCACGACGGTGTGCAACACGTGAGAAAATGGGTATGAAGGCCGCCACGCGTTGCCGCTGCTGCGGCCTTGGTGGCTCGCCCGACTGCTATCGCAGGATAGCAGGGCGGCCCTCAGACCGTGCGTTGCGCTTAAATCGAGTTTTGCCACGACAGAGCCGTCATGGTCGATGGGTCTCGTTGCCAAATTCAAGGGACTCGTGACGAAGCGTGTCTCGCGACCGAATGATGTCGTGCCGTTTCATAAAGAAGTCAAAACGCTCTTCCTTTCCCGGAAGCGGTGAAGTGAATGCTCTGAATACAACAAAGCCGACGAACAAAAGAATACAGATAACCGATGGAATCTCGAATAGTACGTGATTCATGGAGCCTCCCGCCGCACCTCAATGAACGCAAATGGCCTTACGAGGTTCTATCGTAGGCCGATCCACTTGCCTTGAGAAACGATTAAGTTTCACATGTATGTGAGAAATATTCGCTTCGCGATGTCTGCGCTACCGGGTCATGGGTGGGCTCATCTACGGGCCGTCGCGCATTGGCAAGACTCGGGCGATCGAATACGTGCGGCTGCCCATTGCACCCAACTATCCTAGGATGACGAGCTACCACGCGCAGTGCGAGCACAACCCTCGACATGCGGAAGAGCCGTTCTTCGCAAACCTGCTGGAGGCAGTCGGTGACCCCGATCCTAACGCCGGTTCCAACACCTCAAAGCGGATGCGGCTGGCGTGGAGGGTTCGGGAGGCAGCCGCCAGGGCGGGTAGTGGGGTGGTTCTATTGTTTTGCGATGAGGCTCAACGATATAACGACAACGTGTATGAATGGCTGCGCGACGTACATGACACACGCGACAGGCAGCAGATCAAGCTCTTCACATTCCTCGTCGGTCAGCAAGAGTTGCTCGCGCAGAAGACTGCCCTTCAGGTCGCGGGCAAGACCGAGATCGTTGCGCGTCTGATGGTCGAAGATCTCGCGTTCTACGGCATTCGCAACGCTCAGGATGTAGCGACCTGTCTCAATGGCTACAATCAGCCGCATATCCGGAGAGGAGTCGCTGGAGCTTCACGCGCTTCTACGTCCCTCAGGCGTTTGATGCCGGTTACAGGCTGATCAATGACGCCGGTACACTATGGGAGGCTTTCGAGGCGGCTCACCACAAGGCCAGTCTCCCGGGCCAACTGGAGATCCCGATGGAATCATTCGCGCGCGCTGTCGAGATTGTGCTTAAGGATAGCGAACTTAGAGACGCTCGGGGGTACCCTATCGAATCAATGTCCAGCTTCTTGAGGCGCAATATCGCTGCGCCAAATGTCTTGCATCGTACGCGAATGTTTTCTGGACGCCTTCCCGAGCGCGGCCGATGAAGCCAGGACACAGTAAGGCGTTTGCGCGTCGGTACATGGATCGCCGGCGAGGGTGATTCTCGCTGTATCCACGGTGCTTCTGGCTGTTTTCCAATGTGGATCGCCGGGTGGCTAGTGTCCTGTCCCGGTAATACGTGAGCAAAGTCGATGGAGTTTTTCGAGAATTGAGTCCGCGGTGGCTGTCCATCGAAATGACTGGCACTTCTCGTTGTATGAATCGACGAAATGATCGATGCGTTGAACGAGTTGCTTGACGCTGGTGAATGAGCCACGGCGGATGGCCTTGTCGGTGATCAGCGCGAAGAAACGTTCCACTTGATTCAGCCAGGAACTGTAGGTCGGGATGAAGTGCATGTGCCAACGTGGGCGCGTCGCCAGCCATGCCTTGATCTTCGGATGGCTATGCGTGGCGTAGTTGTCAGCGATGCAATGGATGTCCAGATCAGCCGGCACCGATTTGTCAATCTCACGCAAGAACGACAGAAATTCCTGATGGCGATGCCGCTCCTTGCAGGTAGCGAGCACGACTCCGTTGAGCACGTTCAGCGCAGCAAACAGCGTGGTGGTGCCATGGCGCTTATAGTCGTGAGTGACGCCTTCGACGTAGCCGAAACCCATAGGCAGCATCGGCTGCGTACGCTCGAGTGCCTGGCACTGACTCTTCTCGTCGACGCAGATGACCAAGGCGTTGTCGGGCGGGCTCAGATAGAGGCCAACGATGTCGCGTAGTTTCTCGATGAAGAACGGATCGTTCGACAACTTGAAGCTTTCGGTGCGGTGCGGCTGCAGCCCGAAGAGTTGGAAGTAGCGCTGCACGCTGCTCTTGGAAATGCGGGTCTCGGCGGCCACGGAGCGCACACTCCAATGCGTGGCTCCATCGGCTGGCTTTGTGTGCAACGTCATCCTGATCAATTGCGCCACGCTTTCGTCATCGATCGTGCGTGGCTTGCCAGGGCGAACGTCGTCGTAGAGGCCAGCAATGCGGCGTTCAATGAAGCGCCTGCGCCACTTGCCCACCGTGGCATTGGTGAGTTTCAGCCGTTGCGCGATCGAGTTGTTGGCTTCGCCGTCAGCGCTGCTCAAAACAATGCGAGCCCTGTCACTGAGGGCCGAAGGCAACGAGCGACTCTTCGCAAACGACTGCAACTGCGATCGCTCGTCTTCGGTCAACAGTCTTCGGCCTGCCCATCGTCATGTCGATATCTCCACCAGAAAGATACCGCATGAGCACGCAAAACTAATGCCAGTTATTTGCGGGACAGGACACTAGTACCCGGAAGCATCTCGCGTCGTTCCGTCGGTTGACACCGTCACCGCTTGCAGCAGTTGACTCTTTCAATGCGCTACCCTCAACCCAGTGTCTGGGCATCGGGGTCCGACGATTCCTGCGATCTCGCAGGCGGATCGCAATCCGCTTATCACTCACCGCCGGGCCGCCGTCCGCTGCGCCAGCGCATGACCGCGGACATGAGGCCAGCGGAGTGTAGTATCGTGTTTGCAGGGTCCCCTGCGGGGCATTTGGCTACGTCTTCAGTGGCGCACGATCGACGGGATCTGTGGGGAACAGCATGAGGGGCTTGCTTCTGGCGTGGGCATGCGCGTGTATGCCGTCGGTTGCTGCGGCGCAGGGGTTGTTGCCTGCCCCCGTGCCTGAGGTCCCGGTTGCCGTGAGGAACTATCTGGACCAAGCGAAGCGCGTCGTCGACGCTGCGGCGCAACCGGCTGCACCTTGGAATGGACCACGTGACGGGCCACGCGCGCAACGTGCGAAACGCATCGCCGTCGTCGCCGAGGATCTGCGCAACGGCGGAGTCCTCGGTGTGGTCGACGGTGTGCTGGAGGCCGCCAGAGTCGTCGGCTGGAGCGCAAAGATATTCGACACCGGCGGCACGCCGGAACTGCGGCTGAAGATGCTGGCGAATGCGCTGGAGAGCCGTCCGGACGGTCTGGTTATCGTCGGTGGCGACGCGCGTGCCCTGCTGCCTGCGCTGCGACCCTTTTCCGAGCGAAGCATTCCGATTGTCGGCTGGCACGTCGCGGCCCAGGCTGGTGCGGTGCCTGGTACGCCTGTGGCGATGAACGTCTCGACGGATCCACTTGAGGTCGCGCGCGTGACCGTGCTGGCGGCCATCGCGGAGTCCGGCGGACGTGCAAGAGTCATCATCTTCACCGACAGCGGTTACCGGCTCCCACAAGAGAAGGCGGACGCAATGGCCGCCGTCGTGCGTGCGTGTAGCGGCTGCACCTTGCTCGAAATGCGCGACGTACCCATCTCGCGCAGCCAGGAACTGATGCCCGGCATAACGCGCAGCTTGCTCGCGCGTTACGGCAGACGCTGGACGCATGCGTTGGCAATCAACGACATCTACTTTGACTACGCCGCCCCTGTGCTGACCCAGGCTGGATTGCCGAACACCGCCATGGTGATGCTGTCGGCCGGCGACGGGAGCGAGTCCGCCTTCCTGCGCATCCGGGCGCGCACATTCCAGACGGGCACAGTGGCTGAGCCCCTGAATTTGCACGGCTGGCAGCTGGTTGATGAGATGAACAGACTCCTCGCCGGGGAAAGCGTCACGGGTTACGTGTTTCCGGTGCATCTCGTGACGGCGGACAACATCGCCGCGGACGGCGGCGATCGTCTGCTCTACGACCCCGCCAACGGCTATCGCGACATCTATCGCCGCATTTGGGAACGCCCTTGAAACTCACTTTTCCACACTCGCTTACAGCCCAGTGCGCGCTCGTGGTCTCCTGCCTCGCCGCCTTGGTAGTCGCGGTCGGTGCCACTAGCCTTTACTCATTGGACGGTTCGGCGCACGCGCTTCGCCTGTTGGCCGACGATCGGCTGGCGCGCCTGGAGGATGCACAGGATCTGGCGCAGCACACCCTGATGATCGAGCGTCTGGCGTTGCAGTTGTCCAGTAACGATACGGTCGACGCCGTGCGCGAGACGCATCGGCACGTCCTCGAACAGTTGGCGTCCTTCGACCGTCTGGTGGGGCGTCTCGCCTCGGCGACTGCGCGCGACGACCCCGGTGGCGACACGCTGGCGCTGCATCGATCGAGCCAGCGCTTTCGCAACACGGTCAACATCGAGGCGCAGGTGCGCGAGACCGCGCTGCGCGAGCGTGCCGTGGCCTCGTCCACGCCCCGGCCCGGGGCGTCACTCGCCAGCCTCGACGATGATTTGCTCGGCCAGGCCGGCGCCTTGGCCGTCGCGGCACGCCAACAGTCGGACTACTTGACGCGCGACTATCGCCAAGCAGTTCAAGATCTGGCCGAAAGCTCGGACCGCACGCGCGCATGGGTGGGCGCAGAAGTCGCGCTGAGCCTGCTGCTCACCTGGCTGATAACCCGCGTATTTCTCGGTCGTCATGTCGTGGCACGGCTGCGCCGGGTGAGCCACACTCTGCGGCACGGTGACGTGGAGAGCGCGCAGACCGGCCTCCCGGTGCAGGGGGACGACGAGATTGCCGACATGGCGCGCGCAGTCGAGCAGTTCCTTGAAGACCGGCGCCAGCGCGGGAAAGCCGAGGACGAGCTAAAGCAGCTCAACGCTGAACTGGAGTCCCGCGTCGCGCAGCGGACGGCCGAACTCAGCAGGGCGCTTGCCGGCCGGACGGCGGAGATCGTCGAACGCAAGCACGCCGAAGATGCCGCGCGGGCAAGCGAGTGCTTCCTGAGCAGCATCATCGAAAACATCCCGGATACGATCTTCGTCAAGGAGGCGGCGACCCTGCACTTCGTGCGCTTTAACAAGGCGGCAGAACAACTGCTCGGCTACAGGCGCGAGGAACTCATCGGCAGATCCGTCCATGACCTGTTTCCCGCGCATGAAGCTGATTTCTTCGCGCTGGACGATCGTACCGTGCTGGATTCGCGGGAAATGGTCGACGTGCCGGAGGAGCAGGTCCATACGCGCCACGGCGTGCGCTTCGTGCACACGATGAAGATCCCGATCCCGGATGCGCGTGGCGAGCCGCAGTTCCTGCTCGGCATCTCGCGCGACATTACCGAGCACAAGCGTGCCGACGAGGAACTGCGGCGCTATCGCGAGCGACTCGAAGAGATGGTCCTCGAACGAACAGCTGAATTGGCCGTCGCAAAGGAACACGCCGATGCGGCCAACCAGGCCAAGAGCGACTTTCTCGCGCACATGAGCCACGAGCTGCGCACGCCGTTGAACGGGATTCTGGGTTACGCGCAGATCCTTGGCTGCGATAAGAGCCTCGACCAACGACAGATCGACGGGATCCGGGTGATCCAGCGCAGCGGCGAACACCTGCTTACGCTCATCAACGACATCCTGGATATGGCTAAAATCGAGGCCGGGAAGATGGAGCTCAACCTCTCCGACATTGCACTCGACCGGTTCATCCATTTCATTGCCGAGACGATCCGGGTGAAGGCTACGCAAAAGGGGCTTGCCTTCGCCTGCGAGATGGCCCCCGATCTGCCCGCGGGCGTGCGCGTCGATGAAAAACGGCTGCGCCAGGTACTGCTCAATCTGCTCTCCAATGCAATTACATTTACCGAAGAAGGGAGCGTGCGTCTGCGCGTCGGTTTCCTGCCGCCAGCGCGACTGCTTTTCGAGGTAGAAGACACAGGCATCGGCATAGACGATGTGCATCTGAAGGCAATCTTCCGGCCTTTCGAACAGGTGAGCGACACTCGCCACCGGTTGGGAGGCACGGGGCTGGGCCTCGCCATCAGCCAACAGCTCTCGCGTCTGATGGGCGGCGAGATCCATGTCACGAGCCGCCGCGGCGCTGGCAGCGCCTTCTCATTCGAGCTGAGCGCGCCGGTGGTGGCGCCTCATGCGGCTGCTGCCCCACTGGAGCGGACGATAGGTGGCTACAAGGGAGCGCGCAAGACCGTCCTTGTCGTGGATGACGTGGCGGAAAACCGCGCCGTCGCGGTCGATATGCTCAGCCAACTCGGATTTGACATGGCGGAGGCCGGTAACGGACTGGAAGCTCTCGAGAAAGTCAAATCCCTGCGGCCGGCGCTCGTCCTGATGGACATTGTGATGCCTGGCATGGACGGGCTCGAGACCATACGCCGCCTGCGCCAGATGCCAGAGTTCCGGGATTTGCCCGTCGTCGCAGTCTCCGCCGGCGCCTCCGGGGCCGATGCGACGCAAAGCCTGGCGGCCGGTGCGAATGCCTTTCTGCCTAAACCGATCGACTTCAATGGGCTGTTATCAAAGGTCGCAGCCCTCCTGAATATCGAATGGAGTGACGAGATTCGCCAGGCGGAAGTCGCCGGACCAAGTGAAGCGACAGCACCCGTTGCCGATCCTTCCATCGAGACCTTGATCGCGCCGCCGCCAGAGGAAATCGAAGCGCTGCATCATCTGGCGCGACTCGGCGACATGAAAGCGATCGCGAAGCACGCCACCCAGCTGCCCGAACTCGACGAGCGCTACCGTCCTTTCGCCGATCATCTTTCCCGGCTCGCAAAGGATTACCGGTCCAAGGCAATCCTCAGCTTTGTCGAGCGATATCTGATAGAGAGGTAAGTCCCGTGACCAGGGCGTTCAGAAAGTTTCGGATTCGTCAGGGGGCGCTTCACAAAACGGAAAATAAAGGGTTGTGGTGCAAATAGCCCAGGCAAGTGAGCAGACCACCTTCCTCGGCAGTCTTAATGATCTGAAAGAACCGTCATCCAAATCGAGGGCGCAGAAGTGTCTTTGAGATGCGCTGCCGTGAGATCGAACTGACCTTTGCGAATGCAATGCATTAGCTCGATACCTGAGATTGTGACGACTGCGTTTCGGAAGCGTTTGAACCCGAGCATCACGTTCACCCGCGATTTGATGTGGCGATGATCTTGCTCGATCAAGTTGTTCAGGTACTTCGACGAGCGCCCCCTCGTGTGCCTGGGCAGCAACCCGTCGGTCTTCATCGCGCGCACCGCGCGGTGTGACGCCGCGTAACCGTCCAGCGTAATTGTTCCGGAGCACGCCCCTGAGTTCTGATCGCCCTCGCGAGGAACGCCTTTGCTGCAGCCACATCTCGCCTGGCGCTGAGCCGGAAATCAACCGTCTTTCCCGCCCGGTCAACTGCGCGGTAAAGATAAGCCCATTTGCCACGGATCCTCACGTAGGTCTCATCGACGCGCCACGACTGTCCGGCTGCCAGGGCCAGGCGATTCCAGCGTTTGACGAACTCCGGCGTGAAATGCTTCACCCAGCGCATGATCGTAGTGTGCGCCAGCGACAGACCGCGCTCGGCCATCATTTCAGTGAGGTCTCGAAAGCTGAGCTTGTAACGCAAGTACCAACGCACGCAAAGGACGATAATTTCGCGGTCGAAGTGGCGCCCGTTGAACGATCCGTCGATGTCTTTCAACTTACCCATTGGCCCGTGCTCATCAAAAACTTGAGCGGAACAGACCTATGCATCCGAATTGCACCACAACCCTCGAGAGCACAGTACGATACCTGGGCATTGAGGTCACCGATGCACTTGAGATAGCGAATAGACGGCAGGTTTAACCAGCCGGGCCTCCGGATGGCGATCGAGCATCATTCGCTGTCCGACCCGGTGAGAGCCATTCAGTGCGCTCAGCAGCGGCCGCTCATCGCCTACCGTGGTCAAGGCACTAATAGGCCGGCATTCGATCAGTTGTGTTGCTACCAGTTGAGTCTCAGTCCGGCCTCTGTAGCCCGATGCCGATCATCGTCGTCGGCATGCAAGTACTGGCTAGTGGTCGAAATCGATTCATGCCCCAAATTGTCCCGGACATATCGCAGATCGACTTGTCCATCCATCATGCGAGAGCCCGTCGTATGCCGAAGCCAATGGGCGGATGCCTGGCGCAATCGCTCTGTTGCACGCTCGCGCGCTTCGCCTGTTGATTGCAGATGGTCGATCGCGTTGTCGAACACTTGTTTAACGATGAGATGCAAAGCACCACGGGTCATCGTCCGGTGTGTGCCACCGATCGGCAACAGCAGCGGTGTCGTTTCACCGCCATAGGGGAGGGCAGCCAGACCATAATGTCGGCGATAGCGGGTCAACTCCGCCATCAGTTCGGTCGTCGCTGGCAGCAAGCGCTCCTTGTCGCCCTTGCCAGTGATCGTCAGCCACCATCGGTCCTGGCCATCGCGATCGCGCCGTCTAAAAAAGCCGCCCATCGGATTGCTCACGACTTCCGAGATGCGCAGGCCCATCAGATACAAGAGCGAGATCAGCCAGCGCACCCGCGCGTAATGTTCCTGCTCGCGTGCGGTGTCATGGGGCATCGCTTCAATCGAGGTTTTGACGGCCTGCCAGAGATCGTCCTCGAGGAATCGCGTCACCCGGGGCTTCGCCTTGCGCGCTCGCTGACGCGACAGGGATAGTGGATTGCCCGCCAGGTAACCCGCGTTGACCAGCCAAGCGAAGAGCGTATTGAGAATGACAAACGCCTGCCGTTCGCTGGCGGGGGAGAGCGGTCCCGCAAACGGCCGCCAGCATGGGTCTGCGCGGGCCACCTTGGGGTCCCTTTGATTTTTGTGCAGTATACGGGGGTAGCGGGCCCTTGGCCCCATGCGGGTTTGCGAGTCGACCCTAATAACATTTCGAACTAAATCAAACACTTCCTGTTTGGTTATTTCCGAGTTGTTTGCCGGCCCGGCGAGGCCGGAACCCCCGTGTGGCGGGCTGCCGCGTTCATCCTGTCACCGCCCCAGATCAACGTTATCGCCGTTCAGCCGAGAGGCACCCGTTCAAAAAATGGTTTTCTAACGTTTGATTTGAGCGTTGTAAGCCCGCGCGAGTCATCTTTCGGGCCGAAAACCGGGCCCACGACACGCAAAAAGGCAAACAGCAACTGACTGATTTCTCGCAATATTTTTATAGGGGCGGAGCGCTACGCCGCGCAAGGCATAGCGCGCGTTACCGTCGTAAAATGCAGCGAAATCAAGACGACCCCAACGATAAAAGCCAATGCCTCGCGTTTAACCGCGAGGCATTGGCTTTTTACTGACCGGCCGCAGTCGCCCGCGGCGGCCTCAAGCGTGGTCACATCGAGAGTTACTGACCCGTGTACCCGACCGGGACCGTAACGTTGGCATTGGCGACCGTCGCATTGCTCGAGACGATGTATTGCGGAACCTCCGTAAGCGTCAGCGTCACTTGGCCGTTGGTGTAGGGCAGCGTGCTGACATTGCCGTAACCATCGATCTCCGTTACGTTGCCCGATGCACCGGCCGTGTCCACCTGAAGCGAGTAGCTGGACGAGTAGGTCTGGCTATAGAGCCCCCCTGATGCCGGCCACTGCGCATTGCTGTGTGTCCACAGGGCTGTCACCACCTTGCCGTTACCGAGTTGCTGGAACGCATAAGCGAATGTTCCGGCGGGAGTACCCGTTACACGTCCAAGTGTATTGGTGCCGTCAAGCACTCGTGTCATCGTGGCGAACGCCAGTGCTTCAGGCTTCGGTGACAGGTTCGATGCACCGAACGCACCCTGAGCATGAGCCAGGTCGAAGAACGTGCCGTAGCCTGTCTCGCCTGGATAGTCCGCACCATAGAAGAACGTGGTCATCTGTGCGCCGCCACCGAGCATGATGATGTGGGAGCGCACGCCAACGGCAGCTTGAGCAAACAACTGATTCTGCGACGGCGACGTAGGTCCGTAGTTGACGCCCGGATCGTAGCTTGTACCCGCCTCGGTGGCGAACAGCTTCATGTTCGGCTTGCCGGCTTGCATGATGGCTCGCAACTGAATCAACTGGTTGTCGAGTGCATTGGCCTGGTTAGCCGGGTCCGGGTCCGAGTCCTGCAATTCAGGCGGGTGGGCAGGATAGGTACCGGCATTCCAGTAACCGTGCGTCGCTACCGCGTCGATGTAGTTCCACAAACCGAGCGCGCCGTAGGTCTGCAGGTAGCCCGTC
>Ga0255336_102217_pt1 | contig 10437 bp, 13 predicted proteins | sample MeOH1_35cm_T3_17_FD_189102 | JGI IMG/M metagenome (GOLD analysis project Ga0255336, IMG submission 189102) | Sandy soil microbial communities from University of British Columbia, Vancouver, Canada - MeOH1_35cm_T3_179 | ecosystem: Engineered > Artificial ecosystem > Sand microcosm > Unclassified ...
ATGCCCCACTGCTTGGCCATCGCCCGCCCCGTGTTCTCGAACAGGTGCGTGATGATGCTCGCCGACGGAATGTTTCTCATCTCCAGCAAGATGCCATCGAGCACCGAGCCCGACGAGCACGACCCGCAGTCACCGACCCCCGCCACCATCACGTCGCACTCGTCGACCAGCGCCTCGATGATTTCGTCGTGCGCCGGCACGCTCGAGTAGCGCTTCCTGTACAGCTTGTAGGACGCCGCGCCGTAATCCCGGATCAGAATCTCCCCGATACGCTTGAGGACATTGTCCGAGTTGTACTTCGTGTTCTCGATCAGGCCAATGCGCTTGCCCTTCAACGATCCAAAACGATCGGCATAAGTGGGCTCGGCGCCAGCCGCTTCCCGGGTGGGATCCAGAACTTCCATCATCGCTTGATCTCCTTGGTAACTGCACGCGACCAGCCCGCCTTGGCCCACCCCGGAATGAACGCCGAGAACGCGCCAACCTTGCCGCCCGCCGACAACACAAAAATCATTTCCGGTGAGGTAACCAGCGGGCGCATGCGGTATTCATCACCCGGCTTCACCGGCAGTGGAAAACGCCCCGTGCGGCGCAGCCGTGCGTAGTCGTTGTAGGTGTGCTCGAACAGGAACTTCTGCACCTGCGCCTTGCTCCAGCCCGCGTCCGCCACGATCTTCAGATGCTCGCCGGGCAGAATCGCCACGTAATAGGTCTGCCCGACCACCCCGCCCGAGATGCGCATGTTGTCGGCCATGGTCAGCAACAGCTGCTCGGGCGTATCCGACAACTGGTTGAAGATCTGGCAAGGACCGTCCGCAGCCATCACCGTCACCGTGCTCTGTTCGGCACGAAAGCCCCGGTCGACGTGAAACGGCGCCCACGGACTATCTTCTTCATTCTCCGCAATCACATAGGACAACTTACCTGGATTACCCAAAGTCGACATGTCAAGTGTGCCCGGAAGCGTTCCGCACACGTTGCGCATCACCAGCCGCAGTGCCCGACCAATCGTCATGTTGGCGCGCCAGCCTGGCCCAAACAGGCTCTCCCGGCTATTGATGTTCAATTCCCGCGTAATCGGACCATTGACAATCAATAACACCGCCGGACCCGAGGTCGTCGTGCTCGCTGCCATCTCCACTCCGCCTCTTCTTTGATTGGTTGAACCATTATGCACCTCCCGGTTTTGACGTCAATAGCTGGGAACGCGCAGAGACTGCGATCACCAGCTATATAGGACATTGACTGACGGATTATCGCGCACAACGACCTATGATGGTTCATCAGCCTGAACTAGCACGACTTTGTTCGAACTCGCCAAAAGAATTCAGCGAAGTACCAAGTTTCCCTGATTGACGCAGTCAGATTTCTGAATTTTTAGATCTGTTCTACCATTCAAAGATCGTTTACACTGCCGGTCATTGGCAAATGATCGATTGGAAGCCAACCGCTCCTTTGCCAGCGAGCCCGGCAGTAGGAGATGCAAGTTCAATTTATGGGCTGCCTAGCATGACCCGACAATGGCGAAGGCTGAGCGATCGGCTTGCTTCCGCTTGGACTCACTCGACGCATCTTGTGCCACCGCACGAGATGCATGAGAAGGATCTTTCGCGCGGCAGAGCTTCGATAGATCGCCTGCCCGACGAGCTACCGTCCGGCGGCTTTATCCAGCGCCGTAAAAATGCAGATTGCGAAGCAAAAAAAATCCACCCGCCCATACCTGGACGACAACGCTCGGGAATGTCGAGGGGTTGAGCTGCGAATGCGCGGACAACATTCTCGCGTGCGTAGCCAGGCTACCGGAAAACGCTTTCAACGTTTTGCTGCGAATTTCCGCTGCCCTCGCCACGAAACGCACGATGCAAATAGTGGCCGCCACCGCTAAGTAGAAACAGGAGGCAGCCAAGCTGCCCGCCCAAAGATTGCAGCTGCACAACACCGCCCCCCCTCAACCCCTTTCAAACCTTTTCTAATAGATGCAGCCATTGATCCGCAGACAACAGCCACCGCTATGGCTTCTCGTTCTGATCACGATTAGCGGCACACTGGCAATGCACATGTTCGTGCCGGCACTGCCCAGTGCCGCGCGCGATTTTGGTGTCAGCATGGCTTCGATGCAAACGACGATCAGCGTGTATATCGGTGGCCTGGCGATCGGACAATTGATCTATGGGCCGCTTTCCGACGGCGTCGGGCGTCGTCCGATGCTACTGGCAGGGCTGTCGCTCTATATGATCGGCGGGCTCGCGGCAGCGTTCGCTTTCAGCCTGCACACGCTCATCGCCGCGCGTCTCGTGCAGGCACTCGGAGGTTGCGCAGGTTTGGCGCTGGGACGAGCAATCGTGCGCGACGGCACCGCGGGCGACGACGCTCTGAAGAAACTCGCCCTGATGAACCTGATGATGATGGTCGGACCCGGACTGGCTCCTTCCCTAGGTGCCGCGCTCGCATCCACCTTAGGCTGGCGTTCCATTTTCTTGCTGCTGGCAACGGTCGGCGCATTCACGCTCGTATTCACGTGGCGTTTACTACCCGAGACGGGTCGCCCAACCGGAGAGATCAACGCATCAGCGCTATTGTTCGACTATGTTCGCTTGCTGCGCTCCCCCGCCTTTGTCGGCTTTTCCCTTGGCGGGGGATTAGCGACGACTTCCATCTATGCGTTCATTGCTGCCGCGCCTTTTATCATCGCAGGTCAATTGCACCGACCTTCGCACGAGGTGGGACTTTATCTGGGCTTGCTGATTGTGGGAATGTCGTTGGGTAACGCGCTCACAAGCAGGCTCATCAAGGTTGTGACGATCGAACGTCTGCTGCTTGCCGGCAACGCGATAAGCGTAGTCAGCGCCATATCCTTTCTCGTCGTAGCCCTCGCGAGCGATCTGAGTATCGCATCGGCAATCACATTGATGACTTTCTATTGTTTAGGCGCGGGCATAGCGAGCCCGGCCGCCTTGACCAAGGCCATCAGCGTCAATCCAGCGCTGGTCGGCTCCGCAGCGGGTCTATACGGATTTACCCAGATGGCAGTGGGCGCGTTGTGCACGACACTCGTGGGCATCGGTGAAAACCCGTCCTTGAGCGCTGCCGTGGTTCTCGCTACGGCAGCCAGTCTCGGGCAGGGTGCGTTCTGGATCGCGTTGGTCAGGCGACGCGCCGTAACAGTATCGTTCTGAGGCCGAAGATCGTTTCGAGATGAAAGGTCTTGGTGTATATTGGTTGAACCATTCACCAAAAACTGATTTGACAATGGACACAACCCTGCCTGAAGAAATCGAACAGATGCGTACGGCGACAAGACGGCTTGTCGACGACCTCATGGAGCACGAAACAGAGTTTCTCAGTACCAACATAGTGCCGCCGGTTGTGGACGCGTCATTCAAGGAGTTGGGTTATTACGGCTTGCGGATTCCCGAAGCGTTCGGCGGTTCGGCGCTTGGCATGCTTGGAACCGTTGCGGTGGTCAGCGAGCTCGGGCGCCTACCCCCGCAATTCTGGTCGTTTCTTCGCGTAGCGCTCGGACCAAGCAGCAAAACGCTAGTCAAGCACGGGAGTGAAGCGCAAAAGTCGCGCTGGTTACCCGCCATTGGCAATGGCACCTGCGGCGTCGCGTTCGCATTGACGGAAGCCGGCGCCGGTTCCGACCTTTCGTCGATGCGCATGTCAGCGCGACGAGTCGACGAAGGATATGTTCTCAATGGCACGAAAATCTACATTTCGAACGCAGATCGCGCCGGGCTTCTAGTCGTTTTTGCGCGCACCAGCGCTTCTACGAGATTGAAGGAAGCCCTGTCTGCGTTTCTTGTCGAAGCTGGCCAGCCGGGAATGCAAGTCGGTCCGCCGATACCCACCATGGGCACGACGCTGAACGGCCTGTTTGAATTGTCGTTTGACAACTGCGTTATTCCGGCTGCCAATTTGCTCGGGGAAGAAGGCAAAGGTTTCCAATACGCGATGGAGAGTCTGAACGAAGGCCGCCTTAACGTCGGGGCAACCGCGATCGGCATGGGCAAATTTGCCCTCGAGCTTGCTATCGAACACACTAGGACGCGCGAAGCGTTTGGCAAAACATTGTCGGAAAATCAGGTCGTCCAGCACATGCTTGCTGACGCGGCGATGGAAATGCACGCATCGTGGCTGATGCTTATTGACGCGGCAAACCGCATCGATCTCGGCGAGGATGCTTCGGCTGCTTCGGCGATGGTGAAGATCTACTGCACGGAAGCGGCGGGACGCGCCGTGGACACGGCCGTGCAGCTTTTGGGTGCTGCCGGCTACTCCCGCGGAGTCAAGGCGGAGCGGCTCTACAGAGATGTTAGAGTTATGCGTATATACGAGGGTGCATCGGAGATTCTCCGCAACGTAGTAGCCAGAAAACTATTATCTGATTAATGTCCGATACGTTTACTTTTAGAAAATTAAGGGGGGAGCGCGCTTCCGACGAGATTTCTGCGCAGATTCGCTCCCAGCTAGCAGCTGGGAACCTGCCCGTCGGAACCAAGCTTCCCGCCGAACGGCTGCTCGCTGAGCAATTCGGCGTGTCGCGAAATACATTGCGGGAAGCCCTGCGATCCCTTGAACATGCTGGCCTGATCCGGCTTCAAAAAGGTACGAACGGCGGTGCGATCGTTCAGGACAGAAGTAGCGAGGCGATCATGTCAGGGCTGGTCGACATGTATCACCTAGGCGGCATCCGCCCTGGCGATTTGACCGAGGCGCGGATCATGTACGAAACGATCATTATCCGGCTCGCCTGCGCCAAAGCTACTCCCGAAGATATCGATGCCCTCAACGCCAATATTACGGCAGCCGAAGAGGCGCGGCTCTCGAGCAATTTCAATCAGCGGATCGAATTACATATCGACTTTCATCGCATGCTGGCACGCATTGCGGGCAACTCGATCATGGTTGTGGTCATGAACGGCGTACTCGACATCATGATCCGATTTCTTCAAACCGTCGGCCCATACAACAATACGTTTGTTACTCCGTCGCGCCGGCGTTTCATGAAGTATTTCGCAGCGGGCGACGCTGATGCTGCTGTCGCTGAAATGGAAACCCTTCTAAGGCGTCTGGAGAAGCTTTATCTTTCGCGCGTTCCTCTTAAGCCGAATGAGCCAAAATAAAGCGCAGCGGCTAGAGTTTCGCAAGCAACACCGCTCATCATTGCAGGAATGCACGGCTGTGCGCCGCCGCCCGTTCTTCCAACTCGCTCCATGTGACTCTCTCAAAAGCCAGATGTTTGACTTAAATCATCGCGTGCTCGACCATCTTGCTGCCCGCAATGACGAGCGGCGCCGCGACTGTGGCGCGCTGTCGATCAGCACGGCGCCGAGCTCGATATCCTGCTACAGAAGCGCCGCGACAAAGCTGCAGCGAAGCGATTTTTCAAGCGCGTGCTTGCCTCGTGTGCTGAGGCACCGCGCAAGATCATGACCGACCAACTGCGCAGTTATCCGGCGGCCAAAGCCGAAATCCCCGAACTGGCTTACGTCAGGCACCTCTTCGTCAAAGCCTGCGCGCGGGTCAATAACCGAGTCGAAAACAGTCATCAGCCGACGCGAGAACGCGAGCGACGCATGCGTGGCTTCCGCGATCCTGAGCGCACGCAGGCTTTCTTATCGAGCTTCGGGCGTGATCCGGCAGCACTTCGCACTCAAGCGATATTTGCTATGCGCCTCGCTCTATCGAAAACAGCTCGCCGCACGCTTCGCCGCTTGGCATCGTTTCGCTGAGACCACCCAAGATCCGTCCGCTTTCTGAGCAATTGCGTGTCCTGTCCGCTAATGCGTCGCGAACGCTTTAACGTGACAGCACCCATGCAACGCTTTCTAGGGCACTGCTGGTGCCAGCGAGCTGCTCGTCGCATCGTTCGTCAACAGGTCAAATCGAGGTATTCGTTCAGACAGGCCCGTACCGGTGGACTGAGGACTGGTATAGGATTCGGGAAAAAAAGACCCGCGAAGGCATCTCAACCTTACTGATTTTCTCAGCCTAAACAGACCAACCACTTTCTCGACGTCGATCAGAAAGGATTAGAAACATCCCTCTTCAGGCGAACACCTTGTCAAACAAAATTGACATGCAATACTTCAGTCGGGGCGAACTCTCAGCGCCCCTGTGCGGTCGTGTCCCTCGAGAGACCGCATTCTTCGCCGCCCTGTCTCGGGCGGCTTTTTTTCAGACCTGACGCCCGCGGCATGAATCGCACAGATATATTGTTCGCTATGCGAATGACCCGGATATGCGAACGAGCCAAAGCGTCTCGGTATTTTGCGTGAGCGATATACCCTGCCCCGAATACTTCAGGCGCTCTTTCAAATGCACCTTCAATTTGATGACCTGTGAAACATGCGTCTTGACCGAGCGTTACTGCGAGGCTGGCGCTTCGGATGCGGACGTTACGGAGACTGGCGACACGACGCGAATGGACATGAGTTGTAGAAGGCATTGTCACGTTGACGTGTTAATGGCGCAATAACCGATAGAACGGCCCGCTGGCTCAGAAATCGGACGGATCGTGGGTGAGCCCAGTGATGCGACGCCACGCGGCAAAGCGCGCGGCGAGCTGTTTGCGACGGAGTAATGCACGCAGCAAATGTCGCTTGAGCGCGAAGTGCTGGCGGATCGGTCCGAATCTCGACAGGAAAGCTTGCGTGCGATCAGGATCGCGGAAGCCTCGCATCCGGCGCTCGCGTTCACGCGTAGGCTGATGGCTATTTTCGGCGCGGTTGTTCAACCGTGCACTGGCTTTGACGAAAACGTGTTTGACGTTTGACACGGCGTTGTTGCAAAAATCGACGGTGCAGGCGGGCGTTCACCCGCGATCCTAAATTCATGAAATACGCACGGACTGCGGGCGTGCAAGTGTGACCATGTGGTTGACGATGCCAACACGGAAGCGGAGACAGTCATGCACACCATCGTTGCCCAGGAAACAGCTTCCGCCTCCTTGCGTCAAGCGAGCCGGCTTGAACCCTTCTACTTCAAGAATGTCCCCAATACCGCGAAGAAACTCGATGCCGTACAGCGACATTTGAACGGAGAGCGGCGTGGAGAACTGCTGCCGGATCGATGCGGCCGAAAGTGCTGACGATGACTTCGCATAGCTCGGGTCGCACTCAATAACGGTCACGTCAACCGTCGGGTCCGAAGCACGCAGAAAATAGGCGATGGAACTACCAATGACACCACCGCCAACTATAACGACCTTGGAACTCACGACTCGCGTTCGCGAGCACGTTCCCTTGGCACATTCCCTTTGCACATTCCCTTTGCACCACCTTCACATTCCATCACACCTGCCGCAGATTGATACCGTAGCACCAGAGTCGTCCGCGGGTAGCTTTAGCATTTCCGCAAGCCGTGCAATAACTTCTCTCCATGGGGCGTCGAAGTGACGCGCCTTCAAATGATCGAGTCCGGCCTTGGTAAATGTCCGCTCGGTCGCAATGCCTGCAGAGATATCAAGAAGGCTCGTCTCCGGCACGCCCAAGGCGAAGCTGGCTGGACCCGCAATATTGCCAAGCGTCAGCGCACGGGCAGCGTCCGGCTCAAGACCGTGCCGCTCAAGCTCGGCCGCAAGCGCATGGGCAAGGTCGTATATCCACGTCGACGCGCAGAGGGATACCATCGCCGCGTTAAACGCAGCCTCGTTTGGCAATGCAACGACATCTCCGGCGCAAGAGAGCAACGGCATGAGCCCCGGCGCGGGCGGATAGAGCGGTATGGGCCCCGGCGCGATTTCGATGTAGCTGCCCGGCACGATCAGATGGATGCCTCCCACTCCCGGCAGCAACGTGCGAAGGTCGTCGAGGCGAATACCTGCCACCGCGCAAAGGACGGTGTGGCGACGCTCCCAATGGAGGTTCGCCAACGCGACCTCTGCATGTTCCGGCCTCACGCTCAGGAGGACCACATCGGCGCCAGCCAGCACCTCGTCGGCAGACGCTGCCACCACGCAGGCGTGATTGTGCGCCAGTGTGCTGGCGACGTCGGCATTGCGCGGTGAGAGCAACACGTTACCGTCATAGCCCCCGCGGCGGAGCGCCGCAATAAAATACGAAGCGAATTGCCCCGTTCCGATTACGCCGAAATTGATCATGGATGTGTCCGCCATCTGCGTGGTTACGGTGACGCCGCCGCTGTACTCCGGTAGATCAGCAGAAGCACACATCCGTGTTCGGACGCGGCTGTATGAAGCGTTCCCGGCGAACGCACACAGTACTGCCCACGCAGGTAGGTACGCTCTTCATCCGAGAATTCGCCGTCGAGAACATAGATCTCCTCGAACAAGTCATGACTGTGCGAACCCGTACTTGCACCGGGCGCAACTCTCATCAAGGCGGTGGACTCGCCGCTGGATGGATTCTGGAACAACGTCACAAGATCGAATCCCGGGGTATCGGACGCTTGCCATTGAAGAGCTGTCGCATCGAGAAAATGCGAGCCCTGCACATCAGGACCCAACGCGACTCCCGTGGTTGAGGTGATCATGGCTTCTCCTCGATGCGAGACGGACATGGGTTATTGAACCAGCCGCGGTTGGCCAACGTCGGCGGCTGAAGGCTCCAGACCGTGCGCCTTCAGGATCCGCGCGATATCGCCAGACTTGTGCAGATCAGCAATGTCAGCACTCAAGGCGTCGCCGAGGGCCTGATTCGACTTCGTGTACGGAAATGCGGTCTGGCCCGGTTGAACCGATGCCGGGACCCTGGGGTCCGGCTTCACTGCCATGATCTTGATCGACGAATAACCGCCCTTTTTCTGGTCGTATTGTGCGACGGCGTAGCTGTCCGTACCCACGTCAATCCGACCAGCCGCCAGATCCTGAGCCATGGCGACCGGATTGGGATAAAGCGTCAACGAACTGCCGAGTACTTTCTGGAGGTCGCCCGTCCAGAGATAACCCTGAACCGATCCGACGCGTTTGCCCTGTAAGCCGGCAACCGTGTCGATACCATCCTTGGAGATGACGCCCATCTGATCGAGGTACATCGGGCCGCTAAGCCCCAGGACCTTCGCACGGTCAGCCGTCCTGTACCAGTCACCCATTCCGATGTCCGCTTTCCCCGACACGACCGACTGGATGACTGCTGCCGGATCCACTGTGCTGATAGAGAGCTTCAGGCATTCCTTCGCCGCGATGAGCTTGACGATATCTCCGTCAACGCCACCAATATCGGTGCTGCCCGCCGGAATCGAATACGGAGGAAATACCCATGCTGCAACCGATAAAGTGCCGGACGTGATAGTCGGGAACGTGTGAGCGGGCTTGCACTGATCCGCGAAGGCAGAATAGGTGACATAGGACAACAGGAGGCCGGCACACAGCCTCCTCAAGAATTTGGTGGACGTTTTCATGTCGTTTTCCTATCGTGGCTTCAGTGGAGGGATATTCACAGGCAGCTAAGCGGCAAAGATGGAGCGGATCTATCGAACGGCATGACGTCCCAATCTTCGTTCCAGTACGGAGACAAACAGCGTTGCGGGAATGCAGATGACAGCGAACAGCAAGCCGGCAAGGATCAGTACCGGCATATATTCAAAGGTCGTGGACCCGATGTTCGACGCCCGGCTGACCAGCTCAGGAAGCGCGATCGTGAAGCAGAGAGACGTTGCCTGAAGCATCATTATCGAAAACCCGAGAAGCGCGGGCAGCGCAACCCTCAGGCCTTGAGGAACGATCACAAAGCGCAGTGCGTCAAGGCCGTTGAGTCCGATCACTAACGCAGCTTCCTTTTGTCCATACGGCACGGCCTCGAATCCCGCCCGGATGATCTCGCTCGTATAGGCGCCGGTGCAGCACGCCAGCGCAACCACCGCCGACGCAAACGATGTCAACGTAAGACCCGCCGTCGGCAAGCCGAAATAAACGAACTGGAGCAGGATAAGAGCCGGTGCCCCTCTTCCGATTTCGACGAACGTCAACGCGGGGAACCTGATCGCCTTCGACTTGGCCGGCACCGCAAGCGCGAGCACGAGCCCTAACGGAATACCTATCGCGAGGCTCAGAGCGGTGACCTCGAGCGAAAGGCCATAACCGCCGATGAGCTCCGGAAGCCAGCCCTTCCAGAGGTTAAGAAGCTGCATCATCTCGATACCCTCGAACGCAATTGAACGTCGGCCCAGCGCGACAGCCACGCGATCGGCAAACTCAGGAGTATGTAGAGAAGCGCCGCAGCCGCGTAGACGCTCAGCCCGCGAAACGTCTGTTGAGAAATGTGATATGACTGATAGGCCAGATCAGTTACGCCGATCGTCGACGCGACGGCGGAGTCCTTCAGCAAGCCAATGAGATACGTAGCGCCGGACGGCAATGCGATCCTCGTCAACTGCGGCAAAACGACGTCACGAAACTGTTGGCTCCTGGTCAGGTTCAACACTTTCGCCGCTTCGAACTGCCCCGGGTGGATAGCGGTCAGCGCACCTCGATAG
>Ga0255336_102218_pt1 | contig 10436 bp, 6 predicted proteins | sample MeOH1_35cm_T3_17_FD_189102 | JGI IMG/M metagenome (GOLD analysis project Ga0255336, IMG submission 189102) | Sandy soil microbial communities from University of British Columbia, Vancouver, Canada - MeOH1_35cm_T3_179 | ecosystem: Engineered > Artificial ecosystem > Sand microcosm > Unclassified ...
CCCGGCGCCGGCTATGAGCAGGCCTATACGGGGCTCGTCGCTGCGCGGGTGCAGAGCGACCTCGGTTTCCGGGTGCACGGCAAGGTGCTCGAGCGCTTCGTCGATGTCGGCCAGGTGGTCCATGCGGGCGATCCGCTGATGCGCATCGACAATAATGATCTGATCCTGGCGATCGGCGACAAACAGCAGGCCGTCGCGGCAGCAAAAGCGCGGGTGATCCAGACCACGGCCGATGAAATCCGCTATCGAAACCTCTATCCGACAGGAGCGACATCCAAGGAGAGCTACGAAAAAGCGAAGGCCGATGCGGATAGCGCGCGAGCGGAGCTCGCGGCCGCCGAGGCACAAGCGCAAATCGCTCGAAATCAAAGCAACTATTCGGTCCTGCTGGCGGATGCCGACGGGACGGTTGTCGAGACCCTGGTAGAGCCCGGCCAGGTCGTTGATGCCGGCCAGATCGTCGTGAGACTGGCGCATGCCGGCCCGCGCGAGGCTGCGGTCTATCTGCCCGAGACCAACCGGCCGGCACTTGGTTCTATCGCCAAGGCCAGCCTCTATGGGGCGGACAATGTCCGCGGAACGGCCCGCCTGCGCCAGCTCTCCGATGCGGCGGATCCGAAAACCCGCACCTATGAGGCGCGCTATGTCCTTGAAGGGGACGCTGCAAAGGCGCCGCTGGGGGCCACGATCACAATCCGCATCAAGAGCGACGGGGCGGGCGAACTGACGGAAGTGCCGCTCGGCGCGATCGACGATGAAGGTCGCGGACCGGGTGTCTGGGTCATCGACCCGAAGACCCTCAAGGTCGCCTGGCGCGCCGTGAAGGTCGCGAAGTTCGGCACCGAGACGGCCTTCCTGAACGATGGCGCGACACCGGGAGAGCAGATCGTCGCCATTGGCGGTCACTATCTGCATGACGGCGACCAGGTCCGGCTGGCCGGAGAAAAGGCGGCCATGCGATGACCCGCTTCAACCTCTCGGCGCTCGCCGTCCGCGAGCGCGCCGTGACACTCTTCATGATCGTCGCGCTGACCATTGCCGGCATTTATGCCTTCGTCAATCTCGGCCGGGCCGAGGATCCGCCCTTCACCATCAAGATCCTCACCGTCTCCGCCTCATGGCCGGGTGCCACCGCCCAGGAGATGCAGGATCTTGTCGCTGACCGTTTGGAAAAGCGGCTGCAGGAGCTGCGCTGGTATGACCGGGTCGAGACCTATACGCGCCCTGGTCTCATGCTGATGACCCTGTTCCTCAAGGATTCGACGCCACCCCAGGACGTGCCGGAGGAATTCTATCAGGCGCGCAAGAAGCTGGGCGACGAGGCACATAACCTGCCAACCGGCGTCGTCGGGCCGGTCACCAATGACGAATATTCCGACATCGATTTCGCGGTCTATTCGATCCAGGCCAGCGGTCTTCCCGACCGCCTGCTGGCTCGGCAGGCGGAATCCGTGCGCGAGCGCCTGCTGCATGTGCCGGGTGTCAAGAAGGTCGGCATCCTGGGCGAGCGGCCGGAACGGATCTATGTCAATTTCTCGAATGCGAAGCTGGTGACTTTGGGCGTCAAGCCCCAGGACGTCTTCGCGGCATTGCGGAGCCAGAATTTCGTCACGCCGGCGGGCTCGATCGAGACCAGCGGCCCGCAGGTCTTCGTGCGGATCGACGGCGCCTTCGATGATCTGCAGAAAATCCGGGACACGCCGATCGTCGCTGGAAACAGGTTGCTGAAGGTCTCCGACGTGGCGGAGGTCGAGCGAAGCTATGAGGATCCGCCGACCTTCCTGGCGCGACGCGACGGTACTGAATCGCTGATGCTGACCGTGGTGATGCAGGAGGGCTGGAACGGCCTGATCCTGGGCAAGGCGCTGGAAGACACGGAGGCATCCATCAGTGCCGATCTGCCGGCGGGTGTGACACTCGGCAAGGTCACCGACCAGGCCGTGAACATCAAGGAAGCGATCGACGAATTCATGCTGAAATTCTTCGTCGCCTTGACCGTGGTCATGTTCGTCAGCGTGATCAGCCTGGGCTGGCGGGTCGGCATTGTGGTCGCCGCCGCGGTGCCGCTGACGCTCGCCACTGTCCTCGTCATCATGATGATGACCGGCCGCGTCTTCGACCGGGTAACCCTGGGGGCCCTCATCATCTCACTCGGCCTCCTCGTCGATGATGCCATCATCGCCATCGAGATGATGGTGGTGAAGCTGGAGGAGGGGCTCGACCGGATCGCCGCGGCCTCCTATGCCTGGAGCCACACCGCCGCCCCCATGCTGTCGGGCACCCTGGTCACCATCATCGGCTTCATGCCCGTCGGCTTTGCCAAATCGACCGCGGGCGAATATGCCGGAAACATTTTCTGGGTGACGGGATTTGCGCTCATCACCTCCTGGCTGGTGGCGGTGGTCTTCACGCCCTATCTCGGGGTCAAGCTGCTGCCGGAGATCAAAAGGGTCCAGGGCGGGCATACGCATATCTATTCCACGCCGCGCTACAACCGCTTTCGCCGGGCCGTGGTCTGGGCTGTCAGCCATAAGTTCATCGTCGCCGGCCTCGTCGTCGCCTCATTTGCCGCGGCCGTCGTCGGGATGGGATTCGTGAAGCAGCAATTCTTCCCCAATTCGGACCGTCCCGAGCTGCTGGTCGAAGTCCAGATGCCGGAGGGGACCAGCATCGAGGCGACCGACACCGTTGCGAAAAAGGTCGAGGCTTGGCTCAAGACTCAGCCCGAAGCCAAGATTGTCACGACCTATGTCGGCGCCGGCGCACCACGTTTCTTCATCTCCTATAATCCTGAACTGCCGGATCCTTCCTTTGCCAAGATCATCGTGCTGACGCCAGATGCCGAAGCGCGCGATCAGTTAAAGCTGCGACTGCGGGGCGAGGTCGCGGCGGGCATGGCGCCGGAAGCGCATGTCCGGGTCGGGCAACTTGTCTTCGGTCCCTATCAGCATTATCTCGTCAGCTTCCGCGTGATGGGGCCGGATGCTAGCGTTCTTCGTGACGTTGCCGAAAAGGCCGAAGCCATTGTCCGCGCGAATCCGCATACACGGGAGGTCAATCTGGACTGGGGCGAGCGGGCGCCGACCGCGCATTTCGTCGTCGATCAGCAGCGGCTCCAACTGATCGGCTTGACGCCCTCGGAAGTCGCCGACCAGCTGCAGTTCCTACTGACCGGCACGACCGTCACCCAGATCCGCGAGGATATCCGGACGGTCGACCTCATCGCCCGCAGCAGCGACCCGGCGCGTCTCGACCCGGCGAAGCTCGGCGATCTGACGCTGGTCAACCATGATGGCCATCTGATCCCCGTCAGCCAGGTCGGCCATGTCGAGGTGCGCCCGGAAGATCCGATCATGCGCCGGCGCGATCGGGTTCCGACGATCACCATCCAGAGCGATATCGACGAGGCCTCGCAGCCGCCGGAAGTGTCGATGGAGATCGCGAAGGCGCTGCAGCCGCTACAGGCGACGTTGCCGGCCGGATACCATATCGAAACCGGCGGCAATATCGAGGATTCGGCCAAGGCGAATAACGCGCTCGCGCCGGTCTTCCCGGTGATGATTGCCCTGATCCTGTTCGTGCTGGTCCTGCAGGTACGCTCGATCTCGGGCATGCTCATGGTCTTCCTTACGGCACCTCTGGGGCTTGTCGGGACCGTGCCGATCTTGCTGATTTTCCATCAGCCCTTCGGCTTCAACACCATCCTTGGCCTTCTCGGGCTGTCCGGCATCCTGATGCGCAACACGTTGATCCTGATCGAGCAGATCCATGTCAACCAGGCGGCGGGATTGACGACATATCAGGCGGTCGTCGAAGCGACGGTCCAGCGTGCGCGGCCGGTTCTGCTCACGGCGCTGGCGGCAGTCCTCGCCTTCATTCCGCTAACACAGTCGATCTTCTGGGGCTCGCTGGCCTATACGTTGATTGGCGGGACGGGGGCAGGGACGGTACTGATCCTGATGTTCCTCCCGGCGCTCTATGCCATCTGGTTCAAGGTGCGGCCGGATGCGGCGGAAGAGCATGATGAGGCGAGATCGAACCATCTTCCCTTCCAGCCGTCCGAAGCGGCGGCTGAATAGAAGTCACGTCACAAATCCTAATAGTCGTGACGGCGGCGAATAATGTTGCTGGCATTTTGGCGCCTTTACCCGCGTTGCAACACGCATTCCTGAGCGCATAGCTCCAGGGCCGTTTCTGACGCGTCAACAGGTAATCGGCCCAGCCGCAAGGGTGGTTCTCGATGTCATGGCTTTGCCAAGCCATCGACGAAGACATCGACGAGCCGCAGCGCGTTGGGCTGCCAATCGGTGGTGCCTTGGGAATAGAAGATGCCAAAAAGGGTCCGCAGCAGATCTTCCGGCGGGATGTCGGCGCGGATCTTGCCCGCCGCGCTCGCGCGCGCCAGGAGCAGGCCGATCGCCTTGGTCAGCCGCTCGAAGGAATAGGCCTTCAGTTCCGAGGAACCGTGGGCGACGAGTTGCAGTCCCTCGATCATGCCCTTCTTGGCGGCCACGAGGCGGACATTGGCATGAAGCCATTTTCGCAGCGCCTCGACTGGGTCGTTGCCGCAAGCAAGCTGTTCGGCGAGTTCCGCAAGATGATCGACTTCATGGCGGTAGACGGCCTCAAATAGCGCTTCCCGCGTGGGAAAATGCCGGTAAAGGGTGCCGATGCCGACGCCGGCCTGCCGTGCAACCGCTTCCAGGCTCGCCTGGGGGCCGCCGGTGCTGAAGATTTGCGTTGCCGCCTCAAGCAGAAGCTCCCGGTTACGGATCGAATCCGCGCGCGGCTTGCGGCCGGTCTTTGCGCTCTCACGTGCCATTTTTTCGGACCGGACTCTTTCCCTCTTGATAAACGGAGGCATCCTCCGTATAAATACAGTGCTTGTTGGGAAACCACAACAAAGCGCGCTTTCCCGGTCAAGGGCGATGGACCCAGTCGCGTCCAATCGTTTTCCTGGCCGCATCTCCGCCGCTATCCGGCGGCTCCGATCCATACATCAAAAACACTGACCGGGGTAACGCATGTCATTCTCCATCAGCCTTACCATCAATGGCCAGTCCCGCCCGGTTATACTTGATGACCCGCGCGTGACGCTGCTCGACCTGTTGCGCGAGCGGTTGCACCTGACGGGCACCAAGAAGGGCTGCGACCGGGGCCAGTGCGGTGCCTGCACCGTGCTCATCGACGGGCGGCGCATCAATTCGTGCCTGACACTCGCGGCGAGCCTCGATGGGGCGGAGGTTACCACGATCGAAGGGCTCGCCGAGAGCGAGATGCTGCATCCGGTCCAGGCCGCCTTCATCGCGCATGACGGTTTCCAGTGCGGCTACTGTACGCCGGGCCAGATCATGAGTGCGGTCGGTCTCATCGCCGAAGGCCAGGCCGGAGACGACCCTGAGCGCATCCGGGAACTGATGAGTGGCAATATCTGCCGTTGCGGCGCCTATCAGGGCATCACCGAGGCGGTGCTGGAAGCACAGCGGACGCTCGCGGAACGCGAGGGCTCCACGGCGCGCAAGGGGACGACGCGCAAGGGGAGGGATGCGGCATGAACCACTTCGACTATATCCAACCCAAGAGCATATCGGAGGCGGTCGCGGCTTCAGCTGTCCCGGGTTCGGTCTATCTGGCTGCCGGCACGAATTTGCTCGATCTGATGAAGGGCGCCGTCACCCGGCCCGAGCGGGTCATCGACATCACGCGGCTGCCGGGTCTCGACCGTATCGACTGGTTGCCGGATGGCAGTGTCCGCGTCGGCGCCCTGGTCCGCAATGCGGATCTCGCCTATGACGCGCGCTTCACGCGCACCTTCCCGGCTGTCGCGGAAGCGCTGCTTTCCGGGGCTTCGCCACAGCTCCGCAATGCGGCGACGGTGGGCGGCAATCTGATGCAGCGCACACGTTGCGCCTATTTCCATGACCTGGCCAGCGCCTGCAATCGCCGCGTACCGGGATCGGGTTGCGATGCGCGCCACGGCGAAAACCGCCTCCACGCCGTGCTCGGCTGGAGCGAGCAGTGCATCGCCACCCACCCGTCCGATTTCTGCGTGCCGCTCGTGGCCTTCGATGCGGTTGTCGAGGTCGAGGGCCCGCATGGCCGACGCGAGATCGCCGTTGATGCGCTGCACAGCCTGCCCGGCACCACGCCTGAACGGGAAACCGCGCTCGCGCCCGGCGACCTCATCATCGCTCTGCGGATTCCAGCCGAAGGCACGGCCTTCGCGCGCAATGCGCGTTACCTGAAACTGCGTGAGCGCACCTCCTATGCCTTTGCCGTCGTCTCGGCCGTCGCCGCACTGGATCTGGAGGGCGGCGCCATCCGCAAGGCGCGCATCGCCCTTGGCGGCGTTGCCGCGAAACCCTGGCGGGCGAAAGAGGCGGAGGCTTCGCTGACGGGCTTGCGCCCGGTGCCGGAGGTATTTGCAAGGGCCGCCGAACGGGCGCTCGCCGAGGCGCGGCCCTCCGGCGACAACGCCTTCAAGATTGAACTGGCCCGCCGCATCGTCGCGCGTGCCTTGGCCCTCGCCTTGGAGGGAACACCGGACGTCATGCCGGCGCTGCCGGCCTCGCCCTTCTCGACAGTCGCCGGAGTGAGCCATGTCGCCTGAGAGTACTTCGCCCTTTCCCCAGTCTCGCCGGCACGGATCCAATTCCGGCCAGCCGCTGACACGCCGCGATGGCGTACTCAAGGTCACCGGTCGCGCAACTTATGCGGCCGACAACAATCCCGCTGACATGCTCTATGCCGTCACGGCCGTCAGCCGCATCGCGCGTGGCCGCGTGACGGCGCTCGATGTCGCGGCTGCCAAGGCCCATCCCGGTGTCGTCGCGGTCCTGACCCCGGCCAACCGGCCGCCGCTCGCCCATGATCCGGACGAGAAGATGCCACCCTTCGGCTTTCGCGTTGAGGTGCTGCAGGACGACAGCGTGCGTTATGTCAACCAGCCGATCGCGCTGGTGATCGCCGAGACCTTGGAAGCGGCGACTGAAGGTGCCGTGCTGCTCAATCCGACATACGCGGTCGCGCCCGCCCGCACCGGAGTGGAGAGCGGCGAGCGTTTCGATCCGCCGGTGGTCGGCGTCGGCTCGGCGGCGCGCACGGCCCATGGCGATGTCGAAGCCGGCCTCGCCGCGGCCGTCCGCGTCATGGAGGCCGACTATGCCACCCCGCCGCAATATCACAACGCGATGGAGCCGCATGCGGTCGTCGCCCAGTGGGATGGCGACCAGCTGACACTCGACATGCCGAACCAGGCGATGGCGCTGAGCTGCCAGTCCTACGCGGCCTATTTCGGTATCCCGGCCGAGAACGTGCTGATCCGCTCGCCCTTCATCGGCGGCGGCTTCGGTTCGAAGGCGATCCTCAACGGGCCGCAGATCCTGGCGATCCTCGCCGCCCGTATGCTCAAGCGGCCGGTCAAGCTGGCGCTCACCCGCGCGCAGATGTATGGCCCTGTCGGACATCGTGGCCGCACCTGGCAGAAGCTGCGCCTCGGCATGGATGGCGACGGCCGCCTCACGGCGCTGCATCATCATGCGCTCGCCGCCGTCGCCAGCTTTGACGAATTCGTCGAGCCAGCGGCCAATGTGTCGCTGCCGCTCTATGCCAGTCCCGCGATCCTCGCCGAGCATCAGGGCCTGCGCCTCGATATCGGCATACCGGGACCGATGCGCGCGCCGGGCGTGGCGGCTGGTTCGGCGGCACTTGAAGCCGCGATGGACGAGGCGGCCGAAGCCTGCGGCATGGACCCGCTCGCGTTCAGGCTCAAGAACTACGCCGAGACGGAGCCCGGCACCGGCAGGCCGTTTTCGTCGAAAGGACTGCGCGACTGCTACGCCCAGGGCGCGGAACGCTTCGGCTGGTCCGGCCGGTCTCTGAAACCACGCCAGATGCGCGACAAGGACGGTTTCCTGATCGGCTGGGGCATGGGGACGGCGGTGTTCCATTGCCCGCATTTCCCGGCAGAGGCGCGTGTGACCCTGCGTGCCGACGGCAGCGTGCTGGTGGAAACGGCGGGTGCCGATATGGGGCAGGGCGCCTGGACCGCGCTTGCCCAGATCGCGGCGGAAGCGATCGGCCTCGACCCGGAACAAGTCGAATTCCATTCCGGCATCTCGAACCTGCCCGATGGTGGCATTGCCGGCGGCTCGGCGCATACCGCCAGTGCCGGGCTGGCGCTGCACAATGCCGGCGAGGATGCGATCGCCCAGCTTGCGGCGCTCGCTGCCGCCGATCCCGCGTCCCCGCTCTTCGGTACCGGCAATGTCGGCGTGGTGGCGCGTGCCGGTCGGCTTCATCGCGGCGACGATGACGGGCGCAGCGAAAGCTATGCCGAGATCCTCGCCCGGGCCGGTCGCGCCCAAGTGGTCGGCACGGCCAAGACCGCGCGCGATCCGGCGGTCGCGGCTGCCCATGCCATGTATTCGCATGGCGCTGTCTTCGCCGAGGTGAAGGTCGATCCCGACCTCGGGCAGGTGCGCGTCACGCGCCTTGTCGGCGCTTTCGCGGCGGGACGCATCATCAATCCCCGTCTCGTGCGCAGCCAGTATTTCGGCGGCATGATCTGGGGCATCGGCTTCGCGCTGCAGGAGGAAGCGATCACCGATCGCAGGACGGGCCGGATCATGAACAGCGACCTTGCCGAATATCATGTTCCGGTCAACGCGGACGTGCCCGCGCTCGAGGCGATCCTGGTCCCGGAGGATGATCCCTATGTCAACCCGCTCGGCGTGAAGGGTGTCGGCGAGATCGGCATCACCGGCACGGTGGGTGCGATCGCCAATGCGGTCTGGCATGCGACCGGCGTGCGGATCCGTCGCTTCCCGATCCGGATCGAGGATCTCGTTATTGAGCGGGATCGCGCCTGACCGTGCGTTCGACAAGCAAAGCGTTCAGGGCGGCTTGTCGCTGTGGCCGAAAGCCGTTCAATCACGGTCGACCTTGACGCAGTCGTGTCAGGCGAGAACGCCATCGGCTTCCGATTGGCTATTGTCGTCAATCCGCCCCGGGATTCGATCTGCGTTGGGTTGAACCCTGACCCGCATCAGTCTTTCGGGCGGTTCAAATCGTCCTTGCTCCAGGAGAACACGAAGAACACGGTCGTCTTCCGCTGGTAAGACGCGGATGGATCAGGCCGGGACGAGGCGAGCAGGCCACCATGTTTGGCGTCATAGGCGGTGGCAGCGAATTTGGCCACACCTTGCTGTGTGTCGCGCTTATAGAGGGCGACTTCCGGCACCGATAGCTGCCCGGCAAGCGGGATCGGCACATTGATCTGGGGAACACCGATGAGGAAGGCGCGGTCATCCACCGACAAGGCGCCGGCGCGAATCTCGACAATGACATCGGCCTTGCCGCGATCATCGACCAGTCTTTGCCCCCTGCGCAAAAGACGGTCGCGGATCGTGCCGATCGCATATTTGCTGTCATAGCCCTCGAAATTCGCGGCATCGACGAAGACCAGTTTGTCCTTCGGGATGTCGAGGGCGAGGGTTTCCGCAGCATGGTCCGCTGCGGTTGAGATCAGCAACTGCTCGGTGGCCGTGCGCTGCGGATCGCTGCTGCGGATCGTGGTGCAGCCGCTCAAAAGCAGGGCGGTAACAGTCAATTTCAGGCCGACCGCGACGAGGCGGAGAGGCAAGGCGGGATGATGCATTGATTAAAACCTAGGCTGGTTCCGGTCTTGCGACCGGTCGTTCCCGTACAAACGATGGGCCGCGCCGTTTGCTCCCGCGCACATTGCTTTTTGTGATCTTGCTTCAAGCGGAGCGCTGTTTGGCGGGACCGGCCGCGCGGGTGAGATTGAGCGCCGTATTGATCAAAGCGATATGCGAAAAGGCCTGGGGAAAATTGCCGAGGAACCTGCCCTCGACCGGCTCATATTCTTCCGATAGCAGGCCGACATCATTGCACAGCGACAACAGGCGTTCGAAGAGTATGCGCGCTTCCTCGAGCTTGCCCTGCAGGATGAGGTTATCCGCCAGCCAGAAGCTGCAGGCAAGAAAGACCCCTTCGCCCGGTGGCAACCCGTCCTTGCTGTCCGTCGTGTCATAGCGCAGGACGAAGCCGTTCCAGGTGAGGTGGCGCTGGATGGCATCCACGGTGCCGATGATCCGGGGATCGTCCGCCGGCAGGAAGCCGACCAGGGGGAGGAGCAGGAGGGCGGCATCGAGTTCCGTGGAGTCATAGGCGCGCACGAAGCTGTTCATCTCCGCATTGAATCCGCGCCGGCAGATCTCCTCATGGATCTGCGCCCGTAGGGCGATCCAGCGTCGTAAGGGGCAGGGGTTGTCGGCCTCCTGCGCCGTGCGGATGGCGCGGTCGAGAGCCACCCAGCTCATCACCTTCGAAAAGGTGTAATGTTGCCGCTCGCCACGCGACTCCCAAATGCCGTCATCCGGCTGCTCCCAGATCTGCTCCAGATAGCCGATGAT
>Ga0255336_102219_pt1 | contig 10435 bp, 7 predicted proteins | sample MeOH1_35cm_T3_17_FD_189102 | JGI IMG/M metagenome (GOLD analysis project Ga0255336, IMG submission 189102) | Sandy soil microbial communities from University of British Columbia, Vancouver, Canada - MeOH1_35cm_T3_179 | ecosystem: Engineered > Artificial ecosystem > Sand microcosm > Unclassified ...
TGTGCCGCCAGCGCATCCAACTGGTGGAATACGGGCGCGGAGGATCGTGGCGCCTCGGCAGTCTCACCTGCTTTCCAGTCCAGTCTCGCCGCGATTCGGAACCCTGACGCGGCATTCGCTTCAATGTCGCTCACTATCCGGTGATAGTGGGCGCCACAGCCCACAACAGCGACGGGCCGAACGTCCAGCCCAGCCTGCCTGAAGCGACCCAGCGTGGCGTAAATCAACATCCGCACCGCGACAAAACCAGCCCCCGTCAGACCTGTCCAGTACAACAGCCATGTCATCGGCACGGTTTCCAACCTGTCCAAACCCAGAATCAACAAAGTTCCCGCGGCCTGCACGACTCCCCATGCGAGCAACAAGCGGATTGCCAACTGGGGCATTGAGCGCGCCCTCCATGATCGATAGATCCCGAATGCAGGAAGCACGTTCGCCGCCAAAGCAAGCGCAATGGCGACGAATACAACGTGTGAAAACCGATGTGGTATGACGGTCCCGAAGGTCAACCGATCAGCTGCAGCAGCTCCCGCCATGATCAACACGACATCGCATAGACGCGCTAGAAATCCCTTCACCCCGTTTCTCCCCTCAAATCGTACTTGCGTGTCTACGCCCGCTAAGCCGATAGCTGCCAACTAGTATCAGAGAATCAAGTTGCCGATTGCGTGCTTTCTGAGCGCGGCCAGATAGCTTGCTCACGCTTACCCGTGTCTTCACCCGAGTTCCAACAACGGGAAACGCCGCCCGCGACAGTGCGAATACCTAAGCGTGGGACGATGCGTATTCTTGGGATCACGACGCTGGTAATGCGTCTTCATATAGTCTTGCGCCCGCTCCATCGTCAGCAGTACGCGCTGTTGCGGAGCTTCCTGAAGGACCCGAATCACCTATCGCCAAACTTGAACATCACAAGTACCGATTGATCACTGTTCGCCTGCATCATCGCCGCGCACGAGTAACAAGGTCAGTCAAAAACTTGTCGCTGAACGCCATCTCGTTGATTTCGGACGTACAAGTGGCCCGCCGTTTGTAGATGAGCAGCGCACAGGACAACTTTACCGGCACCCCTGCATCTGGCAAAAAAGATCATGGTCATGTCGGACTAAAACCCCCACCCTCGATTACCCTTTGATATCGAATATTGACGAAAAATCATCTGGAGCGAGCGGTGCTTAAAGAGAACAGCGGCATGCAGCAGGCAATATCAGAATTCAACCGGTCCTATCTGCTGCTTGCGCAACGTGCGTTAAGGCAAGGAGATATCAAGGGCGGTCAGTTGCTCGGCGTGTCCGACGAAACCGCGGTTCTGATCAGCCAGTTGACAGAAGCGCAAATCGAAAATCTATCCAATAGCAGCGACCTCCTTTGCGAAATTCGTCTCTCGGATCCAGCACACCTGATGGCGCGGATCTAGTGGAGAATGACTCCCGAAAGTGACGGCTGGAACGATGGTTTTATAAGCAATCCGCTTGAAATCGGCGGATTTCTGCGCAGCCTTTCCCATCGGCTCGACAACCTGACTGCCGACTATGCAGAACGGCACACCATCACGCGCATTCTCGATGTGGACATCGCCGTGCGGACATTTATATTTGATTCGGATGCTGATCAGATAGAGCACAAAGCGGCACTCGGCGCAGGCCAATGGATTTTCCGCGCAACGCCACGCGGCATCCGGGTGGAATTTTCTGTGGAGCGCGTGCAACCTATTGTCTTCGAAGAGAAGCCGGCCTTTCAGGCCAGGTTTCCAGCGGTCCTGCTTTGCCAGCAGAGACGCGAGTATTTCCGGGTCCAGACACCCGTACTGGAGCCTTACCTCTGCAGCGGTTCGCTAGCAAACGGCGAGCGCTTCCGTGCGGAAATTGTTGACCTGTCGCTTAGTGGCGTTGCTCTACGCATGACGGATGGCCACCTCGGCAACCTTGAGACAGGCAGTATCGTGCGCGACGCCGAACTTCATTTCACCGGCCAAAGTCCTATCTCGCTTGATCTCCAGTTCGTGTCCAGTCGCCACCTCCATGGTATTGCAGGGAACTCACGCTTCATTCTTGGTTTCAAGTTTCTGTCGCTGCCAGGCCACACGGAGAATGTGTTGCAACGCCTGATCGCCCGATTGGAGTTGGAGCGCAGATTGATACCGTGACTTAGCGTCACAATGCACACGTCCAAGCGGTCTCAGCGAATGCTGTACGTATCTCGGCGGCAATTGCTATGAAAATGTCCGAAGCGTAGTTATGCGCCGCTCTAAGATAGCGTTCTCTCAAGTTTCGGTGATTCCCCGGACAGCCGAAACGTTTAAGCCGACACATGCTGTCGGCTCTTTTTTTCCCGTTTGCACGGAAACACGCCGCGCGGTGCAATCAACTCACTACCAAACTACATCGACTATAGCGAACAATTGATTGTGGCACACTCCTGCCAGGGAATAGTTTGCAAACCTGATCTTTTATACCTTCACCGGATGAAGGGCGATCACAGCTTGTTGCTTGCGCACGTGCCGATCATGCGCGGGTAAAACGCTTCTCACCCGAAAATTCGCCCACCCTTCCCACACGAATTATTGGATGCCACCGGAAGTGCGCCGTCCCAAGGGTCTGTTCAAAAGCGTCAAAAGCTTGCCTTCTTACGCACCGACCTTTCGCCACATTCGTTGATCGCTTAAAGTTCCCGGGCTCGTCTCTTAGTCGAGCAATATAACCTCGGTTTCCTACTCGCCTGCTAACCGGGCGGGTAGGTTTTTTTGGACCTTCCCCGCACATTAATGCGCGGTGCTTTTCGGGCCGTCCCCACTGGCGAAAGGCGTCAAGGTTATGTCGGATTGAATCGATTACCTTCTCTTACAGTTCTACATCGAAAGTCGGGAATAGGCGGTGCGAAAACAAGCAGCGCAAACGCAAAGCGCTGTAACCGCCGTGGGCAATCTCATAAGTCAAGCGATCCTATCTAATCGTTATTTTCCGCGAGAGAGGTGCTTCCGCTCTGGCACATCTGATGACACCACTTTGGCCTATGACGACTTTTTGAGAATGGTGAAGCCAAACCGCTTTGCGGTGGAACCAACCGATGGAACGCGAACTGCGTTTTACCGTCAGTGGAAGCACTGTATTGCTCGATAAAATCGCATGAGTCAATTCGTTTACCCCATCATCGTTGTTTAATAAAACTAAATAATGATCAAATCGATGCACGGCTCCGACGTTGGATTACATGCGTAAAAAAAGACAACGCGACCAGCACCGCCTCATTCGGGAGATTCATGTCCTTGGAGCCGTACTTGCATTTTCCACGTCGGCGTATGCGGTTGATTCAACACTCTCGTCGTTAGGCCAGTCAGGGGGCCTGACGATCCCGTCGGCTTTCGTTCTGCCGCAAGGCACCTTCGAAGCACAGGGTAATGACTATATCGATCCCCGGTACGGGAAGGCCGCGACCGGCTCGCAGGTTTACTGGGCCGGCATCGGGCTTTTTCCGTATGTGGAAGTGTCGGGCGGCCTGGCGAACTACCCGGCAAACACGCACGTCCAATTCGCCGGCGAGGAGCATTTTGTCTTTCGTCACTTGATGGCGAACGCGAAAATCCAGGTACCGATTTTTTTCAAATATCAACCAAGCATTGCATTCGGCATCACCGACATCGGGGGCCAAACCCATTACTTTCGCTCAAAATATGGTGTGGTATCACAGACTTTCGGTCCGCTCGCACTGAGTGCCGGTTACGGCCAGGGTGACCGGCTAAGCGGCGCCTTCGGGGGGGCCGAATTATCGCTTTGGAACACCGGCTTGTCGGTGCTGGCAGAAGACGATTCGAAAACGCCTTATGCCGGCCTGCGCTATCGCTCACCCTCGATCCCCTGGCTAGCACACGCAAGTGTGATCGGGACGCTGGTTCGTTCGTTGAAGACCACAAACGGCGTTGCGCCAAGGACCTCCTTTGCGATTGCCGTGCAAATCCCATTCGGTCAGCGATTCACGGCAGCGAATTGTACCGATGGCCTATGCGGGAACACGCCACCTGCGATAGCAGCGCCCACGCTCAGCGATACTGCGCCGGCTACGTTCAATGATGTTCCGCTGTCGAATGCATGGGTGGACCATGCTCCCGATCCCAAGGGCGAGTCGTTTGAATACGCCCCGGCAACGCGCTTATCGACGGCAAGCCTTGACGGCAGAGTTGCGCCCACCACTTCGATCGCACGCACACTTTCCGTTGCGCCTGACCCCGCGGTGCTGGACGAAATTGTCCGACTCCTCGCGGCGGCTGGACTTGAACGGGTACGCGCCGGCTTGGTGGGCGACGACCTGATCGTCGAATACGAAAACCATCGATACAACCAGAATGAAGCGGATGCGCTGGGCATTGTATTGGGCGCGGCAACGGCTGAGGCACCGTCGAGCGTTGGACATTTGCGCGTGGTGATCAAGAAAGCAAATCAACCAATCGGCGAAGTTAGCGTCTCGCGCGCCGCTTATGCAGAATTTCTAAAGAGCGGGGCGCAAGCGGCGGTCAACACCTCCCTGATGATGCGCACACTCCCGACCTATGATTCGGACCAGGTCGCCTGGCATGGCGACGAACACAAGCATGGACTCGTGCGCGTTCGTGTTCAGCCCATTTCGAACTATCTGTTTGGTACGGAGTACGGTAATTTCGATTACTCACTGGGTGCGAGCTTTGAGACCTTCGTACCGCTCTGGCGAGGCGCTGAATTTTATACAAATACGATCGCGCCGCTATTCAACAGCCAAAATTTGAACAACGGCCGCGTCTTTAGCCAATACCGATTGCGCGGCGGCCTGACCACGGCAGCGCTCGCTCAAAGCTTCTGGATCGCGCCGCAGATATTCAACGTCACTGCAATAGGCAAGTTCGAACACGACTATCTCGGCGTCGAAAACGAGACGACGGCGTTCGTGCCCGGCAGACCGGACCTGATCCGGTTACAGCTCGCTTACCTGCATCGCGAGCCCGGCCACGATACGTTGCCGGATCTGAAGAACGCCATGCTGACTTATCGATGGGTTCAGCCATCCTGGAACCTGTGGATCGAAGCGGGCGCCGCGCGATATGTCGGTGGCGACAAGGGACCGTTGCTCACGGTGACCCGGTGGTTCGACGACGTGTCAGTGAGCATCCATGGCGAGCATAGCGGCCACGGCAGTTTTGTCGGTGCAGCTATCAGCTTCCCGCTTACGCCACGTCAAGGCATGAAGCCAGGCCTTGTGCAGCTCGCCGGCGGGACACAGTTCACGCAAGATTTCCGCACACGGGTCGGTTCAACCAACTATATCGCGGGCGACGCGGCTCAAACCCTCGGATTCGGCTACAGCACGCAGCAGGATTTGTTGAACAGCGGGAGATTCAGCGCCGGATATTTCGCGACGCAGCTATATCGGATGCGCGACGCGTACTTCCGATATATCGCCCCGGGCGCCACGCCTCCATCCGCTCAGACCAGCCCGTGAAAACCGCGCATCGACTGACCCTGCGCGGCGGGCAATTACCGGGTAAGTGCAAGTACAGGACAGGCCATGAAGCCTGGTGATTGAGAATATTTTTTTGGGGAAAACCATGAATCGCTTTAACACGCCGGTGCTCCGTTGCTTGCAGTTTGGATCGATCGCTCTCGCTACCAGTACGCTATTTGCTTGCGGTGGCGGCGGCAGCTCCCCCGACGGCACAATCAAAGGCACCGTCGCTATTGGTACGCCCATGAAAAACGGTGCGATAACGTTTGTTTGCAAGAACGGTTCGGCCAATACCACCACTGATGCAAACGGCGCGTTTTCGGTGTCGTTCAAATTCGACGGTCCATGCACCATCACCGCGAGCGGTGGTGCGACGACGCTGCACTCGTTCGCACCGGGCGCCGGAACGGTGAATATCACATCGCTGACCGAACTGCTGTTGAGCTACCTGGCCGGCCAACTGGGCACTACTGTTAATAACTTGCTTGCCAGTCTTCCGACTAATTCGACCTATCAAAGCGCCCTCTCAAATAGTTCGACGATTGCCAACGCGGAAACAGCAGTGGCGAAGATTGTTAAGGATACCTACGGCATAACATTATCGTCGTCGGCGTTCTTGACAACTGCATTCACGGTCGGCCAAGGTCAGGATAAGGATCTGGATCAGTTGACGGCGGCTGGTGCAATCGACGCCACCGGCAAGCCGGTAGCAACATTGACTGCAGCCGTGACGGCAGCAGGTACCGCTGCGGGCGGTGGGGCTTCAGGTGGCACACCGGGCGGAGGTGCCACGGGTGGTACTGGCGGCACGGGTACCACCCCGCAGTAAAATCCGCTTACGGAATGTCCGGGTCTGCGCCGTGTTGCGGGTGGGTACCAAACCGGTACTGTGGCGTTGACCCGGTCTGCCAGGGTGTGCGTCACGAAGAAACGACGTATCCGCGATATCGATCCTGGATACGTCGTTAGCAAGATGCTTTAGCGGCGTTGTGGCGCCAATGGGAGGGGCGGCGTCGGTGCGAATAGCGACGATGAACGAAAACCGGCATATTCGCCGTTACCTCGTCGAGTGGAAAGAACAACCTGCCGGATTTCATGTAGATCTCGTCGACCCGCGATGAATTGCCAGCCAAACCCCCAAGCCAGTTTCAGCAATTGACGAACTCCGGAGTCAAGCGCTTGACCCAGCGCATGAGCGTCTATCCGCTAATGCAGACGAGATAGCACATCGGGCATCTAAGACAGAAACCGCGCACCCATCCTTTCCTGATGCCCGCCATCAGCACCGTGTCGCAGCCTGGACACTTAGGGATAGGGGCGTCGGCGGTATTGGCGGCGACCGGAATGACCGGGGCTCCATCTGCTGATTCGGGAATTGTTTGATGTAGATCCCTGGTCCCGGCGGACTTGGGTTTGATTGGTTTCATCGGGACTCAACTACATGAAAAGAGAGGATGTCGAAAGCCTGACAGCAATGCCTGATCCTGACAGATCCAGGATGTCATCTAAAAACAAAACCTTGCCGAGATCCGCCTTTTTTCATGCTTATAGTGTCCGTGGGTGAAATGGAACACGGACTGCGAGCCGAACTAGCCGACAGAATCGATACGTTGATCGCAATCCGGAGCACCGCGTATGTGGTGAGCGCCCACGCCGACCCCTGCTCAGATGCGGCAAGACAAACTGTTCGAACTGGTCAAGGCTCAATTTCGTTGGAATCGCCTGCCAGCGTGGGCTTCCTGTCATGCGTCGCGTCCAGAAATCTGGACTTTAACCCGTCTGGCCATACCGACCCGAAATCCGGTCCTGACGCGGCTTCCAGACAAATTCGGCCGCTTCAGAAAACCCGTAACTAGTTGGTTAAAAATTAACAATGGTGCGTAGCCCGACCACCGCTTCGTTATGCAAGCGCTCAGACGGATTGCTGGGGTTCGGAATGCCACCGGCCGGCCGGCCGGCCGGAAAAAATATTGGAAGTCGGCCTGCAATTGCCACCATGGTGCGACCTGATACTGGTAGGTTGCTTCAACCACCGTTTCAGCACTGCGCTGCGGATGCGCTGTTCGCGCAGCCCACGCATCCCTACACGCAAGCGCTGCTGCGCGCGATGCCGCGCGTGGATCTCGACACCGACGAGTTCCTGGCTATCCCGGGCCAGGCGCCCACGCTCGCGGCGATGCCGCCCGGGTGCGCATTCGCGCCGCGCTGTCCGTCTCGCCAGGCGCAATGCGAACGCGAGCACCCTGTCTTGCAGCAGGTGGTGGGCGGCGCCACCGGCCACATGGTGCGTTGTCCGGTGCGGCTGGAACAGTTGCGAATGAACCTGGAAACCTCGCTATGAGTGAACTCCTGCGCGTAGACAATCTGGTCAAGCATTTCGCCAGCGGCGGCGGGCGGTTCGGCGCGCCGCATCAAGTGGTACGAGCCGTGAATGAGGTGTCGTTCACCGTGGAGCGGGGCTGCTCGATGGGCCTGGTCGGGGAATCCGGTTGTGGCAAATCGACGGTTGCGCGTACCTTGTTGCGCCTGATCGAACCCGATTCCAGTTCCATTGTGTTCGATGGTATCGATCTGCGGCGCGCCAGCGCGGCGCAAATGCGCACACTGCGCCAATGCATCCAGATCGTCTTTCAGGATCCCTACGCGTCGCTCAATCCACGCCGCACGGTTCGTCAGACCCTCGAGGAACCGTTGCGTGTGCACGGCCAGGGCAACGCCCGCGCAATCGCCAGGAAGGTCGCCGACACTTTGCTCGGCGTCGGCCTGTCAGTCGATGTGCTCGACCGTTACCCGCACGAATTCTCGGGCGGTCAACGCCAGCGCATCGGCATTGCCCGCGCGCTGGTGCTCGACCCCGAGTTGATTATTGCCGACGAGCCCGTGTCGGCGCTCGACGTATCGGTGCAAGCGCAGATCCTTCATCTGCTCGCGAGATTGCGCAAGGAACGCGGACTGTCGTTCGTCTTCGTATCGCACGACCTGGGCGTGGTACGCCAATTCTGCAACACGGTCAGCGTCATGTATCTGGGACGTATCGTCGAGAGCGGCCCGACGCGCCCGTTATTGGACGCGCCAGCGCATCCGTACAGCCGGGTCCTCAGGGACTCCTCCCCCGTACCGGATCCAGGTGCTCGCATCAGGCTGTCGAAGATCGAGGGAGAAATAGCCTCGCCCACGCGCTTGCCGTCCGGTTGTGCCTTCCACCCGCGTTGCCCGCGTGCCGTCGGGGCTTGTATGACGGAGGTGCCCAAGCTCGACGAGCTCGCATCTGGACGGCGCGTTGCGTGCTACTTTCCCGTGACGGCCGGAGACACGAAAGCGATATCCGATGGGCTGCCAACCGCAACGTAGGTTCCCGTAAATCGGAGCTTGCCACTGGCCGCATCGACAGCAAAGATCGCGATTTGATCGCTGCGTTGATTCAGTGAATACAGGAACCGGCCCAACGGATCAAACTTGATCACTCGAGGATAGTCGCCACCGGTCGGCGTCTCACCAACACGCGCCAGACGGCCGTCTGTACCCACGCGAAACTGCACGATCGTGTCATGAAGACGGTTCGCCACATAGATAAAGCGGCCGTCATGTGAAAGCAAGAGTTCCGATGCGAAGCTCGTGCCCTGGTAGGCGGCTGGCAGCGTCGAGACGGATTGCAATTGCGTCAGCATACCGCGCACGCTGTCGTATGCGTAGCAGACCAGGGTCGACGCTTCCTCGGTGACTTCGTACAGGTACCGGCCGCTCGGATGAAATACCACATGCCGCGGCCCCGCCCCTGCCGAAGAGGCGACAAACGGAGGGTCGTTCGGCGACAGCGCGCCGGTGGTTTCATCGAGCTTCCAGATATAGGTGCGATCGACGCCGAGGTCAGTCGAAATCACAAATCGCCCATCCGGCGCAGACACGATCATGTGCGCATGCGAACCGTCGTGGTCGCTAACCGCGAAGCTCCCAGGGACGCCTTCCGCTGCATGTTGAGCACCTGCCGGCGCCTGTGGCTGTTGCACGGAACAGGCATCGCCCAACACGCCGTCGCTCGACACCGGAAAAACCGCGATGCTTCCGCTGTTGTAGGTCGCGACCAGCAGGAAGCGGCCGTTCGGATGCAGACTTAGATAGACCGGTCCGGCACCTTGCGAATTGACCGTGTTGATGAGATGCAATGAACCGGTGCCGTGTTCGATTGCATAGGCGCTGATCGAACCGTTCGTGGTGCCGTTGTAGTTCTTCACCTCGCTCACGGCAAACAGGAAACGCTGTTGCCGGTCGACGACGAGGCAGCTCGGATTTTCGATAACGCGCAGCGGCTCAAGCGCGTCAAGCTTGCCGGTGTTCGGGTCGACCTGGAAGCGATGAATGCCAAGCCCGTTCGGCGTGTAGGTGCCGACATAGGCGAATGACGGCTTGCCCGTCCGCGCTGTAGTTGCCGGGCTCGCGCCCTCGCTCGCCGCCTGCGCGGGGCGAGCTACTGCGAGCGAACCCATGGCTGACATGGCCGCCAGCGCGCTCACGCGTTTGAGCCAGACACGTCGCGCCTGCGATGCATGCATGCATGTCGAGATGTCGAACTTTGCTCATTGCTTGCCTCCTGGATGATGACTGACAGCCCTCAAGTGAATATGAGCGCCACGACAGAGATGACTGCCTCGCATGCGGTTCAAGTCTTGAAGGTTTGACCATCGATTCAGCGCTTCGCGCCGGAGCGTCAGATAACCGTGCTCATGGCGCGTATCGCCGCTTGACCGCGCTGTTGCCGCTGTTCGAACTCGCCCATTGCACCGGCGATGCCTTGCTTGCTGACCTTCATGCCGCAGTCAATGTCGCCGTTCTGGATGTGCGCTGCGCGCACCAGTGCTTTTTGACCTGCACGATGCCGGCGGTCAGTCCGCCAAGGAATTGGTGTGCGTCTTCTGCATCGCATTCCTTAATTATGGAATATATGTTTTAATTGAGGATTATTCTAGCA
>Ga0255336_102220_pt1 | contig 10428 bp, 6 predicted proteins | sample MeOH1_35cm_T3_17_FD_189102 | JGI IMG/M metagenome (GOLD analysis project Ga0255336, IMG submission 189102) | Sandy soil microbial communities from University of British Columbia, Vancouver, Canada - MeOH1_35cm_T3_179 | ecosystem: Engineered > Artificial ecosystem > Sand microcosm > Unclassified ...
TTCACCGCATGCAGCGCGAAGGACGTATCGATCGAGGCGATGTGGTCGATGTTCTGCAGGCAGGATTTGACGAAGCTGTCATAGGCTTCGAGGTCATTGACCTGGACCCGCAGGAAATAGTCGCGCTGCCCTGTCATCAGGAAGCATTCCTTGACCTGGGCCGTCTGCCGCATCGCCTGTTCGAAGCTGGCGATGGTCGAGGCCTGGTGATTGGCGAGGCGCACCTGCACGAAGGCCGTGATCTTGCGGCCGAGCTTGCGCATGTCGAGCTGCGCCGTGTAGCCGGTGATCAGCCCCTCGGCCTCCAGCCGCTTCCAGCGCCGCAGGCAGGGCGATTGCGACAGCCCTACCCGCTCCGATAATTCCGCCAGAGTGATGCGGCAATTCTCCTGCAAGGCGGCGAGAATGCGGTGATCGATATCATCCAGATCCGGATTGGCAAATTTTTCCACGAATGAGCCCAATATCACAAGTTTATGCCACTACACTCCCATGAAGGGGTGCAGATAGCAAGATATTGTGCCCGGTTTGCTATATCATAGCGCGCAGTGCTCGGGCAGATCTTTGCGTCCGGCCCATCCCATCCAGCGAGGCATGCCATGAAACAGAAGCAGCTTTATCACAAGCGCCAGATCGGCTCGCACCAGCTCAGCCCGCAGACCCTGATGATGAGCTACGGCTATGACCCGAAGCTCTCCGAGGGGGCCGTGAAGCCGCCTCTGTTCCTCAGCTCCACCTTCGTCTTCGCGACGGCCGAGGATGGTGCGCGATTCTTCGACATCACCTCCGGCCGCGTGCGCCCTGGTGCCAATGAGGCCTCGGGCCTGGTCTATTCGCGCTTCAACAATCCCAATCTGGAAATGTTGGAAGACAAGATCGCGCTGCTGGACGGCGCCGAGGATGCCCTGGTCTTTTCCAGCGGCATGTCGGCGATCGGCACCACCGCCTTGGCTTTCCTGAAGCCCGGCATGTCGGTGGTGATGAGCAAGCCGATTTATGGCGGTACCTCCTCGATGTTCGCCTCGCTCATCCCCAATCTCGGCATTCATGTGGTGCCGATGACTGACGGCATGAACGTCGCCGGCATTACCGCAGCGCTCAACGAAGCCTCGCGGCATGGTCCGCTCGGCATGGTGCTGATCGAAACGCCCGCCAATCCGACCAACACCCTGATCGATATCGGCCTGGTTGCCGGTCAATGCCAGCAGCACGGCATGCGCGACGGCCACCGGCCGGTCCTGGTGGTCGACAACACCTTCCTCGGCCCGCTCTACCAGCCGGCGATCAATTTCGGGGCCGATCTCGTCGCCTATTCCGTGACCAAATATATGGCGGGGCACAGCGACCTGGTGGCGGGCGCCGTCGCCGGCAATGCCGAGCTGGTGCAGACGGTGCGCAAGATGCGCGGCCTGCTCGGGACGCAGCTCGATCCCCATAGCGCCTGGCTGATCGGCCGCTCGCTCGAGACCTTGAGCCTGCGGATGGAGCGGGCCAATCAATCCGCCCGGTTGATTGCCGAGTTCATGCGCGAGCAGCCGATCGTCGAGGACGTCAATTATCTCGGTTTCCTTAAAGAGGGTACGGCGGAAGCGAAGCTCTTTGCCAAGCAGTGCAAGAGTGCAGGCTCGACCTTCTCCTTCACCGTCAAAGGCGGTCGGGAGCAAGCTTTCAAGATCCTCAACCGCTTCCAGCTGATCAAGTTGGCGGTCAGCCTGGGCGGTACCGAATCCCTGGTCTGCCATCCCGCCTCCACCACCCATTCCGGCATCCCCGCCAAGGAACGCGCGGAGCTTGGCATTACCGAGGGTTATATCCGCCTGTCGATTGGGATCGAAGATCCGGATGATCTGCTGGCCGACCTCGAACAGGCGTTGAAAGTGGTGTGAAACGCGGGTCCAGTTGCGGTTGGACGAGAGGGTAAAGCATGGCGATCGCCGGCAAACAGGTAACATCAGCTGCACCGACGGATCACCTGCCGTTGTCGATCGAGGTGCTGCGCGATCTCGAATGCAAGGTACTGTGGCTCTCGACCCAGATCATCCATCACGCCAATCATGAGCGCGAGAATATCGACGGCCTGAAAGTCGGCGGCCATCAGGCCTCCTCCGCCTCGCTCGTCACCATCATGACGGCGCTGTATTTCGCGGTACTCAGGCCGGAAGACCGGGTCGCGGTGAAACCCCATGCCTCGCCGGTCTTCCATGCCATCCAGTATCTGCTCGGCAACCAGGACCTGGAGAAGCTGAAAGGCTTCCGCGCGCTGGGCGGGGCGCAATCCTATCCCTCGCGCACCAAGGACACGGATGACGTCGATTTTTCCACCGGCTCGGTCGGGCTCGGCGTCGCCATGACCTCCTTCGCCAGCCTGGTACAGGATTATATCCATGCCCATGACTGGGGCCGTGTTGGCGGCGAAGGGCAATGGCCGGTGGGCCGCATGGTGGCGTTGGCTGGCGATGCGGAACTCGACGAGGGCAATATCTATGAGGCCCTGGTCGAAGGCTGGAAGCATGGTCTGCGCAATACCTGGTGGATCATCGACTACAACCGCCAGAGCCTGGATGCGGTGATCTCCGCGCCCCTCACCAACAAGCTGGTTTCCACGTTCGAGAACATGGGCTGGCGCGTGGTGACGGTGAAATACGGCAAAAAGCTGCAGGCCCTGCGGCAGCGGCCAGGCGGCGAGGCGATCCTCGACTGGTTTGACGACTGTGACAACGACCTCTTCTCGGCGCTGACCTTCCAGGGCGGCGATGCCTGGCGCAAGCAATTGCTGGCCGATCTCACCAACCCCGCCAGCCGGGCCTTGATCGAAGCCATGGACGACGCGGAACTGGTCGCCACCATGACCGATCTCGGCGGCCATTGCCTGGAAAGCGTGCTGGAAGCCTTCCAGGGCATCGAAACCGATCAGCCGGTCTGCTTCATCTGTTACACGATCAAGGGCCGCGGCCTGCCGCTGGCCGGCCATAAGGATAACCATGCCGGGCTGATGACGCCGGCCCAGATGCAGGCTTTCAAGGCAGCAAATAATATCGTCGAGGGCGATGAATGGTCGAAGACCGCGGGCCTCAACCGCTCGGCCGAGGAACTCGACCGCCTGCTCGGCCAGGTACCGTTCAATGCCAAGGGCCGGCGGCGCCTGCAGGCGCCGGAGATCGAAATCGGCACCCTGCCCCTGCCCACTATCCGCGGCGAAATGTCGACCCAGCAGGGCTTCGGCCAGATCCTGGCGGAAATCGCCCGCGGCGACAGCAAGCTCGCCGAGCGCATCGTCACCACTTCGCCGGATGTGACGGTCTCCACCAATCTCGGGCCCTGGGTCAACCGGCGCGGCGTCTTCGATGTCAACGCGGTCGAGGATGTTTTCCAATCGCGCAAGCTGATGTCGGGACAGCGCTGGTCAAAGGGGCCGTCCGGCCAGCATCTCGAACTCGGCATCGCCGAGAACAACCTGTTCCTCATGCTGGCGGCCTTGGGGCTTTCTCATGAAATTTTCGGCCAGCGCCTGCTGCCGATCGGGACGCTCTACGATCCCTTCATTGCCCGCGGCCTCGATGCCTTGAACTATGCCTGTTACCAGGATGCCCGTTTCATCCTTGTGGCGACACCCTCAGGTATCACCCTCGCCCCTGAAGGCGGCGCGCATCAATCCGTGTCCACGCCGTTGATCGGCATGGCCCAGGACGGGATCGCCAGTTTCGAGCCGACTTACGTCGATGAGCTGGGCGTCATCCTGCAATGGGCCTTCGCCTATATCCAGCGGGCCCCCAAGAAGGTGAAGGATGGCAGCAAAGCCGCCGATGCCTGGCTGCATGAACGGGACGGCGGCTCGGTCTATCTCCGCCTCTCCACCCGCTCGGTCGAGCAGATCATCCGACCAATGACGCCGGAACTGCGCGATGGCATCATCAACGGCGGTTACTGGCTGCGGCAGCCTGCCGAGGGAGCCGAACTCGCCATCGTCTATACCGGTGCCGTGGCACCGGAAGCCGCAACGGCGATGGGCGAATTGCTGGGCCGTTTTCCCGGCGCCGGCCTGCTCGCCATCACCTCCGCCGACCGGCTCAATGCCGGCTGGAAGGCAGCGCAGACCGCTCGCCAGCATGGCGACCAGACGGCGCTCTCAAGCATCGAAGAACTGCTGATGCCGCTTTCGGCCAAGGCCCGGCTCGTCACCGTGCTTGACGGACACCCGACAACCTTGTCCTGGCTAGGCAGCGTCTATGGCCATAACGTGCAGGCCTTGGGCGTCGAGCATTTCGGCCAGACCGGCACCATCCCCGATCTCTATGCCCGTTATCGGATCGATACCCGGGCGATCGTCGAAGCGGCACTAGCGCCGCGTGACGTCAGACGGCCGATTTATCGGCGATAATTGGCCGGAAATCACCTCAGCGCAGCGGCAGCAGATACTGATATTCGCTCGACCGGCTGCGATCATTGAGCAGCCTCTCGCCGGGCTGGCGGGTGAAGCCGAGCTTTTCGTAGAAGCGCTGAGCCGCCTTGAAGCGGCTGTCGGTCCACAGTTCGATGAAGCTGGCGCCGCGCTGCCGGGCGACCGCCTGGACGATCTTGAACATCTTCAACGCGAGGCCCGAGCCCCGCAGATCCGGGCGCAGATAGACCCGCAGCAATTCGACGCCATCGGGGTCTTCGGCCGGCAGGAAGCCGCAGCAGCCGACGATTTCGCTGGCGCGAGAACCGGCATTGACGACCTGCGCTTCCGCCACCCAGAACCGCCCATCTTCTGCCTCGAAGCTGCTCTTCGGCTGTTTCAGTTCGGGAAAATCGGCATCGAGATCGAAGACGCAGCCGGGAAATTCCGCCGTGATCGCAGCAACGATACGCGTCAAGCCTTCTGCATCATCGTCCCGGGCATCACGGATGGCGACTTCTCTTGCCAGCGCCGAGATCACCCGCTGCCGCCGGCCGTCGACTTCCTCGATCAATGCTGCCGCGTTGTTGCCATTGGCCCTGGACAGGCCGGCGATATTATGGCCCGTCGCTGACGTGCCCGGTTTGTTGCGTTCGATATCCAGCATGGCGTTTCCCCAAAACTCGCCGCGCCATTTTGCTCCAAGTGACCCGCAGATGACAATGCCCGCCATCACACCCGCGGTGACACAAATATCTTGGCTCGTTGAGCACAAGGACATACGGCGCCGACAAGATGCCGGCGCCATATTTCATCCACCTTGCAAGTTTGCAAAAGGCCGTCACGCGTATCGGATCATGCGACGACCGCCTCCGTTGCCGGATCGATCAGGCCCAGTACCTGCCGTTCGAACAAACGTCGGTAGCGCCCATTCGGCCGCTGCACCAGGCCGGCGTGGTCGCCCTCTTCGATGATGCGGCCTTCTTCGAACACCAGGATACGCTTCAAGGCCCGCACTGTGGACAGGCGATGGGCGATGACGATCGCCGTACGTCCCTCGATCAAACGCTCGGTCGCTTCCTGGATCAGTGCCTCCGATTCCGAATCCAGGCTCGATGTCGCTTCATCGAGGATCAGGATCGGCGCATCGGCCAGGAAGGCCCGGGCCAGGGCCACGCGCTGCCTTTCGCCGCCCGACAGCTTGACCCCGCGTTCACCAACCAAGGTGCTGTATCCATTGGGCAATCGCATGATGAAGTCATGCGCATTGGCGAGTTTTGCCGCCCGCACGATCTCGTCCATGCTAGCCGACGGCCTGGCATAGGCGATGTTCTCCGCCAGCGACCGATGGAACAGCACCGGCTCCTGTTGGACGATCGCGATCTGCGCCCGCAGCGACGCCTGCCGGCAGGCAGCGATGTCCTGTCCGTCGATGCGGATCGTGCCACCCTGGATGTCGTGCAGGCGCTGGATCAGCTTGACGAAGGTGCTCTTGCCGGAACCTGACAGCCCCACCAGAGCCAGCTTCTCGCCCGGCGCAATCGACACCGACAGATCACGGTAAAGCGGCATTCGATGCCCCGGATAGTGGAAGGCGACATGGTCGAAGTCGATCCGCCCGTCACGGATCACGATATCCCGAGCATCCGGCCGGTCCATGATCGCCGGCAACTCATTCTGGATCTCAACCAGCTCCTCCATGTCGTTGACCGATCGCTGCATATCCCGGATATGCACCCCGATATCACGCAGATAGCCATGGACCACGAAATAGCTGGTGAGGACATAGGTGACGTCGCCCGGCGTCGCCACACCGCGCCACCACAGCCAGAGTGCCACGCCAACCACGGCGAGCCGCAGGAGCAGCAAAGCGACCAGCTGCAGCGTGCCGTTGGTGGTGCCACGCACCCAGGTGCGATGGGTGCGGCGACGCCATTTCGCCATGACGCGCGCCAGGCGATCATCCTCACGCGTTTCGGCGCCGAAGGCCTTGACCACGGCATTGCAGCTGACCGCATCGGCGAGTGCGCCGCCGATCCTTGTATCCCAGGCATTGGAGAGGCGCGCCGCCGGCCCGACATAAGCGATCGACATCAAGACCGTCAGCGTCACGAAGGCGAGCGCACCGACGAGGATCACCGCCCCCATCACCGGCCAGCGCCAACCGAGCAGGAAGGTGGCACCCAGCAGCACCACCAGTGACGGCAGCATGGCGATCAGCAGGGTGTCGTCGAGCATGTCGAGCGCCCACATGCCGCGGGTCACCTTGCGCACCACCGAGCCGGCAAAGGTATTGGCATGCCAGTCGCTGGCGAAGCGCTGCACCCGGGCAAAGGCATCGCCGCCGACATCGCACATGACGCGCAGAGTCAGGCGGATGATGGCCATGAAGCCGAGATGCCGCAGGACCAGCATGATGGCTGCCAGCAGCACCATCATGCCCAGCGCCACCAGGGCGGCATGGAGTGAGGCCTGCCGGTCACCTTCGGCGGCGACCGCATCGATCAGCTTGCCGGCATAGACCGGCACCAGCAGCTCGGTGATGGTCGAGAGCATCATGGCAAGCGCGCTGGCCCAGGCCCAGCGGGCATGCCGCCGCCAGCTACGGAAGGTAAATCCAAGAACCGCACGGAACGGGCCGGCACGCCGGCGCAGTTCGGCAAACATCGCGTTCATTTTAAAAGACCCCTGACGACGGCGCTTCTTTGAGCGGCGCATACGTCTCTATTTCGGTGGAAAATCGGCCAAAGCGGTGAGATCGACAGCCGATGACGACGCCTTACGGCACCGGTCTCTCCTGCTACTGCGATCTGGTTGGCTGCTGCGCGGGGCGGATCATGCCCCGCAGAAGACCCGACCTAATGTCGATGTCGCGGGAGAGCGAAGCTAAACATTCGAACGTTCATTCATGCCCTCCCTGGAATAAGTTTGAATACCTAAGGCAAGCTATAAGGCGCGTTTTACACAAAAGCAAGCGGGAAACAGGCGCACATCCTACCGCATCCGATATCCACCAGATCGATCCGATCTTGTGGCCCCCGTGGCCGCCGTTAACCGCGCGATCCACCCTATTTCCGAACCCGAACCGGCCGGCCTATTCCCGGTTTACTCTCGGCAGCCTTCCTGCTAGGTTCCGCGCCACTTTTCCGACACTTATCTGACACTTAACGAGTTGATCACATGAAAATCAACGGCAATTCCATTCGCCCGGGCAATATCATCGAGCACCAGGGCCGGCTGTGGCGCGCGGTCAAGACGCAGCACACCCAGCCGGGCAAAGGCGGCGCCTATCTGCAGGTGGAGCTGAAGGACATCCGCGACGGCACCAAGATGAACGAGCGCTTCCGTTCCTCGGAAACCGTCGAGCGGGTCCGCCTCGACGAGCATGAATACCAGTTCCTGTTCGCCTCCGGCGACGACTATACCTTCATGGATGTCGCCAGCTACGAACAGCTGACCCTGAATGCCGACCTCATCGGCGAGCCGGCCGTCTTCCTGCAGGAAGGCATGATGGTCTCGGTGGAGAGCTATGAAGGCAGCCCGATCTCGGTGTCGCTGCCGGAAACCGTCACCATGACCCTGATCGAAGCCGATCCCGTGGTGAAGGGCCAGACCGCCGCCTCGTCCTACAAGCCGGCCAAGCTGGAAAATGGTGTCCGCGTCCTGGTGCCGCCGCATGTCGAAAACGGTGTCCGCATCGTCGTCAACACCGCCGACGGCACCTATGTCGAACGCGCCAAGGACTAAGGTCTGATTCAGCATGATCACGCGCTCCCCCATTCTAAACGTCATGACCCGCGCCGCCGACAAAGCGGCGCGCGGCCTGAAGCGCGATTTCGGCGAGGTCGAACAGCTGCAGGTCTCGCAGAAGGGGCCGGCGGATTTCGTCTCCAATGCGGATATCAAGGCCGAGAAGATCCTGCGCGAGGAATTGAGCAAGGCACGCCCCGCCTTCGGCTTCCTGCTGGAGGAAGGCGGCACGGTGAAGGGTACCGACCCCGACCATCGCTGGATCATCGACCCGCTCGACGGCACGACCAATTTCTTGCATGGCCTGCCGCATTTCGCGATCTCGATTGGCCTCGAGAAGGCCGGAGAGATCATCGCCGGCATAGTCTATGACCCGATCAAGGAAGAGATGTTCTGCGCCGAAAAGGGCGGCGGGGCCTTTCTCAATGATCGCCGCATCCGCGTCTCGGCGCGCAAGAACCTGCACGAATCGCTGATCGGCACCGGTATTCCGTTCCGCGGCCGCGGCGATGGCGACCGCTTCAACCGCCAGCTCAGCGCCATGATGGCGGAGACGGCCGGCGTGCGCCGCTGGGGCGCCGCAGCGCTCGACCTCGCTTATGTCGCGGCCGGCCGGTTCGACGGCTTCTGGGAAGAAGGCCTTGCTCCCTGGGACATCGCGGCCGGCCTGCTGCTGGTCAAGGAAGCCGGCGGTTACATTTCCGACCTCAAGGGCGGCCAAAGCATGATGGGGAGTGGCGCCATTCTCGCCACCAACAACCTCCTGCACGCCCCTCTTCAGGCTTTGTTAACGAACCCCGCCTAGGAACGCACTGAACGAGCCGGCTGGCGCGCTCCGTTAAACACCCGATCGGCCTGCCGTTCGGGTGTTTTTATTTGAGCGCGCGATGGCGGCCCGACATCTCACCCGAGTCGGGGCGAAGATCGGGACGAATGCGGTAAGTGCCGATTGTTAAGGCGGAATCTGTTGCGGTATAGTGCCTTGATAATCGCCGGTTTGTCGGGGGACAGTATCGGTGACGGCATTTGGGGAATGGTACGGGAATTAACATGATGACGAGTTACGGCCGCCGCTTCTGGTTGCAGGCAGCGATATTGACCGGCGCTGGTGGCGCGCTGCTCTGGGCACAGACCGGCGGCAGTCAGGCTCAGGCCTATAGCGCCGGCTCTACCCAGGTCGTGGTCAATTACGATGTGCTGAACGCCCTGCCCGCCGGAAATGGGGCAGCGAGCGGCGCGCCGACTTATGCGACGGCACCAGGGACGCCACCGGCATCGAGCTATAGCGGCGCCTATCCGACCAGTAATCCCAGGGCCAGCTTCAATCCCAGCAGTTTCCCCGTGGCGACCCAGCCGACCCCATCCGTGGCGCCAGGCTTCACGCCCTTTTCCGATGTCGTCGGCAACGGCACTGCAACGGCGCCGCATCTGAAGCCGCCGAGCGGATCGAAACAGAAGCCGATCTCGAGCAAAAAAGCGAATAAATCATCCCTGGAGCTGCCGGCCGGCAAGAGCAGCAACGCCACCGCGGCCAAGTCGATAACCGTCGCCGCCGCGACCACCAGCGAAACCAAGGCCGAGGACAAGCAGGCAGCCAACGCCAAGCCTGCCGACAAGACCGATGGCACCGCCAGCAGCAGCGCCGAAACCAATACCAATAATGCCGCAGCGGCGCCCGCCACTGCGGCGGTGGAAACTGCAGCCCTCATCACACCGGCTGCCGAGACCGCGCCGGCCACCGACACGTCAACCACCGCCACCAGCTCCGGCGCAGCTGCGACGACGAGCAACAATACGACGGATGCCGCTGCCGCGGCGAAGAGCAGCGATACCACCGCAGCGGCATCGACCGCTCTTACTGCGAGCACCCCTTCTTCAACCACTGACGCCGCGACCGCAGCGCCGACCGATCTGACGGCGGGCCAGGCCGGCAGCAGCCCGGCGGCGACCCCGGCCGAGCCGGTGAAATCCGCCAGCGACGCACCGCAACCGACCGCAGCGGCACCGGCCGAAACCGCGACAGCGTCTGCCACGACGACGCCCGCCGCCTCCAGCGAGGCAGCTTCCGCGGAATCTGCTTCCACCCAGGCCAGCACTGCCCTGACCGGCTCGACGCAGGACAGTTCAACGCAAGCCGGTGCAACACAGGGTGGTGTAACCCAGGCCAACGCAACGCAGGGCAGTGCGGAGCCGGTGGTGCCGACCCAGATCGCTTCCGCTGCAGCGCCCGTGACCGCCCAGGCAGATCAATCGACGACGGATCAATCAACCACCAACGGGACGACACCGGCTGCCCCGGC
>Ga0255336_102221_pt1 | contig 10424 bp, 8 predicted proteins | sample MeOH1_35cm_T3_17_FD_189102 | JGI IMG/M metagenome (GOLD analysis project Ga0255336, IMG submission 189102) | Sandy soil microbial communities from University of British Columbia, Vancouver, Canada - MeOH1_35cm_T3_179 | ecosystem: Engineered > Artificial ecosystem > Sand microcosm > Unclassified ...
CTGCCACGCTAGCGCGCATGGCCGCGGCCCGCGTGGCAGGCGTCAGCGGCGAGCAGGTCGATATCGAAGTACCCTTCATAGGGGGAGGGTTTGGGCGGCGACTCGAATCCGATTTCGTCGCGCAGGCAGTCAGCATCGCAATGCACGCAAACGGCCGGCCGGTCCAGGTGATCTGGTCACGTGAGGAGGACTTGCGTCATGACTTCTACCGGCCGCAGGTGCACGCCCGCCTTCGCGCCCGCCTCGACGGTTCGAGGCCCGCTGCGATCTCATCGCGAAGCGCCGGTCAATCGATTCTCGCGCAAGAACTGGGCCGTACACTCGGCGCTCCCGGTATGGGGCTTGATCGATACACGGCAGAAGGTATGTTCGACATGCCTTATGAGATCGAGCATCAGCACGTCGCCCATCTGAACGTCGATCTGCCGGTTCCAATCGGTTTCTGGCGTAGCGTCGGTCACTCGTACAACGCATTCTTTCTCGAATGCTTCATCGACGAGATCGCCGCAGCCCTCAATCGCGATCCGTTGGAATTGCGCCGTGCACTGCTGGGCCGCCATCCGCGCCACTTGCGCACACTCAACGCAGCAGCGCAGGCAGCGGGTGTTGGAGCAGTGATGCAGACACCACCCGGCGGAGCACGGCGAGCCTACGGCATCGCTTTACATGCGTCTTTCGGATCCGTTGCCGCGCAAATCGCGGAGGTGTCGTTGCAAGACAATCAGGTACGGGTTCACCGGATCGTCTGCGCTATCGACTGCGGTTTCATCGTGAATCCGCAGATCGTGCGCCAGCAGGTGGAAAGCGGCGTGATCTTCGGCTTGAGCGCCGCCTTGTACGGTGACGTCACGATCACCCGCGGGCAGGTATCGCAATCGAATTTCACCGATTATCCGATCGTGACGATGGCGACCGCTCCGCTCATCGAGACACATCTCATTCCCAGTGCCGAGGCGCCCTCCGGCGTCGGCGAGGTGGCCGTGCCACCCGTTGCACCAGCCGTCGCGAATGCGCTCTACCGCTTGACCGGCAAGCGTGTCAGACGCCTGCCCATCCGTCTCTAATGCACGCGAGCCACTACCATCCCCGAGTGTATGGAGATGCGGCACCTATTTCTTCTTTTTCTTGACCTCGGTGCGCAGCAAAAACTGGACGGCGTAATCAGTCAGTTCGTCGAAGTTCAGTGGCCCTTCGGACCGATACCACTGCATCATCCAGTTCAGTGCACCGAACATCATCAAGCGATCGATGGGCGTGGGCGTCGCCCATTCGCCCGATGCATGCAGCCGGGCAATCACGCCATCCCAGATCGCCTCATACCGGTCCTTCAGATCAAGGACCTTCTTACGCATGTCCTTGTCGACCGAGGTCCACTCCCGCAACAGGACCGGAATAAAATCGTAATCCGGCGACACCAAGGTGTTCACGTGGGCTTGCACCAGCGCACGAAACGCCTCACGCGGCGGAAGATTATCGACATCGAGCGCCTCAATGCGCTCCAGCGCGCTTGCCAGCCCCTCTTCCATTACCGCTACCAGAATGTCCTGTTTGGTCTTGAAGTAGTAAAACCAACTGCCGGCCTGCACACCCGCTGCGGCCGCGATATCGCGCACGGTGGTGCGTTCGTAGCCCTGCGTACGGAAGAGTTTGGCCGATTTGAGGATCAGCTCGTCGCGCAAGGTCGCACCCTCACCTTTCGAAGGACGACCGCGTTTTCGCACTGGTTGGGGAAGGGCGTTCATAGAACAGGTACTCAGGTTCTTCTGCACAGCTGGCGTATTTGACCAGCCCGCCAGCCAAGGAAATTAGGTCATTATTGACCAGTTTGCACGGCTTGGAAAGTTGGCCTGTCCATCGCCGTCACGCATCGTCCTTCATCACGCACCACCAAACAATAGCCCGCGGTTCGACGTGCCCTGGAGTGGGCCAAGCCGGGCTCACATGGCCGTTTTGCACCAATGCCCGACATTGAATGTTTCCAGAGCAAGCGATGACAATTTCATAGGATACCGGCAATTAAATAAATCAACCGATTGATTTATTAAAAAAGCCGCGCTAGGATGATCTCACTTCGGAACAACAACATTCGAGACGCACCCATGACGACCCTTGAAGGCAAGACCGTCTTCATTACCGGAGCCTCTCGCGGCATCGGCCTGGCGATCGGCAAGGCAGCGGCCAGCAAAGGCGCCAACGTGGTAATTGCTGCCAAGACGGCCGAAGTGAATCCAAAGTTGCCAGGCACTATTTATAGCGCCGCAGCGGAAATCGAAGCCGCTGGCGGGCGCTGTCTTGCCCTGCAGGTCGACGTCCGCGATGAAGTACAAGTTGCAGCAGCAATGCAACAGGCAGCGACGCATTTCGGCGGCATCGATGCTCTCGTCAACAACGCCAGTGCGATCAGTGTCACTGATACCGCGCACACGCCGATGAAGAAGTTCGACCTGATGTTCGACGTCAATGTCCGGGGAACCTACGTATGCACGCAGTCAGCGCTCCCCTACCTGAAACAAGCGGCCGAACGTGGCAACAATCCGCACGTGCTAACGCTCTCCCCCCCGCTCAATCTGAACCCGAAATGGTTTGCGCCGCACGTCGCATACACGATGACGAAATACGGCATGAGTATGTGCGTCGTCGGGCATGCGGAAGAGTTTCGCCCGTGGGGAATCGCTGTCAATGCGCTATGGCCGCGTACCGTGATTCAAACCGCCGCGCTGCAGATGATTCCTGGCATGGCGCCCGAAATCTGTCGGACACCGGAGATCATGGCCGACGCTGCCATTCGCATCCTGACGCTTGATGCTGCGACACATACTGGTCGATTCTTCATCGATGAAACGGTGCTCGCCGAGCACGGCGAAACTGATCTCTCCAAGTACGCCGTCGTGCCCGGCACTACCGAGTTTCCCAACGATCTGTTCCTGGACTGAGGAAAGCCATGTCCTATCGCTCTCAACTTCGAGCTGGCAGCTTCACTGACAAAATAGCGCTCGTGACAGGAGGCGGCAGCGGGATCGGCCGCTGTTGCGCCCATGAGCTGGCCTCGCTCGGCGCATGCGTGGTTCTGCTTGGCCGCGATGCGGCCAAGCTCGAGCGTGTCTCAGCGGAAATTCGCGAAGATGGAGGTACTGTTGACGCAGTCGCCTGCGATATCCGCGACGAAGAAGCCGTGCGTCTGTCAATCGCACAGATCGTCGAACGGAATGGCCGGATCGACCTGCTCGTCAACAATGCAGGTGGCCAGTTCCCCGCGCCGCTCGAGCACATCAACGCGAAAGGCTGGCAGGCCGTGCTCAATACCAACCTCATGGGCGGATTCCTCGTGGCTCGCGAGTGTTATACGCAGTCGATGAAACCGCGTCGCACCGGCGCAATCGTGAACATCATCGCCGACATGTGGAACGGCATGCCTGGCATGGGACATAGCGGCGCCGCACGTGCCGGAATGCTGAACCTCACCGAAACCGCTGCCGCCGAATGGGGACCGGTGCGCATCAACGCAGTCGCGCCCGGCTGGATCGCATCAAGCGGCATGGACACCTACCCGGACACGATCGAGCCGATGATCCGCAATCTGCCGAAACACGTGCCGCTCGGCCGCATCGGCAACGAGGCGGAAGTCTCGGCTGCAATTGCGTTCCTGCTCTCGGACGGCGCGTCGTTCATCAACGGCACTTGCCTGCGTGTCGATGGCGGCGCACCGAACGCGCGCCGTCATTACCCGCTCGGAACGACCGAGCCGACCCCGGCATTCGACGGCTTCCATCGCGCGGTAACGCCCGATATCTTCAAGAACTGACCATGCCGGCATTCCACACCCGTCTCAACACAGCCAGCCCCGCCTTTCGCGACAACGTCGAGCATATGGATGCATTGATCGTCCAGCTGCGCAAGCTGCAGGAACGCGCATCGGTCGAATCGGCGAAGGCCGGGCCACGCTTCGCTAAACGTGGCCAGTTACTACCGCGCGAACGACTCGCTTTGCTGATCGACTCCGGTTCGCCTTTTCTCGAACTCGCCGCGCTCGCCGGCTACCTGGTCGGCGAAACCGATCCGGACAAATCTGTTCCGGGCGGCGGCCTGATCGCGGGCATTGGCTACATCAGCGGTACGCGCTGCATGATCGTGGTCGCCGACTCCGGCATCGATGCCGGTGCATTGCAGCCGATGGGTCTCGAGAAATTTCAGCGTCTGCAACGCATCGCGCTCGCTAACCGCCTGCCCTTCGTACATCTCGTCGAATCAGCCGGCGCGAATCTGACACAGTATCGCGTCGAGGAATTCATCAACGGTGGCGGTAACTTCTACCAGTTGGCACGGCTGTCCGCTGCCGGCATTCCTGTACTCACGCTCGTCCATGGTTCGTCCACTGCTGGCGGCGCCTATATGCCTGGCTTGTCGGACTACGTAGTGATGGTTCGCGACCGCGCGAAAGCGTTTCTGGCCGGTCCGCCCCTGCTGAAAGCCGCGACGGGCGAGATCGCCACGGACGAGGAACTGGGCGGAGCGCTGATGCACGCAAGCATCTCCGGGCTCGCCGAGTACCTCGCCGAGGACGATGCCGACGGCATCGGCATGCTTCGCGAACTGATCGATAAGCTCGATTGGACCTCACGCGAATTCCCTTTACCTGTTGGTCCGGAGCCTGTGCTAAATCCTGAGGATCTGCTCGGGGTGCTATCGCGCGACGGCAAGAAGCCGACTGATATGCGAGAAGTCATCGCACGCATCGTCGACGCGTCCGATCTGCTCGAATTCCAGCCGCTATATGGCCCGGCGACCGTTTGTGCGCATGCCCGCATACACGGCATCCCAGTCGGCATCATCACGAACAACGGCCCGCTCGATCCGGCCGGCGCGACCAAGGCGACGCACTTCATCCAGAGCTGCTGTCAGAGCGACATCCCGCTCGTCTATCTGCAGAACACGACAGGGTTCATCGTCGGCAAGGATTCCGAGCGCGCCGGCATGATCAAGCACGGTTCGAAGATGATCCAGGCCGTGTCCAACGCGACGGTTCCGCAAATCACGATCCTGTGTGGTTCGGCATTCGGCGCGGGCAACTACGGCATGTGCGGACGCGGATTCAACCCGTCGTTCCTCTTCTCGTGGCCGAACGCGCGCACCGCGGTAATGGGAGCAGAACAGGCGGCGCTCACGATGGTAATCGTCATGGAAGGCACGGCGCGCGCCAAAGGCGTGGAACCCGACACCGAACGCATTGAATCGCTCAGACAGAAGATAGTCGCCAACTTCGAACGACAAACGCATGCGTTCTATACCTCTGGCCGGATGCTCGACGATGGCGTCATCGATCCGCGCGACACCCGCAAGGTGATCGCGATGACGCTGTCCGTTTGTCGCGACGGCCGCAAGAAAATCGTTAATCCGCTCACGTTCGGCGTGGCGCGCCCCTGATATAGGAGACAACATGCAATTCACCCCGGAACACGAAGCCATTGCGCGAACCGTCAAGCGCTTCTTCGAAAACGAAGTCAATCCGCATGTCGACGAATGGGAAGAAGCGGGTATCTTTCCCGCGCATGAGGTGTTCAGGAAGCTCGGCCAGCTCGGCATGCTGGGGCTAACCAAACCTGAAGAGTATGGCGGTGGCGGGCTCGACTACAGCTATGAATTGGTAGTGGCCGAAGCAATGGGCGTTTGCCGGGCGGGCGGCGTACCGCTCGCGATTGGCGTGCAGATGAATATGGCGACGCCAGCGCTCGCGCGCTTCGGCTCCGACGAATTGCGTCGCGAGTTTCTTGCGCCGGCGATCACGGGTGAGCAGGTGGCTTGCATCGGTGTTTCCGAACCGGGCGCTGGCTCCGATGTCGCCGCGATTCGCACGACGTCGCGCAAGGACGGTGACGACTACGTCATCAACGGCACCAAGCTCTGGATCACCAGTGGCACTCAAGCGGACTGGATGTGCTGCCTCGCTAACACATCCGACGGTCCGACCCATCGCAACAAATCGCTGATCATCGTGCCGCTCAAATCTAAGGGAGTGCAGATCGAGAAAAAGATTCGCAAGATCGGCATGCTTTCTTCGGACACCGCACAAATATTTCTCGATGAAGTGCGTGTTCCACAACGCAATCTGATCGGCGAGGAAGGCAAGGGGTTCACCTACCAGATGGTCCAGTTTCAGGAGGAGCGCCTGTACGGTGCGGCCGGTGTTTTGCAAGTACTTGACCGCACCATTGACGAAACCATCGACTACACGCGTCAGCGCAAGATCTTCGGCAGACCTGTACTCGACAATCAGGTTGTTCATTACCGGCTCGCCGAACTCAAGACTGAAGTCGAAGCACTCCGCGCTCTCACGTATCGCGCGGCCGAGCTTTACATCGGCGGTGGCGACGTAACAACGCTCGCGTCGATGGCAAAGCTCAAAGCCGGCCGCCTGGCGCGCGAAGTCACCGACAGTTGCCTGCAGTTCTGGGGCGGCATGGGTTTCGCTTGGGAATCCAGCATTTCACGCACTTATCGCGACATGCGCCTCCTCTCGATCGGCGGCGGCGCAGACGAAGTAATGCTCGGAATTATCTGCAAAAAACTTGGCACCATGCCGAAGGAATGAGACGCATGAGTACGCTCACTTCGGAATCCTCCGGCCCCTTGCTGACCCGCTTCGTCGACGGCATTCTCTATGCGACACTCAACCTGCCGGACAAACGCAACGCACTGACCGACGACCTCGTGGCCGCGTTAAGCGACGAATGCGATCGAGTCGCCGACGATGATACTGTCCGCGCGTTCGTGCTGCGCGGTGCCGGCGGCACCTTCTGCGCGGGCGGCGACTTCTCCGGATTCAAGGCGCTGATGCGCGAGCCGGCACCTTCCGCAGGACTCGATCCGATCGCGCGCTACAACAGGCAATTCGGTGCAATGCTCGAAAAACTCGCGGTGCTGCCGATGCCAACGATCGCTGTGGTCGAAGGTGCTGCGGTAGGCGGTGGCTGCGGTCTTGCCGCAGCTTGCGACTACGTGCTCATGGCAGCCAATGCGCATTTCTCGATGCCTGAAACCACGTTGGGATTACCCGCCGCGCAAATCGCGCCCTTCATCGTCGCCCGTATCGGCAAAACCCAGGCACGCTGGCTGATGTTGACTGGCACACGCTTGTCGGCGGCCGAAGCACTGTATGCGGGATTGGCCGATGAAACCACCAGCCCGGTCGGGCTCAACGCCGCGTTGCAAAGCGAACTGTCGCGTGTGCTCGGGGCAGAGCCTGCGGCGCAACGCGCGACGAAGCGCATTGTCGCTGACGCCACCAAGCGCGAATTGCCACTCGTGCTCGACGCGGCAGCCGATGCATTCGCGATGGCATTGCGCTCGGGCACCGTGACGGAAGGGCTCGCGGCCCTCGCCGAAAAACGTGCGCCGAACTGGCGTATCGCAGCGCCCACCACACCGGAACTCTCATGACGGAACGCCGGTTCACACGTCTTCTGATCGCTAACCGAAGCGAAATCGCCGTGCGTGTCGCACGCACGGCCAAACAGCTCGGCATCACGACCGTCGCCGTCTATTCCGATGCCGACCACCAGAATCCGCATGTCGCCGCGTGCGATACATCGGTACGGATCGGCGGCACGACGCCCGCTGAATCATATCTCGTCATCAACAAGCTGATTGACGCCGCGCGGCAGAGCGACGCTCAGGCCATTCATCCGGGCTACGGCTTTCTGTCCGAAAATGCCGCGTTTGCGCGCCGCGTGACCGAGGCGGGTCTCGTCTTTGTTGGTCCCCCCGCCAGCGCTATCGACGCGATGGGAGACAAGGCGCGCGCGCGCCAACGCATGGCCAAAGCCGGAATCCCGGTTGTGCCTGGCTACGACGGCGACGATCAAAGCGAAGCCCATCTCCTTGCCGAGGCAACCCGCATTGGTTTCCCGATCATGGTGAAAGCATCGGCAGGCGGAGGCGGACGCGGCATGCGTCGCGTTGATACCCCCGAAGGCCTGCCCGAAGCGCTAAAGCTAGCCGTCTCGGAAGCGCAAAAGGCGTTCGGCGACGGGCGGATGATCCTCGAACGAGCCATCATCGAACCGCGGCACGTCGAGATTCAGGTATTCGCCGACTCGCACGGTAACGTCGTTCATCTTGGCGAACGCGACTGCTCCGTGCAGCGCCGCCATCAGAAGATCGTCGAAGAAGCGCCCTCGCCCGCCGTCGACGAAACACTGCGCAAGCGTATGGGCGACGCGGCCGTCGCAGTTGCCCGAGAAATCGGCTACACCGGTGCGGGGACCGTTGAATTTCTGCTCGATCGCGCGGGGCATTTCTATTTCATGGAAATGAATACGCGCCTGCAGGTGGAGCACCCCGTTACGGAACTCGTTACCGGACAGGACCTCGTCGAATGGCAGTTGCGCATCGCACAGGGTGAACCGCTGCCGCTCACACAATCGGACATTCACATCACGGGGCATGCCGTCGAGGTGCGGCTTTGCGCCGAAGATCCCGCCGATGATTTCCTCCCGCGAACCGGTAATGTACTCGTGTGGCGGCCGGGGCCACATGTTCGCACTGACCACGCCCTTGCGGATGGCATGTCGGTCAGTCCGTTTTACGATTCGATGCTGGGTAAGGTGATCGCGCATGGCGCATCACGCACGGAAGCAATCGAGCGGCTCGCTGCCGCTCTCGATCAGACCGTGCTCCTTGGTGTGACGAGCAACCGGCGATTCCTTTCGCGCGTGCTGCGCCATCCGGCCTTCATCGAAGGCGACTCGGTGTCGACCGCGTTTATCGCGCAGCATTTCTCCACCAATGAGAGCCGGGGCAACCAACCCGGTCAGGTGGCATGGACGCTCGCCGCATGGCTCTCCGCCGCCGGAACAGGTCGCGCCGACTCACAAGGGCCTGCTTGGCGTGGGTGGCGCAGCGGCGCAGCACTACCGGTACCCTTGCGGCTAACCTGGCTCGGCGCGCATGCGGATAGCCAGGCCGCGGCCCGGCGCGGCACCGTGATGCTCGCCAGTGGCTCCGCATGGGTTCGATTCGACACGGAGGCGGACGTGCCCGTGCTCCTGCACGACACACCGGGACACCCAGGCGACCTGGCGTCCGTCACCATAAGCGAGCGCACATACCACTACCGCCACGTGTGGGACAACCACCATCTGTGGCTTCAACTGGACGGCGAGGATTACCTGTTCGCATCGCTTAACCGCAACGGCGCGAAAAGCCGCGACGAGGCCGAGGCGGATGGCGTATTGCGCGCCCCGATGAATGGACGCGTCATCGCGGTGGATCTCACAGAAGGTCAACAGGTGCAAGCCGGTCAGACCGTGATGGTTCTTGAGGCGATGAAGATGGAGCATGCGATCGCGGCGCCATTCGCCGGCACTGTAACGTCGGTAGGCACGCGCGTCGGGGATCAGGTCGCACCCGGGCAGATTCTCGCGCAACTCGAACCACTACCCGGCTGAACACAAACGATATCAACGAAAGGGAACATACCATGAGCAAGCCCGTCGTCATCACGTGTTCGTTGAACGGCATCTTCACCGACCCACAACGGTTCAATGTCCCGGTCACCCCCGAGCAAATGGCTCTTGAGGCGAAAGGTGCTTACGATGCCGGCGCATCGTGCATGCATGTGCACTTTCGCCGCCAGGAGGACGGCAAAGGTCATTTACCGTCATGGGATCCGAAGCTCGCCCGCGAGATCAGTCAAGCGATCCGGGAGGCCTGTCCGGGCGTGATTATCAATCAGACAACCGGTGTCGTCGGTTCCGATATCGACGGCCCGTTGTCCTGCATCCACGCCATCAAACCGGAAATCGCGGCCTGCAACGCAGGTTCCCTTAATTACCTGAAAGTCAAGGCCGACGGCACGTGGGCGTGGCCGCCGCTGATGTTCGACAACCCGGTCAAGAAAATCCAGTCGTTCCTCGAGATGATGGAGGAAACCGGCTCAGTGCCCGAATTCGAATGCTTTGACGTCGGTATCGTACGATGCGTCGACGTGTATGCACGCGCGGGGCTTTTCAGAAGCAGAGCCAACTACAACTTCGTGATGGGCGTCGAATCAGGCATGCCTGCCCATCTCGATCTGCTGCCGATCCTGATTACCCTATTGCGGTCCGATTCCAACTGGCAGGTGACGGCGATCGGACGCTCGAACGTCTGGGCACTGCACCGTCGTACCGCGGAACTGGGCGGCCAACTTCGCACTGGTCTGGAAGATACCTTCTACCTCCCGGACGGTGAACGCGCGGCCTCAAACGCATATCTGATCGAAGCAATGGCGAAGATCGCCCGGGAAGTCGGGCGCGACATCGCTTCGCCACACGAGGCGCGGAAAATTCTTGGCGTTCGGGCTGAAACCAGTAGCTCGGTCTGACGCGCGGGCTACTGGTATGTTCTAGACACAATGTATTGGACCTGCTCTACCTCAAGCGACGCGG
>Ga0255336_102222_pt1 | contig 10423 bp, 7 predicted proteins | sample MeOH1_35cm_T3_17_FD_189102 | JGI IMG/M metagenome (GOLD analysis project Ga0255336, IMG submission 189102) | Sandy soil microbial communities from University of British Columbia, Vancouver, Canada - MeOH1_35cm_T3_179 | ecosystem: Engineered > Artificial ecosystem > Sand microcosm > Unclassified ...
GCCGATTGGCGCTGGCTCATCGTTCTCGGCCTTGCCGCGGGATGCGCCGGACCTTTGGCCTCTTTCCTGTTCTTCCCGCCATCCGACGCCTGGCATCTGGTCGTCTCCGGCGGCCCCTCCAACCTCCTCGGCTCGGCACTCGGCCTGCTCATTCTCGCCAATATCATTCGCTACACCGATGCCGCCCAACGCAGCCTCCAGGCGCTGCGCGAACGCGAGGCGCTGTTGCTGGAGACCAACCAGCAGCTGACCGACCTGACCGTTCGCCTGGAGCGGCGCAACCAGGATTACCAGCAGGCGCTCGACAATGCCGAAGGCTTGAAGAGCAAGATTCAGACGATCTTCGATCACGCGCCGGTCGGCATCTATATCAAGGATCTCGACAGCCGCTACATCGCCATCAATGCGCCGGCCGCGGCGGCCATCAGCCAACCGATCGAAAAGCTGCTCGGCCAGGTCTCGACCGCGTTCCTGCATCCCGACGATGCCGCCCGCGCCCTGGAGACGGATCGCGCGGTGATCGAGACTGGACACGAAGTGGTGAGCGAATTCGAGGGCCAGACCGCCGGCGCCCCACGCTGGATCTGGAGTGTCAAATTTCCCATCCGCGATGCCGACAACAAGATCGCCGCGATCGGCGGATTCGATATCGATATCGGCGCGCGCAAGCGCCAGGAACAGATCCTGCAGCGCACCGCCTTGCAGCTGCGCCGCGTGCAGCAGATCAGCCGCTTCCATTCCTGGTACAACGAGATCGACGAAGAGGGCGTGCCGCGCCGCCTGTCCGGCATTTCCGACAATTTCTTCGCCATGACCGGCTGGCATGCCGAGGAGGCGCTGAAGGACGGCCGTTATGTCGATCGCTGTGTGCATCCGATCGACCGCGAGCGGATCCGCGAGATCCATCGCGCCTTCCGCGACCGGGAGATCGATACATACACCTGCGAATACAACCTGGTCTGTACCGATGGAAGGGTGCTGCCGGTCAAGGTCTGGGTCGAGCGCCAGCCGGTCGCCGGCGGCCGCGCCATCCACGGTGAATCCGGCGCCATGATCACCGGCTATTTCGTCGGCGTCATGCAGGATGTCAGTGAACAGCGCGAGCGTGAGCGTCAGCTGCTCGATGCGAAATCGCGTGCGGAGATGGCCGGTCGGGTGAAAAGCGATTTCCTCGCCAATCTCAGCCACGAATTGCGCACGCCGCTCAATGCCATCATCGGTTTCTCGGATCTCTTGAAGATGACATTGACGGGGAACGGCCGCGCCCTGGACTATCTCGACGCCGTCAGCCAGAGCGGCCAGCATCTTCTCGGCATCATCAACAGCATGCTGGAAATCGCCCAGCTCGATTTCGGCGCCCGCGCGCTCAGTGAGCAGGTGGTCGACGTCGGCGCCCTGTTGCAGACCGCCCTGGATGATGCGGAACGACGCCACCGGGATGCCAAGCTGCGTTTCGCGATCGACGGCGCCGATGACGGCATCGGCCTTTTTGCCGAAGCCGCCTATCTGCGCCAGGCGCTCGACAACCTCATCGCCAATGCCGTGAAATTCACCGGCCTGAACGGCGAGATCCGGGGCGAGATCAGCGTCTTACCGGACGGCAATCTCGAACTCGCGATCCGTGACACCGGCTGCGGCATCGCGGCGGAACTCATCCCGCAATTGGCAGCACCCTTCGTCTATGGCGGCAATGCCTATACCCGGCGCCATGGCGGCATGGGCCTCGGCCTCGCCATGTGCCGCAAGATCCTCGAATTGCATGGCGGCCGCCTGGCGATCGAGAGCCGGCTCGGCCGCTTCACGCGTGTGGCGCTCATTTTCCCGGCCGCCCGCGTCATCGCCCAGGAGCCGGCCTCCGTCACCACGCCATTGCAGCCGACCTCGGCCGATAGCTGATGCAGGCGATACGGGCTGCCCGGTTTACCGGTCCTTTGCCCCGGGTTGCCGGTCCTTGCAAGTGCCCTGCGGCCCGCAACAGGCGTTGATCAATGCCTCTGCCGCAATGGCAACCTGCCCAGCGGGACCGCCATCGCCGAAGAGCTGGCCGGAGGCATAGGCGCCTTCAATCAGCAGCACCAGGCCATCGCCCAGCAGGTCCGGATCCTTCGCCCCCATATCGGCGGCCATCTGCCGCAAGCGCCGGCGCAACTCATGCTTGTTGCGCAGGGCGACGATGCGGGCCGGGTGATCCGGTGCCGGATATTCGACCGCGGCATTGGTCAGGCCGCAACCGCGATAGCCGTCCTTGGTCGCCCGCTGCGCCAGGCCGCGCAGATAATCCAGCAATTGCTCCCGGACATCGCCGGGATGGCGCGCGGCCGGGTCGTTGAAGCGGTTCCAGAAATCGCAATCGTAGTCGACCAGATAAGCCGCCGCCAATTCGTCCTTGGAGGCGAAGCTGCGATAGAGGCTGGGCTTGGTGACACCGGCCTGGGTGACGATCTCGTCGACCCCGACCGCCCGGATGCCCTGCTGATAGAAGAGGTCGCGGGCCGTGCGCCGGATGCGATCGGCCGCCTTCAGCGGTTTCTCCGCCGGCTCTGGTGCCATGCCCCTGTTGGTGATGGGGATGTCGGTCAAAAAATTGCTCCCGGGCCGCTTTTCATCTTGACGATGTTACTGACCGGTACGTATCTTGGCAAGTAATAAGACGTACCGGTCAGTAACATCCGTATCGGGACGTCACCTTTGGGAAGGAGGGCGCCGGACTGGCTGCCTTCGAACAGGAAGCAGAGCCAGCTCATGTCAGACAGCAGCGTCAGCCAGGCCACCGGCCAGGTCGAAAATACCGCCCCGGCCGCCCAAGGTCGCCGCCCCTTCGGCCAGAAATACGCCTTTGTCGTCGCCGCGGTCATTTTCACCTGCCTGCTGATCGCAGCCGGCGTGCGTGGCGCTCCTGGTGTGCTGATCCTGCCCTTGGAACAGGCCTTCGGCTGGGACCGCACCTCGATTTCTGCCTCCGCCGCCATCGGCATCCTGTTTTACGGTCTGGTCGGTCCCTTCGCCGCCGCCTTGATGGAGAGCTTCGGCCTGCGCCGCACCCTGATTGGTGCCCTCATCCTGATGTCGGGATCGATCGCCCTCAGCCTGCTGATGACTGAGTCCTGGCAGTTGATGGCGACCTGGGGCTTCATGTCCGGCCTTGGCAGCGGCTGTGTCGCCGTGGTGCTGGGTGCAGTCGTGGTCAATCGCTGGTTCGTCACCCGGCGCGGCCTGATGATGGGGCTGCTGACCGCCAGCACCGCCACCGGCAACCTGATCTTCATGCCGGTCCTCGCCTGGATCGCCGAGCATGGCGGCTGGCAGCCGGTGGTGACGGTGATCGCCATCGCCTGTGCAGCCTTGATCCCCCTGGTCTATCTGCTGGTGCCGGAACGCCCCAGCAGCATCGGCCAATTGCCCTTCGGCGCCCATCCCGATACGCCGATCATGCCGCCGCGCCAAGCCAGCGCCATGCTCAATGCCGCTTTCGGGGCGCTGGGCCGCGCCATACACAAGCCGGCCTTCTGGTATCTCTTCGCCACCTTCTTCATCTGCGGCTTCACCACCAATGGCCTGGTCGGCACGCACCTGATCGCGCTGTGTGGCGATCATGGCATCGTCGAGAGCAAGGCGGCCGGCCTCCTCGCCCTCATGGGCTTCTTCGATCTCTTCGGCACCACGGCTTCTGGCTGGCTGACCGACCGCTTCGACAGCCGCAAGCTGCTCTTCATGTATTACGGCCTGCGGGGCCTCAGCCTGATCTATCTCCCCTATTCCGATTTCTCGATCTACAGCCTGACGATCTTCGGGGTGTTCTACGGCCTCGACTGGATCGCCACCGTGCCGCCGACCCTGCGCCTTGCCACCGACAATTTCGGTGACCGCGATGCCGCCGTGGTCTTCGGCTGGATCGCCGCCGGCCATCAATTGGGCGCCGCCAGCGCCAGCTTCCTCGGCGGCTATCTCCGGACCATGCAGGGCGACTATCTCGATGCCTTCGTCCTCGCCGGCCTGACCGGTATCGTCGCGGCCCTACTCTCACTCCTCATCCGCAAGAAGTGAGCCGGCGCTCACCCACTGATCGGTGTGACGGAATCTGAAGCAGCGATGCACCACTGCTTTGCCAGAGGCGTCACTGCTACCGCATGCATCATGACTCCCGCGCGCGATGACGGTTGGATGACGGTGCGGCGGGCCAGACGACCGGGCCTGTCGCATAACGGCATACGGCCATATACAGCCGGTGCCCTGTCAGCCTGCAGCCAGCTTGTGACACCGGTCACTGACGACAGCGAGACCGGTCGTGAGATTCCGCACAGGCGATAAAAAATGCGCTGACGAAGTCGTGATTAAAGCGTCACCACCTTGCCTAACTGTCGCCACGATCCCTATCTATCTTTAACCACAGCAAGCCGATGACGATCGGTGCCGGCTCTCACGCCGGGCATCGTTGGCATCGCACCGCAGCGCCGGCCTGTACGGGGGAGTCCGCGGCAGGCCAAGCCAATGAGGTAAGAGATGACGAAGACGTGGCAGGAGACCGAAGCCCGCAACGCCGATGATCCCCGTAACGCTGACAAGCGGGGTGTTATCGCCGACCGTATCGTCGAGCGCAGCAAGGTCGCCAATGACCGGCTTGGTCCGCTCGTCCTCGCCAGCCTCATGTCCACCGCCCCGGTTTGCACCCCAGATCACAGCGAGATCGCCCGGCAATTGGCGGAAGGGCAATCGGCGGAAGGGCTCGCCCGCAAGCGCGAGGTGCCCGTGGATGACCTGTTGGCAGATCCGATGATGTCGGCGCTCTGGCAGGCCTATGCCATCAGCGCCGCCGATGTGCGCCGGCTGGTGACCGACGTCGCCGACCGGTTGCGGTCAGGTGGCGAATTGCACCGCCGTGCCGAGGCACTGACGGCGCGCTGTGCCTGAATGGCCCTCGCTTATGCCACGCCCGGCGGGGCTTTTCGGAATCGCTGTTATCCTGTTCGGTCCCGACAGGCCAGGCTTCGGTTTAGGCTCCAGACTGGATTGTCAGGAACTGTTGCCATGACCGCTTGTTGAATGAGCTGTGAGCGATAACAAGCGACGATCGAGCGACCCGAACTATCTATCACCGCGTATGCAGCCTCCCACGAATGTCTAACTTGCCACTTGGCAAACGGCCGGATCGCCCGATCCGGCCGTTTTCTTCTGGGCAACCCGCGGCACCTGCGAAAACGAAGAGCGCGCGGGAACCTGAACCGGACTGGCGGGTTAGTATGATACGGACGTCGGGACACCCTCCTGCTCTACCGTGCGATCCCCCAATCGATGGTGGAAGTCCCGACGTCCTCCCAGCGACGCATCTCGCGAAGATGCACTCCCCGAGATGTTTCACACGCTGCGAGAGGTCGTTCCCGCGCGCCGTCATTCAACCCGACAGACCGTAGGGCGATTAGCGGCGGAAGTGCGGCGCAGCGTCGATGCCGCAATGCGGCATCGATTGCCCGGCATTGGATGGAATTTTCACAGACAAGTCACCATCGGAGAGTCGCCAGGGATAGGCGCTTGGGTTATGATCCTTCCGAGAAGTTGGTGACTCCACTGGACGCGATCTCGGCACAAACTTCGTCATCGCGCCCCTGCTCGCAGAGCGACATTCTGGCACAGCAGGTCTTTGCAACGCAGGTTGTCACCCGGTCGTCAGTATCATCAGTCAGTATGTCACCGATTGGCGTAACGCAGGCGGTTCTTGAGAACCTCTTCGACGAACGCTCATATCACTTTCCGGCAATCCCCTGGATTTGTCCGGCAATGACCATCAGTTCTCGTCGCAAGCGGCGAGTTGCACAGGAGGTCACGATGCGAAAGAGGACAGCACGTCTCCCGCGCCAAGCCCTGATCGGCGAGCCTGATCTCATGTCCCTGCTGGGCGATCCGATGATGATGAGCCTGTGGCGCGCCGATCATATCGATCCCGAAACCGCAAAACAGTTCTTCGCCAGCACCGCTGAACGGCTGCACCATCGCAATGGCGCCGGCCAGCATCCACGCGAAGGGCGGCACGCCGAGCGACAGGCGACCAGCGAAGACGATCAAAGTTACGCCTTCGCCTGATCGTCACCGGCCTGCCGCAGCGCGGCCACACCCACCGGCGCGCCGCGACCCGGCATCACGATTCAATTGACGAGCAGGGATTGGGCCTGACCGACATCCGGCGCATCATCGGCCGGCGGCAGGATGACATGCACGACGGTGCCTTCATTCAACACGCTGTCGATGCGGATCGACCCGCCATGCAACTCGACCAGCGCCCGCACCAGGGCTAGACCGAGACCAGCCCCCTGATATTTGCGCTCATAAACATTGTCGAGCTGGGCGAACGGCGTCGTCAGCTTGGCGATGTCCTTGGCGGCGATGCCGATACCCGTATCGGCAACGGCGAATTCCACGGAACCATCGTCAAGACGCCGGTTGGACAGGGTGATCCGCCCGCCGGCCGGTGTGAACTTGATGGCATTGCCGAGGAGATGGCCGATCACCCGGCGCAGGACCGCTTCATCGGCAGTGAGATGCGGCACCTGGATCTGCTGCACCACCGACAGACTGAGATTGGCGGCCTCGATCTTCGGGCGATAGAGCGTCGCCACTTCCTGCAGCAGGATATCGCCGTTGATCTCGCTGACATCGAGCCGCACATGGCCGGCATCGATGCGGGTATAATCGAGAATCTGGTTGATGATGTTGAGGAGATGCCGGCCGCTGTCATGGATGTCGCCGGCATAGCTGCGATAGCGGTCATTGCCGAGCGGTCCCAGCAATTCCTGCTTGATCACCTCCGACATGCCGATGACGGCATTGAGCGGCGTCCTGAGTTCGTGGCTCATATTGGCGAGGAACTGGGTCTTGCTGTAATTCGCCAGCTCGGCCTGGCTCTTGGCGACGCGCAGCGCCTGGTCCGCCAGCACGGTGGTCGTCACGTCGCGCGACACGCCGCGATAGCCGAGGAATGCACCCGTGCCGTCGAAAAGCGGCATGCCACTGACGCTGATATAGATCGGGGTGCCGTCCCGGCGGTGGGTGCGATAGACGAAGTCGCGGAACGGCTTATGCGCAGCGAGGACGGATTGGTGATGCTGCCACTTCTCCGGATCGGACAGGCTGTCGCTGGGCGCCTCGCCGCGCCGGCGTCCCTTCATGACGTCGATGCCATAGAGATTGAAATCGACGATCCGGTCCGAGACATAGGTGAAGCGGTGCTCGCGATCGGTTTCCCAGAACCAGTCGGAAGCGGTTTCGCCGAAATCACGGAAGCGCTGCTCGCTGTCGCGTAGCTGGGCCTCGACCGCCTCACGGCGCGCGATATCCTGGGCGAGCTGCGCATTGACATGGCGCAGCCCGTCATAAGCCTCCTGCAGGCTGGCAAAGAGATTGTTGAAGGCCTGCACCACCTGCTCGAGTTCGTCGGCATTCGTCCGCGACGCCCGATCGAGTTTCAGGGGCGGCGGCGGTGCCTGCAGGTCATAGCCGCGAACATAGCCGGCGATCCCCATCAGGTGCCGGGTGATCAGGCGATGGCAGAGGAACAGGATGCAGCAGGAAGTGAGAAAGGTCTTCGCCGCCTGGCTGGCGAGGATCACCATGACCTGGGCCAGCAGGGTCTGATAGAGATCGTCCAGCGTCGCTTCGAGATAGAGCGTGCCGATCTCCTGGGTCTGGCCATCGACCTGATAGGTGATGGGAATTTCCAGTTTCAGCCCGATGCCCTCGCCCTGGCGCTGGCCGGCGGTGACCACCAGCGCGTCGGGCGCGGTGCTGGCCTCACGCACTTCCACCGCCCGCATATCCGGCAGGCGCAGGATGCCGTCGATCTCAAGCTGCAGCTGGGTGCGGTCGAGATGCCAGAGGCTGTCGCCCATGCTGTCGAGATAGGAGCGGCGGATCTCGTCCAGACGCCGCTCGATGACGCTGACGCCACGCTCGTAATCGAAATAGATCTGCAGCGAGGTAAGCGCCAGGGTGACGATCGAGCTGAAGATCAGGACGCCGAACAACAGGCGGCGGCCGATGCCCGATCCGAAAATACCGCGATTGACCAGCGGAGATCCGGCCGGCGGACGCATGGTGGATCCCGCCGGGGATCCGCCTGCCCGGGTGGCATCCGTGTCGGCAGCGGGCGCGCCAATCCCCGGCGCAGCCGAAGTGCTCATGCCAGGATCACCCAGGGCATCGCGTTGCGCGTCCCGCGCCTCGGCTTCTTGCTCCTGACGGAATGAAGAGGACGTACCGGTTGCCGCCGTGATGGGGATGATCGCCGAACCCGGCGGGCTACCATCCTGCGGCACAGCTCCGCCGCGCTCAGAAAAAGCGCGAGATGCCGACCCATCATCGCCATCGCCTGCCTTACGCACCGCTCCCCCCAACCGATCGGCGTCCCAGCCCGAGACGACGGCATTCCCGCATGCCTTCCTTCTCGGTCCGTTGTACAGGACCCGGACGGCATTCCGCCGCCTCAGATCCTTAGCCTCCGGTACGGAACTTTCCGACCGCCCCCAACCTGGTCGCGGACTGAACGCCCGAATATCGGTTGGCGGAAGATTGTATACGATCGCAATCCTAGCACGAAGCCGAAGGCTTTCCAGATACTAGAGTCATAATTCTTAAGAAGAGCAAAACAAGCGGGCTTAACAGGATAAGGAATGCGCGCGCTGACGCGGAGAAAACCGCGCGGCGGAAACTGAACCGGAAACATCTAAAGCGTGAATCGCCCTCTATCTTATTGAGTAGAGACGGAGAAGCCAGGCGTCGAAAGCCGGACCGCGAGAAGCCGGACGGGTTCCCTCCGGCTTCCCGAAAAAAACAGCAAATGCCTGGGGAGAACCCGCGGCAAACCTCACTTACCGCATGCCCAGACACCGCTGATCTGCTGGTTGCAGGTCGTGCCGCGGCTGCCGATCCAGCCGCCACCCAGCGCCTGGGTGAAGGTTTCGCCGGTGCTGTCGGTATAACCGCCGCCCATATTCTTCTGCACCGAATAGCCGTCGCTGCGCTGCCAACCGCCATTGACGGTCTGGTTCCAGCTGCGGCCGTTCTGGTCGGAATAGGTGCCGCCGGGATTCTGGGTCCAGGTATTGCCGTAGCCGTCGACCGTCCCGCCATTGGCGGCTGTGCCGTTGCAATTGATTTGCCAGGGCTGGCAATCCGCCCGCGCGGCGGTGGCCATGCTCGCCAGCAACAAGCCGGCACAACCGGCAGCGCGCAGAACGGCCGGCAACATGCTTGCACCTGTCCTCACCCCGCCCTGCCGCCGGGCGCCCACACCTATCAACATCTCTTCCTCCTGCTGTAATGACGTCGCTTCCGGCGACGGTCAGGCAATCGCGTCTTTGCCCGGGTGGACGGCGATGCCGTAGCTGCCGTCAGCCAGGCGGTGTGGCGATTGCGTTCTACAGCTTAGGAATGTTCCCTTTTTGTTCAATACACGTTTTTGTGTTAAAACCATCTGCCATGAACGTTCTTTAAGAGTGCCAAAGCGGCATTGATACCCCGTATCTCTCCCTTGGAGCAGATCGGATGAACCGCAACCGTCTGATGAGTCTGGCGTCTGATGGGTCTGGAAACCCAAAACGCTTGACTTACGCAATTACGTAATATACATAACATATGACAACGAGAACAAATCAGAAACATTTAGCGCTCGGTGTTACGAGGCAGTCAAGATACAGCACCGTGCCAGACCGATAATAAACCCGGCCCGATCGCAGCCCGGCGAGACCAGCCTTTGCTTGGGTCAGGATATTTATTGAGATAAAATCAACAACCCACTCCCGATCAGCAATCGACCCCGCGCCGCAACGGCCGACATCACCGAAACCGCACCAGGGAAAGACAGGATGCCCCAGGACCAGAGCGCAGCAGATCGAGATCAGGGCTTGCCGGACGTGACGCGGCAGGACGGCGGGCATGAGCACATGGCGGTCGCCGCCCCGCCCCCGCCGGTCCTGGCAGCCCAAGTCGACACCATGCCATCGGCGACCGCACGCTTTGCCGCCGACCTGGCGGCACCGATACGCTTCGGCGCCGATAAATTCGATGTCGAGGCACGGCTGATCGAGTTCGGCGGCGCACTCGCCGCGGCGCAGGAACTCTTCAAGGCATTGGAGCGCGACTTCTATCGCGCCGCCTTCGGCCGCTACGACGAATAGCGGCCGAAGCTCCAGCATGTTTGTGGTCTAGCCCTCAATCCGGGAAACGCACCACCAGCTTGCCGAAGGGGCCACGCTCCAGATGATCGAGGGCAGCCGGCAGATCGGTGGCCGCATAGACCTTGTCGATGATCGGCTTCAGCTTCAGCCGGTCAACGGCGCGCACCAGATCCTGCGAGGCGCGGCGATGGCCGACGAAGATGCCCTTCACGGTGATGTTCTTCACCAGCAAGGGGAAAGCGGCGATGTGATACTCGTAG
>Ga0255336_102223_pt1 | contig 10421 bp, 10 predicted proteins | sample MeOH1_35cm_T3_17_FD_189102 | JGI IMG/M metagenome (GOLD analysis project Ga0255336, IMG submission 189102) | Sandy soil microbial communities from University of British Columbia, Vancouver, Canada - MeOH1_35cm_T3_179 | ecosystem: Engineered > Artificial ecosystem > Sand microcosm > Unclassified ...
GGATGACAATGCCCGGGTCGGCTTTTGCTCTGCTCGGCGGCTGATCCAGATCAACGGGTAGCGCGCTTCGTGCTGACACAGTCTTAACATCGGCTTGTAACTTTCATGAAGAGGATGCGATGGCTAGAGCAGCGTTGGTGACAGGCGGTGTAAGTGGCATCGGGGCGGCGACGGCGAAGCAGTTGATGCGTGCAGGCTATTCGGTGGCCGCCAATTATTTTGGCAACGACGCGGAAGCTGAAGGGTTTCACCAGGAAACAGGAATTCCGGTTTATGGCTGGGATATTGCCGACTTCGATGCAACGCAGAAAGCTGTGGCGCGTGTTAGCGCCGAGATCGGGCCTGTCGATATTCTGGTGAACAATGCAGGCATTACCCGTGATAGTACGTTGCACAAGATGACGCTGGAACAGTGGCGCAGCGTGCTTGACGTAGATCTGGGCGGGTGCTTCAACGCGTGCCGCGCAGTGATCGAGGGCATGCGCGAGCGCCGATTCGGACGGATCGTGAATATCAGCTCGGTCAATGCGCTCTCCGGCCAGTTCGGCCAGACGAACTATGCGGCAGCGAAGGCAGGCCTTATTGGATTTACGAAGGCACTCGCACTTGAAGGTGCATCGAGGGGAATCACGGTTAACGCGATTGCGCCGGGTTATACAGATACCGGGATGGTTCGCGGCGTACCGGATGACATCCTGAAGGGTATCGTGAGCGGCGTGCCCGCGGGCAGACTGGCGACGCCGGACGAAATTGCCCGTGGCGTCCTCTTCCTGGTTGCTGACGATGCCGCTTTCATCACAGGGACAACCCTGTCCATCAATGGCGGAAAGTACATGCCATAAGTGTGCTCAAAGCGCCCCATGGAAATGTCGGGGTCATCGGACGACGGCTCAGGGAGCGGATGTGAGCGCCTCGCGTTGTCTTCGATGAACGGGGTTTAATCATTCGGGCATAGGCTTGACTGGTCGCGGTACCCGGAGGAAATTGAAATGACTGTAAGCGGTGAATTTAGCACGCCGAATCGAGAATCATTTGCAAGTGACGGCCGAGCGTAGCCGCACCTCGGCGGTTAAAATCAACCGGCGATGTCTGCATCGGGGTGATGGGAGCGCGCGCAGTCATGATGACCGGCGCGAGTTGTTTCTGGTCATCAACCGACTCGAGGAATTTGCAGGCGCCGTCACCGAAAAACTGGATACGATTGACCTTGAAACGAAGCGCAGGATCGTGTTGGATCTGGTCAAGCGTGTCGAAATCCACAAAGATGAAATCGTCGTTGTGTTCAGGATCGATCCACAGCCGAGGGCTTTCGCGAGCGAAAATTTGAATGATTCAGACGACGGAGTGAAAAGTATGCAACATCGTACGAGGCGTACTCAGTCCGCTATTGGCTAACCTCTTTCTTCACTACGCGTTTGATCGATGGGTTCAGACTGAGCATCCGGAGGTGCCGTTTGAACGGTATGCCGATGATGTTGTCTGTCATTGCAGCACGAAGCAGCAGGCGGAAAATTTCTTGTCTGCCTTGCGGGCGCGGCTTACCGCTTGTGGGCTTTCGCTACACCCAGAAAAGACGCGCTTGGTGTACTGCAGGGATGGACGACGTCGTGAGGAACATACCGACACTAAGTTCGACTTCCTTGGTTTCAGCTTTCACGCTCGGACGGTGCAAAACCGGGCGGGGCAGTTGTTCACGGGTTTCGGACCCGCGGTGAGTCAAAAGGCGCTGAAGCGTATGTCTCAGGCCATCCGAAGCATGAGTCTTAATCGGAGTACCTCATTGACACTGCGCGAGTTGGCGCGGCGCATCAACCCAATGGTACGGGGATGGGTGAATTACTACGGTGCCTTCTATCCGGAGCCGCTCAAACGGTTCTTGATCAGAATAGACTTACGGCTTGGCGGGTGGGCGCGCAACAAGTACAAGCGGCTGAGGGGACACAAACGACGATCTTGGGCATGGCTCAAGCGATGTCGGGAAAGTCTTCCCCAACTGTTCGCGCACTGGGATTTCTGTTTCGAAGAACGGCGGACAAGAGGAGCCGTATGAATCGAGAGATTCACGTACGGATCTGTGAGAGCCTGAGGGGGCAGTTCCCTCGGGGCCACTCGACCCTCTGAACTTTCTTATCAAGAAAAGTCAGAGGTACAAGTTGAAGACGAAACAAACGTATTCTGTTGAGTTCAAGGAGCAGGCGCTGTCGAAGTTTCTGCAGCGCGGGAGCCGAACGGTTGGCGCCGTGGCTGACGAATTGAACGTGAACGTACTGACATTAAGGAATTGGATGAGAGGCACCGCCGCCGCGAACCGGAGCTCGAGTTCTGGACATGCAAACGTAGTGCGGCTAAGGCCGAGAAGAACGCATCGTGAAGCACCGTCAGTTGCCTTCCGGGATCACCTGCGGGCTCGACTTCCTGATCCCGGACAACTGGTCTGCCGACCAAGCGCTCGCCGTCGTCGAACTCATCGACGATTTACGCGAGCGGATCTGCATGCACTACCAGCTCGCATTGCACGAGCTACAGCGCGAACAACGCGCGCCTCCCGTGAACGCTCACCTGACAGATGTCGACGATCCATTCTGAGCACGAGCAGGCAACAACCACGAGTCAGCGATAAGCGCCCCTGGGCGTTGTCGCTTTACTCAACCTGACGCCGCCGTTTAGTGTCGGATTTGCACCGCCGCTAACAGGAGCAAAGACTCCGGGTATACAGTTGGCCAGGCAACGTGCGGGAACTGCGCAACGCTATCGAAAGCGCAATGCTGCTCAGCGGTGGTGTCCCGATCGATATCGCGCATCTTCCCTATGAACTGGCAGAAGATGCTTCTGCCAGTGGCGTGTGGGTCGATGGCGCAGCGACCACCGACGTTCCAAGCATCGCGGAAAGTGAAGAAGATCTGATCCGGCGGGCGATCACCGCGAGTCACGGCAATCTGTCCCGGGCAGCTCGTCAACTCCATATCGCGAAAAGCACCCTCTATGCAAAGTTGGAGCGGTACGGAATGCGCAGGCGCTGAAATCGTATCCGCGCCTTGTCGTCAATGCCGCAAGGTTGCGTTGTCACACTTCAGAGGCAATCCGCCGCATCCATCGTCAGACGGAGATGAAGAAAGCGACGGCGGACGGTCTGATCGTCGCGGGTCTGCGGACCGAGGATGCGAACATCAAGAATGTTTATCGCGATCCGCAGACAATGAACGCCTCCAAGCAAATCTGGACGCTTTATTTTCCGCAGCCTAACGCGACAGTCAGTGAGTTCGGAGAAACCGCCCTCCTTGGAGCGCTTTCCTATTGAGTTGTGAGCGAGCAATATAATTTGACGCGGGCACGACGATCCAGAACTCAACGTTACATCGATAGGTACGTGACGCAAGGTTACGGACAGTGTGTGCTGCAGACTACGGGCCGCGCCGCTCTAGCGATGCAATTCTGCTTCTCTTCATCTGTGCTTTTGAATGGAATCGTCTTGTGCCGTTAGAAGCGAATAGAGTGCAGAGCTCTCAGCAGGTTTGGATCAGGTCATCTCGCTGATGGTGTCGCGAAAACGCCGCAGCGATATCGTGAACAATACGGAACCGATCACCAGTAGTGCGAGGAATGGCTTCCACACGACTGATATTCCGGCGCCACGGTAGAGAATTGCCTGGCCCAGCTCAACGAAGTGGGTCGTGGGTGCGGCCAGCATGATGTCCTGCACCACTTTCGGCATGCTCTCGCGCGGTGTAAGGCTGCCGGACAGCATCTGCAACGGCAGCAATACCAGCACCAGGAGCATCCCGAACTGGGGCATGCTGCGCGCCAGCGTTGCCAGGAAGATGCCCATCGAGGTGGTCGCAAACAGGTGCAATGCTGTGCCCGCCAGAAAGAGCGCTACTGAGCCTTCGATCGGGACATGCAGTGCGCCACGCACAACAAAGGTCAACGAAAAGGCCGCTGCCAGCATCACGACCAGTCCCATCGACCAGATTTTTGCCAGCATGATTTCTGCGGGGGTAACCGGCATGACCAGCAGATGCTCGATGGTGCCATGTTCGCGCTCGCGGATCAGCGCCGCGCCGGTCAGAATGATCGACAGCATCGTGACGTTGTTGATGATCTCCATTAACGCGCCGAACCACGACTGTTGGAGATTTGGGTTGAAGCGCATATGCGTGACGAGGTCGACTGGTGGTGCGGTGCTGTCCTGATAGCGCCGCGCGAAGGCATCGATCTCGCCACTCACGATCTGCTGCACGTATCCGCTACCGGTGAAGGCCTGGCTCATGCGCGTGGCATCGACGTTCAACTGGATTTCCGTGGGACGCCCCGCGAGCACGTCGCGCTGGAAGTTGGGCGGGATATTGAGCGCGAAGGTGTATTCGCCCGCGTCCATGCCATGGTCCGCCTGTGCGGACGTGATCATGACCGGTGGGGTGAACTGCGGCGGGAAGAACGCTGAAGCGATGCGAGCCGACAGCGGCGAAGCGTCTTCATCGACAATCGCGATCGGCGCCATGTGCAGCGTGTCGGGCTGTGCAGTGGCAGCGGAGTAGATTGACGCGGTGAACGTATAGGCAATGAGCGCCAGCATGACCGGGTCGCGCAACAGACTCCACAATTCCTTGATGCCCAGGCGGTAAATGTTCGAGAGAAGGTGCATGGTCAGGTTTCCTGTTTTCTGAGCAGCACAGTGGTCAATCCCAGGATGACTGGCAGCGCCGCCAGCATTGGCCAGAACTGCGCGTACAGATCAGGGAAGCCCAGAGCCTTGTTAAAAACTCCGCGGCTGATCGTAAACATATAGGTGGCCGGATAGACCATGCCGATCAGCCGGCCGCTGCCTTCCATTGACGACAGCGGGTTGATCAGGCCCGCAAACTGTATCGCCGGGATCATCGTGCCGATCATCGTAAAAAACATCGCCGCGATCTGGCTGTGGGTGAAGGTAGAAGCGAGCAGCCCGATGCCGGTAGCAACGATGTTAAAGATCAGTACCGCCGCAAACAGTGTCGGGAAGCTGCCCTTCACCGGTACGCCGAACGCGATGCGGGCCAGCAGCGTCATGAGCAGGAAATTGAGCATCGCCAGCACGACGTAGGGCACCTGTTTGCCGAGCAGGAATTCGCTGCGCGTGACCGGGGTGACGTAAAGGTTGATGATGGAGCCGAGCTCACGCTCGCGTACCACGGCCAGTGCCGTCAGCATCGCTGGCAGCATCAGGAGCAGTAACGGGATGATGGCAGGTACCATCGCTGGCAGGCTCTTTACATCCGGGTTGTAGCGAAAGCGTGTCTCGATATCGATGGATCCGGCAGGCGCCACTCCCAGCCTGTGTCGGGCCTGATCGATCAACCAGTTCTGGTGCATGCCCTGTACGTATCCGCGTATGGTTTCGGCCCGCAGGGGCATGGCGCCGTCGATCCAGACACCTATCTGTGCAGGAATGCCGCGTTCCACGTCGCGCGCGAAATCGGGGGGGATCTCGATGGCGAGCGACAGCTGGCCACCGCGCATGCGCCGGTCAAGGTCGTCGTAATCGGTCAGCGGTGTCTGCTGCAGGAAGTATCGCGAACCCGAGAGATTGAGCGCGTAGTCGTGGCTCAATCCGGTCTGGTCACGGTCGAGCACGGCGAAGCTGAGATTCTCGACGTCCATGCTGACGCCAAAACCCATCACGCACATGAGAACGAGTGAACCGAGCAGGGCCAGTGCCGCCCGCACCGGATCGCGGCGCAGTTCCAGCGCCTCGCGCCACATGTAGCTCAAGGCTCGGTTCGGGCTGAAGCTTCGATGCCCGGATCTGGCTACGGGCACAACCGCGCCGGTAGTAATCAGCGCGCCCGGATCAACCGTCTCACCTGAGGGCTGGCCGCCGGCTTCGATCAGATAGTCGATGAACGCCTGTTCCAGTGTGGCCTTGCCGCGCTTGCGCACCAGTTCGGCGGGAATATCGCTCGCCAGCACGCGGCCAGCGTGCATCAGCGAGATACGGTCGCAGCGCTCGGCCTCGTTCATGAAATGGGTTGAAATAAAGATCGTCACCCGGTCGCGACGGGCAAGCTCGATCATCAGGCGCCAGAAGTTGTCGCGGGCAATGGGATCCACGCCGGAGGTCGGTTCATCGAGAATCAGCAGCTCTGGCTTGTGCACCATCGCCACCGCGAGCGACAGGCGCTGACGGATGCCCAGCGGCAGGCTTTCCGGCAATGAATCGAGCACGTCCCCGAGCCCGAAGCGGCTCACCATCTCGTCTACCCGGGCGGTGATCTGGTCCTCCTGCACATGGAAAAGTCGCGCGTGCAGGATGAGGTTCTGGCGTACGGTCAGTTCGCCGTAGAGCGAGAAAGCCTGTGACATATAGCCGACGCGCCGGCGCGTGTTGATGTCCCGGGCGTCGACCTTTCGACCAAAGAGCGTGGCCGAGCCCTCGCTGGCCGGCAGCAGACCGGTGAGCATTTTCATCGTGGTTGATTTGCCGCAGCCATTGGAGCCGAGGAAGCCGAATATCTCCCCGCGTCGAATCCGGAAGTTGACGTGATCGACCGCGACGAAGTCACCGAAGCGCATGGTCAGGTCACGGGCCTCGATCGCGATTTCAGCATCCTTGCCCGCTTGCAGGGGCTGGATTTCCACCGGTGTGTGGCCACGCCTTTTTTCCTCGGGTAGCAGCGCAATGAACGCCGCTTCCAGCGTGTCGCTGCCGCTACGCTCGAGCAGTTCCCCCGGTGTGCCGGTGGCGAGGACCTGGCCCGCATCCATCGCGACCAGCCAGTCGAAGCGCTGGGCCTCGTCCATATAGGCAGTGGCGACGATCACGCTCATGCCGGAACGGGCGTCGCGGATGCTTGCGATCAGATCCCAGAACTGGGCGCGCGCCAACGGGTCGACACCGGTGGTGGGTTCGTCGAGGATCAGCAGATCCGGGTCATGAATCAGCGCGCAGCACAGAGCGAGCTTCTGTTTCATGCCGCCGGACAGTTTGCCTGCGGGGCGGGCCAGAAAGGGAGATAAGCCCGTGTTACGGGTCAGTGAGTCGATTCGCCGACGACGCTCGGCGGCATTGTGGCCGAACAGTCGCGCGAAGAACTGTAGATTTTCCTCGACTGACAGCGTCGGGTACAGGTTTTTACCCAGACCTTGGGGCATGTAGGCAATGCGGGGGCAAACGAGATCGCGATGTCGTCGCGAGGCCATGTCGCCGCCGAGTACCTCAATGCCGCCTTCCTGCACGGCACGGGCGCCGGCCGCCAGTGCCAGCAGGCTGGACTTGCCGACGCCATCGGGCCCGATCAGGCCGACCATGCGGCCGGCCGGGATATCCAGCGTCACGTCGTCGAGAGCTACGGTTTTGCCGTAGCGCAGGCTGATGCCGCTCAGGCGGGCGACCGGGGAGGCAACGGTGGACATCGTGCTCACTGAGGGACTTTCACTGCGAGATCGGCGGGCCAGACAGCCTGCCGATCTGTTTTGACCCAGGCAACGCCAGGCAAGCCGGTCTTGACCAGTTTCAGATGCTTTTGCAGCAACTCACGGCTGATCCGTGCCTTGACCCGGAACATCAGCTTCTGGCGTTCACTGGCGGTTTCCACCGTCTTGGGGGTGAACTGCGCGGTACTGGCAACGAACGAGACAGTGGCCGGTACGACGTAGCCGGGCGCGGCGTCCAGTATCAGTCGAACCTCGGCGCCGAGGGCGAGCTTGCCGGCTACGGTTTCCGGCAGGAAGAAGGTCATATAAACGTCGGAAAGGTCGACCATATTGAGCACCTTGCCACCGGCGGCGAGCACTTCGCCGGGTTCTGCCACACGGTACTGGACACGGCCATCGCGTGGCGCGACTAGCTGGCTATCGGTGATGTCGGCCTCGACGCGTGCGATAGTCGCTTGCGCAGCGTCCACCGTGGAACGCGAAGCCACCAACTGTGCCCGCGTCGCGTCGATCGCCGCCTGCGCGGCGGTGACCTGCGCCCTGGCTGAGCTGACAGTGGCCTGTGCGCTGCGCGTCCGGGCGCGATCGTCGTCGAGCTCCTGCATTGAGGACGCGCCCTCGCGCGAGAGGGTTTCGGAGCGCGCCAGCCTGCGTTGCGCGGCGTCGAGTTCGCTTTCGCGCTGCGTTACCAGCGCCTCCTGCGCCACCTTGTCACTCTGGCGCTGCACTACCTGCGCCTCGATGCTGGCGGCACTATTGATCGCCTGCTGGTGTTGGGCGCGAGCCTCGTCGAGCTGGGCCTCAAGTACCTGAACCTGCATCTTCGCCAGAGGCTGACCCGCGCTCACAAAGTCGCCTTCATCGACAAAAATACTGTCGACGCGACCGGCCAGTTTCGTTGCCACGTCGATCTCGGTGGCTTCGATGCGACCATTGCCGCTGGCGAAACCCGTACCCGGACCGGTGTCATGCAGCTTTGTCCACGCGGAGTAGCCTGCCGCTGCTACAGCCGCCAGCACGACGACGGCGATCATTGATTTTAGAGTGGGAGAACTCATGGCAACGGATCCTGTTTCACTGGACGTTCATCGGATCGGGGCGTGAGTGCTTCTGCAGCATGCGACACGTCACCGCCCAGCGCGGAATAAAGTGCGACGCGACTGGAAAGCAGAGCGCGGCGAGTCTGCACCAGTTGCTGCTGTGCATTGAGCAGATCGCGCTGCGCGTCGAGCACTTCGAGAAACGGAGTTGCACCGTTGTCATAGCGCAGTCTCGCGAGGCGTGCGCGCTCTGTTTGCGCCGCCAGCGTGTCCCGTTCGGTCTGGACCTGGTCAGTCAGCCACTGGCGATCCGATAGCGCATCAGCCACGTCCCGGAAGGCGGACTGGATGGTTTTCTCGTACTGGGCGACTGCTTCGGTGCTACGTGCCTGTGCCAGTTCCAGGTTGTTGCGGTTACGTCCGCCGTCGAAGATCGGTAGTGAAATACTGGGCATGAAGTCCCATGCCAGGCTACCTGAGGCGAACAGGCTGTGCAGTTCGGTACTGCCGGTGCCCAGCGAACTCGTCAGCGTGATGCGCGGGAAGAATGCTGCACGCGCGGCGCCGATGTTGGCGTTGGCTGCGCGCAATTGATGCTCCGCGGCGACAATATCCGGGCGGTTTTCCAGCAGGTCCGCTGGCAGGCCCGCTCCGAGCTCGCGCAGCATGCTGGCATCGTCGAGTGACTCCGGTGCTGGCTGCAGGTCAGCTGGTGCGCCGACCAGCAGATCCAGCGCATGAGCTGCGGATGCGCGCGACTGCTGCAGTTGTGCGCCGAGCGTTTCAGCCTGCTGCAACAGGATTTCGGACTGGGTCAGGTCCAGCTTCGAGATGGCGCCGACCTGGTAGCGGCGGCGGAAAATACGCAACGATTCGGTCCGGCTTGAAATCGTTTCACGCGTTAGCGCGATGCGTTCGTCGAGTTCGCGCAGGGTCAGATAGCTGTCGGCCACCTGCGTGATCAGGCTGAGGGTCATCGCACGGCGTGACGCATCGCTGGCGAGAAAGTCCTCGAGCGCTGCGTCCTTGAGGCTGCGCACGCGTCCCCAGAAGTCGAGTTCCCAACTGCTTTGGGTCAGACCGATGTCGTACAGGCTGGCTACGAGCGGCGCGCCGGTCAATAGACCGCCTGGTGCACGAAAGCGGGCATAGGTGGCTCCGGTGGAAATCGTTGGGAATTGGTCAGCACGCTGGATGCCGTAGGTCGCGCGCGCTTCTTCCACCCGCTGTGCTGCAATGCGCAGATCGCGATTGTGGTCCAGCGCCTGCTGGATCAATGCCTGGAGCCGTGCGTCGGCGAAGTAATCGCGCCAGTCGGTCTGGGCTGCTGAAGCCGGTCCGGCAGGAGGCGCATCTGCCGGGTAGGCCTCGGGTACCGGCAGATGCGGGCGTTCGTAGTGCGGGGCGAGCGAGGCGCATCCGCCCATCGTCAGGGCAAGCATGACTGTCGCAGCCAATGCACATGGGCAGCCCGTGCCTCGCCAGTGGCGTTTTCCGGACGATTCATCAAAAGGAGGTGTTCTGTGCATGAATGTAGTCCGCTGCACTCGATTGAGCGGGTCGCTCGACCGGATGGTCTTTTTCAGCATCGGTGATACCGGACATGATGTTTACAGGGTGAGGTGGCAACGTGTGCTCGCATGTACTGGTTCATTACGGGTCTTCAGTCGCGCAAAATCGGGAAGAATGGAGACTTGCAGTTTCTGCACAACGGACTGTGAAGCTGGGCAAGGTCGGCCTTGCAATGCACAGTTGTTATTAGGACTTACGCAAAAAGCCGCGCGTGAACGCGGACACGAATTGTTACAAAACGACGTAAACCCGGAGCGGCGCGGAGTTTCGTGATGTTGAGGGCATGACGAAACATCTGAGCCGCCTGGGCTACTGCCAGTACCTGCTGACGAGCCCGACCAACTGCACGCTGACCAACTTTGCCGACCACGTCGACGATATGAGCCACGATGCCATCAA
>Ga0255336_102224_pt1 | contig 10418 bp, 15 predicted proteins | sample MeOH1_35cm_T3_17_FD_189102 | JGI IMG/M metagenome (GOLD analysis project Ga0255336, IMG submission 189102) | Sandy soil microbial communities from University of British Columbia, Vancouver, Canada - MeOH1_35cm_T3_179 | ecosystem: Engineered > Artificial ecosystem > Sand microcosm > Unclassified ...
AAAGTTTTTGGTTGCCGACGCCGGTTCATCGGATGCGGGTAGCGCGAAGGTCGCCGGCAAGAAAGCTACAGCCAAGAAGGTAGTAGCGAAGAAAGCTGTAGCTACGAAGGCGGCGGCAAAGAAGGCCGTGACCGCAAAGACTGCAGGTAGAAAAGTTGCTGTGAAAGCGATGCGGAAGCCAGCAGGAAAGAAGGTGCCGACGAAAAAGACGTCGCCAATGAGCACGGCCCTGACCGCCCCGTCAGCGGTTGTCCAAACCGGTGCCGGTTCAACGGCCTAAACGTGGTTGCCCGGTGCGGCCAGTGACCTGCTTGCTGCACCGGCAAACGAAGGACGCGATGTCTTATTGTCGTTGCGGTAAGGACTGGTGCCAAACCATTCACCCGAACGCTTCTCGCTGTCATCAATTTTTGTTTTCAAGCCCTGTTGATATCTATCGCAGCACTTCGATAACTTATTGGCTGGAAGACGCGACTGCGTTATCGCGCAGTCAGCGACGCCCGCAGCGTTTCCAACAGGGCGCCGACTTTCGGCGTTAATTGGCGCGCTCTTTGCCAAATCACGAATAGCGGCAGGCCATCGGTCGCAAAGTCGGCAAGAACTTCGACAAGCTGGCCCCTGCTCAACTTGTCGTTTGCGAGCCACGTTGCGAGTTGTGCAATACCCAATCCCGCCACTACGGCCGCGAGCTGAGCTTCTGCATCGCCGAACACGAGGCGATGAGGCACCGTGCGCTTCGCGACTCCGCCACCCTCGGAAGCAAACGTCCATGAACTGACTGCCCCATCGGGCTTTCCATAACAAACGCAGTCGTGCTCGCCAAGCGCGCCGGTAGTCATCGGCAAGCCCCGACGCTCAAGATAGCCTGGAGAGGCGCAGAAGATGAGACGCTCGTTTCCGACATAGTGGTGGGCGACCAATGCTGGCCACTCACTCGGTCCGCCAATACGCACCGCCACGTCGACCCCTTCTTCGACGATGTCGACAAAACGGTCCGTGAATGTGACGTGCGGCCGCAGATTTGGGTATTGTTCGCAGAGCCTCGTCAATAGCGGCATCACTGCAAGACGACCGAACGTTGCAGGCAAGTCGATGCGAATGCGACCCATCGGCTCAAGCTTTTGAGCGGCCAGAACCGCTTCCGCTTCAGCGAGCTCGCGCAGTATGCGCACGCAAGTTTCATAGAATGCCGACCCTGCATCTGTCAATGCGAGGGAGCGTGTCGTTCGCTCAAACAGCCGCACTCCTAGCCGCTCCTCCAGCCGAGCGACGCTTTTGCTAACGGCCGAACTCGTCAAATTGAGGCGTTCGGCGGCCGACGCGAAACTGCCCGCGTCCGCTGCATACACAAATGGCGTGATGCCTTTCAGGCTTTCAGCGGAAGACATGTCATTGGCGAAAATATTTCGTGAATATGATGAAATACTATCGCGAACGACGACTCAGCTATCGAATAAGCTTTTTGCTTCCAACTTTTCGGCGACTCGCCATGCAAAAACGCGCCTTAATCGTCGGTGCCAGCGGTGTCATCGGGACCGCGTTGTCTGAATACCTGTTAGCCAATGACTGGAACGTAACTGGCCTGTCGCGCGGACGCGGTGCGTCGACCGCCGGCGTTCATACACTTACGGCCGACCTCACTGCGCCGGACGCAGTCGCGTCTGCCTTGAAAGGCGTGGAAGTGGACACCGTGTTTTTCTCCGCTTGGGCGAGGCACGCAACCGAGAAGGAAAACATCCGTGTCAATGGCGCGATGGTGAGCAACGTCCTGAACGTCGTCGGTCCATCGCTTCAAAATGGTCACGCGGCGTTAGTCACGGGCCTGAAGCACTATCTCGGCCCTTTCGAGGCGTATGGGACCGGCGCTGTCCCCGTGACGCCGTTCCGGGAGGAGCAAGGTCGTCAACAGGTCGAGAATTTCTATTACGAGCAAGAAGACAGGCTGTTCGATGCGGCGTCGCGCTTCGACTTCACGTGGAGCGTACACCGCCCGCATACCGTTATTGGGTACGCGCTGGGCAACGCGATGAACATGGGGGTGACGCTCGCCGTGTATGCCGCGTTGTGCAAGCAGACCGGCCAGCCGTTTGTTTTTCCCGGCTCTGCCACACAGTGGAACGGACTGACGGATATGACCGACGCCCGCCTGCTGGCACGACATCTGGAATGGGCGTCGACAAGTGAGCAAGGAAGGAACGAAGATTTCAACGTCGTGAACGGCGATGTATTTCGATGGCAGTGGATGTGGTCGCAGATTGCAGACTACTTTGGTATCGAAGCCGCCCCATTTGACGGAGTACTGCGTCCGTTAGAAAGTCGAATGCAGGACAGCGCCCAGCAATGGCAGGCAATCGCAACGCAATTTGAGCTCAAGGAGCCTGCGATTGAAAAGCTCGTATCCTGGTGGCACACGGATGCCGACCTTGGACGACCGATGGAGGTGCTGACAGATATGTCGAAAAGCAGGAAGGCAGGCTTTTTGGCATACCAAAGCACGCTGGATGCATTCATCGACCTGTTTGAACGACTGAAGGTCGAACGGGCTATACCTCGATAGGACGCGTTAGAGTTCGCCGCGCGAGTGATACTGCATTAAACGAATGGCCCGCGTTCCCAGGCCATTCGTTGCCTGTTAAATCACCCAGGTCATCAGAACGGCGTGATTTCCGACATCTGCTTCCCTTAGCTCCCCGGGTGACTTCGAAGCTCACCTTCTGGTTGTCCTGCAGCGACTTGAGCCGCTACGTTGAATCTCGGAGGAATGCGCGAACAAGCCTTCACCGCAGCCATCCGACGGCGGTGAATTCAAATTCCCTTTTGCATCATTGGCCCACTTCACAATTCCTGTTGCCATTATCTTTCCAAGCCAAGAAATTCTCGCTATGAAAAAATCGGGCAACGGGTGTGACTCGGCTTTCGTGGCTATGGCTCTTTTAAGGTCGCCATTGCTATTGGATTGAAGACAATCATGTGTGTCCGTTATCAACGGTGGCCGCCGCCGTGACTACCGCCATGTCCGGGACCGCCGTGGCCACCGCCGGTCCGATTTCCGCCACCATGTCCATGCCATCCTCCGCCAGGGTGGCTCCAATCCCCATGGTCGGGACCACGACCGTACCCGCTGTGCCAGTAGTGGTCATCGCCCCAGCCGCCAAAATAGACACCGCCATAAGCCGGTGCATATCCATACGGATAATCCGAGACGTAACCTTCGCTATATGGCTGCGCCCGACCGGTCTCCGGGAGCAACGGCGCAGCCACCGATGATTACTGCAAGGATAACAACCAGAATTAGCCTGAGCATAATGCGGCCTCCTACGCGGCATATATCCTGTCCAGAACGTCAAGCGGCTCCGCAGGTTGGGGCCGAGAATTCTCACAATCGACCCGGACATCTGCACGGCCTACTTGAACTTTAGCGGCCATGCCCTGCGCCTCCGCCGTGTCCCATCCCTCCACCGTGTCCAACGCCTCGGCCAAAATTGTGCTCGCCACCATCGCCGTGAAAACCATGGTTGTCGTGGAACCCGTTGTCATCGCGGAAATGCCGAAAGTCTCGGTGGTCAAAGAGACCTTCAGCTTCCGGTGGGCATTGGTAGAGAAAGCCGGCCGCGAGCGCCGGATTGCAGACCTGTGCAAAAGCAGAGCTCGGCGCGATGGATAAACCAGTCAAGCCGGTCAGAAGGGCAAATATCGTGAGTAACTTGGGCATAGTATTAATCTCCTTATGGACACAACGTTCGGCAGCAAGCGAATATTCCTCAAAGGGAACGTCGCCGTGCGCTCGGTGTTTGGAAGGGCCGCGAGCTGACACCGCACTGCCATACCTTGCGGAACCGCTTGTTCGCGTACCTTGATTGCCGGCAGCAGTGAGTCCGCAAAAGATAGAGAAGGCATCGTCATAAAAAACCGCAACGAAAATGCGATAGACAGCATCCGTGCAAAGCTTCCTTGGATTTGTATCGATGGTAGAAGCTTGGAAGTGACTCGCGCGTTGCCCGACCATTACCGTTCGGTCATTTGCTTGTCATGTTCGCTTTTGATGCGCTTTCGCGCTTTTCTTCAATAGTGTTGTCGCACTAATCTCACATTCAAATCTGCCTGCGCAGCTCGCATCGACGGAATGTGAATTTCTGTCCCGGCAATCACAGCTTGGGGTCTCCCGTCCGATGGATGTGTTTTCCACAATAAAGTTTGAGTCGTCGTGCCCGGTTACAGGTACACGCATTGGATGCGCAACGCATTCAAGGTTTTTATGGAGTAAGCAAAAAGTCGGCGGATTGGGCTAAAGAGTTAAAGATGTAGATGGAGCCCCCAGCAAATAAAGCGCCTCAGATGAGCGGCAACTTGCCCGACCGCTCTCCGTCCGACTCGTGTCGTTCACCACTGACTGCCGGTTACGAGACATGTGCAGGTACGACGGCAGTTGCAAGTTTGCGTTTGAACGGCAACCTAATGGACCGGCGCGGTTCGCTTGCCGCCTCTGCTTCGTTTGCAACCGATTGGAAACGCGACGAGTACTCGGGGTACGGCTCTATGAGCCACTCCGTCACGGCTTCGTTCCGCATGAGGCTCGCGATATAGCTCGCAGCCACTGCAAGATGAAGGTGGTCGACTCCATAACAGCGCTTCCATCTTCCGAGGCGAAAATGGTCAGCTCCCTCGTCTTGCCGCGCGCGATTGCCTTCTCAACTATGTCCCACAACGCCGGCGGCGACGGTCGGTCCGACTGCGCGACCCCTCAATCTCATACTAATTGTCTGGCCGAAACAAATGAAATTAGAAGGTCCGTACCGCTGGTTCGATGTACGCGCAATCGGCGTGGTGAAGTTGGCAGAGCTTCGGCTTTGTGCTTCGCAGTCGCTTGCGACATTTGTAGCTCCGACCGCTGGATTTGTGTCCCGTTTAGTTACCCGCAACATCTGTCCCTCTCAACATCAGAAGTCTGCGTATCAACGCCTAAGACCATGCGAAACCCGTAATCCAGAACGCCCGTCGTAAGAAGTGAGTCAATCAGCTTGGTCCGAATCGCTGCTGATAACGACGGCTGAGGCGACGATGCTGCTGGTTCATGGCGTGCCCGCATACGCGCGCTCGGCTTGTCGTGGTGTCGCCGCTATTACGGTTCACGATAGCTCGTCAGTTGGTCGGAAGCACGAATTTTGCCGAGGCTTGCGCTATCTATCAATGCCGGCTTCAACGACTGCAACACTAATGACGTTCGTCGGAGCAGGATTTTTTGTTGTGTGCAAGAATCGGCGCGCGCGGCTTACCGCCCATAACAACGACAGTTGGCCGAATCTATATAGGTGACGAGGAGTAGACAATTGATTCAGCGTATCTCCGCTTTTTTCACTCAGGTGGTGCATCGGGTGTTGCCCGACCCCCTGATTTTTGCCATTTTTCTCACCGGTGCCACCTTCGCGCTCGCGCTTGGTTTGACGCCGAAAGCTCCTGCCGACCTCGTGATGCTATGGGGCTCCGGATTCTGGAACCTGCTCGCATTTTCGATGCAGATGGCGATGATTCTTGTAACGGGACATGCGCTGGCTAGCTCGGGACCCGTCAAGCGAATGCTTGTCGCTCTAGCGAGCTCCGCCCGGACGCCCGGTCAAGGGGTTATGTTGGTGGCGTTTGTCGGCGCCGTTGCCTGCGCCATCAATTGGGGATTCGGTCTCGTTCTGGGGGCGATGCTTGCACGAGAGGTTGCGCGACGCGTCAAGGGAACCGACTATCGGTTGCTCGTGGCGAGTGCTTACATGGGTTTCCTGACGTGGCATGGTGGCCTGTCCGGCTCTGTGCCGCTCGTCGCCGCCACCAAGGGCAATCCGATGGAGAAGACAGTCGGTCTGATTCCGGTTTCGCACACCATCTTTACGGGCTACAACGCGTTTATCACCATCGGCCTCATTATTCTTTTGCCAATCCTGGCAAGGCTCATGATGCCGAAACCCGAAGACGTGGTCACAGTTGACCCGGCCCTATTGCAGGACCCGCCGAGTGTAGAGCGCAAACTTTCTCCCGACGCGACGTTCGCTGAGCGGATGGAAGAAAGCCGTGTACTGGCCGTCCTCGTGGCAGCACTCTGCGCCGTCTTCTTGGTAATCCAGTTCATCAAGAAAGGGTTCGTACTTGATATCGACACCGTCAACCTGGTGTTCCTCGCAGCGGGCATTGTTCTTCACAAGACGCCCATGGCGTATGCGCGCGCGGTAGCTGCGGCAGCGAAGGGTGCGTCCGGCATCATGATTCAGTTTCCGTTTTATGCCGGTATCCAGGCGCTGATGGACCATTCGGGCCTGGCGGGCGTAATCACGAAGTGGTTTGTCGATATCGCCAACGTCCACACGTTCCCGCTGCTCGCCTTCCTCAGCTCGGCACTTATCAACTTTGCCGTGCCATCCGGTGGTGGTCATTGGGTCGTGCAGGGCCCATTTGTTATGCCGGCCGCGCAAGCGCTTGGCGCGGACCTTGGCAAATCTGCGATGGCGATTGCTTACGGTGAGGCCTGGACGAATATGGCGCAACCGTTCTGGGCCCTTCCGGCGCTTGCCATTGCAGGGTTAGGCGTTCGTGACATCATGGGCTACTGCGTCACGGCGCTTCTATTCTCGGGCGTTATTTTTGTGGCCGGAATGTACCTGTTCTAATAAAAAGCGGTCCGTCTCGAAGTGAGGCGGACCGCCAGGTGAGGTTCGTTGAGAAGCCTCGTGGATGCCTTGCGAATAGCCGAAAAGCGATTCGCGCACGGCTTCGACCACGGGCAGTCCCTGCGCTTCGTTTCGCGTTGCCAACTGCAGCAAAATAGTGCCATGGTTCAAGCCAGCCCCTAAGGGACCCAGCGAGCTGCGGAAAAGCTACCCTTTTAGCAGAGACTTTGGACCGTTCGTTGAGCGGTCGTGCTAACCGGTCTCACTACGATTCTGCTCACACGCGTTCGACGTGCTTTGCCGAGATTCAGCAGGCCACACTACAGCATCCGCCCCAAAAGATTGTCTTTGTGTCTGAATTGGTGGAATAGGGCCGCTGCAACATGTAGGCCAATAACGACAAGCAGGAGAATGGTGCTTGCGCTGTGCCATTCGCCGATTGCAGCTCCGATAGAGCCGTGAGTCGATATCTGCGGAAGGTTGACCAAACCACCCAGTTGCACGACCCAGTTTCGACCGCTTGCGTTTAGCCATCCCAGAAGCGGGACGGCAATCAAGAGAACATAGAGTAACTTGTGAACTATCGACGCCAGCAGATTGAGCAAATTCGACTGGACCACGGGCGCCGGTGATGGTCGAAGCAACGCCCACACCAGCCTGGCGGCAACAACAGCCAATAAGGTGGTTCCAACACCGACGTGCCAAATCTGCAGACCGGCGGGCGGGGCCGTCCCATTAACGTCGGGCATAAACCAGCCGAGCGCATACTGCGCAATCAGAAGAGCCAGCGTCAACCAATGCAGAAGGCGAGAGACGCTGTCGTAGCGGGGGGCGCAAATTGCAGCGGAGTTGTCTCTTGCGTTGCCATGTTGGAGGTCCTTGGGGAAAAATTAAGCCGCGGGCAAAGCACGCGTAGGAACTCAGGAGCCTGCGCGCGCATCGCCCGCAGATGACCCAGCGCGTTGCCGCGCAACGCGCTGGGCCACAGCATCGTAACGACAAAATCCTTAGGAAACGCTTAGCCGCGGCGACGCGATAGGATTTGGCTACCCAAAATTTGGACGAACGTTCGAAATCGACCATTACGGCTGATAGACCCTTGGAAAACGCGGCGCCATCAGGGCACACTCACCATATTCGTCACGCGGTGCCACGAATTTCCGGCTAGCCGTCGAAGGTTCTATTTTTCAGCTTCTTGTCCTTCTTGAAGGCTCGCCTACATCCGCGAACGAAACGCCGCCCGCCGTTATTGCCCGTAGAAATAAGCCCGCGGCGCCAGATGCGTTCAACGGCCTATACGGAACCAGCGTGACACCTTCACGAGCTAAGCGAGTACGACGCCCGCTCCAGCAAGCTAATCGCCATCAGGGTAAATCGAGCGGACTTTTCGATGCAGCACGCTCGGCGCACGCTTGCCTTCTCCATCTTGACAACTACTTGCGTAACGACTCGTTATCGGAGCGGGCTTACCGATGTCTTCCTGGACTGTAGAAATGGCATGCTTATATATCGTTTGCATACCCGTTGCTGAGTTCAGCATCAGCACATACTGGTCGAATGACTGGATGTAGCCGACCAATCTGATTCCGTTTACGAGGAAGACGCTTACCCGTACGTCTCTTTTGTAAGCATGTTTAAGAACTCCCCTTGTATCTGCTGTTCAGCCGTTCCCATTTCGCCTCCTCCTAACTTGCATTATTGACCTTTCATCTGGCCACACCACGTGTGGTTCAAGCAACACTCCGTTTCTGTTCGGAATGTAGTCCATTGAAATTAGCTTGGCAGAAGCGACACGCATCTACAAGAGTCTTCCCGACCGTGGCAGGAGACACCTTGGCACATTGGGCCGTAGTGGAATAGCGACTGCGGCTGGTTACGGTGTGGATGTGCCGGTTGCGCAACCGTGCGGCTGCCAAGTTCGTTGCCTTCCATCCAGTTTTCCTTAAGTCGCGCAAATGACGGAACGGTAATTTCGGCGCAATGCTTTCTTCAGGCTCCCCTACGCAAAATGACTATGCACGTACGAATTTCTCATGCACGAATGCCAACGGAGGAGCTATGAAACATCAAATCATCATTGCAGGATTGATTGCTGTGTTCTCAATTGGCAGCGCTTACGCGGACGGCGACCACAACTACCCTTATTCTGCGTACAACCAGTCACAATCGAGCGAACAAGCCTCCAGCGTCTCGCGCTCTGACAGTCAGCGTGCCGCCGAAAACACATCGTCACGACCAAGCAAGAGTTACGCGTGCCAAGAGGGACATCCGAACCTCCCTACGTGTCCGAACGAATGATGTCTCTTTAAGTTCGTACCACGGCGGGCAACGGGACCTCGCGCCGTAACTCCAGCACTCGCGCCTGCCGTCTCCGCCGCAAAGCGTGCAATCCGCGTTTCGACTGACGCGGCCAACAGCGCCGCCCCAACGGCAGCTCCATCACCGACGACCGCTATTAACCGTATCTGGGTCGCTTGCGCATCCAACTGCTCAATCCGTGCATATCCTACTAAGAAAGTTATGAGCATCTCACGCAGTCGCTGGTTCGCGATGACGCTGGTTGCCGGCCTCGGCATAGGCGTATCATCAGTCGCCCTCCCACACGTCGACGTTGGAGTGAACATCGGCATCCCTGGTGCTGTTGTCGTTAGTCCGGGCTGGTACGGTGACAGGTACTATGACGGGCATCGTTATTGGCAGCGTCGAGCGTGGGAAGACCGCCACCGGAACGAACGGGAATGGCATGACGCACGAGACTACCGAGGAGGGCCTCGAGATGATTGGGGTCACGGTCATGATGGCGACCGGCACAACGGCCATGAGAACGGCGGCGGCAGGAGGGGCGACCATTAGCTCGAACTGCGCTAGTTGTAGCGGTCGGCGTGCCTGAACTCCCACCAGCTCGTCTTCTGCCGCGCGGCACCGGTTAGCCGTCACCGCTCCGTGTCGCCAGCAATCAAAGGGGCGAACGCCTCACGGGCATCTTTGAGCTCTTGCATCGCTGCGGCAAATCGCGCAAGTTCCAGTGTAGATGGTTGTCGACCGCCGTCTGCCTCGATTAACTCCAGGCAAAGGCCATCTTTTACTGGACCCGACAGCTTGTCGGGTCCTTTTTAATTCCCCGCGCGTCGTCAGTGGAATACATGGATGGTTCAATGAGCATGTCGTTCAGATGGCTAAAAAGTAATTTCTGCGTCACGGTTCGCTCAGACTTCACTCTCCAGAATGGACACCGTTCGGAATCAAATCTTATCGATTCCGCACCGCTCTGGAAGAGTATATGAAGCCCCAAACTATTGCCGCTGCGCCTATCGCCGTAACGCTCGCCGCGTCTGCATTTGCAGATGCCAACCACGACCGCCCGGAGTCCTTCGCTTCGAGCGCGTTACTGTCCGCGACCAGCGCCAGTCCACCTACTTCCAATGCGACGGCCCCAACCGCCCAGCCACCGCAGCAAGGAAAAACCAGAGCGCTTTCGATGGTCTCGGCTGTCGCAACCGCTCGCGTTGCTCCCCGCTCCCGCTACGTGTCTCGCCCTCAGCCTCATTCGGGAGAAAATCATGTTTAAGTTAATTGCGTTGCTCGGCGCGGCAGCGTGCTTGGGAGGTTGCGCTGTCGCACCGGGATATGGAGACGCCCAGCCATACGATTCGGCGTACGTCTATCCCTGGGGCGGCTGGGGCGGCTATCACTGGCACGGCGACCATTGGCACGGCGACCATTGGCACGGCGGACATGAAGGCGGACATGGCGGCGGACACGGCGGCG
>Ga0255336_102225_pt1 | contig 10416 bp, 7 predicted proteins | sample MeOH1_35cm_T3_17_FD_189102 | JGI IMG/M metagenome (GOLD analysis project Ga0255336, IMG submission 189102) | Sandy soil microbial communities from University of British Columbia, Vancouver, Canada - MeOH1_35cm_T3_179 | ecosystem: Engineered > Artificial ecosystem > Sand microcosm > Unclassified ...
AATGCCAGCATGGACAACGAGATCGGAGTTTCATTTCTGAACTTCTCGAGCACCAAGCTCGAACAGATGACCGGCTTTCTCACCAGCTGTATGAATCGACTCACCGATGAGCAGGTGTGGAAGCGGCACGGCGCTCATGAAAATACCGTCGGCAACCTGATTCTGCATCTCTGCGGCAACATGCGGCAGTGGATCATGCACGGTGTCGGCGGCGCTGCCGATGTCCGGGTGCGCGATAAGGAGTTCAGCACCGATGGCGGCATGACGGTTGCCGAGCTGGTCCGGCTCTTCGAGGAGACGGTGCGAGAGGCTCGCTCGGTGATCGATTCCCTTCCTCCGGAGAGGTTGCTGGACAGGACGACTCCGCAGGGGCGCGAAGTGAGCAAGCTGGATGCGATCTATCAGGTGGTCGGGCATGTGCAGCAGCACGTGGGGCAGATCATTCTGCTGACCAAGCAGATGTGCGGAACCGATCTGGACCTGACGATGCCTCGTCCGCGGTAGGCTCCCCTCCCCCCTGTTTTCCTGCAAAGTCTTCTATCGAGATAACTTAATGGGGTACTTTGCCTTTGGATGCTTGCAGGGTACGGGCTGAATACAGGGATTCTTCGCTTCGCTCAGAATGACGGCATGAGCGCCTTCGGCCCTTTTCCGTTGTATTCGTCTCTTTTCAGTATAGTGGGCCGGATGGAACTTTTCGGCAGGATTATAGAAGGCTATCCGGCCTGTTTTTATACTGTTACGAGCGTATTGGGCTTGACAGCTATTCGACCTCGTTCTTGGCGCGGTAGCCGTCGCGGGCGATCACCGAGTACTTCAAGGGCTTGTGCTTTTCGTCCTGCATCTGCAGGGGGTGGCCTTCGTTGTCGACCAATTTGACCTGGATGCGCCGGTAGGTTCCATCGTTCTTATTGTTGGTTGGGCGATAGGTCAGGACGTACTGGTTGCGGATGGAGTCGTTGATCTGCGAGAAGACGTCGGGGAGAGCGCCCTGGAACATGGGGTTGAAGCTCATACCACCGGTCATCTGGGCGAAGGTCTTCATCTGGTTTTCGGCCTGGAGGTAGTCCATACGGGTGATGGCCCCCATTCCGCCGCGCGCGTCGACCAGCTCGCGGACGAGAGCGCCGGTCCCGATGGTGAAGATGGTGACGTTGGGTGTGGCTTTGACCTTGGCAAGGATCTTGTCGAGGGTGATCTTGGAGAAGGTATCGCGTCCTGTGCCGATGAGGATGATGTACTTGCGGCCCTCGATGCGACTGGTGCGGTCGAGCGTCTCGTAAAGAGCGTCGAAGAGGTTGGTGTCGGAGAAGCCGGGGATGATGAGCGAGGAGAGGGCGTTGCCGACGGCCTGCTTGTTATTGGTGAAGTCCGTGAGGATGTGGGTGCGGAGGTCGTAGGTGACGACGGCTACGTAGTCATCCGGCCGCAGGGTGTTGAAGAAGCTGAAGGACGCGTTCTGCATGTCGCGGATGAAGTAGTAGCTGTTGGCCGCGAACTCGAGCAGCATGACCGCCGTGATGGGCGTCTGGGCCATGCGGACGCTGGTGACGCTCTGGGGGACACCGTCTTCGAGAACCTGGAAGTTGCCCGCCTTGAGGCCGGGGACGAACTGGTGGGTCTTGTCGAGGATGACGTTGACGTCGAGGTTGACGATGGGGACGTCGACGCGGAGGGAGTAGGTCTCGTTGTTGGGATTCTTGACCTTGGGCTCGGGAGGAGCGACGGGCGCGGGTGGGGGTGCGTCCTCAGCCTCCTTCTTCTTCTTGATGACGATGGGGCCGGAGTCGGTCTGGGGCCCGGCGGAGTCGTCGGCGGGCTGCTGCGGAGGAGGAGTCTGCTGCTGCGAGGACTGCGCAGTCATGGCAGAGGGAATGACCGTAAGACCCAAGGCTACAAGGACGGCAGGAACCGTAAGGCGGATTCGCGAGAGAGAGAGCATCATCATCTGCAACTTTACTCCGTCCTGTTGGACGGCGGCGCGGCCCATTGGACAGTGGCCCCAACAGCTTTTGGAGGCCGTGCACGTCCAAGGAACAGGTTCCCGTCCTAAGGAGGATAGATTTAGAGCCGGATTCCCTGCTGGTATTGCAGCGAGACAGGCTCTAGTCTTGTAGACGTGACGACAGAAGGAAAGACGCGGCGGCTGGTGCGCAGCCTTGCGATAGCTGGCTGGGTGGCGGTGTGCGCCACAGGTGTGCAGGCTCAGACGGCCGGTTCAGTGGCGGGATCGGTGAGCGGGGGAGCGTCTGCGCTGCCTCCGACGGCTGCGGCCGCGATGGGAGGAGCTTCGGGTGAGACCAGAATCTTTCCTCTGTCGCAGATCAAGCGCGGCATGCAGGGAGTGGCGTATACGGTCTTCGAGGGAGTGGACCCGGAGCCGATGCAGGTGGAGATTCTGGGGCTCCTGAAGGACTCGCTGGGGCCGGGGCAGGACATGATCCTGGCTCGCCTGAAGGGGACGAAGCCGGAGTTTACCGGCGTTGTGGCGGGTATGAGTGGAAGCCCGGTGTACATCGATGGCAGGCTGGTGGGGGCGATCAGCTATCGGATCGGGCAGTTCAGCAAGGAGCCGATTGCGGGGATTACACCGATCGAGCAGATGCTGGAGGTTCGGGACGGCGAGGTTCGACCGGCGACGGCTCGGAGCGCGAAGCAGGGTGCTTCCGAGAAGGCAAGTGTTGGTGGCCTGCCTGTAGTGAGCGCGGGGACAGGCGTCGAGGTGCAGGCGATGGAGACGCCGCTGGTCTTCAGCGGCTTCAGCCAGCAGGCCGTCGACCTGTTTGGTGACAGATTCAAGGCGATGGGAATGACTCCTGTTGCGGGGCTGGGTGGAGCGGATGCGAGCGCGGTGCAGCCGGAGCCTCTGGTGCCGGGTTCGGCGGTTAGCGCGGTGCTGGTGCGGGGGGATCTCTCGGTGGCGGGCACATGCACGGTGACGTATGTGGACCCGACGCGACTGCTGGCATGCGGGCATCCGATTACGCAGTACGGCCCCGTCGATATGCCGATGACGAAGGCGGCGGTGGTGGCGACGCTTCCCTCTCCGCTGAATGCCTTCAAGATTGTGAACACGACGGAGACAGTGGGAGCCTTCACGGAAGACCGCGCCTCGGCGATTATGGGGCGGTTCGGGGAGAAGGCCAGGATGATTCCGGTGACCGTGGAGGTGGTACAGCCTGCGGTTGCAGGAGTGACGGCTACGGCAAAGGATAAGACGTTTCACTTCGAGGTGCTGGATAACCGGCAGCTGACTCCCTCGGCGATGCTGGTCTCGATTTATCAGAGCCTGCAGGGGACCAATACTGCCGCAGCGGAGATGAGCTACCGGCTGAGCGGAGAGATCAGCGTTCAAGGGCAGCAGACGGTGAAGATGTCGGGGATCGTGGCGCAGAATGAGCTGAATCCCGCGGCGATCAATGCGGCGTTGTTTGTGAACGACCGCTTCAGCCGAGTGTATGGCAATCCGCTGGATCAGCCGGTGATAACGGGGCTGAAGCTGAAGATGGATGGGATTCCCGAGCGCAGGACGGCTGTGGTGGAGTCGGCGAGGCTGGGGACGCTGGAGGCTCGCGCCGGGGATACGATTGACGCGGAGGTCACGCTGCGGCCATATCAGGCGGAGTCGCGGGTGATGCGGCTGAAGGTGAAGCTGCCGGCGGGTCTGACTCCCGGGCAGGTGCGCGTGCTGGTGAGCGATGGCGCGACCGTAGACAGGCTGATGGGGCCGAGCGGATCGTTGCAGCGCTCGGTGGGTCTGGCGGACGCTGTCGACCAGATGAACCGGATGCATGGAAACGACCGCGTCTATGTGACGCTGCTGAACCGGGAGGCGCAGGCGGTTCTGGAGGGCGAGACGCTGCCGGGGGTTCCGCTGTCGATGGCGAATGTACTGGGACCGCTCAAGGACTCGCAGCGATTGCAACTGAACGGCGAGAGTGTGATGGAAGCAGCGTCCGCGGAGACGGGGTACGCGGTGAGCGGATCGCAGGTGCTGAATCTTACGATCCGATGAAGGTGACGTCTGCTAAGTGTTGATAGACGTTGCTTTTGTCCATCGGGCCTCGGGCTCGCAGAAGATATTTCCCTCAGGCCCATGATGTAGCATCGAAGAGCAGACGCCGGCGATACCATGCTGGGCGCAAAAGGACACCTAATTCAAATGAGTGAGATTCATGGCTTGGCTGTGCACGCGGCCGGTGCGCATCTACTGCCCTATAAGTTCGATCCGGGAGAGATTAAAGCGAACGAGGTCGAGATCAAGATCTCACACTGCGGAGTGTGTTACAGCGACGTTCACCTGATCGATAACGATTGGGGGATCAGCAAGTATCCGTTTATTCCAGGTCATGAGATTGTCGGCACGGTGGTGGGGATCGGCGAGAACGTGCAGAATCTCTCGGTGGGAGAGCGGGTGGGTGTGGGCTGGCAGGCGGACAGCTGCGGAATCTGCGAGTGGTGCAGGAGTGGAGATGAGCATCTTTGCGCGCAGGCTCAGCCGACGTGCGTGGGCCGCAATGGTGGCTTTGCCGATAAGGTGCGGGTGAACTGGAGGTTTGCGATTCCGCTTCCGAGGACTCTGGAGAGCGAGAATGCGGCTCCCCTGTTGTGCGCGGGAGTTACGGTGTATGCGCCGCTGCGGAACCATGGGGTACGGCCTTCTTCGCGTGTGGGCGTGATCGGGATCGGCGGGCTGGGACACATCGGGATTCAGTTTGCGCGGGCTTTTGGAGCTGAGGTAACGGCGTTTTCGACCTCGAAGGACAAGGAGAACGAGGCGAAGGAGCTGGGAGCGCACCACTTTGTGAATACGCGCGATACGGGAGCCCTGAAGAAGGTCGCGAATTCGTTCGATTTTCTGCTTTCAACGGTGAACGCCGATCAGGACTGGTCCGCTTATGTGAGTGCCCTGCGTCCGAACGGGATGTTGTGCCTTGTGGGCGCTCCTCCGTCGGGGATGCAGCTGCAGGTTCCTGTCCTGATTGGAGGGCAGCGGGCGGTCTCGGGATCTTCCACGGGGAGTCCGAAGGATCTGTACGAGATGCTGGACGTCGCTGCGCGTCATAATGTGAAGGCGATTACGGAGCCGTTCCCTATGGCGAAGGCAAACGATGCCGTAACCCGGGTGAAGAAGAACCAGGTGCGGTACCGGGCGGTCCTGACAAACTAGCTGCGAGTTTTTGCGAGCAGAGGCAAGGGCGGAGGCTACGGTCTCCGCCTTTCCGCGTTCCGGTGCTTTAGACTCAGGTCACGATGATGCAACGGTATCTGATTCTTGGATGTGCGGCTCCGGCGATGCTGGCGGGCGCGATGTGGGCGCAGGGCACGAAGCTGTGGACAGTGGATCGCTACGACACGATGGAGCGCGGCTCTGCGGACGGGGTTGCGATACGGAGCGATGGGCGGCTGGAGGCGGGACCGGAGAAGTCGATGGTCTACGACACCGGCAAGAACTATGCCTGGTCGCTGGTGAGCGACCGTGCCGGGAACGGATATATCGGTCTGGGCGGAAGCGCGGCGGGATCGGGCGTTGTGATGCGAGTGGCGGGCAATGGTACGGCCACGAAGGTTCTCGATACGAAGGAGCTGGCCGTGCAGGCGCTGGCGGTAGCGGCGGATGGCTCTGTGCTGGCAGCCACCTCTCCGGATGGAAAGGTCTATCGGATTCCGTCTGGCGGCAACACGGGGACAGTGATCTTCGATCCGGCAACTACCGAGGAGAAGCCGAAGTATCTGTGGGATCTGGCGACAGGAAAGAATGGGGAGGTGTATGTCGCCGCCGGGGCTCCGGCGACGGTGTATCGCGTGCCTGCGGGAGGCGGTAAGGCCGAGATGTTATTCAAGACGGCCGACCAGCATATCCGGTGCCTGATGATGGCTCCGGATGGAACGTTGTGGGCGGGATCGGATGGCTCGGGAGTGATCTACCGGATCGACACGAAGGCGGCGGGAGCAAAGCCGTTTGCGGCGTATGCGGCTCCTCGACGGGAGATCACTTCGCTGACGATGGACGATGCCGGGAATATCTATGCCTCGGGCGTGGGAACACGCGGCGCTATGCCTTTGCCTCCCCTGCCGGTGACGGGAAATGTGGGGATTACGGTCACCTTCGCTCAACCGGGGTCGTCGACGGCTGCGGGAGCAAACACACTGGTTCCCGAGGGCAGCGAGGTCTATCGAATTGCGAAGGACGGGACACCGGCGCGGCTGGTCTCCCTGAAGGACGATGTGGTGTATGCGCTGGCCTTCCGCAACGGTGCTCTGCTGGCCGCGACAGGAAATCGAGGACGGATTTATCGCGTGGATGTGGGGATGCCGGGGAGGTTTACCGACGTGGCTCATCTGGACGCGGCACAGGGGATGGCCTTTGCCTCTGTAAAAGATGGTCTGCTGGTGGCGACGAGCAACAGCGGCAAGGTCTTTCGGCTGGCGGATGCGGCGGCTAAGGAGTCGACGTACACAAGCGAGGTCTTCGATGCGCAGGGCTACTCGCAGTGGGGTCGGATGGAGACTCGTGCGGAGGGCGATCCGCAGAGCTATGAGCTTTGGCTGCGCAGCGGCAACGTCGAAAGCCCGTTGATGGGATGGAGTGAATGGACGCGGGTTGGCTCCGATGGTGCGGCCACTGTTCCTTCGGGGCGGTTTGCGCAGTGGAAGGCAGTGTTCCATACGGGAGCAGCGACGGGGATCGATGCAGTCGGGGTGAATTACCTGACGAGGAACGTGGCTCCCATGGTGGATGAGATTGCAGTGCAGCCGGGGGCTCGGGTCGCAGCGGGTGGAGGTATTCCGCCGAACACGACGGTGCAGGTCGCGTTTCCACAGCCTGCGGGCTCTTCCTCCGTGGTGAACTTTCAACCCGATTCGAACACGGCTCCATTGACGGCGCAGAAGGACAGGAATGCCGTGACGGCACGGTGGCAGGCCCATGACGACAACGGCGACGACCTGATGTTTGCTGTGTGGTATCGCGGTGTGGGAGAGAAGAACTGGAGGCTGCTGAAGGACAAGATCAGCGAGCGGTTCTACAGCTTCGACTCTTCCCTGCTGCCGGACGGAGGCTACGAGTTGAAGGTCGTGGCAAGCGATGCTCCTGTGCATACGGACTCGGAGGCGCTGAAGGGGGAGCGCGTGAGTGCGGTCTTTGTGATCGATACGACGCCACCGGTGCCGGGGACGTTGACGGCTACGATGGCTCCTGCGTCTGCGGGAGCAGCACCGAGGATTCACGCAACTCTGGATGCTCACGATGCGACCTCTCCGATTGCGCATGCGGAGTACTCGGTGGATGCAGGCCAGTGGCAGTATCTGGAGCCGGTGGGGCATGTCTCGGACTCGATGGTGGAGCGCTATGACTTCACCGCGGAGATTCCCCAGACGACGACTCCGGTGACAGATGCGAAGGAGCATGTGATTGCAGTGCGCGTGTACGACCGCTACGACAATATGGCCGCCGTGAAGGCGGTGGTGCGGTGACGGAGGGAATCGACGAGCGAACGCGGCGTGGTATCGGGCGGTTCAATCTGTATCGCCCCGATTTTCTTCTGCTGGTGGTGGACCTGATGGGTGTCTCGGTCTTCGCGGTCGAAGGCGCGATGACGGCGATTCACTCGGAGCTGGACGTTCTGGGGCTGCTGGTGATCTCGTTTGCCACGGCACTGGGAGGAGGCATGATTCGCGACATGCTGATCGGGGCGATTCCGCCGAACAGCGTGCGCGACTGGAGGTATCCGGCGACGGCATTTCTGGGTGGGGGCGCGGTGTTCTTCTTCTACCAGATGTTTCAGCATGTGCCGACGGAGCTGATGACAGCGCTGGATGCGGCGGGGTTAGCCTTGTGCGCGATTGCGGGTGCCGGGAAGGCGATGGAGTTCGGGATCAATCCCCTGCTCTCGATTCTGATGGGAGCGGTAACGGGTGTGGGTGGAGGAACGATTCGGGACATTCTGCTGAACCGTGTGCCGGGAGTGCTGCAGAGCGATGTGTATGCTGCGGCGGCGCTGGCCGGGGCGCTTGTCGTTGTGATTGGGCTGAAGCTGAAGGTGCCTCGCTGGATGGTGATGACTTCAGGAGCGGCGGTTTGTTTTGTGTTGCGTATGGTGGCGGTGTGGCAGCACTGGAATCTGCCTAAGGTGATGGTGCACTGAGGACGATTCCGCGCGCCGAAGATGGGGAACCCGTTTTGTGGGGAGCGAACGGTTTACATCCCACCCTTCGCTTCGCGAAGGATGGGGCACCCGGGCGTGGGTGGCGGTTCGGGCGAAATACAGGGATTCTTCGCTTCGCTCAGAATGACGATGCCTAGTAAGCTGAGGATCGATGCGATTTGAACTGTTTATTGCGGCGCGGTATCTGCGGGCGAAGCGCCGGCAGGCCGTGGTCGGAGTGATCACGGCGATCTCGATTGTCGGGGTGGCGGCGGGGGTGGCGTCGCTGATTATTGCTCTGGCGATTACGAACGGGATGCGACGCGATCTGCAGGACAGGCTGCTGGGATCGACGGCGCATGTGGAGTTGATGCGGGTGGCCTCCGATGGGATCAAGAACTGGAGGCCGCTGCTGGAGGAGCTGCGGAGGGTTCCGCATGTGACGGCTGCGGCTCCGGGGCTGTATGGGCAGGTGCTGATCTCGCATGGTGTGCGCAGCGGCGGCGGGTTGATCAAGGGTGTGATTCCAGTGGACGAGCGGACGGTGGGCGATCTGCTGCAGAAGATCCATGAGGGATCGGCGGAGGCATTGGAGCCGGTCGCAGGGACACCCGATCCGGCGATAGCGCAGGGCTTTCCTCCGATTGTGATCGGGAACGACATGGCCGAGTCGATCGGGGTGAAGGTAGGAGATGCGGTGGTCGTGACGAGTCCGCAAGGAGAGCTTACTCCGCTGGGATTGGTGCCGAAGTATCAGAAGTGCATCGTGGTGGGAGTCTTCAAGTCGGGGTTCTATCAGTACGACTCGAGCTATGCGTTCATGCGGTTGAGGGATGCTCAGCGGTTGTTCTCGGAGCCGGATTTAATTTCGGTTATCAGCTTCAAGGTGGACGATCTATACAGGGCAGACAAGATCGGCCAGTCGATTGAGCAGCAGGCGGGCAAGGGCTTTCAGACGACGAACTGGATGGAGCAGAATCGCGAGCTGTTTCGAGCGCTGAAGCTGGAGCAGATTGTGACGTTCATCGTGCTGACACTGATTGTGTGTGTGGCCGCGCTGAATATTCTGATCGCGCTGACCATGATGGTGATGGAGAAGACGCGGGATATCGCCGTGCTGATGAGCTTCGGCGTGACGGAGATGCAGGTACGTCGGATCTTTCTATTGCAGGGGCTGTTGATCAGCGTGATCGGCACGGTGCTGGGGCTGATTGTGGGATATGGGCTGAGCTGGGTGGGAGGGCACTACAGGTTTCCACTGGACGCGGCGGTGTACTCGATCGACTATCTACCGTTTGCTCCCCGGGTGGGGGATGGGGTGATTGTTGCGGCGGTGTCGCTGGGGGTGAGCCTGCTGGCGACGCTTTATCCCAGTGGAAGTGCGGCGAAGGTGCTGCCGGCGGAGGCTCTGCGGTATGAGTGATGTGAGATTGCGGTACTGGGAGCTTGCTCCGGGTGGTATGGCTAAGATGCGGGAGCTGGAGCACTATCTGAATACCGAGAGCGGACTGGACGATTCGTTGCTGGAGCTGGTGCGGTTGCGGGCTTCCCTGCTGAACGGATGCGAGTACTGCGCGAAGGTGCATACCGCTGAGTTAAAGAAGTTGAATGAGCCGGAGGAGCGACTTGCAGTAGCGGAATGGCGCAGCTCGACGGCTTATTCGAAGCGCGAGCGAGCGGCGTTGTCGTGGACTGAGGTGGTGACGAATATTCAGGATGGCCACGCTCCCGATGTTGTGTACGAAGAGGTAAGGGCGGTCTTCAACGAGGTCGAGACGGTAAACCTGACCCTTGCGATTTCGACCATCAATGCCTGGAACCGGCTTGCAACGGCACTTGGCAAACATTCGAGCCGAGAGGTGAATCGTTGAGCGGTACCGTGAATGGAGGCATTGGCGATGCGTTACAGCCGTTTCCTGAGGCGAAGGGGCCACAGGTGGTGCTTCGCGCCGAGGGGCTGACCAAGATTTATCCGGCGGTCGCGGGTGCGGCGCGGGGCGAGGTGGAACTGTTTCGTGGGCTGGACCTGACGGTGCACACCGGAGAGATGGTCGCCATCGTGGGCGAGAGTGGGGCTGGAAAGAGCACGCTGCTGCATCTGCTGGCGGCTCTGGATAAGCCGACGGCGGGAGAGGTCTGGTGCGGGGAGGCTCGCCTGAGCACCTTCACGGCTCGGCAGGCGGCGGAGTTTCGCAACCGTGATGTGGGGTATGTGTGGCAGTTTCACTATCTTCTGCCGGAGTTTACGGCGCTGGAGAATATAGCTATG
>Ga0255336_102226_pt1 | contig 10405 bp, 4 predicted proteins | sample MeOH1_35cm_T3_17_FD_189102 | JGI IMG/M metagenome (GOLD analysis project Ga0255336, IMG submission 189102) | Sandy soil microbial communities from University of British Columbia, Vancouver, Canada - MeOH1_35cm_T3_179 | ecosystem: Engineered > Artificial ecosystem > Sand microcosm > Unclassified ...
ATTATAGCATGATATTTAGTGATAGAGATTTAGCGTATCAACTAATTCATCAGAACATTAAGAAGTAAGTTGTCAAGGAACGTTCGGGTTGGTTTTGAAACCTTAACCCTATATCTATCTTACAAGGTGGGGACTATTTTATGCTTGCGTATCCTATCATTAAAGATAGCGCATCCAGTTCGGACCGTTATTGGCGGGACTCTGGCCTAACCCCGCAAAAAAGTCTAGCCAAATTGGGTGGTAGGGATATGTGCGGGGTTGGCCACTAAAATTATTTTGCTAGATTTTTTTTGGATAGTTGTCTTTTTATGTTCTTTCTAGGAATATTTCTGCACTCTTGGAAGGAAATGTAGGGAAGATGTGGAAAGTAGTAGTTAGAAGTGAATTATCTGATGATTTAGAAAATGCTTCTCCATGTAGATTGAAGTATCAGTTTGATAAATCGAAACTAATGTTTATTTGGGACGGTAACTAATGTACAAAAGGTGATTAAACATGGAAAGATACCTAAATGCTGAAAACTTAACGCAAGCTATTATACAATCCAAATTTGAGTATGCAAGTAAATGCTTCACACACACTAAGTTTAATGAGCAAAATTATAATATTTTATCAGAAATACTTATAGGAGAGAGCAGTAGAAACCTCATTGTACATCCAGGATCTAACGCGCTTTTAGTTGAGTGTGTTATTGCAGCGGTATTCGCTTGTTATACGCAAGATGTTTTGTTAAACCAAACATCGTTATTAGATAGCCTAAAAGATGACGCTAAGATCTTATATGAACGTAATCGCGGTATATATAAAGGACTTACTGAAATCAATGGTGAGTTAAAGATACATATGGTATTTAATGGGCTTAGTCGTTATGTCCCATTATCCAATGGATATAAAATTAGTCCTTATCTTGGTAATGCCAAAACCCTTTCCAAGGGAATCAACAAGAAGAGTAAGACCTCTCGTAGTGAAGCTCTTGGTCAGGTGTTTGGGGTTAGTCCTGACAGCATAAAGAATGTAACAGAATCATCAATACTAGTTTTGTGCCAAAAATCAGAAGCAGATGCTATAGCCGAATCCCTTCAATTGGTATGCAATTTATGCGGTAGTGTCAAACTTAAGGATCTTTTTCCAATGGCTTATTATTCAAGCTGTGATTCGATTCACTCCTATTCTGGTAACTCCGCAAAGCTTGAGCCAGTGATAAAATTCACTTCGCGTATTTCAACGGCAAGAGATTTAATCTATGACGATGAAGAACATTCAATACGAACCGTAATTATCAATGGCTATGATCTCATTGGAGCATCACCATCAGAATTATCGGACATCATGAACTGTTCTTTCATTCATGATGTAATAATGCTAGCAGGTTATGCTTATGGATCTATTGATGAGTGTTTATCGCTATTTCCTCAAACAAGAGTGTTTGCTTGGAGTGAAGAGGCTTTGATCTCAAAAGTGGCGGATTTATTCTCGCCTCCCGACCTTTCAAATGCAAGTGATTGTATTAGTATCCAATATAAAATGATCGGTAATCAGATTGATAAGCAGACGGATCAAGCGATGGTCTGCTCACCTTTTCCTGACGATATGCCCATTAAATGTCGCAAGCTTTTACAAATAATTAAAAATAATACGGAAGATTGTGATGATAAGGACTATTTTATTAGTCGATCATATAGTTTGTTGAATCTGTTTGAACGGGCATGTTTTCCGATACGCACTCTTGAACGATTGGTGGAGAACGGTAAAGTAACAGGTATAATGCCGCTCGAAGAAATTGGACACTTGCGCTCAGTAGGAGAAAGCTTATTGACAAAGAACTCCGTTATTTCACTTGAAAACGACATATTGAATGTGATTGACACGTTACTTTCTTTGCGGAAATATTTATATTCCGACAATCCAAAGTATGCATGGCTTAAGAACCGCTTGTTTGAAGTCAGTTGGTATAAGCATCAGAATTATGCAATTGTAGTTCCTAAACAGTATTTCATTGATGCTTTCACAGAAAGCTTAACCCCAGGCGAAAAGTCAGTTTTGAAAGACTGCAAATTCTATACCCCCACGCGTTTTGACAATGTTAAATTGTATGATGGAGTTATATGTTGTGGCGTATTCGAGGGTAAACGATTCAATGCATTTACCAATACAAATTCTACAGTGACCGAGGTGATATGCTATCCGTCAGAAACTGGACTATTTCGGCTAATGGAGCGAAATAATATAAAAAGAATAGAGGCTATTGATAGATTAAATGCCATCAAATTTGAACATGAAATAAATAACAATTTCACTTTAATAAATCAAGATATTTCGGACGAATCCGTTGGGATTATAGACCTTGAAAAATTTATAACAGCTGCAACTATTAGGAGTGGAGTTGGATCATATCCTTTAAATGACTCGTCAACGTGTCAACGGGTTGAGACCGTGAGAACCGCTTTATTCGAAACTGGTGAACGGGCTATGTTTACAAAAGGGTATAAACCATATGTATTTGATAGGTTAAAGAACGAAGTTATTGAAGTTGATGTATCTGCGTTGGACGCAGGGGATGAAATAGTTTTTACTCAAAATGATGATGACTCGAAAGATATTGTAAATAAAATTATAAACCAGATGCATACGGATTATAGGTTCGAACAGAAGTACGGTGAATATTTTCGAAAGGCTACCTACTGGAAAACTACATTAAGCACATTTATGAAGAGCAATGCGCTGTCATATCGAGAAGTGTCCCAAAGAATGCACAGAATTGGTAAGGATAAGCACGAAGTTACTATACGATCCTGGCTGGATGAGGATAGTCGTATAGTGGGACCTCGAGACTCTGATTCTTATCAAACAATTGCTGTGTTAACAAATGATAATGAGATGTTGTCTGATCCCAGCGCCTTTTGTAGGGCATGTGAGGAAGTTCGTTCATTGAGGGTGAGAGCATTAAAACATCTTGAAAAGTGTATTATGCAAGCGGTTGGTGCTAAGAGCAATGGTAAGGTTGATGATTTAATCGCATCTGTCATGGGTGACGTATCACAGATAGCTCTTATTCTACAAATAGACACGATAGTCGATCATGTCACAATAGTTCCAGTTAATATTTCCAACAAACCGCTTTCGGAGTAACAAAATGGGGGATGAAGTATTTTATGATTGATTTAACTGAGCATTTTACAGCAAGAGATATGCTTCTAGAAGATATTCGAAAAGAGATGATGGGACCTGGTTCGGAAAACTCTTTACCGGATATGGAGCATGAGATTATAACTGATCAACCTGAAGTAAGATATTCTGTAGGTATTTTATTTCCTCAAGAAATTAAGCAGAAATTAGATAACGATGAAGTGGTCGAGTCGCGAGTCGAGAACGAAGAGGATATTTCCGAAGAGATTTCGGTTGATCTGACTATAAAAGAACAACCGATTCAATCAACAAAAAAAAGATATGGTGAGAATTCCGCGGATGACAATGATACCAATTCAATTGATGAGGAGATAAATCTTTCCAACCAAAACATGCCATCTTCAATGGGAATGACTTTTTTTGTTCATGGAGAAGTATCATCACTTCGTTTTAATGTATCTTTAGGTACTTATCGGCGATCAACATATACGGACTGTTGCTATAGATATGATAGTTCAGAATCCACAGAAGCTATTGAAAAGGGCCCTATGGGAGAGTATGTCTATCTTCAAGATGGTTTTATGAAGCTAAGATCAAAAATTAGTAAACGTGACATATGGCGACTAAAAGAAGCAGATAAATTAGAAGATGTGGAAATGAAAAATGCTTTGTATAAATTAGCTGATCAATGCGGCAAACGTGGTTTTGTGCGAGAACCACATTCTTTTGAACTTGAAGTTCCCTTCTCAGACGGCGATTTTGACGAATCCAACGAAATACTCGAAAAACTTGGTAAGTTGACTGTTTTGAGACGAAATTACGGCAATGGTATTTATGCTATAACCGTAATATTAGTTAACACTGAAACGGGTTCTTATAATGGAATGAACTCTATCTTCCAACCCGAAATACGGTTTCTTTCGACCGATAATCCTGGACTTACATTCGAGCAGTACAGTACCAGCAACCAGGCACAAGAGGACATAGAAGAAAAATCATTAGCATTGTTGTATCGTGATAACAAGATTTATGCATCTGGGCACGGCGTTGCCACGAATTGGAATGTAGACCAGGCTGGTAATGGAGAAATATGGACTGAGTTTCTCCCTGTAGGAATCGTTCCGCAAATGGATTTCGACTTGGCGGATCGCAATATTTCTAAACATAGTTTTTCGATGAAGTATCTTTCAGATTTGGATGAATCACCCAAATCTGAAAAACTGGAAGTAATGAGAAAGTTTATAGATGAATATGGTGCGTGGATTGCAGATATATCCAATAAAACATCAGAAATTGATGAGATATTCAGGGAAACAGCGATTCGACATATTTCTAACTGTAAAGAATTGTTGTTGCGTATGTATCATGGTATAGAGTTATTGCAATCTAACGAGACGGCATATATTGCTTTTCAGCTAGTCAATCGCTCGATGCTAATGCAACGTATTCACACAGACATACAAAAAAAAGATAGTTATCCTGGTGATAAAGAATTACAAAATCGGCTTGCAACATTAGACTATTATAATGAATCAGACGAACACTTTTGGCGGCCATTTCAACTAGCTTTTATATTAATAAGCATAAGATCAATAGTAGAACCTAATGCGCCCGAGCGTGATTTGGTAGATTTAATATGGTTCCCAACTGGTGGGGGGAAAACCGAAGCATATTTAGGACTAACTGCGTTTACCATTTTTTATCGGCGCTTAATATATTCTGATACTTACATGGGTACCACCGTGATCATGCGTTATACACTTCGCTTATTGGCTGCACAACAATTTATTCGTGCAGGCACACTAATATGTGCATGCGAAGCAATTCGTCTAGGAAGCAAACAACCGAAGCCTAGTTACCCTATGTATTCATTGGGCAGGGAACCTATCACAATAGGGTTATGGATTGGTAGTAAACATACTCCTAATCGTAATGATGATGCGAAAAAGTGTTTAAATAAACTGATGAAAGCTGGAAAAGATGATTTAAAATATACAAAAGATATCTATAATAAATTTCAAATGCTCAAATGTCCATGGTGTGGCACTAAGCTTGTTCGTGATGTAGAGATAAGTAATCAATCCCAACGCTTAGTGGGTAATTGGGGATATATGATGGCAGATAATAAACATTTCTATCTGCAATGTACTCAAGAAGGCTGCAAGTTCAAGAAAAGTCTGCCTATACAAGTAGTAGATGAAGAATTATATGATAAGCCACCAACACTATTGTTTGGAACCGTCGATAAATTCGCAATGGTTGCTTGGAAAGGCCTCGTTGGAAGGTTTTTTGCAGCCGATTCAGAAAATCGTGCCCCTGAACTAATTATTCAGGATGAATTACATTTGATATCCGGCCCACTTGGCACCGTGGTGGGGATATATGAAACCGCCATTGATGCCCTTTGCAGCGCAAAAGGCGTTAGACCGAAAATCATTGCGTCTACAGCAACAATCCGTAGTGCAAAAGCTCAATGCAGAAATCTCTTTAATCGGGATGTTCGTCAATTTCCGCCATCTGGTATCGATGCCGGCGATTCCTTTTTCGCTAGAGAAGCAGATGTAAATAAAAAACCTGGAAGAACGTATGTAGGTATTATGTCATCGGGAAAAACCAAGGCGATGATGGAAGTCCGAATGATCGCGACACTATTGCAACGCGTATATAAGTTGGATTTTCCAGACGAAGTTAAAGACAAGTTCTGGACACTTGCCGTCTACTTTAACAGTATTCGTGATTTAGGAAAATGCAGCTCTATGGTGGATGATGATGTAAAAGATTTTATGATACGTATGGGGAATCGTATTGGCTCTCGACATCGTCTTATAGGATCGGCCGACGAATTGACTAGCCGCGTATCGTCTACACAATTAAATGAGACTTTGGACAAGTTAGAACGTCTTGAATACTCTCAAGAAAACCAAGAAAATAAAACCTATCCTATCAATGTACTCTTGGCATCAAACATGATATCAGTAGGTGTTGACGTGGCCAGACTCAACTTAATGCTCATCGTTGGGCAACCCAAATTGACAAGTGAGTATATCCAAGCATCTAGCCGTATCGGTAGAAGTTATCCTGGACTAGCGTGTGTTTTATATGATGGAGCTAAGAGCCGTGATCGTTCTCATTATGAACAGTTTAAGCCTTACCATGAATCATTCTATCGTTTTGTAGAGCCAACTAGTGTTACACCATTTTCCAAGCCCGCACGAGAACGAGCTTTGCATGCAATACTGGTAAGTTTACTACGTCATCGGTATGGTCTTACTCGTGATACTGACGCACAATATTTCCCGCCGCAACAAGAGATACTGGATGAGATTGAAGAAATCATTATTAATCGCGTAGAGTCGATCCGCAATAGTTCTGATTTTGCTTTGGCTAGTGAGAGTAATGAGATACTCAACGAGATTCGAACCTTTTGGAAAGATTGGAAAGATAAAGTGAATGGACTGGATGGGGAAAATTTCTTATATGGCGAGAAAAACATGATGAAAGGCCCAGTCGAAGGTACAAAGCGGCTACTAAAACCATATGGAAGTATAGGATCTGACGGTGAGCACGAAACATTAACTTCTATGCGCAATGTAGATAACGTTGCGGCCGCTAGGATTGTCGTTTGGGGGGATGAAGAGTAATGGATATACCGATTGCTAAGGACTTTGTTCCATTAAACAAAATCACACATAATATTCGTTCTGGACAAGCCGTTATGGAGTACGGAGTGGGAGCCATGGTGGACTTTGTTGATCAGACGTTAATGACGACAACTCCTGAATTATGGGATGAAAGCATTGTTCACATTCACGATGAAAGGCTGGAGCGCATTCTTGGCGTGGATTTCTTTGGAATGCCAGGAGGTAAAGACGAATATCCTAAGGGCATTACTTATACGCGTTTCCCTCAATGGTATTTTTGCCCAAGATGCAGGCGATTTCAACCGCTAAAGGAATGGATCATAGAATACCGGCGGAAAGCTACTTCAAAGAAGAAGGAAAAAGATCCACATATGAAACGACCACGATGTCTTGACTGTAAGACGGATCTTGTACCTGCTCGTATTGTTGTTGCATGTAAGAATGGTCATATCGACGACTTCCCATGGGTCGAATGGGCACACGAAAAGAACATGGGCGGTGCAAAACCGCTGTGCAATAATCCTATACTTAAATTCGAGACGGGAGCAAACACGACAGCAGGCTTGGAAGGATTAGTAATACGTTGCGACTCCTGCAAAGCAAAAGCAACATTATTTGGTTCTTTTGATAAGGATGCGATGGAAAGACTGGGGAATAATTATACCTGTAGCGGGTTTATGCCATGGAAAAACCAACATGTTCCCTGTGGATGTACTCCGCAAGCCGTCCAACGAGGTGCATCCAAAATTTACTTTCCTAAAGTAGTTAGTTCGCTGGTAATCCCACCCTACTCGGACTTAATCAATACCAGTATAGAGAATTCCAAACGATACGCTGAGTGCCTTACCATTATTAATGATTATGAGCCTGACGAAAAGGAATCGAAAATTAGGGCACGATTGGACAAGTGGGCCAATGAAATTGCTAAGCAAATTGCGCGAGATCCTTTGGCAGTCAAACGTATTTTAGAACGAAAATTATTTGAAAAAAACAGCGACAGTGATAATGAATTAATGACCAGCCAGAGATATCGTAATGAAGAATACGATGCATTAACGGGAGCTATTTCAGCAGAGACCTTCGACGGATCCGATTTCGTACGCGAAGAGCAGTGTGTCGACTTGTATCATATTCCAGGTTTAAAAAGAGTTGCCTTGGTTCATAAAGTCCGTGAAGTCCGCGTTTTGACAGCATTTAGCAGACTTAATCCACCCGATGTATATATTATGAAAGATCAGACCGAGGGCGGAAATGGGCTTATTAGTGTAAAAGAGCCGGAGAGCAATTGGTATCCGGGATATGAGGTAAGGGGGGAAGGAATTTTCCTGGAATTTGATGATGAAGAAATTAACCAATGGTCATTAAAAACGTCCGACTCAGGAGATCGATCAGCGATCTTAAATGAACAATATAGTTCTTCATACCAAGGTCAGTTTTTGGCTCGAGAAATTTCTTCTAAATTCATTTTATTGCATACGCTTTCTCATTTATTAATTCGTCAATTGAGCTTTGAATGTGGGTATACTGCTGCATCATTGCGTGAACGAATTTATTGTAATCTTCCAACTGAGGACTATATCATGTCAGGTATTTTAATTTACACGGCAAGTGGAGACTCTGAAGGGACGCTAGGTGGACTTGTCCGTCAGGGCCGGAGTGATTGTTTACCGCGTACCTTTTTTAAAGCACTTGAAACAGCTAAATGGTGCTCCAATGATCCAGTTTGCATCCAAAGTCATGGGCAAGGTCGGGAATCCTTAAATTTAGCAGCATGTCATGCATGTACGTTACTTCCTGAGACTAGTTGCGAGGAATTTAACGTTTTTCTCGATAGAGGATTGGTAATTGGAACATTGAAGAACGAACTGGCAGGCTTTTTTAGCGAGTGGTTGATCGAGCGACGATCTATGAATAAAAAGACGGGAGAGTAATCAATAAATACATTAAGGCGATAAGTTCATCTGATACACTTTCGGAAATAAAGCCAGGTTACTCTGCAAATAAGGATTCATTTTTTACGACTGGAATATGATTGGCGAGCTAATTCTATTTTTCGTGTGTTTAATAATAGGGCATTATTAAAGATGAGAATTTAGTAAAGGAAAGGTTTTAATTGAATCGTAATGAAAATCAGCAATGGATTTTAGACGTCATGTACATACAAAAAGCAGGGATGTTAATCCCTTGCTTTTTGTATGTCTTTTACTATTTCGTCGAAAAAGGCTTGACCCATTTTAACTGGTACAGCATTACCAATCTGAAGAGCAATATCTGTCCAAGTACCTGCGAATTTATAGTCCGGTGGAAAAGTTTGAATGAGCGCCGCTTCGCGTGCAGTTATAGGGCGATCTTCGGTAGGGTAAGCAAAACGTCCTTTTGAAATATTTAAACATCCGCCAGTTAGCGTAGGGGCAACTGATTTCCAATCCATCCGACCATATACATCTCTGTACCCGGGGTTATTATCATGACACTTTAGCTTTAAACGTATATTTTCCCCGTTTACAGTAACTTTCTCGGGCCAGCTTTCACGGCCTTTCCCGGGAGGGGTATGCTGCAATCGAAGTAGATTGAGGTTACCTAAATGGGAATATTTATGTAGCTGATCATTAGGCGCTTCCCGTAAAGGAAGTGGCTTGGGGAGGTTGAACTGTTTAAAATAATCTTCTAGTGTTACATGATTATCCTTATATTTAAGCTCTGGGAAAGGTACTTCAGAGGTGTCACGGAGATCAGTGTTCTTGCAAATATCTAGCCTTTTACCTACGAGAACAAATCTATTTCTTCTTTGAGGCACCCCAAGATCAGCTGCGTCAATACGTCCGAATTTTAACTTATATGAAATACCGTCATCAGTTTTTTTCTGTAATGACTCTTTTAGTCTTGGCCAAATTACCTTATTTTCACCGAATCCAGGAACGTTCTCCAAAAAGATATACTTGGGTCTAAACATCTTCACAAATCTGAGGTACTCAAAGGCTAAATAATTTCTAGGATCCATCACCTTTTTTTTAAATACCATTTGCCTTGAAAATCCTTGACAAGGAGGGCAACCTGCAAGCAGATCGAGCTGACCTCCAAGGAGGTCAGAAGCAAGATCTTCTATATCCTCCTTAGTAACTTCCAAAATATTTCTTTCAATAATATAATCCTTCTCACCCATCTCAGCCCGACAATGGTTAAGTCGGTATGACTTCGTGAATACGGGATTCATTTCTATAGCTAAACGTACATTAAAACCTGAATTTTTCAAAGCTTGAGTTATGCCACCTGCACCGGAAAACAAATCAATTGCATATAGGGTATTCATTGTAATTGGTTCTCCCTTTAAAATCCTTCTTTATAGAAATTTAACATAAAAAGAAGAATAAGAAAAGATAAATATGGTTATACTGTTTGCGCTAGCGCAAACAGTTGTTATTGACGAGGTTTAACGTCCATAGATTGATGGGGTATGATGTCCAAAAGTAGCCATAGAAGCTGTCCAAATGTAGATAAATTTTTTTGTTTTCCCCCTGTGTTACGATAGTTGTCGTAGGGACTAAAGAAGAGTATCCTTGAAAAGAAACACAGGAGGGAAAACGACATGAGATATCCCAAAGAGTTAAAGAGCTCGATTATTGCAAAGATGTTACCAC
>Ga0255336_102227_pt1 | contig 10401 bp, 5 predicted proteins | sample MeOH1_35cm_T3_17_FD_189102 | JGI IMG/M metagenome (GOLD analysis project Ga0255336, IMG submission 189102) | Sandy soil microbial communities from University of British Columbia, Vancouver, Canada - MeOH1_35cm_T3_179 | ecosystem: Engineered > Artificial ecosystem > Sand microcosm > Unclassified ...
CGATCTTGATCTTCGGCTCCTGCAAAGGAGGAGCCTTCGGCGGAACGATCTGCTGCTCGGCAAACTTCGGCGGAGTTCCCTTGGTCACCGGAGTCGGTCCACGCTGTCCGCCGCCGCCGCCCATCGCCTGCGCCTTCATCGGAGCCATCGGCGGAATCGTCACCGCCGTCAGCTCCTGCTGCTTCACCGGGGCTGCAAATGGAACCTTCTTGTGCAGCAGCCACGCGAACATAAGAAACAGCAGCGCGTAGATCGCGATCGCAGATCCCGTCGCAGCGGGATTCTGCTTCGTCTTAAGAATGTCCTTGACCGGGATCGGCTGCGACTCCAGCACCAGCGGCGGAAGCTTCTTCGGAAAGAAGACATCCACGATGCTGTTCTTCAGCGAAGTAAAGACACCCTCTTCCTCGATGACGAGATCGCTCTCGATCGGCTTCGATTCCAAAGTCAGAGGAGCCTGTTTTACAGGATTAAAGACGTCTCGCAGGTTTGCAAGGAGAGAGGCCCACATCGAGCCTTCCGTCTCTTCGCTAAGCTTTGGAGCCTCCGCTGCCGGACGCAGCGTCATTGCTCCATCATCCCTGGAATCGTCATCCGGTGTATTCAACCAAGTATTAGCCATTAAGCTGCTTTGCCTCGACGACGGATCAGCCCGTTCGCTTTCACCGTCGGCTTCCTTGGGAAATCGTACATCTCCCGTCTCTCCTGCCGGTCTCTGCCGGCTTGTATTTTGTACCGCGAAGGCAGGGCAACTGGCTCCGAAGATATTCTACAAAGATTCGCCCCGTGATGCTCGTCTCATTGGACGCGTAGTAGCCCCGGATTGTCTCTTCTCATTCTTTAGATCGTCCGTTGCCCCTCCGGCATCCCTGGCGACAGCCCGCACTCCCATATCCACACTCTCCCGCGACGCCGGATACAATAGACCTTTGGGCGTACCCCTGAAAGGCAAGCAAGAGGAATAGATGCCGGAAGCAACCGAGACAAAGCCGCAAATGACCGAATCCAAACCCCTGAAGTCGACCCTGAACCTGCCCCAGACCGACTTCGCCATGAAGGCCAACCTTCCGGTCAACGAACCCCTTCGCCTGGCAGTCTGGCAGCAGCAGGACCTCTACGCCCAGATTCGCTCCGCCCGCGCCGGCGCTCCCAAGTACATCCTGCACGACGGCCCGCCCTACGCCAACGGAGCCATCCACCTCGGCCACGCGCTCAACAAGTGCATCAAGGACTTCGTCGTCAAGAGCAAGACGATGGCGGGCTTCGACTCCCCCTATGTCCCCGGCTGGGACTGCCACGGCCTGCCCATCGAGATCAAGGTCGACGAGCAGCTCGGCCGCAAGAAGCTGGAGATGGACCCGCTCGCCGTCCGCAAGGCCTGCCGCGAGTACGCCCAGAAGTACGTCGACCTGCAGCGCTCGCAGTTCGAGCGCATCGGCGTCTTCGGCCGCTGGAACAATCCCTACCTCACGATGTCGCTGCCCTACGAGGCCTCCATCGTCGAGACCTTTTATGAATTCTTCGAGAAGGGCTTCGTCTACAAGGGCCTGAAGCCCGTCTACTGGTGCATCCACGACAAGACCGCGCTCGCCGAGGCCGAGATCGAGTACGAGATGCACGTCTCGCCCTCCATCTACGTGCGCTACGCCCTCACCAGCGACGCCGCGGCCATCGACCCCGCGCTCGCCGGTCTGCCGGTCTACACCATCATCTGGACGACCACCCCGTGGACGCTTCCCGCCTCGCTCGCCGTGGCCTTCAACCCCGAGCTTGAGTACGTCGCCCTCAAGAACACCGACGGCAATGTCTACATCGTGGCCGACGCTCTCGCCGCCAAGACCCGCGAGGCCTGCAACCTTCCCGAGGCCGTCGAGATCGCCCGCTTCCCTGGAACGCAGCTCGACCGCGTCACCTTCCAGCACCCCTTCCTCGACCGCGAGATCCTCGGCGTCAACGCGGACTACGTCACCACCGAGCAAGGCACCGGAGCCGTCCACACCGCGCCCGCCCACGGTGCCGACGACTTCGCCACCGGCACCCGCTACGGCCTCGCGCAGACCTGCGACGTCGATGCCGCCGGACGCCTCCGCAACGGCCTGCCCGAGTACGACAGCCTGCAGATCTTCAAGGCCAACCCCGCTATCATCGAGCTGGTCGCCGCTCGCGGAGCCCTGATGGGCCGCAGCGACATCAACCACTCCTACCCGCACTGCTGGCGCTGCCACAATCCGGTCATCTTCCGCGCCACCGAGCAGTGGTTCATCTCGATGGAGACGCCGATGACCGCGCCCGACGGCTCGGCGACGACCTTCCGCCAGCGCACCCTCGACGAGATCGCCACCGTGAAGTGGGATCCCGCATGGGGACAGGAGCGCATCTCCAACATGATCGCCACGCGTCCCGACTGGACCATCTCGCGCCAGCGCATCTGGGGCGTGCCTATCGCGGTCTTCATGTGCGAGAAGTGCCACACGCCGCTCAACAATCCCGCGATCAACAAGAGCATCGTGGAGCTCTTCCACAAGGAAGGCGCCGACGCCTGGTACGCCCACGACGTCGCTACCCTCCTGCCCAAAGGCACGGCCTGCGCCTCCTGTAATGGTACCGAGTTCCGCAAGGAGATGGACATCCTCGACGTCTGGTTCGAGTCCGGCGCAAGCTGGCACGCCGTCCTCGACGTCGAGCCGGAGCTGCACTGGCCCGCCGACCTCTACACCGAGGGCGGCGACCAGCACCGCGGCTGGTTCCACTCCTCCATCCTCACCTCCGTCGCCGTACGCGGCAAAGCTCCGTACAAGATGGTCGCGACCTCCGGCTGGACCCTCGACGAACAGGGCCGCGCCTTCTCGAAATCGCTCGGCAACGGCGTCGACCCAGTCGACATCGCCAAGCGCCTCGGAGGCGAGATCGTCCGCCTCTGGGTGGCCTCGGTAGACTTCCGCGAGGACGTCGCCGCCAGCGAGAACCTGATGCAGCGCGTCAGCGACAACTACCGTAAGCTGCGCAACACCTTCCGCTTCCTGCTCGGCAACCTGCACGACTTCGACCCGGCCACCAACGCCGTGCGCGACTTCGCGCAACTGGAGCCCCTGGACCAGTACATCCTTAGCAAGCTCGCCGAGCTGGACAAAAAGATCCGCAAAGCCTACGACGACTTCGAGTTCCACCGCGCCTATCACTCGCTCAACGAGTTCATCAACACCGACCTGAGTGCGCTCTACCTCGACGTCCTCAAGGACCGCCTCTACACCTTCGCGCCCAACTCGTCTGCGCGCCGCTCGGCGCAGACGGCCATGTGGCACATCGCCGAAACCCTCACGCGCCTCGTCGCCCCCATCCTCAGCTTCACCGCGGATGAGGTCTGGCAGTTGCTTCCGAAGGTCGAAGGCCGCAAAGCCAGCGTGCACCTCGCGCTCTTCCCTGATCTCGGGAAGATCATCCCTAATGACGTGACAACATTGAGGAGCGATTGGGAACTACTTCTTGCTATTCGTGAACAGGTCCTTGTTCGTCTCGAGATGTTGCGGGTAAATAAAAACATCGGCAAAAGCCTCGACGCCGCCGTTCACCTCAATACAAGAGGTCAAGAGAGTTCATTACTAAATCGGTATCGTAGTTCACTACCAGAGCTCTTCAATGTTTCTCAAGTCACCATGGATGTGACAGGACAAGAAAGTAAAGAGCCTTTTGTCTACGATATAGAAGTTAGTGTTGCCTCCGGCACCAAGTGCGAACGCTGCTGGCGAACACTCCCCGACGTAGGTGATGAAGAAAAATACCCTACCGTCTGCGAACGTTGCGCCAATGCTCTCGACGCCATCGGGTATCCTCCATATGCAGCTCAAAAGGATCCCGAGTAACCGTTTTGCTTAAGGGCACGGCTTCAGCCGTGCCGTCACACTGCAGAAGAAGACGCGGCTTTAGCCGCTGAAGGTCTCTACGGAGTAAGCCCAGATGCCCGAGCGTTACGAGTACCCGCCGACCGAGTTCGACCCCAAGCCCCGCCGCTCCTCCGACGGGCGGCGAATCTATTTCCCTCTTCTGCTCGCGCTCTCCGCCTTCGTCGCCGTCGCCGACCACGTCAGCAAGAAGTTCATCGTCCACCATCTTCCCGTGGGCCGTTCCAAAACCATTCTTCCCGGCATCCTGAACATCACCCACGTCCTCAACACCGGCGCGGCCTTCAGCTTCCTCGCCGACACCGCCTCGCCCGACGTCGTCCGCCGCGGCCTCATCCTCTTCTCCATCACGGCCGTCCTTATCGTAGGCGTGCTTCTGATCCGCACCTGCCGATGCCTCAACCTGACCTGCATCGCGCTCGCGCTCATCCTCGGCGGAGCCGTCGGCAATCTCTACGACCGCATCGTCTACCACTACGTCATCGACTTCATCGGCTTCCACATCGGCCCCTACCACTGGCCCGACTTCAACTTCGCCGACTCCGCCATCGTCATCGGAGCCTGCCTCCTGATGATCGAGATCATCCGTCCCCAACCGGGAGAATCTTCTTGATCTTTCTCCCTGCATCCAGCTAAGGGTTATCGTTCCAGTGCGTTTTGGTGATTGAATGACCTCAGCTTCCCGGATGAAAGGCGCGCATGAATCGGGCTCGTAAACTCTCCCTCCTGATAATGCTGGCCGTTCTGGCTGCCACCGTCATCGGAGTGTTCCTCACTCGCGGCGTGATGGAGTACCTTCCCTTCCTGCAGGCCAGAAAAGGAAACTGGAACGGAGAGTACGTCGCTCGTGGAGTCGTCGATCAGCGCCCCTGGCAGACGGCAGCAACCCTTTCAGCCCTTGCCCAGTCCGCCGAAGAGAGAGAGTTTGCCCGCGAAGCCGAACGCCTTGCCGATCATGAAGTCGATCAGGCCTTCTCTCAGTCGCTTCGGCAGGCCAGCCTTGAAAAGCCTCAACTTACCGGAAGAGCTCTGGAGCTGCAGCAAAGGGTGAACCAGCTCCAGGAGACCATCAAAAACGATCAGGCACGCATTGCCTCCCTGACAACGGAGGCAAAGACCGGCGATGCCGCTTCGAACGCAAGCGACCTCGAGATCGCGAAGGCTCAGCTCGGACTCGATCAGAATGAGCTGACGGACACGCTCGAAGATCTGTCGCGCGCCAGCGGCGACCAGCGCAGCAAGATTCAGCAGGAGCTGACAGCTCGCCAGACTGCCATGAAGAAGTACGCGAGCGATACCGCATCGAGAGGCGATGGCCAAAATGCCGTCGCCTCAGCCGAGCGCTACATGACCCTCGCCGATCAGATATCCGCGCTCCGCTCGCTCAGCAAACGCCGCCAGCTCATCGCTCAGGCCGAACAACTGGCCAACGCAGACACAGCCGCGCTCACGGGCGATCAGACAAGGCTCCGCTCCGAATACAGTCAGCAGCCCCCTCCTCCTTCATCGAGATCAGAACGAATTGAGCAACTGCAACAGATGGCGGCCCAACAGAACATCCTCAGTGTTCTCGAAGACCGCCTTAGCACGCAGCAGCAACTCGTCACTCTCTACGGGCGATGGGGCCAACAGGTCGAGATCCAGCGTAGGATCGTGATTCACCTTCTCCTCCAGTCGCTGGCGATCATCGCCGTCATCTGCGTGCTTACCATCCTGGCCGGATGGGCGCTGCAACTGGCCCTGGAAAGAATCCTTCGCGACCACCGCCAGAAACACACCCTCAAAACCGTCCTTGATCTGGGAACACAGGTCGTCGGCCTACTGCTCGTCCTACTCGTAGTCTTCGGTGTGCCGCGCCAGACGCCGACGATCCTGGGCCTCGCCACCGCAGGCCTCACCGTCGTCTTCCAGGACTTCATCCTTGCCTTCTGCGGTTGGTTCGTCCTCATGGGCCCCAACGGCATCCGCGTCAGGGACTGGGTGGAGATCGATGGCGTCGGAGGCGAGGTCGTTGAGGTCGGCATCTTCCGCACATGGCTGCTCGAGACCGGAAACTGGACCGCCAACGGCCATCCCACCGGTCGCCGCGTCTCCTTCCTCAATGGCTACGCCATCCGCGGCAAATACTTCAACTTCTCCACCGTAGGCCAGTGGATGTGGGACGAGATCAAAATAAGTGTTCCACCCGGAACCGGGATTCATCCTCTTATCGAAAATATCTACAAGGTCACCGTCGAGGCCACAGAGAACGATGCCAAGATGGCCGAAGCCGAGTGGAAGCGCGTCACTCACGAAGAAGGCTCGCCTCAGTTCAGCGCCATGCCGTCGGTCAACCTCCGGCCCGTCGGCTCTGGAATCGATATCGTGGTTCGCTACATCACCCGTGCCGGTCTCAGACTCGAAAAACGGAACCGCCTCTATGAGACCGTTCTGGACTTGATGCAAAACAGTTCTACCCCAGAAACCCACTAGGCCGGTAATCGGTTAACTGAGCCTCTCCTATAGGAAACATAACCAGGAGGTTGTCATGCCTGTCGAATCATGCATCCCGATCATTCCGAGCGCGAATCTGGAGAAGACCTTGCGCTTGTGGGTTGATGGTCTTGGATTCTCGATGAGTTCAGAGATGCGCAAAGAAGGCAAGCTGATCTTCTGCATGCTTCGAAAAGACGACTTGTGTTTTATGTTGAACCGACGCGCGAGGACTCCGGTCAGGCCAGAGGACTACGAAGGCATTCGACTCTACTGGGCGCCGAAAGACATACACAAAGCCAGAGAGCGATTGAAGAATCTTGGATACTCTGTTTCAGAGCTCGAATATCGAGATTATGGGCAGACCGAATTTTTCCTTACCGACGATGACGGCTATTCGCATTGCTTCGGGGTCACTACACCCAAAATAGTCGAATAACGCCCCAAGCGGCTCAAAATCAAGGACCCTATCGCCTCTTGAGAGCACCCTTTCCCTCTTAAGTAGCGATTCCCGCCCGAATGCCTGAAAATAGAAGTTTGGCCATGAGCGACATGAAGCCCCAGCAGAACCTGAACCAGATCACCATCCGCGGAGCCCGCACTCACAACCTGAAGGGCATCGACGTCGACATTCCCCACAACGCCCTCACGGTCGTCTCCGGCGTCTCCGGCTCCGGCAAATCCTCCCTCGCCTTCGACACCGTCTACGCCGAAGGCCAGCGCCGCTACGTCGAGTCGCTCTCCGCCTACGCGCGCCAGTTCCTCGAGCGCATCGAGAAGCCCGACGTCGAGCACATCGACGGCCTCGCGCCCGCCATCGCCATCAAGCAGAAGAACCAGACGCGCAACCCGCGCTCCACCGTCGCCACCGCGACCGAGATCTACGACTACCTCCGCCTGCTCTACGCCCGCTGCGGCACCGTCACCTGCCTGCACTGCGGAGGCATCGTCAAAACCGACACCGTCGACGAGATCGTCACCTCGCTCCTTGCTCTTCCTGAAGGCACCCGCGTCTACGCCCTCTTCCCCATCCAGCGCGCCGAGATCAAGCTCGAGCCCATGCAGGCCGCCTCAACAGAAGCGCCCGCCGAAGCACCGAAGCCGAAGAAGACCACCGCAAAGAAAGCCACCAAAGCCACAAAGCCCGAACCCACGCTCGACCTCACCGACTCCCTCAAAGAGCGCCTCACCGAGCTGCGCCGCCGAGGCTACAATCGCCTCTTCCAGAACGGAAGCATCGTCGAGTTCTCCACCCCCGAATCCCTCCTCGAGCTCGACTTCTCCCAGCCCATCTTCGTCCTCGTCGACCGCCTCGCACTCTCCGCCGAGATCCGCGCACGCCTCGTCGACGCCATCGAGACCGGCTATCGAGAGTCCGGCGAAGTCCGCTTCCTCACCGTCCCGCGCAATCCCGACCCTTCACAAAACAGTGTCATCCTGAGCGAAGGCGGCGCAGCCGCCGCAGTCGAAGGACCTGCGGTTAAAACTCCCCAAACCCTCCGCTTCAGTGCCGCCTTCGAGTGCACCACCTGCCACCGCGCCTACCGCGAGCCCGAACCGCGCCTCTTCTCCTTCAACAATCCCTACGGAGCCTGCCCGCGCTGCCAGGGCTTCGGCAACACCATCGACTTCGACCCCAACCTCATCATCCCCGACAAGTCGAAGACGCTCGCCCAGGGAGCCATCGCCCCCTGGACCACCACCAAGTACCGCGCCCACCACGGCGAGATGCTCCGCGCCGCCAAAGCCGCCGGAGTCCCCACCGACACCCCCTGGTACGACCTGACGCCCGAGCAGCAGCGCTTCATCGAAGACGGCTCCGGCTCCTTCCCCGGCATCCGCGGCTTCTTCAACGCGCTCGAGCAGAAGAAGTACAAACTGCACGTCCGCGTCTTCCTCTCGAAGTACCGTGGCTACGCCACCTGCCCCGACTGCCGAGGCCAGCGACTTCGCGCCGAAGCCCGCGCCGTCCTCATCAACAACAAAAATATCTGCGAGGTCGCCTCCCTCACCGTCGTCGCCGCGCGCGATTTCTTCGACTCGCTCCAACTCACGCCTTCGCAGGCCGAGATCGCAGGAAAGATCTTCGAAGAGGTCCGCCAGCGCATCCACTTCCTCGACCAGGTCGGCCTCGACTACCTCACGCTCGACCGCCTCTCCTCCACGCTCTCCGGCGGCGAATCGCAGCGCATCCAGCTCGCCACCTCGCTCGGCTCGCGTCTCGTCGGTGCGCTCTACGTGCTCGACGAGCCCTCCATCGGCCTGCACACACGCGACACCGCACGGCTCATCCACATCATGGAAGAGCTGCGCGACCTCGGCAACACCATCCTCGTCGTCGAGCACGACCCCGACGTCATCCGCGCCGCCGACCACCTCATCGACCTCGGCCCCGGCGCAGGCGAACTGGGCGGCCATCTCCTCGCCAGCGGAACCGTCCCCGAGGTCACGCGCAACCCGAACTCCATCACCGGCAAATATCTCTCAGGCCGCGCCTCCATCGCTGTTCCGAAGCACCGCCGCGAGCCCGGCCGCGAACGCATCAAGCTCACCGGCGCACGCATTCACAACCTGCGAGGAGTCGACGTCGAGATTCCCCTCAACATGCTCACCTGCGTCACCGGAGTCTCCGGCTCCGGCAAGTCCACCCTTGTCCACCAGGTCCTCTATCGCGCCCTCGTACAGGCGCTCGGGCAGGAGGGCGCAGGTGACGGCGTCGATCCTACGCTGCTCTACCGCGAGCTCAGCGGCGTCTCGCATCTCAACAACATCGTCCTCGTCGATCAGTCCCCCATCGGGCGCACTCCGCGCTCGAACCCCGTCACCTACATCAAGGCCTTCGACGACATCCGCGCCCTCTTTAGCTCGCAGCCCGACGCCAAACGCCGCGGCCTCACCGCCGGACACTTCTCTTTCAACGTCCCCGGCGGCCGCTGCGACGTCTGCGAAGGCGACGGCACCGTCACGGTCGAGATGCAGTTCCTCGCCGACGTCGAGCTGCCCTGCGAAGAATGCAACGGCACCCGTTACAAATCTTCCATCCTCGACATCCGCTACAAGGGCAAGAACATCCACGACGTCCTCAACATGACCGTCAAGGAGGCTCTCGTCTACTTTAGCGGACACCCGAAGATCGTCGATAAACTCTACGTCCTCGACGAGGTCGGCCTCGGCTACGTGCGCCTCGGCCAGTCGGCAACGACGCTCTCCGGAGGCGAAGCCCAGCGCGTCAAGCTCGCCTCGCACCTTGCGAGCACACGCTCAGCCAGCAACCGTGCGGGGGGCAACGATGCCGCGGCGAAGGCCCGCAGCCGCACTCTCTACATCCTCGACGAGCCGACCACCGGCCTGCACTTCGACGACGTCGCCAAGCTGCTCGCGGCCTTCCGCAAGCTCATCGACGGTGGCGGCTCGCTGCTGGTCATCGAGCACAACCTCGACGTCATCAAGTCTGCCGACTGGATCATCGACATGGGCCCCGAAGGCGGCAGCCGCGGCGGCCAGGTCGTCGCCATCGGCACGCCAGAGGAGATCGCCGCCAACCCGGCCTCGCACACCGGCCACTGGCTCGCTCCCGTGCTCAATCCGGCAGCCGCAACGCCACAGACCGAGACAGTCACAGCATAGGCCGTCATTCTGACTCTTGTTCCGTTAGAAGATTCTTCACTCCGTCATTCTGAGCGCAGCGAAGAATCCCTGTATTTCGCCTCTACCGCCACCGACATTACTTTTTGACACAGTTTTCGAACCTGTCATTCCGCAGCGTAGCGGAGGGATCTGCTGTTTGTTGGTGCCGGTGTGAAGGGGAGTGACAGGTTCGACAGGTTTGAGCGAAGGCAGGAATCCTGCAAAGAAATACAGGGATTCTTCGCTGCGCTCAGAATGACGGCCGGGTGCCCCATCCTTCGCATCGCGAAGGGTGGGATGAATCCCGCTCGAATCCCCTCCTAATGCGCAGCCGACTTCGAAAACAGATTCATCACCAGCACACCCGCGATAATCAGCGCCATCCCAAACAACGCCGCACGAT